>Ga0070737_10002605_pt1 | contig 21263 bp, 20 predicted proteins | sample Coa_R1_10_FD_66438 | JGI IMG/M metagenome (GOLD analysis project Ga0070737, IMG submission 66438) | Surface soil microbial communities from Centralia Pennsylvania, which are recovering from an underground coalmine fire - Coalmine... | ecosystem: Environmental > Terrestrial > Soil > Unclassified...
AGCAACGCCGCCACGCCCATGATGGCGTAGCCCAAGGCTAACACGCGGCGCTTGCCGTACCGCGTGCCCAGCCAGCCGGCCGGCAGCGCACACAGGGTGGTCGCCAGCAGCAGCAGCGCGGGCAGCAACTGCGCCTCGCCTACCGACGCCCCGAGGATATCACGCAGGTACACCGATACGAGCGGCAGCACCGCGTTGACGCCCGACCAGTAGGCGAACGCGACCAAGCACAACACGGCCGCGGCGCGGTACGGCCCCCGCCCATCGCGCCAGGGCTCCGCTGGCGCCGCCAGCACCGCGCGGGCCTGCCGCCAGACGGTCGGCGGCGGCTCGCGCACGCCCCCGACCGTGAGCAGCACCCCGAGGCCCATCAGGCCAGCGGCCGCTAGGAACGCCGCGTCGCCCACCGCCGTGGGCCACAGCACGTAGCCGAGCACCAGGATGGTGACCTGGCCCCACATCAGCACCACTACCGACCACGCCGACAGCCGGTTGCGCTCGGCGGGGGTGGTGATGTCGGCCAGCAGCGCTTTGTGCACGTCGTCCATGGTGTTGAACAGGAAGGTGAAGGCGAAGATCGCCGCGGCCGGCCACAGCAGCACCTGCGCAGCAGCGGGCAGTGGTGCGGCGACCGGCGGTACAGGCAGGCGGCTGAGCACGGGGGTGAGCCCCAGCACCAGCGCCGACACCAGGCCGCCCACGAGGATGAACGGGCGGCGCCGACCGAGCCAGCCCAGCCAGGTGCGGTCGGACCACCAGCCGACCAGCGGCGAGACGAGCGCGCCCTCGAACGAGCGCGTGTTGCCCAGCAAGCCGAGCACTAAATACGAGGGAGTGAACCCGGCCAGCCACAGCGGCAGCGTGAAGCTGTTGAAGGCATGGAACACACCCACCGCGAAGCTCGCGCCCAGATAGGCAATCACTCGGCGGCTGGTCATGGCTCCCCCGGCGGGCGCGGCGCGCGGCAAACGGGCGCCTCCCGCGCCCAGGGTAGCATGGCCCGCCCGGGCAGCACACGCCCCCCCGCCCGGGCCGCCCGCTCGCGGCGGCAGATGCTATCCTGAAGCGAGCCGAGGGCCAAAGGGAGACCGACCAGCTTATGGCAGCCACCGAGCGGGAAACTGGCGCCACGTGGGGCATCGTGGGGCACGACTGGGCCGTGGCGCTACTGGCTCGCGCGCTCACCGAGGGGCACGTCGCCCACGCCTACCTGTTCAGCGGTCCGCCCGGTATCGGCAAGACCACGCTGGCGCGGGCCTTCGCCCAGGCGCTCAACTGCACCGCCCCACCACGCTGCGGCGCCTGCCGCGCTTGCCAGCTCATCGCCCGCGACGCCCACCCCGACGTGCGCCTGCTGGCCCGGCCGGCGGACAAGAAGAACCTGAGCATCGAGGAGATCCAGGCGCTGCGCGAGGAAGTAGCGCTCAAGCCCGTGGAAGCGCGGCACAAGGTGTACCTGCTGCGCGAGGCCGAGGACCTCAGCGAACCCGCGGCGAACGCGCTGCTCAAAACGCTGGAGGAACCGCCGCCGGGCGTCGTGCTGCTGCTGACCGCCAGCACCCCCGACCTGCTCCTGCCGACGCTCGTCTCGCGCTGCCAGCAGTTCCGCTTGCGGCCGGTGGCGTGGGCACCGCTCGCCGCACACCTGGAGCGCACCTGCGGCGTGCCGCGGGCCGAGGCCGAGCGCCTGGCCACCCTCAGCGAGGGCCGCATCGGCTGGGCCGTGCGCGCCGCACGCGATCCGGCGCTGCTGGCCGCCCGGCAGGCGCACACGACGCTGCTGGAGACGGTCCTGGCCGCCTCGACGCTGGGGCGGCTGCGCCTGGCCGCCGAGCTCGCCGAACGCTGGGCCACGGCACCGGCGGCCGTGCGCGAGACCCTGGCCACCTGGCGCAGCTGGTGGCGCGAGCAGTTGCGCGCCAGTCTGGCCGGCTCCCCGGCCCGGTTCGACGCCGAGGTGTGCGGGCGCGCGCTGGGGCGCGTGCAGCAGACGCTGGACGACCTCGAGGCCAACGTGAACGCGCGGCTGGCGCTGGACGCGCTGCTGCTCGCCCTGCCGCGCGGCGGGGGAGCCGCCGCATGAGCGACCTCGTCGGGGTGCGCCTCCAGCGCTACGGCCCGGTGCGGTTCGCCCAGGCCGAGCGCCCGCTGGCCGTCGATGCCCCCGCGCTGCTGGCGACGCCGGCGGGGCAGGCCCCGGCGCGGGTCGTGATCGCCGCCGACCAGCTCATCCACGGTGCGGCTAGCCTTCGGCCGGCCGGCCGCGTGCAGCCGGCCGCGCCAGCGGCGTGGCGCGCGCTGCCAACCGTGGGCGAGCGCGAGCGGATGGCACTCGCGCTGGCGCGCCAGCAGGTAGCCGGCCGGGGTTGGCCCGTGGCCCTCGTCGCGGCCGCCTACGATCCGTTCGATGACCGCGTGACCCTCGAGTACGAGGCCCACGAGACGTGCGACACCGCGGCGCTCGCCCGCGAGCTGGAGGCCGCGCTGGGGAGCCATGTGGTACTGCGAGCGGCGCGGGCGGCAAGCGGGCTCGGCGCGCTGGCCCGGCTGGCCACGGCCTGTCAGGAACTGGATGTGCCCCCCACCTCGAGCACCTCGGGGGGAGTGGCGGCCGCCTTGCTCGGGGCACTCGGCGCACGCAACCGCGCCTATCTGGAGCGGCGCGAGCAGCTACCCCGCCTGGGCCAGCTGCTCGCCACGGCGCTGGGACCGGGCCAGGTGATCGCAGTCGAGGTCGCGACCGGGCGCGTCACGGTGCGGCTAGCGGACGGAGTGGAGCAGGAAGTTGCCGGGCCCGACTGGACGCCGGCGCCGCCGCGGCCCCCGGGGCGCCGACGTGGCACGCGAGCCGAGGAGGCGTGAGCATGCGGTGGCGCGACACCGTCGGTCCCGTGCTAGGGCTGCTGTTGGTGCTGCTCGGAGGGCCGCTGGCAGCGCGCGGCGCGCAAGAGGCGGTCAACGACGTGGGGCTCGATCCGGGCCACAGCGATGCCGACGTGGGGGCTGTGGGGGGTGGGCTGCGCGAGGTGGACCTCACGCTCGCGCTCGCCCGGCAAATCCGCCCGCTACTGGAGGCGCATGGCCTGCGCGTGGCGCTCACGCGCGAGGACAACCGGCCCCTCACCGCCATGAACCACCGCGACCCCACCGAGCGCATCCGCCTGGAGCAGGAAGCGCGCATCGCCGCGGTAACCCCCGCGCGCATCTACGTGTCGATCCACTTCAACGGCCATCCCAACCCGGCCGTGCGCGGCACGGAGACTTACTACAACCCCGACAACTTCGGCGCCGAGAGCCGCCAGCTGGCCGAGGCGCTCCAGACAGCCATCCTGGCCGAGCTACACAGGCTCGGCTACGAGGCGGCCGATCGCGGCGTGCGCGCGGACCTCACCGCCGGCAAGCCCTACGGGCACTTCTTCTCACTGCGCGGCCCGCAGCCCAGCGTGCTGGTCGAGGCCCTGTTCTTGTCCAACCCCCAGGAGGCGGCGCTGCTGCGCGAGCCCGCCACGCTAGAGGCCCTAGCGCGCGGCTACGCGGTGGGGATCCTCCAGTACTTCGCCGCTGGCGGCTCCCCCCTGTCGCACGGCCGGACCGCCACTCGCGGCGCGCCCTGGTGACTCTGCGTTGCTCCTTGGCGTATCATCTGAGCGGTGCTGCACGAGCGCGACGCGGGGCACGCTGGCGAGCGCACGGCACCGCTGGGCTCGCTGCCACGGCGGGCGCGAGCCACGCCACGAGGAGCAGGAGCGCGTGAGCGACTCGCCTCCGGACGTGCGGATCCTGCCGGTCACCCCGCAGGACCTACCGCGCGTCGCCGAGCTGTTCGGGGCGTTACACACTTTCAACGCCACCTTCGACCCGCACTTCACCTTAGCCGATGACTGGCCCGTGCACCTGCGGGCCGCCTACGAGCGCACGCGCGATGACCCCGACACGCTGTGGGCGCTGGCGTGGCACGAGGCGGAGGCCGTGGGGCTACTGCTCGCGGAGACACACCTCGACCCGCCCATCTTCCGGCGCCGACGCTGGCTGGAGCTGTCGGCACTGTATGTGGAGCCGCGCTACCGGCGCCACGGGGTAGCGCGGCTGCTGGTGGAATACCTGCAAGCCTGGGCGCGTCAGCGCGGCTTCGACACCATCCAGTTGTACGTGAGTGCCGCCAACACGGTGGCGCGCCAGTTCTACGCCCGGCAGGGCTTCGAGCTGCTCCAGGAGATCTGGCGCTACCGCCTGTAGTGTGCCCCCACTATTGACGGACCGCGCGCGGGCCGCCTATGCTGGGCGCGGCATCCATCTTGCAGAGAGGCAGCGAAATCGCAAGCTGAGGAGGGGGCGATGCTCCGTGTGAAGGTACTCTACGCCGTGGTCCTCGGGGGGTTGCTAGTCGCGCTGGTGCCGGGCGTGGGCCTAGCCAGCGAGGCAGCTCCCTTGGCCGAGCCGTCGCTGGGCTGTGGGGCGCCGCCGCTGCCGAGCGGCTGCGGGATGCCGCCGACGGCGTGCCCATCGCCAACTCCCCTATGCGCACCGCCAGCGGCCGCGCCGTGCGCCGCGCCGCAGCTGTCCTGCTCGACAGCGATGCCAGCCCCCGCGCCAGCGCCCGCGGTGGGAACGCCACAGCCCGGCTACTCGCCGGCTGGGGGCCTGCTAGTGCTCGCCTCGCAGATGGACCCCAACCCGCTGTGGCCCGCCGCGCTGTGCAGCCCGGCGTGGTGCTACCAGTGGGATATCTGGACGCGTCCCGCGGTATCGCCGCTAGCGGTAGGGGCCTTCTCCGTCCTCCCGGCCACGGCCTGGTCGCCCACGGCGGTATGTGGCTGTCCCTGGCCGAGCGCGCGGTAAGTGCCCCAGCAGCAACCACCGTGCATGCGCGAGCCGCGGGGGTAAGCCCCGCGGCTAGCCGGCGTGGATAGTGCCGTCCGCGATACGGTACACGCGTGCCCGCGCGAGAAAGCCCGAGTCGAAACCGCCGAGGTCGGTGGTGGTCAGAAACGTCTGGCCATCGCTGCCCAGCGTCTGGAGCACGAACGCTTGGCGCGCCGGGTCCAGCTCGCTGAGAATGTCGTCCAGCAGCAGCAGGGGCCGCTCGCCCGTCTCGGCGCGCATGAACTCGACCTCGGCCAGCTTCAGCGCTAGCACTGCCAAGCGCTGCTGCCCGCGCGAGCCGTAGGTGCCCAGTGGCACATCGTCGAGCAGGAACACGAGGTCGTCGCGGTGTGGCCCCACGAGGGACACCCCCTGTGCCAACTCGCGCTCGCGGCCCCGCGTAAGGCAGTGCGCGAACCGCTCGGCTAGGTCGGCGAGGCGGGGCAGGGGCGCGGGCGGGGGACCGCTGCGCCAGGGCGCGCCGGTGTCGCGCACCGGTGCGCCCTCGACCGGGGCCTCCAAAGCGGCCTCGAGGCTCGACCGGTAAGCGACCTCTAGCCGGGCGTGCCCGCCACTGAGGGCGCGGAACAGCTCGGTCAGCCGGCTGTTGAGCGCGGTCAGCAGGCGGGCGCGCTCCTCGACGATGTACGTGCCGCTGCGCACCAGCTCGGTATCCCAGGGCTCCAGCAAGGCGAGCGGCTGCCGGCGCTCCCGCACCTGGCGCAGCAGATGGTTGCGCTGGGCCACGATCTTGGTGTAGCGCTGCAGCGCGCGCAGGTAGCGTGGGTTTACCTGCGAGAGGGTAATGTCCAGGTAGCGCCGCCGGCCCGCCGGCGGGCCGGCCACCAGGCCGACATCCTCGGGCGAGAACAAGACGGCGATGACGGTGCCCACGTACTCGACGACACGCTGGGGCAAGCCGCCGACCCGCACCTGCTTGCTGAGCGCGAGCCCATTGGCACCGTTCGCCGCGAGCCCGACCTCTGCGCGCAGGGTGAGGTCGATATGCAGCTCGTGCGCCCCGCGGTGAAGGCTGGCCGCAATGCGGGCGAACGGCTGGGGCTGGTCGAGGGCCAACCAGTTGATCAGCTCGCGGTCGCTGCTGGCGCGGGGCGACTTGGTAGTGGCCAGCAAGTACACGGCTTCGAGCAAGTTCGTCTTCCCCTGGCCGTTGGCGCCGTGAAAGACGAGCACGCCCTGCGGCAACTCGAGGCCTAGCCGGACGTAGGTGCGGAAGTTCGCCAGGGCGAGTCGGTTCAGCCACATGGCCCCTCGCGCGCTCGCCAGCCCGCGACCGCGCGGGGACGAGGCTAAGTGGGTCGGAATCTGGCTGGTCAGTTCTTGAATTCTACCATCCGGCCGCGGCCGGCCCGCCGCACCGTCAGGGGGTAGGAGACCCGAGGGAAGCCAGGTGCGTGGCCTGGAAGAACAGGGCCGCGGCGCCAACCACGCCGGCCTGGCGGCCCAGCTGGGCTGGTACGACCGTTAGCTCGCGGGTGAAGGCCAGGCGCGCCCGGCGCGCCAGCTCGCCGCGCAGCGGCTCGAACACCAGCGCGCCCGCCTGGCTCACCCCGCCGCCAATCACCACCCGGTCGAGATCGAGCAGGGCGGCCGCGCTCGCCAACACCCGGCCCACCGCGCGCCCCGCGTCGGCCAGTAGCCCGACGGCCAGCGGATCGCCGGCCCGCGCGGCGGCGGCCACGGCTTGCCCAGTGAGGGGAGCGCAGCCCTGCAGCCCCGACGGGACACCGCGCCGTAGCGCCCGCGCCGCCGCCCGCGCCAGGCTAGGCCCCGCGGCGATCGCCTCGAGGCAGCCGCGCGCACCACAGCCACAGCGTGGCCCGTTGGGCCGCACGATCACGTGGCCGATGTGCCCGGCGTTGCCGCGAGCCCCATGCACGAGCTGCCCCTCCAGCACCAGCCCGCCGCCCACGCCCGTCGAGACGACCATTCCCAGCAGCGCGCGGGCGCCGCGGCCTGCCCCTTGCCAGTACTCGCCCAGCGCCAGCGCTTTGGCGTCGTTGTCCACCCACACCGGTAGCCCATAGCTGGCTGCCAAGCGCTCACGCAGGGGAAAGTCGCGCCAGGCGGGGATATTGAGCGGCGACACACGCCCCTCGGGGTAACCCATCGGGCCGCCGCAGCCCACCCCGATCCCGCGCAGGTCGCTCAGGGAGGCACCCGCTGCCTGCAGAGCCGTGGCGAGCGTGGCTTGTACGCAAGCGAACAGGCCGGCGCTGTCGGCAGTGACGGGTGTGGGGCGCTCGACGAACCCGGCTACCTGGCCCGTGGTGTCGACCACCGCCGCCGCCAGCTTAGTACCGCCGATGTCGAGCGCCAACACTCGCGCTACCACGCGGCCCTCCCTCTCCCACACCGCGCGCGGGAACACCGATCAGGCCGGTCGCCGCGCCCGGGCAGCAAGGGATTCTACTCCCCGCCCGGGCGGAGTGGAACGCGGCGTGGGAGAACGGCGAGCAGTGGGTGCCGAGGGCGGGACTCGAACCCGCACGGGTCGCCCCACACGGTCCTAAGCCGTGCGCGTCTGCCTATTCCGCCACCTCGGCGTGGGAAACGCGACCCTGCCCAGATAGTAGCCCGCGCGTGGCCCCGGCGGCAACGCGCCCTATCACGCCGCGCGGCTCAGGGGCGGTAGGGGCCCAGGGCGGCCACCGCCGCGCGGCTGTACTGGTCGTCGGCGACGCGCTCGGCCGGCAAGGGCGGGCTGTAGGTCAGGATGCCCGCCTCCATGAATACGCGCTGCATATCCAGCAGCGTCTCCACATCGGGCCGCAGATCGGGGTGGTAATCGTAGCGGTCCTGGCTGCGGATCGACTCGACGGGCTGCCGGGTGTACTTGGCGAAGATCGCCAGATTCTCCGGCTCGTAGTAGCGCTCGCCCTGAAGGTCGCGCGCGCCGCGCACCAACCCGGTGAGGAAGCGCTTGGCCACCGCATCGCGCTCGCGCATGAACTGGGCGCCGTACAGCGTGCCGACGGCCGAGGCCCCCGGCCGGATCGGCCCGCCGAAGTAGTCGGCGACCCCCTCGCGGACCATCTCGGTAGTGAACGGCGCGGGCGGGAAGGCGACCTCGATCGAGCCCTGCTTCATGGCGACCACCATATCGCCGAACGTCATGTTCTCGATCACGATGTCGCCCAGGCCCAGCCCCGCCTCGCGCAGCTTGGTGGCGATCCAGTAGGAGCCGGTGCTGCCCGCGCCACCCGCCAGCGCCGTACGGCGCCCCTTGAGGTCGGCGATGGTGCGCACCTGGCCACCGTCCAACAGATCCTTGCGCACCATGATCGCCGAGGGGTAGCCTTGCTGAGGCTGGGCGCCCATCGAACTGACCACCTTCACCTCGATGCCGCGCTGGATGGCGTTGAATGTGGCGGCCGAGAAGCCGCCGACCGTGGCGTCGAGCTGCCCCTGGCCGGTCAGCGCTACTGCGTCCTGGCCGGCCGTGACGATCTCCAAGTCGGCCACGATACCCAACTCCTGCAGGTACCCCTTATCGACCGCCACGTACAGCGGAGCGAACAGGGTGGACGGCACGTGCGCGACCCGCACCGTCTCGGGAGCGGGCACAGGGCTGGGCGCCGCAGCCGTGGGCTGGAACGGCGCGGTAGCCGCACTGGGCGGGGCGGTGGCGGCTGGCGCCGCAGGGGGCTGCGACGCGGCCGGCGCCGAGCAGGCTACGAGGGCGAGCAGGGCCCCGGCGAGCAGCAGTCGGTCCATCACGCGTCTCTCCCACACGCGCCGGCCGGCGCGGGTCAGGGGCGCAGGAGCACCTTGAGCGTGCCGCGCTGGCCCGCGTGGGCAAAAGCAGCGACGCCCTCCACCAGCCGGTACTCGGCGCTGATCAGCGGTGTGACATCGAGGCGGTGCTCCGCGAGCAGCCGCAGCGCAGGCCCGAACGGCCCACAGCGCGAGCCGACGACCGTGATCTCGTCCACGACCAGTGGGGCCAGATCGAGTGGGGCGGCCCCAGCTTGGGGGTCGACGGCCACCGTGCTCTTCAACACGAGGGTACCACGCGGGCGCACCAGCCGCATAGCCTGCGCTAGCCCCGCCGCGCGGCCAGTACACTCGACGACGATGTCGGCCCGCTCGGCCGGCGGGTCGAGTCGCGCGGCGATCCCGGCGGCCTCCAGCAGCGCGAGCTTCGCGGGGTGGCGCCCTACCACCAGCACCTCCGCCCCCACCAGGTGCAGCACCCGCGCCACGAGCTGGCCCAGCTTGCCGTCGCCCAACACCACCACGCGCTCGGTGGGCCGCACGGCCACCTGCTCGAGGATCTCCAGGGCAGCCGCCAGCGGCTCGACGAACACCGCCGCCGCGTCGGGAATCTCGGGCGGCACGGGCCACAGATTCCCGAGCGGCAGGGTGAGGTAGTCGGCGAACGCCCCGTCGCGCGCCAGGATGCCCAGCACCGTGCGCCGCGGGCAGTGGCGCCCGAGGCCGGCCCGGCAGGCCGCGCACTGCTGGCAGCTCGCGTTGATCTCGCCCACCACCCGCTGGCCCACGGCCAGCCCGGCGGACGGCCGGGCAGCGGCCGGCAGGGCCGCCACCTCGCCCACGAACTCATGGCCCAGGGTGCCGGCGAAGCCCATGTAGCCGCGCGCCAGCTCGAGGTCGGTGTGGCAGATACCGGCGAGACGCACGCGCACCAGGGCCTCGCCGGGCGGCGGCTCGGGCGTGGGTACCTCGGCCAGACACACCTGGCGGTTCCGCAGTTGCAACGCGCGCATCGCCATCCCTCGCGATCGATTATCGCCTCCCGCGACGACCGCCCGACCCCATAGGCGCCTCGCCGGCGGGCATCACGTCCCACCGCGCGGCGGCTAGCGTCGCAGCGTGGCCACCAGCCGTCGCGGATACAGCAGGAGGTCTAAGGCGTCTTGGATACAGGGCACCACGACATCCGCGGCCACTAGGGCCGCGCTGGCGAGCCCCTCGGGGCCCAGCACGGCGATGCCCACCGCCGCGGCGCGCAGCATCTCCACGTCGTTGGCGCCGTTGCCGATGGCCGCGACCTGCGCCGCCCCCAGCGCCTCGACCCGTGCGCGCTTGCTCGCAGCCTCCGGCGCTCCCGGCGGCAGCCGATGGCCCGGTACGCCGAGCTGCTGCGCCAGCGCGTCGAGGGTGCCGTGCGTGTCGGCGCTGAGCAGCTCCACGGCCAGCTGCGCCCGCAGGCGCGCCACGCGCTCGGCGACCCCATCGAGCAGGGCGCCATCGCGAGCCAACGTACCGTTGACATCCAGGAGCAGGTGGGTCAAGCGCCACTCGCCGACTCCCGGGATCACCAGCCCGAGCACGCGGCTTGCTCCTCACCCAGGCCACAACGGAGATAACTAGCATGTGAGCGCGCGATTTGGGTAGCGTAGGGGAATGATAGCAGGAGGCGCGGTGCCCGCGGGCGGCCAGGGCGGCGGTCGCCCCCCATAACCATGGGCACCGCAGAGCGGGGGCTAGAGCGATGCACCGAGCCGGCAACTGGCAGACTCGGAGTGAGGGGGTACGGCGCCTGAGCGTGGGCGCGGTGGTGGCGGCCGCGCTGTTCGCGGGGGCCGCGGCGAGGGGAGCGGCGGCCCCGACGGCGCAGCAGTTGCCCACCCTCCCCCCCGGTGGGATCGAGGCGGTCAGTGGCGATCTGGAGCTGAACGTACGCGCCGGCCCGGGCCTGGACCAGCCGATCATCGGCACGCTGCCCCCGGGGGTGCCGGTGCGGGTGGTCGGCGGGCCAGTGCTGGCCGACGGCTGGGTGTGGTGCGAGCATGAGAGCGCCGCCGGCCGCGGTTGGTCGGTGTGTCTGGGCTTGGAGGGGGCGCAGTACCTTTCCGCCGGGTACCCGGCACCGGCGAGCGCCGCCGCGGCCGCCCCGACCACGGCGGCGAGCGCCGCCGCAGCGGGCGCGGTCGCGCGGCCCACGCAGAGCCCCCCCCCACCACCGGTCATGACTCCCGTGCGGCTGCCATTGCCCGGGACGGCCAACTCGGCCGGGGGCCAGCGGTAGAACGCCTTGCACAGCCAGCGTGCCCCGTCTAGGCCGACACCCGCTTGCTTCAAAAATGAAACGTTTCAGCCGCGTCTCCGTTTGATCTATGGAGTGTCGGTCGCAGCCTGTGCTCCGTTCGGCGGTGGCCCGTTGCACGCCTGCCGCTCGGGCTGGGTCACGAGACGGTGGTCACGAGGAGGGAGAGCTCGGCACCAACCGCGGCAGTGCTCCCCGGCGCCTGCGAGGCGCACCAACAGGAGAGAGTGCGGCCGCCTGCTCGCCCGTGTGGGCCGTGGAGGCGACCGCAGAGACGCAGCGGGCCATTGGAAGCCCAGATCTCGGAGGAGGGGTCATCTTGCGACGTCTAGTCCTTGCGGCGGCGATTCTGGCCAGCACCACGGCGGCGATGGCGCCGGTTGCCCACGCCCAGGGCGGCCCGGGCATCGGCTTCGGCCCGCCGACGCCCGGCTACGGCGGGGTGCCGATGGTGCCGAGCAGTGCGCCGGCGCGCCCACAGGCCGAGAGCAGCGCGCCCACGACGCCCGATGCCTGTCGGCTGGGAGTGGCGCGAGCGGCCTATCCCATGGTGACGCAGATGGTGCGCTACGCCAACGCCTTCCAGGCCTACCCCATGGGGCCCAACGGGCGGCCGCTGCTGGCGCCGACTCCGCTGCTGTACCCCGGCTTCGCCGGCTCGATCTACAACCCGTTCGGCGCGCCGGGCTACAACCTGGCGAACATCTACGGGCTGCAGAACTTGAACGCCATCCTGCTGCAGCCGGCGGCTTTCGCGCCGTTCCTCAGCGGCACGCTGAGCTACCCTGACCTGGTGGCCCACGTGTTCAGCGCCGACTCGCAGCGGCTGGCGTATATCGACAGCCGCATCAACGCGGCGAACCTGAACGCCGCGCTGACGATCTTCCCGCTGGACGTGGCCGCCCTGTTCAAGGAGGTGGTCGAAGGGCTGCAGCTGTACGCCGATCTGGCGTGCGGGCAGGCGTCGGCCCCTGCTGCTAGCAACAGCGACAGCAGCGGGACGGATAGCGGCGCCGCGACGAACGGCTCCAGCAACGGCGCGGCGCGCCCGTAAGTCGCGTCGCACCCGGCCTCGCAGGCGAAGCGGGTGGGACCTCTCCCACCCGCTTTACTTGTCTCACGGCGCCCGCGCCGCGCGGGCGGCTACAGCCGGAACAGCGCGCGGGCGTTGTCCTCGTAGATCCGCTGGCGGTCGGCCGCGCTCAGCCACTCGATCCCATCGATCAGCGCCTTGACGTCGTCCAGCCAGCGGCCGGTGCGCGGGTCGCGCGCGGTGCCCGTGCCCGGCCGCTCGGTGCCGAACAGGCAGCGGTCCGGGCCGACGACCTTGAACAGCAGCTCCAACGCCTCCGCACTGTACAGGCAGGTATCGAACCACAGCTTGCGCAGGCTGTCGCGGAACGGCTCGCGCCCCGCGCGATAGCGGGCGGCCTCGAAGCGGCCCACCTGGTAGGGGATCGCGCCACCGCCGTGCGACACGATCAGCTTGAGCGTAGGGAAATCGGCGAACACGCGCGAGCCGAGCAGCGACATGATCGCCACGCTCTCCTCTTGGATGAAGTGGAGCGAATACGACTCGCGCGGCGACCGACAGCTGGCGGAGTGGATCAACGCGGGCACATCGAGCTCGACCAGCTTGGCGTATAGCGGGTACCAGTACTCATCGCCCAGCCCGGGCGGACAGCCGGCGCCCTCGTCGGGATCGGGGTTTAGCAGGCACCCTACGAACCCCAGCTCCTTGACGCAGCGCTCCAGCTCGGCGATTGCGTCGTCGAGCGGCGCGCGGTTCGGGTGCTGCGGCAGTGCACAGATCCCGCGGAACGTCTCCGGGTACAGCTGGCACTGGCGGGCGATCAGGTTGTTGGTCTCCTCGACGTACCAGTTGACGATGCGGTGCGGCTGCTCGCTGTGCATCAGCTGGTAGGGGCGAGGCGAGATCAGCTGCAAGTCGGTGCCGACCGCGCGCAGCTGCTCGAGGTGCGACACGGTGCCGAAGGTCGGGCTGTTCAATGCCCGGCGCAGGTCGTCGTCGCTGAGCTGCGGGGCCGCCTTGCCGTGCGCGCCGCGATGCGACAGCAGCCCCGCTTTCCAGGCGTAGACGGCCTCGGGCAGCGTGGTATGACCGTGGATGTCGATGATCATCGTGGCCCCCCGTGATGTGGCTGCGCGGCGCCGCGGGGAGTGCGCCCGCCAGCGCTCGCCGAGGGCCACGATACGCCCGCTGGCCCCGCGCGGGCAAGCGCGTACTCACGGCAGCACAAAGGCGCCGCCCTCGCGGGGAGAGCGGCGCCTACCGGGCGCTAGGGGCTAGGCTACACCGTGGCGGGCTGCTTCTTGGCCTCGCGCAGCACGCCCTTGAGGGGGGCCACGCCGGGGATCTCCCACTCCTCCCACATCTCGTCGACCATCTTCTGGATGTAGGCGATGTCCTCGTCGACCAGGTGGGCGAAGCGGCCCTGCCGCATGAGGTACTCGCGCACGGGGATGCGGCCCTTCTTGCGGCAGTCGTAGGTGTAGACGACCTCGCCCTCGATCACCTCGTACAGCGGGAAGATGCCGCACTTGACCCCGAGCTCGCCCAGCTCGTGGCTGTAGCGCGGGTGGTAGTCCCACCCCTTGGGGCAAGGGTCGAACGTGTGGATGAACGTCGGCCCACCGATCGATAGCGCCTTGCGCACCTTGTTCATGTAGTCGAGCGCCGGGAAGGTGGCGCAGGCGGTGGCCACGTAGCGGCAGGTCGGATGGCCGACCGCCAGCATGCCGGCCACGTTCTTCTTCCAGCGCTTCTGCATGATGCGGTGCACCTTGCCCGGCGGGGTGAAGGTGGTGTGGGCGCCGTAGGTGGTGAGCCCCGTGGCCTGGATATCGGTGTTGGCCGCCGACTCGTTGTCGTACAGGATGATCAGCAGGTCGAGATCGGTCTGCAGCGCGCCGCTGATGCCCGACAGGCCCATGTCGCCGCCGCCGATGTCGCCGCAGAAGCTGATGACGTTGATCTTCTCCTGCTTGATCTTGCCCTTGCGCATCAGGGCGCGCAGGCCGGCGGCCATACCTACGGCGCTGGAGCCGCCCGCGCCGAGCTGGGTGTGCATCCAGGGGATGATCCACGGGGTGGTCATGTAGCTGGTGTTGGCCACGTACATGCAGCCCGTGGAGCCGGTGGCCACGGTGCGGGGGCCGGCCGCCTTGGCGAAGTCGCGCATCACCAGCGCCGACTCGCAGCCCTGGCAGGTGCGGTGGCCGGAGGTGTACATCTCCTCCAGCGGCGCCTGCCGGATCGTCTTGATCTTGTCGAACTGGACCTCGGTTGCCATCGCTCGCTCCTCCGGCCTACTCGCGCACGCCGATCCAGGTGACGAACCCGTCGAGGTGGTCCGCCTTGGCCGCCTGCTGGGTGATCTCGAACATCTTGATCGCGTCGGCGATCGGTACGTCGCGGCCGCCCAGTCCCGTGATGAAGTTTACAACCGCCGGGCGGTTGCGCGCCGGGTACAAGCACGAGCGGATCTCGTGCAGCAGCGCCCCGCCGTCGTCCGGCGAGCCGTGCGCGAAGTCGCGGTCGATCACGCCCACGGCCTGGAAGCGGCTGAGGCAAGCGCGCAGCTCGACCGTGGGGAACGGCCGGAACCAGCGCAGGTTGACGTAGCCGACCTTGTGGCCCTGCTTGCGCAGGCGGCGTACCGCCGTGCGGCCCGGGGCGGCCACGGTGCCCATGCCGATCAGCACCACCTCGGCGTCGTCGGTCATGTACTCGTCGAAGAACGGGGTGGGGTACCGCTCGCCGAAGATGGCGTTGAACTCGCGGTACGCCTCCAGGATCACCGTGCGGGCGCGCCGCGCGGCCTCCCAGTTCTGGCGCCGCAGCTCCATCACCCAGTCCTCGTTGGCCTGCGGGGCGATGGAGATCGGGTTATCGGGGTGCAGCACGCGGTCGCCCAGGTTGTACGGCGGCAGGAAGCGCTTGACCGCCTCCGGGCTGGGGATCCGCACGATGTGCTGGGAATGGGTGAGGAACGCGCCGTCCATCGCCAGCGCGCACGGCATGCGCACGCGCGGGTCCTCGGCGATGCGGTAGCCGAGCAGCACGTGCTCCAGCGCCTCCTGCGGGGTGGTCACCCAGAACAGCAGCCAGCCCATGTCGCGCACGGCCAGCGCGTCGTTGTGCTCCACGCCGAACGCGCCGGGGTCGTCCAGCGCGCGGTTGCCGACCAGGAACAGCACGGGCAGGCGGTCGGTGGCGGTGACCACCAGCGCCTCGAAGCCGTAGGCCCAGCCGGTGCCGCTGGAACCGGCGAAGGCGCGGGCGCCGACCGAGCTGGCGTGCTTGACGATCTCGAACTGGCTGTGCTCGCTGTCGGCGATGATGTACTCGGCGTCGAACTGGCCGTCGGCGATCAGCTTCGAGATCTGGTCCATCACCTCCGTGTAGGGGCGGATGGGGTATGCCGAGATCACGTCCACGTCGGCCAGCCGCACACCGTGGGCCACGGCCTGACAGCCGGTGAGCAGCTCCTCGGTCTCGTAGACCGTGACGGGTTGCGTTGCAGTCATTGCGCCCTCTCTCCTCGCGGCTGTGCGCCCACTACTTGCTCCCCTGCGCCACAGTTAGTCTCCGGGGCCCGTGGGTACGGGCTCCTCCACGACCACGCCCTGCGCCTGCGCCGAGCGCGCGATGTCCGGGCGGTGCACCGCCTTGCGCTCGCCCTCGGCCATCCGCCGCCCCTCGCGGTACTCCATGCCGGTGCCCGTCACGAACGGGTACCACACGCGGCGGTTGCCCTTCTTCTGCTCCGCCCAGGCGATGTAGCCCGCCTTGTCGCGCTTGTAGTGCTCCCAGGGGCTCTTGTTGTCCTCGAACTCCAGCTCGTCGACCATCACGATGCACTCTTCGACCGGGCACACCTCCGCGCAGCGGCCGCAGCCGACGCAGTACTCGTAGTTGACGTCGTACAGGCCGTCCGGGGTCGGGTCGAAGCACTCGTCGGGGCAGTCGTACCAGCACAGCTGGCACTTGGTGCACAGGTCGAAGCGCACCACCGGGCGCTGCGTGCGGGTGGTGAAGCGCTTGAACTGCTCATTGCGCGACTGGCCGTTGGGACCGATCTCGAAGTGCCGCGGCACCGCCTGCACCACGATGCCCTCGCGGAACTGGTTCCACTTCGGCAGCTCGGGGATGGCGTACGGCCAGCGGATCCCCTCGCCCGCCGCCACGGGCCGCTGCTTGCCGCGCACCTCGTCATACGCCGCCCGCGCCGCCTGCACACGGCGCTCGTCGTGGGTCTTATCGCGCAGATACCCCTCGACCGCCTCGATGCTGATCAGCGCGGGGTCGATCGCCGCCAGCGCGCCGAGCACCCGCTCGCGCGTGAGGTCGTCCTTGTTCACCCACAGGCCGGCGAAGCTGGCGTCGCCACTCAGGATCGCCAGGTTCCAGGAGAACGGCTTGCGCTCGACCCACTTGAGCAGCTCCTCGGGCTGGCGCCGCGAGACGACCAGCATGGTGCCGCCCTCGATGAGCTTCTCGTTGATCGGGCGGATGCCGTGCCAGGCCCACGGCTCGACCCCCTTGACCATCGTGTCGTCGAGCACGACGGAGATGTTCGCCTCGTCGATGTCCAACTTGGCGCCGCACTCCGCCTCCAGCTCCTCCTCGTCGAGGTCGGGGGAGACGAACGCGAAGTACTTACAGGGGATGCCGTTGCGCTCGGGGGAGTCGCTGTAGCGACCGTTGGAGAACCCGGTCTGGCCCATGCGGCTGGCGATCAAGACGATGTCGCTGCCGATATATTTGGCCAGGTTCTTCTGAAAGATGCCGCGGTATTGGATCTCGACCCGCTTGATGGTGGCCATGCGCGCTCTTCCTCCCGCCATCTGTGGGCGCCCAGATTGGACAGATGGTCGGACCAATACTAGAGGACCAGCCCGCCGGCTGTCAAGTGATCGTTGGCCGCCGGCGGCTGTGCGTCGAAGGGCCGGCAGCCTCGCTGTTGACTCGGGGCACGGCATTGTACACTTGCCGGTGGGCGGCAGCTCGCGGAGCCGGCCTCTTGGCGGAGGGAGGCTCGGTGGCGAAGGTCAGTACGCGGCTGGTCGGCGCGCCGGGGCGCGTCCTGTTCGTCGCCGCGGCGATCCATGTGGTCAACGATGCGTTCTTCGCCCTACTGTACCCGCTACTGCCGCTGATCGCCGCCGAGTTCAGCCTCAGCTACACCGAGACGGGCCTGTTGAAGACGGCGTTCTCGGGCGCCGCCAGTCTGCTGCAGTATCCCGCGGGGATCCTTGCCGAGCGCTGGGGCGAGTTCGTGCTGCTGCTGGCGGGCAACGCCTGGGTGGCGCTGGGGTTGGTGGCCATGGGCCTGGCCCCGAGCTTCGCCTGGCTCGCCGCGCTGGCGGTGCTGGGCGGACTAGGAGGCAACACGCAGCACCCGCTGGCTTCCAGCCTGGTGGCGCGCGCGTACCCGCAGGCCGGCCGCACGGCGGCACTGGGGACGCTGAACTTCGCGGGCGACCTGGGTAAGATGGCCGGGCCGGCGCTGGTCGGCCTGGCCGCCCTGGGCCTAGGCTGGCGCGGCGTGTTGATGCTAGTCGGCGTGCTGGGCGTGCTGATCTCGCTCGCCGCTGCGCCTACCCGCGGCTGGATGCCGGCCCGGGTGCCCGCCCCGCGGGTCGGCGCCCGCGCCGCCGACCACGGCGGCATCTGGTCGGCCAGCTTCGGCCTGCTGATGCTGGTGGGCATCCTGGACGCGGCCACGCGCGCCGCGGGCCTGACGTTCCTGCCGTTCGTGCTCGGCGAGCGCGGGGTGGACGCCGCGGCGATCAGCCTGCTGTTCACGGTCATCTTCGCCGGCGGCGCGGCGGGCAAGTTCGTCTGCGGCTGGGTGGGCGAGCGGTGGGGCGCCCTGGGCGTCGTCTGGGCGACCGAGGCGGTCACGGCGGCGGCGCTGGTACTGTTCCTCGGCGCCCCGCCGCTGGCGCTGCTGCCGCTGGCGCTGCTGTTCGGGTTCGCCCTCAACGGCACCTCGTCGATCCTGTACGCGGCAGTGGCCGCGCTGGTGCCTGAGCATCGCCGCGCGCGTGGCTACGGCGCGTTCTACACCGCCACCCAGTGCGCCGCGGCATTCGCCCCCGCGGTGTACGGCGCGCTGGCCGACCGTGCGGGGCTGACGATCCTGTTCGGCACGATGGCGCTGGCCACGCTGGCCATCCTGCCCCTGGCGGGTACCCTGCGGCGCGCGCTGCGCTGAGTGCCCCGCCGACCGCCGCTCGCGCCGCACGACGACAGCGCGCCGATAGATTCCACTGCCCTCGCCCGCGCCCCCCTCGCCCACTGCGGCCGTGCTGGCGCTGCCGGGCGCCGCAGGCCCGCCCGTTCCGTCGGCAGCGAGATGGGGCTAATACGGAGGGCTCGCAGCGCGCTTGCGAGCAGGCCGGGGGGCTGCTATACTGGCGGCACGGATTGTGGATCGGTGTTACACGATGCGTGACAATACCGTGCAGGCGGTGGAGCGTGCGGGGCAGCTCCTCGTCTATCTAGCGGAGCACCCGCATTCCTCCCTGCGCGACCTCGCCCGCGCGCTGGGCACCAGCCGCACCACGGCTCACCGCCTGCTCCACGCCCTGGCCGCCAGTGGGCTAGTGGCCATCGCGCCCGATGGCCGGCCCGCGCTCGGGCCGGCGGTGGTCCGTCTCTACGGCGCCTGGCGCCGGCAGACCGACCTGCGCCGGGTGGCCTATCCGCATCTGCTGGCGCTGCGCGACCGCTCGGGCGAGACCGTCAGCCTGCACGTGCGGCAGGGCGACGTGCTGGTGTGCGTGGAGTGCGTGGAGAGCGAGCAGCCCTTGCGGCGCGCCATCGCGCCCGGCGATGTGGCACCGCTCCTGCGCAGTGCCAGCAGCAAGCTATTCCTGGCTGCCCTGTCCGAGGCCGAGCGCGCGGCGCTGTTGGCGCGGCTGGCGCCCGACGACGCCGCGCTGTGGGAGCGGCTGCGGGCCGAGCTGCCGCGCATCCGCGAGCAGGGCTACGCCACCAGCTGCGGCGAGCGCATCCCCGGGGCCGCCTCGGTGGCCGCGCCGATCTGGGGGGCGAGTGGGGAGCTAGTAGCCTCGCTGAGCATCGCCGGGCCCGTGCAGCGCGTCACCCCGGCGTTCATCGCTGAGATCGCGCCGGTGCTGCGGTCCGTGGCGCTGGAGATCTCACGTCAGCTCGGCTACGCTGAGCCCCGACCGGTGCGTGCGGCCAGGGGTGAGGGTGAGGTCGCCGCCACCCGGGAACGGTGGGGCGACCGGCCCGGGGCCACCGAGCAATGGCCCCGGGCCCTGTAGCGCGGCCGCCGGGGTAGCCGCCGCGCGCTGGAGGAGGTGCCATGCGGTTCGGCTTGAACTTCTTCCCCTCGTTCCGCCCCAGCGACCTCTCCACGGCCGAGTACTACCACCAGGTGCTCACCCTCTGCGAGCGCGCCGACGCGCTGGGGTACAGCTCCGTCAAGGCCGTCGAGCACTACTTCCACGACTACGGCGGCCACACCCCCAGCCCGCTGGTGCTGCTGGCCGCCGTCGCCGCCCGCACCCGCCGCCTGCGCCTCATCACCGGCGCCGCCATTCCGGCCTTCAACCACCCCATCAAGCTCGCCGCCGAGATGGCCATGCTCGACAACCTCTCCGGCGGCCGCTTCGACGCTGGCTTCGGCCGCGCCTTCATCCCGGAGGAGTTCGACGCGTTCGGGGTGGCGCTGGACGACAGTCGGGCGCGGTTCGAGGAGGGCATCGCGGTGATCAAGCGGCTGTGGACCGAGCCGCGGGTGACCCACGCGGGGCGGTTCCATCGGTTTCGGGACGTGCACCTGCTGCCGCGGCCGGTGCAGCGGCCGCACCCGCCGATCTGGATCGCGGCGGTGCTGTCGGAGGACTCGTTCCGCTGGGCTGGGGAGCAGGGCTACCATCTGATGATCGTGCCGTTCGCCGGCAGCCTGGAGCGCACGGCGGCGTTCGTGCGCACCTACCGCGAGGCGTGGGCGCGGGCGGGGCATCCGCTGGGCCGCGAGCAGGTGCAGATGTCGTTCCACTGCTACCTGGCGGAGACGCACGCCGCGGCGGTGGAGGGGTTCCAGCGGCCGGCGGCGCGGTACATCGAGGTGTTCAGCGAGGCGGTGAGCTCGTGGGTGGGACGGGCGTCGGGGGCGTACCAGGGGTACGATCGGATGGTGGCGGCGGTGCGGGCGATGACGCCGCAGCAGTTCATCGAGGGGGGCGTGGCGTTCGTGGGGACGCCGGGGGAGGTGATCGAGCAGGTGCGGCGCGTGCGGGAGACGTTCGGGGAGGTGGAGCCGTCGATGCAGATCAACTTCGGCGGCTTGCCGCTGGTGGAGGCGCAACGCACCCTGGAGCTGTTCGCCCGCGAGGTGATGCCGGCGTTCCGGTAGCGGACCATTGGCCACCGTGTACCGCCGCATCCCCACTGGTGCTGAGCGTGCTCAGTCAGCCCTCGCTTGAACCTGAACGAAGGAGGAGTATCCTATGGCGATCATGACGTTGCGGGATGAGCTTCGGGCGGCCGTGGAGAGCCGCCACTGTCGGCATCACCCGTATTACCAACTCTGGCGCGAGGGGCAGCTGCCCCGCGAGGCTATCGCGGGATGGGTCCAGGAGCACTACCATTTCACCAAGGACGTCGTGTGGCTACAGGGCACCTATCTCGCTGACGTGCCGTATCCTGATGTCCGTGAGAAGTTCCAGCAGGCTATCGCTGAGGAAACGGATCCCAAGAACCCGCACATCGCTATTCTGCTGCGCTTCGGAGAGGCGATGGGACTCGATCCCGAGACAGTGAAGCGTTCAAAGCCATTGCCTACCACTCAAGCGCTTCTGGACTGGGTGTGGATTCTCACGCGGCAGCGCTCCATCGTCGAGGCGATTGCCGGGCTCAACATCGGGATGGAGTCACAACCACCGCAGCTGTACGCTGACTTGGTTCCGATTCTGAAGGAGAAGTACGGCTGCACGGATGAACAGGTCGCCTACTTCCCTACCCATGTGGAGGCGGATATAGAGCATGGTGGGCAGGCCTACGCTCTCGTAGAGCGGTATGCTCGTACCGATGAGCAACGGCGACGTGCTGTCCTTGCCGCTCGTGAGGGAGCAGAGAAGCGCTGGTTCTATATTGATGGGATATACATCCACTATGTGCTTGGCTATCCGCTAACCGATGCTCACTGGCACGAGTACCAGGCAGAGTGGGGACCCAGTCCTTTCTATCGAGGGGCACGGTAGACATGCTCTGCGGCGCCGCCAGGCGGCTAGCACGGCTCGTGGGCGCAAGCCTACTGCTGCTCCAGGCGTGCATGGCGGCGCCGCCGGCTGAACCTGCTTC
>Ga0070737_10002606_pt1 | contig 21241 bp, 15 predicted proteins | sample Coa_R1_10_FD_66438 | JGI IMG/M metagenome (GOLD analysis project Ga0070737, IMG submission 66438) | Surface soil microbial communities from Centralia Pennsylvania, which are recovering from an underground coalmine fire - Coalmine... | ecosystem: Environmental > Terrestrial > Soil > Unclassified...
CTGCTCGCCGCGCTCGGCAGCCAGGCTAAGCCGGAGATGGTGCTGGAAAAGTGCTGGGAGTTCCTCAGGGGGCTGCCTGACGGGTGGCTCGGGTCAACCAGCGATCCGAAGCTCGGCGTCCTCTACCAGGTGGACCACACATGGCTGCGACTGGAGCCCGTCGGGGCGGATGACCACGTCTTCGAGTGCGAGCAGTGCCGGCGGGAGTCGCCACGGTCCGTTCGGGGGATATGCACGACGCTGGGGTGCGGCGGGAGGCTGGTGCCGGTGACCTCGGCCGCCGACGACCATTACCGGCACCTGTACCGGAACCTCGTCCCGGTGCCGATGAGGGCGCGCGAGCACACGGCGCAGCTGACGTCGGACGAGGCGGCCGAGGTCCAGCAGGAGTTCGTCCGCGGCGAGGTGAACGCGCTGTCGTGCTCGACGACGTTCGAGCTGGGCGTGGACGTCGGCGAGCTGCAATCGGTGGTGATGCGGAACATGCCGCCAACCACAGCCAACTACGTGCAGCGGGCCGGGCGCGCCGGGCGGCGGACCGATTCGGCGGCGCTTGTCCTCACCTACGCACAGCGCCGGTCGCATGACCTGTCACGGTTCCAGGACCCGGAAGCGATGGTGTCCGGCGAGGTGCGGTCGCCGTACGTGCCGCTGGGCAATGAACGTATCGACCGGCGGCACGCGCATTCGGTGGCGCTGGCGGCGTTCTTCCGGGACCAGAAAGAGCGGACCGGACAGACGTGGAGCACGGCGGGGGAGTTCTTCCTCGGTTCTCCGGCGCCGGTGTCGCGAGTGTGGCCGTACCTGTCTGCGGTGCCCGCGGGGATCACGCAGTCGCTGCGGCGCGTGCTGCCGGCGGACGTGCAGAAGAAGATCGGCGTGGACACCGGCGCGTGGGCGGAGAAGCTGTGGCACCTGCTTGAGGGCGTGCGCGAGGAGCTGGCGAAGGATGTCGCGATCTTCGAGGAGCGAAAGCAGCAGGCGATCGCGGAGCAGAAGTGGGCACGCGTGCAGCTCTACGAGCGGACGATCAACACGCTGAGCCGGCAGCAGCTCATCGGGCTGCTGGCAAACCGGAACGTGCTGCCGAAATACGGCTTCCCGACCGACACGGTCGAGCTGCGCACCGTGTACTCGGGGGATCCGGCGGGCCGGAAGCTGGAACTGTCGCGGGACTTGTCAGCGGCGATCTACGAGTACGCGCCCGGCGCCGAGGTGGTCGCCGGCGGCAAGCTGTGGACCTCGGGCGGCGTGTACCGGCTGCCGGAGCGAGAGCTGCTCGGGAACTATTACGCGGTGTGCCCCGAGTGCTTCCTCTACCGGCAGAGCCCGGACGATGACCTGGACCCGGTGTGCCCCGCGTGCGGAACGGCGCAGAAGGGGGCGCGGCGTAGCTACTGGACGCCGCTGTTCGGGTTCGTGGCGTCGCGTGATGTGAAGAAACCTGGCATGGTGGCACCCCAGCGGAGCTGGCACGGCGCGACGTACGTGCTGTCACGCGGGACGGAGGAGTTCGCGTACGAGTGGCCACTCGCGAACGGGGGCACGGCGGCCACCTGGGCGGGAGAGCGCGGCGAGCTGATAGCGATCTCGGAGGGACGCAACGGCGCGGGGTTCCTGATCTGCGACTGGTGCGGCTGGGGCACCGCGGCCGGCAGTGCCGAGTCGAAGAAGAAGTCGCATCCGCACCTGCTCAAGGAGGGGGAGTGCACGGGATCGCTCCAGGTGAAGTCCCTCGCCCACCCATACCAGACAGACCTCCTGGAGATCACGTTCGGCGGGATCCCAGGACTGTCCGGAATGTCGGCCGGACAGTGGCGCTCGATCCTCTACGCGCTGCTCGAAGGTGCGTCGGACTGCCTGGACATCAGCCGGGACGACATCGACGGGACGCTGTACCCCAAGGCCGGGCGGAAGATCTCGCTGGTGCTCTTCGATACGGTCCCCGGCGGCGCGGGCGGCGCACTGCGCATCGCGCGCTCGTTTGACCGCGTGCTGGAGACGGCGCTTCACCGGGTGGCCCGCTGCGAGTGCGGCGAGGAGACGAGCTGCTACGGGTGCCTGCGCAACTTCCGCAATCAGGCGTTCCACGACCAGCTTCGCCGTGGCGATGCGCTGGCGTTCTTGATGCGCTTGACCTAGCTTTTCGCGAGGAACGGGCTCGGGGTGCCTGAGAACGAGATATACAGGTGGTCCCGTGCCCGGGTGCAGGCGACGAACAGCAGGCAGCGTTCCCTTTGCAGGTCCTGCGCGTGCGCCACCGGGTCGTCTTCCTCGGGCGTCACGGCGGAGGGGGCGGGCACGATGCCGTCTGCCACGCCGATCACCGCGACGGCCTGGAACTCCAGCCCCTTCATCCCGTGCATGGTGCCGATCCGGACCGCGTTCCCCCGCGATTTCGCGGACAGGGAGAGCGTCTTGATCCCCGCGGCCTCAAGTGCCGCGCTGGCCGCCCGGTGGATCTGCCCGGACCTGGCCGCGATGCCGATCGCGTGCGCCTCGATCCCTTCCTCCAGCCAGGCGGTCACCTGCCGCACGAGCGCGTCGTATTCCGCTTCGCGTGTCCGCGTCCCGACGACCTTCGGGCGGCGCCCGTGCAGCGGGGAACGGTACCCGGTGAGCGTGTCCGGCTCGTCGTCCAGCCCGGTGACCGGCGCCTTGCCGAGCGCCGGCACCGCGAGCGCCAGGATCTCCTGGGTGGTGCGGTAGTTGACGGTCAGGCGGCGGCTGCGCCCGCGCACGTTGATGCCGGCCTTCGCGAGCGAGACGTGGTTGTCGTAGATCCGCTGGTGCACGTCGCCGGCGATGAACATGTCGTCGGGGCCGGCCGGGACGGCGGCGCGGAGCAGGCGCCACTGGACCGGGTGCAGGTCCTGCGCCTCGTCGACGATCACGTGCCGGTACGGCAGCTGCACCGTCCCGTCGCGCAGCAGGTGAGCCGCCTCGTTGGCGAGCTGCAGGAACGTGGACCGGCCCAGCGCGCTCAGCTCCGCCTCGACCTGCCGGGTGAGCTGCCAGACCTGGCGGCGCTGCGCCTTGCCGAGCGGCGTGCCCTGCCCGGCGCGGGAACAGGTCAGGTACTCCTGCTCGGCCCGCAGGTCCTGGGCGAGGATCACCTGCTCCCATTCCCGGTTCAGGAACGTCACCGGAAACGCCAGGGCCGCTCCGGCCGCGGCGGCGGCCCACAGCTCGCCGAGTTCCCTGCCGTCGATGATCCCGGGCCGCGCCCCTCGTGCCTGCTCGACCACCCGGTACGCGAGGCTGTCCACGTTCCGGATCTCGACCCGCCCGCGGGTTTCCTCGTCATCAACCAGCAGCTCGAACTGTGACTGCAAGGCTTCTGCGAGGTTCTTGGTGAAAGTAGTCACCAGAACGGACCGTGGCGGCTCCTGCCCGGCCGGCTGCCCGCCAGCCCTGCGGGCCAGGTACGCGGCCCGGTGCAGCGCCGTCACCGTCTTCCCGGTCCCGGCGCCGCCGGTGACCTGGGCTGGTCCGGCGTACCGGGGCGCGTAGGCGATCTTCCGCTGCGCCGGGTGGAGGAAGATACGCCACTTCGCGAACGGGTGCGCGAGGATCTTGTCGAGCTCGTCGTTTGATTCGATGAACACCACGCGGCCGGGCGTCCGCTCCATCGCCTTGACGAGGTTACCGGTGTCGACGGGGGTGTCCGGCGTGTCTTGCGCGACCTCCTGCCAGACCTCCTCCGCGCTAAGTCCGCCGGCGAGCAGGTACAGCGCGTTGTACTGTCCCTCGGGGATCATGCGTTCCAGGGCGTCCAGGTGCGCCTCGGAGGTGAGCAGCCGGGCGATGGTCCGCGTGTGCTCGTCAATGCCGAGCCTGGCCATGTCCTTGTCGGAGACGTGGGCGAACAGCCGGGTCTCCGTGGCGGCCGCGGCCTGCTCCAGCGCGGGCCGGGCCTGATCGAGCGCGGCCTGGTCACGGACCTCGACCACGCCGAGCGCCTCGTTTACGGTGAACCGGCGGCTGCTGGCGTATTCGATCGCCTTGTCGTGCGGCATGACCCGGATCAGGCTGTAGGTGTCCCCGGTCTCCGGTGCGAGGACGACGCCGCGCCAGAACTGGTCGATCCTGATCGTGCGGATGCGGTCGTCCCTGGCCTTTTGCAGCTTCTCCAGGTGCAGCCCGGCGTGGGTGGCAGCCGCGAACTTGCCGATCGCGTCCTTGACGGCGTTCTGCACCGGCTTTTCGAGCCTTGAGTAGTCGTCGAGGAAATCCTTGTCGATCGCGAGGCGTGGCAATGCGGGTGCCTCCTGAGGTTAGTTCCCGGCGCTGACCGGCGGCCGCCGGCGCTGACCGTGCGTCCATTCCGGCAGCGGCGGCCGGGACCGCGGGGCGGCTTTGGCGCAACACGTCGCGATGGGCAACTTTGCCATACGCAATTGTTTACCATGAGCGCATGGCGGCCGCCGGGCGGAGGAATCCGGATTGGGAGCGGGACGAGATCGTCCTTGGACGAGAAGGTCATGGCCCGTTCATTGCCGAGCCCGACGTGATGCACGCCATCGCCCGGTCGGTTCGGAAATTCCCTGCTGACAGCGAGGCGGCCGGCCTTCCGCGCGAAGCCGGCTACGAAGCCGAAAGCGAGCCGCAGGGCCGTTACCTCCCTCGCCGCGACCGGCCGGGTACGGCGGCTCGGCCGGGATGAGTTCCTCGCCAGGCACGGCTTCGAGCAGCCCGCCGGCGCTCTGACAGCCTATCGCTAGGATAGCTTGATATTACAGGAAAATACAGGGATACTTTGGATTGATCTGCACCGCGGCGCTCCCGGTTCAAGTCTGACCGTTTCCCGCCCCGCCAGCAGCCAAGAAGGGTCCGCGTCGTGGCTCGACTCGAAGAACTCACCAAGGGCGCCGTCGTCCGCGGCGTGTTCGGCGACCGCCGGCTGCGCATCGTCGATGTCACCTGGCACGGCTCGACCGCGGTCACGCTCACCTACACCGACGAGCTCACCGGCCGGGCCGGCCAGGAACTGCTCTACCGGGATGACGAGCCGCGGCTGAGCGTTGAGCAGGCCGGACGAGCGTGGTCGATGGACGGCGACCCGCGGCACTTCAGGCTGGCGTCGGAGGCAAGGCGGATTTCGCTGGCCTATCTCTTCGATCCCTTCCTCGCCGTACAGACCTCCAATCTCGATGCAAGGAGCTGATGATCCGCGGCGACGTGGAACGGTGCCTGGTGATCGCACCGGGCAGCCTGGTCGAGCAGTGGCAGGACGAACTCTGGCAGAAGTTCGCGCTGGACTTCCGCATCCTCACCAGGGACATGATCGAGGCATCGAGCGGCGGCAACCCGTTCGCTGAGCAGAATCTGCTGAGCCGCGCGCTCGGCGGGCAGGTCTTCGACGTACTGGGTCAGGCGTTCGCGGGCACGCCGCTGCGCGACCTGCTGATCGAGGCGGTCCGGTACGGCGAGCGGCCAGACGTCAGGGACCGCCTGAACACGGTGCTCGATGCGACAGTCGGTGAGGCGCTGCGCGATGTTGCCCGGCAGCGAGCCTTGGTGAGCGACCTGATGACCGCCGAAGACGTGGAGCACATCCGGGAGGAGATGGAACGCGCCCAGGCGCGCCGACTCCAGCCCTATTTCGTCCAGTCCTTCTTCCTGGAGGCGTTCGTCCTGCTCGGCGGCGAGATCCGCGAGCGTGAGCCGGGCCGCTTCGAGATCACGAAGGTGCCCGCCGAATTCCGGCAGCGGGACCGCCTCATCGGCGCCGGCTCCCCGGTGCCGCGCCGGTACGAGCGGATTACATTCGACCGGAATCTGGTGATCGCAGACGGCAGGCCGCGCGCACAGTACGTCGCGCCGGGCCATCCGCTGCTCGACGTGACCGTGGACCTGATCGCCGAGCGGTTCAACGGCCTGATGCAGCAGGGCACGGTCCTCGTCGATGACCGCGATCCAGGGGACGTGCCCCGCACGCTCATCTACCTGCAGCATGCCATCACCGACGGGCAGACCGACCAGGCCGGCGACCGGCGCACCGTGTCCAAGCGGTTCGAGTTCGTCGAGGTAACCAAGGACGGCCAGACGCGATCCGCCGGCTGGGGTCCCTACCTGGATCTCCGGCCAGCCACACCGGATGAGATCCGCGCGGCGGCTGCGGTTATCGAAGCCGGCTGGGTGCGCGGCAACCTGGAGGACGCCGCAGTCAGCCACGGGGTCATGCTCGCACGGAGGCACTTGGATGAGGTGCGTCGCAGGACCGTGGATCGCGTTGACCGGGTAGCCGCCGCGGTCACCGCGCCGACGACCTCAAGGCCCGGCTCAGGAACCGCCTGGCCGAGCTGAACGCACAACGGCAGTTGTCGCCGTCCCCGCCCGTCGTGGCCGGGGGAGCCCTGGTGATCCCCGCGGGCCTGCTCACTCGCATGACCGGGCAACCTGCCCAGCGGCCAGCGGGAGCAGATCAGCGCAGGGCGGTGGCAGCCGTCCTGGATACCGAACGTGCCCTGGGCCGGGCGCCTCGGCAGGCGCCCGCGGAAGAGCAAGGATATGACGTGGAGAGCCGCGCGGCGGATGGCACGACGTTGTTCATCGTGGTCAGGGACCGCCCGGCAGGCGCAGGCACGTTTCTCGTCACGCGCAGTGAGCTAGGCGTAGCGCGCAACACCGCGGGCAGGCACGTGCTTGCCCTCGTGGACGGCGACCGCGTGCGTTATGTCCGGCGCGCGTTCGCCGGGATCCAGGACCCGCCGTTCGGCTCATCTGCTGTCTTTCTGCCTTGGCAGGCGTACTTCGAGCGCGGGCAGGTGCCCCAGTGACGCAAACCGGCCAGTCGGCGGCCAGCTATCCCCAGGTCGGGCCGGGCTCGGCCGCGCGTGCCCTGATCACCCATGCGAAGGCGCTGAGCGCGGCGATCACAGCCGCGCCGGCCCTGCTCGGAACCCGGCGCCGGCAGGCCCGCGACGCCTATGAACTGCTCCGGGCCGACGTGGTCCAAAGGCAGCTGGATGAGCTGCCGGCGGACAAGATCAAGGAAGTGACCCAGGGGCGGCTGCGGCTCACTGCCATCGAGCGAGCGGGCTACCGTTCCATCGGCGCGGTCCTGCGCGCGGGCCCGGTCGTGCTCCAGTCGGTTCCCGGCGTAGGCCCGCAGACCGCCGCCCAGGTGATCGGCACCGCCAGGAGCTTCCAGGCGGCACTTGAGCGGCAGACGCGGGTCCGCTTCGATCCGGACGCGCGCACCCCGGCCCAGGCGCGGCTGCTCGCCAGGCTCTACGCCTATGAGCAGGTCAAGGTCAATATCCCGCCGCAGGCACCGGACTATGTCCCGCTTGCCGCCGAACTGGACGCGCTCGCCGCGCAGGCTAAGCCGGCGGCGAGCCGGCTGCGTATGCTCTTCACCGGCCCATCCCGCAAGCGGGACTCCCTCGGCGCCGCGGGCCGGCTAGCAGCGTTCCTCGAGTCGCCAGCCGTGCAGGACGCCCAGCGGCAGATGCTCGCCGTCGCGGCGGCGGATAAGGCCGCGACCGCCTGGCTGTGGGCTGATTACCTGAAGCGGCCCGTCACCTACAACGGCTTGCTCATCGATGTCGCCGACTTGGCTCCTGCCGAGGAGCCGGCCCAGGGCTTCCTGCCGCAAGAGATCGCCGAGCGGATCCGCGGATATCCGCTGGACCTCTCGCTTGTGACCACGTCGCTGCGCGGCTACCAGGCGTTCGGTGCGAAGTTCGCGCTCGTCCAGGAACGCGTGATCATCGGTGACGAGATGGGTCTTGGCAAGACCTTGCAGGCGCTCGCGGCGATGGCGCACCTGGCGGCCGGCGGCGCGACGCACTTCCTCGTTGTCTGCCCGGCCAGCGTGGCTGTCAACTGGACTCGTGAGGTCGCGAAACACACCCGGCTTCCGGCGCACCGGCTGCACGGAGCGGAGCGCGATCGCAGCCGCCGCCTGTGGATGGAGCGAGGCGACGTCGCGGTAACCACCTATGAGGCGCTCCGGAACTCGACGTTCACGCCGGCTGGTGTAAGCGTGGCCATGCTGGCTGTCGACGAGGCTCACTACGCGAAGAACCCGGAGGCACTCCGCACTAAGGCGGTGCGGAGATGGGCGCAGGCCACGGAGCGGGCTGTCTTCCTCACCGGCACTCCTATGGAGAACCGTGTCGGGGAGTTCCGCAACCTTGTCGATCACCTGCGCCCGGAGATCGCGAGAACCCTCTCCGTCTATGACGGCGTGCTTGGCTCGGACCGCTTCCGCCGGGCTATCGCTCCGGTGTACCTGCGCCGCAACCAGGCTGACGTTCTCAACGAACTGCCGCCTCGGCTAGAGACCGAGGAATGGGTCAGCCTCACCGGCAAGGACCGGGTTGCCTACCGCGATGCCGTCTACGACGGCAACTTCATGGCGATGCGGCGCGCCGCCTTCGCGCCGGGAAACCCGGATGACTCCGCCAAGCTCCGCCGCCTCCTCGATATCACCGACGAGGCCACCCAGGACGGCCGCAAGGTCGTGGTGTTCTCTTTTTTTCGCGACGTCCTTTCCACGATCGCCGCGGCCCTCGGTGAAACGGCGATCGGCCCCCTCACGGGCGACGTCCCGCCCGCGAAACGGCAGGCCCTCGTCGACGAATTCACCGCCCGCCAGTCCGGGTCGGTCCTCGTCGCGCAGATCCAGGCGGGCGGCGTCGGCCTGAACATCCAGGCGGCGTCGGTCGTCATCATCACCGAGCCGCAATGGAATCCGGCGATCGAGGAGCAGGCGATCGCCCGTGCCCACCGTATGGGCCAGGTCCGCCGCGTCGACGTCCACCGCCTCCTCGCTGAGGACAGCGTGGATCAGCGCATTCTCGAGGTGCTCGGGGTGAAGCGCGCCGAGTTCGACGAGTATGCCCGCCGCAGTGATTTGAAGGACATCACCCCAGAGTCAGTGGACATCTCCGACTTGGCCACTGCGAAAAAGGTAGCCGCCGAGACCGTGAACGAGCGCCGCATCATCGAGTTCGAACGCAAGCGCCTGCGCGTCGAGGAAGCAGGGAAGCCGGTCGGCTGACCGATCGCCCTGCCGCGCAGAGTTTCCGGCAGTATGGGGCAGATAGGGTCATAACCTGATGGCGTGATGACGGCATTTGAGTATGTTTGGGCGGGTGAGACGTCACCGTCCGTCCGGACGAACGAAGGAGTACCCGGCGCGTGGCCCGCACGGAGACGGGACCTCAGCCACGGTGGCGGCATTGCGGCGATCCTCCCGCGAGGCGGAAGCGTTAAGACCCCGCGGACCTGGGCGGCCCGGTCGATGAGGCGGGGACATGCCGCGTTGATCGGGCAGTCCGGGCAGTCCGGGCCGGTCGGGCGGCACCAGCGGCGGCCAATGTCCCAGGCCGGCATATCCAGCGCACCGGGGCGTTCGGGGTAAAGGGCGCGGGCAACGGCGACCATGTGATCCACCTTGTCGTGCTGGGCGAGGCCGGTTCGCAGGAAAACGCGGCGCAGATGGACGTCGTAGGCTACGTCGCCGCCGCTGAGCTCCCGGAGCGGCACACCGAGGTCGCGAGCCAGTATCTCGACGGCCATGGCCGCCTTCTTCTGGCCGATGCCGGGGAAATCCTCCAAGCGCCTGCGCAGTTCTGCCGCTGTCGGGGTGTCAGACCAGAGGGCGGCGGCGGCTCCGTGGTACTTGTCGAGGATGATCTGCGCTGCTTGGACCAGCCAAGCGGAAACGTGGTTGACGAACCGGTGCAGCATGGGTTCCTGCCGGACCGCGGCCAGGACGGCTTCGGGATCGGCGGCTAGCCGCCCTGGATCAAGGTGGCCCAGGCGCTTGCGGAGTTGGTACGGCAGCGCCCAGGCGCGCTCTGCTGGGATGCCCATGTCGGAGATCACCGCGAGGAGGAAGGCGAACGGGTCGTCGTGGACGAGCTGGTTGGCGTCCCGGTTCGGGGTGAACTGCGCGAGCGCGGCGTCCTTCAGCTGGCCGGCCAGTGCGTCGCCGTGGGCAAGAAGGGCGCGTGCGACGGCCTGCGCGTCCGGTGAGGGCGGCGGGGGGAGCTTCGGGCTGCCTTGCGCGAGGGTGTCCGGACGGTGTGTTGGCGGCATTCCTGCCGGTAGTTTCCTGGGAAGCTGGCTGCGCAGCCAGGCGTGCAGCGCCCATGAGGCGAGGTCGTCTTCGCGTATCTTGACCGCGAGGCACTGTGGGCTGTAAGGAGCGTCGATTTCCCGGCGGTGCTCAACGATCTCGAACCCCTCGTAGCCGGCGGGTACTTCCTCCCACGTGCGCGCCGTCGCTCGGCCAGGACGGCGCAGTCGGCTGATCAGGGCCCGGCTAGCGGGATAGTCGTCGGCTTCCACACCCTCGACCTGGACCTGCCCGTCGATCCAGGTGACCGTGTGGACGCGCAGCCGTCCAAAGACCTCGCGAGCCCCTAGACCGTGGCGCGCCACGTGCCGTCTTCCGTCAGCGCGGATCTCAAACAGCCACCCAATTTCGAAGGACTCAGTTCCGTCCGGCCACCGGAATTCGAAGGGGGATAGTTTCTCGGCGGCCATTGTCTCTATGACTGTCACGCTGCCTCCCAGCGACATAGCTTCTTCAGGTCGCAGCGGCGACAGGCCTTGCCAGGGCGGGCGTGGAACTCTCTGTTCCGAAGGCTACGGACCGTCGACTCCACCTGGGCCTCGGCGGCTGCGATGGCTGTCGGTGAAACATTCACCGGGGTGCGTTCGGCGGTCTTGAGATCGTGGACATAGGCGGCCCGGACATTGAGGCCCTCGCGACAGCCGGCGTCGGCGTAGACGGCGAGCTGCAAATCGTATTCGGCATCGGCTCCGGGGTCCGGATCGGTGGAGGTCTTGTAGTCGACGATGGCGAGCGCTGTGGTCTCGCCGCCTTCGGAGTCCAGGATGACATCGGCCCGGCCGCTGATGATCGCGGTTGGCAGGTGGAGCTCGAACGGGCGCTCGGTTTCCCATACACGTAGTAGGTCGTCCACGTACACGGACATGTACCTGTTGACCAGCCTGCGTGCCGCTTCCTTCAGCTGCTGGTGCGCAGGCTTGCTGGCCGCCGGCAGGAAGAAACCCTCATCGAACAGCCGGTCCAGCTCAGCCGGGCCGGGCGGCTGCCCGTTGGCGCGGGTGTGCTCGGCGACGGCGCGCATGACGTGATGGACGGCCTTGCCGTAGCCGAGTTCGGGTGCGAGGAATGGCTGGAAGCCGAGCAAGCTGTTCAGCCGGTAGGCGAAGCCGCAGGACCGGTAGGCGGCGAGCTCGCTGAAGGTGAGGGTGATCGGCTCTTCGGCTCCTTCGCGGATGATCCGTTCGACGCTGGGGAGCGGCAGCGGCCGGGTCGCCGCGTGGCCGGTGATCTCCAGGTGGTAGGGCGAGGCGCTGACCCTGTTGTTAATGCGCTCGTGCCGGGAGAGCGACAGCCAGTCACGCGCCCTGGTCATCGCAACGTAGAACAGCCGCCTTTCGTCGGCGTCGGAACCCTCGTACCGTTCCGCATTGAAAAGGTGCCGGGGGATCAGCCAGTCCGACCTTCGCCGTCCGGTCTTGGAAGAGGGGAAGCGTTTCTTGGTCAGCGAGGGGACGAACACGACCCGCCATTCAAGGCCCTTCGCCTTATGCACCGTGGTGAGGTCCACCGCGTCGACGTGGACGTCGGGCTCACCGTCGAAGTCCTCGTAGGTGCCCTGGGCGTAGTTGGCGATATAGGTCGCCAGATTGCGGTAGTACCACTCACCGCGATCCGTGCCGCCGCGTTGCGCACCGGGTTCTTCCGGGTCGGGTCTGCTGCGCCTGCGCACGGACTCGTAGTCCGCCAGAATGGCTGAGCATCGGGCCAGCGTGCCCAGCCGCGCGCCTGCCATCGGGTCGTCCGGATCCCAGGTACGCGCGCCGAGTTCGGCGAGCAGTTCGTAGAAGTCGCCGACCAGGTTTACCGGTTGCGCCTCGCTTGGCACGCTTGCCTTGAGTGCCGTGAGGCGCGCGCAAACCGCTTGTGCGCGTTGCGGTGTCAAGCTGTAGACGTCGGCATAGGCGGCGAAGATCTCATCGTCGGCCGGTACCGGTCGCTCGCCGTAGCCCGTGTCCGACCAGCCGTAGTCCACCAGCCATGAGTACGTCTTGCCGAAAAGCTGTGCTTCAGGCCTGCTAAATAGGCCTGTCCGCCCGGCCGGCTGCACGGGAACGCCATGGGCGTCAAAGGCCGCCAGAAGCGCTCCGTACGCGACGCGGCCCCGCACCAGCACCGCGATGTCACGGTAAGCCAATCCGGCGTCGTGTAGTCGCTGGATCGTCTCGGCGATGACGTCGCACTCCTCGGCTTCGGTCTCAGTGCTCCAGGTGACCACCTCCGTGCGGGCCGGATGGCGGATGGGGCGCATTTCCTTGTCGAGGCGGCCTGGGATCGTCCGGGCGAAGGTCGCGGCGGCGGTTACGATCGCGGGGAGACTCCTCCGGTTTTCGGTGATCTCGAACTTGCGGGCTCCTGGGTACCGCGTTCTGAACTCAACGATGTTCTTCACATCGGAGCCCCGCCACTGATAGATGGCCTGATCATCGTCACCGACCACGCACAGCTCAGCCTGGCTGTCCGCGATGAGCAGGTTGATGAGGCGCTCCTGGGCCGGATTGACGTCTTGGTACTCGTCGACGATGAGATACCGAAGCGTGGCCTGGACGGCATGCCTTACTTCCGGCTTGGATAGCTCTGCCACAGCGCGGGAGATCAGCCGGCCGTAGGTGAGCAGGCGGAACTGGTCGAGAATCCGGTAAAATTCCTCGACCATGGTCTTGAACGGGTCCTCTAGCTGCTGCGTCTGGATCAGTTCGTTCTCCACCACGTCCAGGTTGGCGAGGAAGCTCTTTATTGAGGCGAACTGCCTGCCTGTGAGGCCTCTTATGTTGAGCACGCGCTCTTCGCGGCACAAGAATGCGGTGAGCCGCCGTTCGTCGAGCACGTCGTACGTCTCGTAAAGCGGCACGTACTGCTGGAGGAAGCGGAAGCAGTAGGCGTGGATCGTGCCGATGAAGGCCGCGCCGAGCTTGTCTAGAGCGGATGTGCCCAGGCGCTGCTCAACACGAGTTGAGATTCTAGCCCTCAACTCCTCGGCTGCCCGGTCCGTGAACGTGAACGCGATGATCGACCGCGGCTCCGTGCCCTCAGCGAGCAGGTCTGCTACGCGCTGGGCGACGACCTCTGTCTTCCCCGAGCCGGCGCACGCGATGATCTGCATGTGCGAGCCGCGGTGGCGGACGGCTCGCAGGGCATCGCCTTCAAGACTGGGGATATCGTGCGCTGACATGGTGTTTGTTCCGAGTGTGGACTCTGCTGACAATATAAGACAATATAACATTCCACAGCTCCCGGGCTAAGTTTCCATATTAGGAGGGAAACCTGATCTGAGCCTGGATCCACCGGCTAATTGGCAGTACTTTCTGCGAAAATAATATGAGAGGTGCCCTCTGGCCTGGGATGATGGGAGCTGCTCAAGCTCCTGTTTACCCGGCCGGGAGGACACCTGGCAGGTGCGATTGCTGCATGCGCTCGCGCGGGAGGCGCCGCCGCCCTGCTCCGGAAACCACGGACACGCCGCGGAACCGTCAGCGGCAGGCGAACACGCCCGGAAACGCCTCGTGAAGACGAGAGCCGATAACCGCCGCACTCGCGTTCAACCGGTGGATCCAGGCTGAGAGCTCATGGGTGTGGGGGAGGCGCCACGGTACGTTCGGACGGTGAACCGCAGGAGTAACCAGCGTACGGCCCGCATACGAGCTGCTGAGGAGCAGCCGGCTACGGGCCGAGGAGCGCGGCGGGGATGACGGCGATGCCGTCGGGCCGCCGGCAGGCGCGGGTCCCGTGGTGATGACCGCGGAGTCCAGCAACCGGTCGCCGGTCTCGGCCTCGAGCCAGCGGAGGTGGCGTAGATCTCGTTCTTCGGGCGCCTGCGCGAGCTTCACTTCCATCGCGAGCACTCCGCCGCCGTGCTCGATGACGAGGCCGATTTCGCGGTCGTGGTCTTGGCAGGCCTTTCTCCCATGTCGCCGGTTGCCGCGTCAAGGACTCCGGGAGCGGCAACGCGCCATTTTACGATCTTCTAAGCTTCCGATTTTCGGACTGCTGCGATCCCGTATGTCGCTAACCTGCGCTTCCGTTCGCGGGAGCAGATGGCGTGGAGCCTCCAGCGGGCTTGCGTGCCACGCCGGCTAGCCCTCCCCAGAACCTGCCCGGGTCCTGCGGCAGGCCGCCGGGCGAGTCGGGCTGCCAGTAGGGCAGCGCGACCAGTCCGGGGTCGATGAGGTCGAAGCCGTCGAAGAACCGCAGGATGTCCGGGCGGGAGCGCATGTGCAGGTTGGCGGAGACAGCGCGCTGGTAGATCTTTTCCGCGGCGTGTGCCACGCCGGGATTGCCTTCCTCGGTGCCATGGGACAAGACGAGGTAGCTGCCCGGGGCGAGGGCGTCTCGCAGTGTCGCGACGATGCCCCAGGGGTCGTCGGCGTCGGGGATGAAATGCAGGACGGCGATGAGGAGCAGGCCGGCCGGCTGGCTGAGGTCGATCAGCTGCGTGCCGGCGGCGCGAGCGAGGACCGTCTTAGGATCGCGCAGGTCGCCGTCGATGATGGCGGCACGGGGGTTCCCGGCCAGGATGGCCTTGCTGTGCGCGATCGCGACCGGGTCGATGTCGGCATACACGACGCGGGCCTCGGGCGCGGCGTGCTGGGCGACCTCGTGCACGTTGCCTTCGGTGGGGATGCCGGAGCCGATGTCGAGGAACTGGCGGATTCCGGCCGCGGCGAGGTGCCGTACCGCCCTGCCGAGGAACGCGCGGTTGGCCTGGCCGATGGCCCTGGCATTGGGTTCGAGCGCGATGATCGCCCGGCCTACGTCCTGGTCGGCCAGGAAGTTGTGGGTGCCGCCGAGCAGGTAGTCATAGACCCGGGCGACGTTCGCGCGCCGGGTGTCGATCTCCGGCGGCACCCAGTCCCCGTCATCCGCCTGCATGCTCTTCCCCTTTCGATGGCGTCCGCAGTCCCTGCCGTCCATAATGGGATACATTACGTGATTGCCCGATTCGTCCAGCGTGATACCTGACGCCGGTGGAGCCGCAGATGACCGACGGTGCGGGGCCCGGGCTGCCGCATCGGCGGGAACCCGATCCGGCGGACCTGGCCGCGTTCACGGTGGATCCGGCGGGGACGGTGACCAGCTGGCCCGACAGCGCCGTGCGGTTGTTCGGGCAGCCTGCCGGGGCCGCCGCGGGCCGTGACGTATGCGATGTGCTGCTGACCGGCCCCGGGCAGCGTGAGCTCGTCCGGCGCGCGCTCGCCGAGGTCGCGGCGGGCCGGGTGTGGGCCGCGACCGTGGCGGGCGGCCTGCTGGGCGACGGGCGCTTCGCGATCCGCTGGGAGCCGCTTGCCCGGCCCGCGGCGGGAAACAACGGCGGCGACGCGGCGGCGGAACCGCCCGGGGATCGCGGCCGCGGGGCGATGGTGCTGGTGCGGCGGGCCTGGCCGCAGCCCCGCCCCGGCTGGCTCGCCGAGGCGGCGGGCCGGATCGGCGGCACGCTGGACCTAGACCAGACAGCCTCCGAGGTCGTCGCGGTGGCCGTTCCCGCGTTCGCCGACGCCGCGGTCATCTACGTGACCGATCATCTGCTCGCCGCCGGAACCGCCTCGCTTCGTTCCGGGCCGGGGACGGCGGTCCGGCGCCTGGCCGGCCGCCTGGCCGGCGAGACGGCGGCCGATGCCGACGGCCTGCTGCCAGCGGGCGAGGTGGTCGTCTTCAGCCCGGGCACGCCCGGATTCCAGGTCATGGCGACGGCCCAGCCGGTCCTGTTCGACCGGCTGGACCGCCAGAGCGCCGAACGGCTCGGCCGGCGTCCCGGCGGAAGCGAGATGGCCGCGCACTTCACCTCCTTCCTGGCCATGCCGCTGAGCGCCGGGGGCACGGTGGTGGGGTGCCTGATGCTCGGCCGGACCGCGGCCAGCCCGCCGTTCACCCCGGGCGACCTCCCGCACGCCGGAGAACTCGCTTCCCGGGCCGCCGTCTGCATCGACAACGCGCGGTTGTACCACCGCGAGCGGCTGACCGCGCTGGCGTTGCAGCAAGGCCTGCTCCCCTGGACGCCGGACGCGCCGCCCGGCCTGGAGGTCGCCAGCCGTTACCTTCCGGCGGGCTCAAACGTCATCGGCGGCGACTGGCACGATGTCATCGCGCTGCCTGACGGCAGCGCCGCCATCGTGGTCGGCGACGCCATGGGCCACGGCCCGGAGGCGGCCGCCGCCATGGTCCAGCTGCGCACGGCGGCGCATGTCCTGGCCGACCTGGAGCTACCGCCACGACGGCTGCTGCACCGGCTGGACCGGCTGATCGCGTCGATCACCACGGCGCCGTTCGCCACCTGCGTCTGCGCGGTGACCGGCCCGCCGGGCGGCGCGCACGGAACGGGCCGGTCCTGCGCGGCAAGCCGGGCCGGCCATCCCCCTCCCGTCCTTGTCCTCCCCGGCGGCACGGCCAGGGTGCTCGACGTTCCCGCGGGACTGCCCCTGGGCCTGGGGGAGGAGTCCTTCGAGGAGACCACGGTCGGGCTCCCCGCCGGGGCGACCCTCGCGCTGTACACCGACGGGCTCGTGGAAAGCCGTGCCCGGCCGATCGACGACGGACTGGCCAGGCTGTGCGCGGCCCTCGCGACTGCCCTCGCCGCCCCGGAAACCACGCTTGAGGCCGCCTGCGAAACGGTCATCCGGCAGCTTTCCGGGCACGGCGAGGACGACACTACCCTGGTCCTCGCCCGCATCCGCCGGTAGGGACCACCCGGCCGGCGTGCGCCGTGAGTCCGGGCAGCGGGCACGTCGAGGTTCACGTGCGGGACGCCCCGCCAGAGAGCTTCCCGTCAGCTGTCCTGGCCGCCCGGCTTGCGGGCGACGCCGCCGTATTCGATCCAGTCGAAGGTCTGCTCCTCGGCCGCGGTGGCGCCGGGCCGCCAGGTGGTGATCTCGACCAGGCCGGGAGGGATGACTTCCAGGCCGTCGAGGAACCGGTCGACCTCGGCCCTTGTCCGGACGCGGCCCCAGTTGCCTTCGGTCACCGTCAGCATCAGGTCGGTAAGCCGCTTGCGCAGCTGCGGGTCGGCGGCGACCAGGTGGGACAGGGCCACGAAACTGCCGGGGGCCAGGTTGCTCACCATCGTGCGGACCAGGCCCGCCGGATCGTCGCCGTCGGGGATCTGGTGCAGGAAGCTGATGTACAGGGCGGCGACCGGCTGGCTGAAGTCGATGAGCCGCCGGGTATCGGGATGGCTGAGGATCTCCTCGGTCCGGCGCACGTCCTGGAGGATGAACGCGGTGCTGTCATCGTCGGCGATCAGCGCCCGCCCGTGGACGGAGACGATCGGGTCGATGTCTACATAGACCACGCGGGCATCCGGGTGCGCGCGCTGGGCAACCTGGTGCACGTTGTCCATGGTGGGCAGCCCGGTGCCGATGTCGATGAACTGCCGTATCCCGTACTCGGTGGCGAGGGTGTGCACCACGCGGACCAGGAAGTTGCGGTTGTTGATGGCCAGCCCGCGGGTGCCTGGCACGATCTTGTCCAGTTCCATGCAGGCGATCCGGTCGGCCTCGAAGTTGTTGTCACCGCCCAGGTAGTAGTCGTACATGCGGGCCACATGTGCCTTGCTCGGATCGATGCCGGGTAGCTCCCCGATGCTGTCCACCGTCAGGTCCTCTTTCCCTCTCCGCGGAAACCACAGCAGATATGACAACCCCCGAAGGCGGCGACCGCCCTTATTTCCCTTATATGTATTTATATTTCCTTGTCCCCTGCGCGCCGGCCCGCCGGCCCGCCGGCCGCGTTACCCGGCCCGGACCGAGTCCGTGAAGGCCGCCCAGTCCGCACGGCTGATGACCAGCGCCGGGCCATGCGGATCCTTGGAGTCACGGACCGCGACGATCCCGGGCAGGTTGCGGGCGACCTCGACACAGTTCTGGCCCCCGCTGAAGGAACTCTTCCGCCATTCGGCGGCTGCCAGATCCTGCTTCATGGTGTCTTGCACTTCCCATCCCCCATCTGTCCAAGCCCTGGACGGGCATTATCTGCATTACCTGAGTACGCACGTCCCGATGAATTACCTGAGTGCGTACGTCCTGATGACGGCTCGCGAGTCGTCCGGGGAGACCGCCCGTGCCTGCAGCACGCCCCACACCTCTTCGTAGGCGCGGATCTCCTCCGGCTGTTCCAGCGCGAGCCCTCCGATCACGTTCTCGACGTTGACCACGCCGGGATCGGCCGCGTCGAGAAAGGTCAGCATGGTGAACGGTCCCACCATCGCGGGATGCTCGCCGGTGCTGAACGGCAGCACCTGGATCAGGATGTTAGCCCGGTCGCGTTCCCACATCAGGTGCTCCAGTTGCCTGCGCATCACCTCCGGGCCGCCTACCCGGCGGGCCAGCACCCCCTCGTTCAGCACGACGCTGACCTTCGGCGGCGGCGGGTCGGTCCGCGTCAGCACCTCCTGGCGTTCGAGCCGGACCTCGACCCGGCGGTCGATCTGCTCCATCGTGTCGCCCGGGTACCAGGCCCGGAAAACGGCTCTGGCGTAATCCCCGGTCTGTAGCAGCCCCGGGATCAGCTCCGGCTCGTACACGCGGATCGTCGCTGCCTCGGCCTCCAGGCCGATCAGGTTCCCCAGCGCGGGAGGCAGGCCGCTGTAGGACTGCCACCAGCCCCGCTCGGTCGCCCGGCGGCCCATCTCCAGCAGCTGCTCCCGGTACGCCCGGTCCTTGACCTGATACAGGTCAAGCAATCTCCGCAGGTCTTTGGGCGAGACCCCGACCTGGCGGTTCTCGATCCGCGAGACCTTCGATCCCGGCCACTGAAGCGTGCCCGCGACATCCTCGACCGTGAGCCGCGCGTCGTTGCGCAGACGCCGCAGCTCGGCGGCGAGCCGCCGCCGCCGCATGCTAGGCGATCCAGCCACGCAGCCCCCTCTTGCTGTTCCGTGCCCTTTGCCGACCCGCGCAATTTGCTCCAGGCAGATCCTTGCGAACCGATGCAAGCTGCTTCAGGATAATACACAATGATTAGTGCGCATACGGTCCATGGCGGGGTAAGGGCCGCGAGCGCGTCCCGAGCAGCCGTATCCGGGCAGGAAGGACCATCGTGCACGCAGGGAATCAGGCACTCAGCGTACGCGCCCGGACAGCCCCCGTTGCCACGGCGGGTGCCACCACCGCAGACCCCGCCTGGGACGCCGTATGGTCCCCGCCCGGAGGACGGGACGGTGCCGCGGCAGCGGGGTTTTCCTGGAGGCTTCCCGGCGATCCCAGCTGTGCCAGGAGCGCACGCACCCATGTGCGGCAGGCGCTAGGCGGGCTTCGGCTGGCGCAACGGCTGATCGACGACACGGAACTGGCGGTCAGCGAGCTGGCGGCCAACGCCTGGCGGCATGCCGTGAGCGCCGGGCCGCAGGCCGGGACCGCGGGAACTGGCCCCGCCCTGCCGGAACTGTGGCTCTACCGGCGCGGCGGGCCGCTGCGGGCCGAACTCGTGTGCGGCGTCTTCGACACCCGGCGCGACGCCTGGCCGCAGCCCCGGCAGAACTCTCTCAGGCTGCTTTCCGACGGTGACGAGCTAGCTGACCCGCTGCTGGACGAGGTGCTCGATGACGACCCGGGAAGCGGCCGCGGCTTGAGCATTGTCAGCGCGGTATCGCACGCCACCGGCTGTCACCGGACGCGCTCACGCCTCAGCAGTCCGGTGGTCCCCGGCAAAATCGTCTGGTTCACGATGGAAATCCCCGCCAGTTCCCCCGCCGCCCAGCCGCCGCCTGCGGATTTCACGCCGGCCCAGGCGGCACGCGCGCTGTCGGCGCTGCTTGCCGCGCGCGGCATACCGGGGATCAGCCACCATCACGACGGCCGGGCCCAGTCCGTGGTTTCCATGGCGGCGGGGATCACCGTGCGGTGCCGGGACGGAGCCTTCCGGTGGCCGGCCAACGGCACCCGGCAGCGGGCCTACTTCGACCTTACCGACGCCACGGAGGACATCATCCGCCTCCATGAGGACCTAGCCTGTGCCGGGCAGCGGACAAGCAGCTGACCGATCCCCAGGTCCAGGCCCCGAACACGGCAGAGCCTCTCCGTCACCCCCCGTGCCCTTCCGGCATGCCCGCATGCTGCCATCCAGGCGCAAGCCAGCCGTGTTATTCCCATATCGTGATCGGCGGGGCTCAGGCGGCGCGGCGGGCGTCGCGGAAGTCGTCTGTTCCACCGGACTACGGGGCAAGCTCACATAAGCGTCGCAACTTCAACCGGCATAATGCGCCTCAGGCCCGTGCGTCACGAGCGCCAGGTCCGCCGGGGGCACAATGAGAGAGCGGGACCGAGGGAGGACGATGGCAGGCGGCAACCAGGAGAAGGCGCCCCCGGGCACGCTGACGCAGGCATTCGAGGAAGCGCCGTTGCCGCAGGGCACAGAGATCCTGGCCGAGATCCACCTGCTGGCTTGGAGCCTGGTCGGTTCGGTCGCCGGCAACGCCGACTGGCGGCTCGCGATGGGCAACGTGACTGATCTCAGGGACGGTTTCATCCACACCGTCTACGTGCAGAACGGCGCGGTGGTGGGCGAGGGGTGGCACGACCGGCGGGCGGACGGCTCCGGCCGCCGGTACCACGACTACCACGACGTACCCGAGGATCGCCGCGCGCTGGCCCGTGAAGTGCGGGTCGACATCAGCGTCCGGCCGGCCTCCGGCCGGCTCCGGAGGATGATCGGCGCGGTGCCGGAGCCGGAACTTATCCAGAACGCCCTGGACTGCGCCGACCGGGCCTTCACCCCGTACGCGGCCGAGCCCGGACTGCTGGAGATCTACCAAGAGATCATGGCCACGCTATCGCACTCGGACCCGCAGCGGACAGCGGACTTGCCGCAGCTCATCTTCAACCGGCAGAAACACCGGCGGCGGATGTGGTCGATGGACGCGCGCGCGACGGCGGCTGCCCGGTTCGCCGCACAGATCCCCGCCGTCTGCGCCGCAGCGCACGAGGACGACCTGAAGCGCTCGGTGGCCACCTACCGGGAACTGGTTACGGTGGCCGCCGACCGGCTGCGAGCGGGCTGGTGGGACATGACCGAACAGCTGGTTGCCGAGGCTGTCGCGATGGGGTACGCGGCGCAGCTCGATAAGCTGGGAGCCGACCTGCTCGCAGAGGCCACCCGGTTCCGGGACGCGGCGCTGGAGGCGCCCCCCGAACCGGTCCGGTTCGCCGGGCTGCTGTACGA
>Ga0070737_10002608_pt1 | contig 21236 bp, 21 predicted proteins | sample Coa_R1_10_FD_66438 | JGI IMG/M metagenome (GOLD analysis project Ga0070737, IMG submission 66438) | Surface soil microbial communities from Centralia Pennsylvania, which are recovering from an underground coalmine fire - Coalmine... | ecosystem: Environmental > Terrestrial > Soil > Unclassified...
GACCGGGCTGGGGTTCGCAATGTCGCGAGGCAGATGCGCTACTTTGATGCTCATCTTGAGCAGGCCCTCGACCTCGTGCTTACTGGTCAGTGTTCCGTTTTTTAGAATTGGAAAGCCCTGAGTGCCTCCATCCTCATGCTTTTCAATCTGCTCAAACGGGAAACCTGGATTGGCATCCCTTCGGATGAGCAATCGTGTCATGGAAGGCGTTGGTTTGTCCACTTCAATGACCTGACAACTGCGCAGGAAGTCCATTACATGCTGCTTTCGCAGGTCATCTCCTGGGTTTGCGTCCTGGTTCGTGCGCTGAAGATGCGTACCCTTGGTTACGTGCATACGCTCGTTCTTCTCCTCATACTACATGAATTATGTTTGTTTTGTTCCTGCAACCTTAGTATACCATGATCATCGTTGACGAAAACCCTTCCTCCGCTTCGCGCGACCTCCCAATAGGATACCAGTTCAAACTCAGCATATGAGGAGCAGGTCCGGCGCTTTCGCGTATGTTGTTCAAAGGCAGAGGCGCCGCTCCGGCAGACGACGAAAGGCATTAGATGTACTCTCCATACGTTTGGATTTTGTGCCCCCTTCCATAGATTTTGCACTCCGCCTTATCAATACGTATATCTCCCAGCATACAGGACGCGCTGTCGATGGTGGTCACAGTGTTCTGCAACACGCTCACCAGTTGCTGTAGCGCGTAGTCATGAAGGAGCGGCGAGTAAGCGAGCAGAAATACCTCTTCTGTTTTGTCTGGATCTTCCACGGCTACCTCCTGTTTTTCTCTAGTATACCCGCTGCCCTGCCCTTGCGCCCACAAAAGGAAAGCTGACCGCTCTTCCGATTGGAATCGTGGGATGTCCTTTCTAGAGAGAAGAGGATCTCCCAGAGAATCAGCGCAGATTTCTGCAAGATTTGGGGAGGCAAAGGACACTTTACCTGTAGATAGCAAATCTCTTGAGATAGGATACTGGACAACTCTCTCCGTCTGACTGGCAGGAAGAAGTGCGAATGCCCTTCCTGCCAGTTTTTTACTCGAAAGGTCAAGGACCGCTGGCTGGCGACTGCATGCTCGCTCTTGTTGTAATTCTTGTTTTTGCATTGCAGCAGTTGTGGTGGAATTTTGCAGCGGCGAGTTTTCCGGCTTTTAGACTTCTATCACCTATTTCCTGTGAAGCATGCTTCTGACATCTTTCCCTTCTTCTCCTAGAAAACGTCTCGGCAGTTTCACCCAGCAGCTCTCTCATGCCTTCCTGTTGAGTCACGTTCTCGCAAAAGCAAGCGTACTATACTAGTGTGGAGGAATCTTCTCCTCCATCTGTTGAGCAGTATCAAAGAAAGGAGCCAGTGTTATGACAAAAGGTGGTGGATCTGGAAAGGGGGGGTCCGGCAGCAAGGGTGGCGGGGAAGTCAAAGGCAGAGGGTCCGGCAAGTCCGGTGGAAGTTCGATGTCCAAGTCGGACGCTTCGCGCATTCAATCGGCCAGTGATCGCCATCCTGAATCGCCATCGGCGACATCAGGTTTTGCCGAACGTGCGCAGTCGGCGGCGGATCGAGCCGAGAACAGCCAGCAATCTCAGGCTGACAAGTAGCGTCAGCCAGGGAACAACACACAGCTCAGGTTGTTTCCTGAAACCAGGCTAGCTCATTCTCTTCGAGAATGAAGAGTACTGCCCGACTCAGGTATGGGAGCGAACGGTGATGAGGCATTGAGTCAAAGGAATGATGAGCCAACAGGCCCCGCTGACCCTGCCGAAGCAAGCAATAGAGCGCGACAGAAAATGGAGGGGGCGGTACTTCTACAACAGGTATGAGAGAACAATTTCTGCAATCCACTTTCAGCCAGCTCCGCTCGATATCCATGTGACATAGACGGATCAAGGGAGTGTAAGACCGATATTTGCAAGAGGCGTAAAGCATCGTGGCGTTTTTTTATTTTCATCCACGCTATACGTCTCTTTTTATAGGTGCGTTTCGAGTCTGGTCGGCAGCATCAGGACTCCTTGCCATCAGTTGTGGGGGATGATCTCCCACTTTGCCCGATACAGCACAAGATCGTGCCAGTCTGACGAAGACCAGGAGTGCAAGCAGCCCATCTCGGCAAGATGCCGTGGCCTGTGAGGTTTCCCGCCTCTTGAAGAGAAAGGGACTCGACCTCATGCTCTGTGCTGTAAGTTCTTGACGTTTCTGCCAATCCACAAGTGATAGAGGCCGTGATAGCCGTCTACTCAATCTGTAACGATGTTACCACGTGAGTAAATTCATCTCGCTCAAGACATCATACACACCATCATCCCCAGCAACCCGTGCCAGATTGATCAGGCTTTCTACCAAGCCATACTTTTCGTCTTCGGTATACGATGCATTTTGCATGTTTTTGCGATACAGGGAACGCTGCACTCGAAACATCTCATGCAAAACAACTGAGGCATCGACAGGATGGAAGTTGTCCTGCTTTTCATAAGCTGCATCGAGAGCATCAAGCAGTTTCTGTACTTTGCTGAGATCGATTGGCTGTGTCACCTTTATACACCACCTTTCCTGCTTTATTCAATGCAAATATTTATCTATCTGCATTTCATCGTTTTCTCAAAGTGGCTCCTCTCAGCTCGACTTCGATGGCGGAGGCAAAGCCAGTTCGAGTCCCCTGCCATTTTGGAGTTGTAAGAGGTTGGGCAACAATGCCTGAATCTCCATCGCCCGTGCTGCTGGATCGGCTCCTGGGTGTAAGGTGTCCACGACCCTGCCGGCGATTTCTAAGGCATACTCAATGCCCTTCTTCTGGACTTCCAGGCGTTTCTCCAAGAGTTCCAGGCGCTGTTGTTCGATGGCAAGGCGTTGGTGTTCTTGCTCAAGCAAAGCCACTTGTTGAGCGCCCTCCGCTTGTTGCTCGGCATGTCTGACTTCTTGTGCCCGCGCCTGGTTTTCTAGCTCTGCCTTTTCCAAGCGTTTGCGTACCTGTGCAATACCATCGATAGTCGTGATCAGGGCTTCTGCCACGCTGGGCGCACTCACATCTACCTTCCACTCTATATTCAGGGGAGAGCGGTAGGCGATGCTGGTGAACAGGACAACGGCTTCTTCATCGAATCGCGGCGTCTGTGTTTGGGTATATTCAACGAGGTCGGCAAAACGGCCTTTTGCGATCAGCCAGTATTTTGTGGCAAGCACGCTGAGGGCAGAAAGAATCAGCGTGACGTTGTGGAGTGTGAGAGGTTCTTCGAGAATGCTGATCTTGAGCATGATCCCATAATCTTTGGGTTCGAGGATATACTCTACCTCATCATCTTGGAGCGTTTGATCCTCCAGGAATGCTCTGATAGAAGAGGTTTTGCCAAGCCCCGAAGGACCTATGCGCAAGCGGAGATTGTAGGCTTCTGGTTGTGTCTCTTTCAGATACGCTCCCCAAAGGTGGGCATCAGCGAGCTTAGCATTGGTCAGATTTGCCTGATGGAAATTGACCTCTTCCAGATTCGCATGCGTGAGATCAGCATCGCGCAGATCGGCTCGACTCAGATCGGCCCCGTGCAGATCCAGAGAAGAGAGATCGGCACCTCGAAGGTTTTTCCCCTGCAAATTCAACCTGTCTGAACTGCCCACCTCCTGAAGGAGGCGCTCAACATCTGCTCTCGTTAATGGTCGATCTGCTTGCTCTGTCTCGCCTCGTGTGTCAACAGTCATATTTCCCTCTTGTCTTTCCTTCCTTATTTGCATTGGAGAACGTGAGATGAGCAAGAAAGGCATGGATTGAAGGTTTCGCTGCAAAATCAGCGTACCATATTTTTCTGTCTCTGTCGAGCTATCGGAAGACAGCAGGTGGGCGTGTCTGATAGCAGTACCTCCCCTCATTTATCAGCAGTTGACCAACAGGCGAGCGCGCTTTTGTCTCCACCCGAAAACGAGCCTGCTCTCTCAACTTGCCAGGAGGGCCAACACATTTGGCTGGAAAAGAGCAGACCTCTTTTCCCTAGTCGTGCCGACGGTTTTTCATTCGCACGACGACGGGGCGCAGTGCTGCATCAATAAACTCTGTATGCCCACAGAGACAGACCAGCCCTGCCACACCTGTACTCCTGAGAGAAGCGAGCACGAGTGTTGCAGCATCCTTCGACACATAGAGGCGCGTTCCGCACCTGGTGCAGTGGACTTCTGTATCATAGACTTCACCAGGACCTGTGCGGCGCTCTCCTGAGTTATCACTCTTCGATTTCTTCTTCATCTTCGCGCCTCTCATCCATCTGTGCAATCAGACGTATGCCGACCTGCCTATCCGCTGATACCAGGGTCTCCGTCACATGTTTCCCCTTTCCGGGGATGTCCTGCTTGTGTGCGAGACGGCCTGGGAGTTCCTATCAAACGATAGCCCAGACCCCTGACCGTCAGGAGATATTCTGGGCGCTGTGGATCTGGTTCGATTCGTTTGCGCAACCGACGCACCAGTTGTTCAAGGGCATCCGGGGAAGAAGGAGGATCTTTTCCCCAAATGGCCTGCTGAAGCTCTGTTCGGGTGCAAGCACGATCAGGATGGCGCTGTAAGTACCGCAGTAACCTCCATTCTAGCTGGGGGAGTTGAGCAAGAACCTGTCCGTCCCATTGGGAGAGATGGCTCTCACTATCTGGTATTTGCACGCTCATCTCGATGAATTTTTTGAGGAGGGCGTGATGCTCCCAGAGAAGCGTGAGGAGGTCATGGCGAAAGGCAAACAGATCCTCCAGCCGAACGACCTCTATAAGCGGATCGATCTCGGGGTGTGCCTGCTTGATTGCCTGGTAAACAGCATGAAGATGGCCGTGTGCGCATCGCATTTCCACGCACACACAAGCCTGCCAGGTCATCTCTTCCTTGTCGTTCTGGGGAGGGTGGCCCCTTCCTTCGGCTTCCTGGCCGTGAAGCACGAATGCGACTTTGTTCCCAATCCGGCACGCTCCGACAGCCGTAGCAGCCTGGATGATTCTTTCAATGATTTTTGGATCGTCAGGGCAGTTGATCCCAAGTTTATAGTGCATCTCTTCAGCCATTTCTGGAGACCCTTCTTCTCTGTCTCGCACCATCTCTACGTATCACGGAATTCCAGATTTGAGATAGAAAGAACATTTTTCGCTCAATCACCTTTCAAGAGCGGGATGCTTGACGAAAACCCCTTCGCTACGGAACGTCAGCCATGGCTGAATATTCTCTGCAAAGGCTTCCATGAGCCGAGAATAGGCTTGCCATTCACGTTCCGCCTCCCCCATCATCTCGGACCAGGTCGTCGGCTTCATGCCAAGGCCATTCAGGTACGCCTTCCATCGTTGGTCATACGTCTCGGCGCTGACTTCTATTCTTGTCCCATCCTCTAAAGAGACCGAGTGATATCCCCAGCAGCTGTAGCCGTATCGGCCACGGCCAGCATGCCAGGTCATTTTCCTCTTCACCCCGCGAAGCCGCTCCCGCTCTTTTGGGAGAGGTGCGTGCGTGTCGTGTGCAGTATGCGCTCCAGGTATCTCTTGTTCAGGAGGCAGATCGATAAAGACGCCAGGATCGCAGGAGGTGAACCATTGTTGAGTGTCTTCAGCAAAGGCATCCATGAGTCGGGAGTACGCTTGCCACTCTGCCTCAGCCTTTTCCATCATCTGAGACCAGATGGTTGGCCTGATCCCTTTGATCCGTACATACGCATAGAAGGCTTGGTAATACACATCGGGGTGGACTTCTATGTATGTTTCATCCGACAATCTGGCGAAATAATGCCCTTGTTCGCTGGAGATATATTTGCCAGCCCCGGCGCGCCAAGTCATTGAGTTGATCTTCATGTTTTCCATCTTTTGGCTTCGTCTCTCTTGTTAGCTGGATGGAACCTCGCTTGCTGGCACAGGCCCGGTGAACGTTGGCAAGCACCCGGTAGCCAGTAGCCGTTCCTTAATTTCTTGCACTGCCTTCGTGCCAATCGTGCGGATTCCCAGGAGTTCCTCCTCTTCCTGTTCCAGGATCTGGCCCGTCTTGGTCATCTGCCCATTCCTTTTGAGACTATTGTATGTCCTTGGCGAGAGGCCAAGCTCCTCTAACGGAAGATGATAAATCTCGGGCGGAATGAGGAGCGTGCTAGTGGCTGTGATTTTTTTCCGTTGTTCGACAGGCGCTCTCTGGCGAGAGACAGTAAGCTGGGTGAACTGCTGCTGCAGGATTTCTCCACTGAGACGCAATGCCTCATCGGGCGAGATCGTGCCATCTGTTTGAAGCAGAAGGAGAATTCGCTCATAGTTCACCCATTTCCCAACGCGCGTAGGCTCAATGCTATATTCAGCTTTCCTGACCGGCGTATAAATGGCATCGATGGCGATGACCCCACTAGACTGATCTTCGCACGGATCGGCAGGGACATAGCCCCGACCAGTCTCAACGATCAGTTCCATCGCGAGGCTTGCCTGTCCGTTCTCCAGGGTCGCAATTTCCAACTCAGGATTCACGATTTCTATCATGCTGGGAGCGACAAGATCGGCTGCCGTCACCACCCGCTTTCCGCTGACCTGGAGACGCAAGATGACCGGCTGATCAGCAAAACCGCGCAGACGCAATTGCTTCACATTCAGCACAATCTCGCTCATCTCCTCCCGTACTCCAGAGAGCCTCTGCTCTCTCTGGCTGACTCCCTCGAACTTGATCCCGGTCACGGCAGTTCCCTGAAGCCCAGATCGCAACACTCTTTGGAGCGGGTGAGCAATCGTCGCCCCATAGCCAGGTTCTAAGGGACCAATTTCATAACGCGCGGTATCCCCTTGTTCCAGGAGCTTCCGTATGCGCGGAAGCGTGATCTCGATCTTAAACAGCTCTTCCACCTTGTATTCCTCCATCGTGGGCGAGAACAGTCGCTGTTGCTCTCGCCCCTGACTCACTACTGCATAACACCCTTCATATATGGAGATGACGGCATCTGAAGCGTATGGCTCAATTGCCCGTTTCCTTTCCGATGTCTCCCGCTTCTGGCATCGTCTGCTCTTGTCCAGGAGTCGGCATCGGGGGGAGCAAAAGCGCATTTCTCTCAGCGAAACCCGATGCTTCGTCCAGTTTGGAAAGCCACGCGAGCGCATCTGAGAGCCGGGAGAGAAACTGCGCCGTTCCCATCGAAGGCAATTCATCGAGTCGGCAAATATGCCATTCTCGCTTCCCGTCGGTTGCGTGGACATGATCAAAGCGGGTGATCGGGGCATACCCTCCCTGTTTGAGCAGGTCACAGACAACCTCTGGTGTCAGGCCCTTGCGTTGTTCAGCTATAAAATGCAGCATACATCACCTTCTTGTCTTGCTCGTTGCTTTCTCAATCAGGTTGAAGCGGAGTGGGGCAGCCACCTGGTGCTCGCGTTCTGCCTCTCCGCAAGCAGCACATGGTATCGTGGAATGGGCTGCTCTGTGTATCAGACCAACGTGCAGATTCTCTGGCGCGCAGACCTGAGCTTGGGCAAGGAGAGGTGGAAATGCCTCGAAGGCGCTCCTCCAGGCATTGCCTTTTGAGATCACGGACCTCCATCTCCTCTCGTTTTCGGCAGGAGATCGTGACGTCTCTTCACGATCTCCCGACAGATGCGCGCCTCTCCTGAGACACTCGTTAGCGGACGCTTTTGATAGGCAGAATCAGCAAGGCTGCAAGAACGCCCGAGAGAGCAGCTACCGAAAACAGCAGCGCAAAATTATTGTGGAAGAGGGTGAGTACCCCCCCGCCAATGATTGGAGAGAGGATCAGCGGCAGATAAATCGCGTCGTACATGATTCCGAGATCCTTTGCCCTTGCCTGAGCTGAGGGTAACACTCGAACGGCCAGGGCGATGTCTACCGCTAAGTATGAGCCAAACCCTGCCCCAAAGATGGCCGCCGCGAGCAGCAGTGCCGTCCAGGTGGGGAACAGGACCATCACCCCTAACCCTGCTGCCATGCCCAGCGCGCCGCCGATCACGAAGGGTTTGAGCCGATTGCTGCGCCGGGAAAGCCAACCCGCGCCGGCGGCAACGAGACCGAGGACGAGCGTGGAAAGCAACTGGAATGTGGCAACTCCTGTCGCTGCCACGGGCGTCGTCTCATGGAGCCTGCCGACCAGATAAAACAGGGTATACGCTCCCAAGATCGTGAAGGCCAGATACGCGCAGCAGCGCGAGGCAAAGGTGAACGCAAAATTCTTCACCCGAAGTGGCCGGACGAAACTGAGGAGAAAGCGTCCCAGGTGAAAAGGCGGCAGGTCCGTCTGCGAAATGGCTGGATCGTCCAGGATGGCGAGAAAGAACATCACGCAGCAGAGGGAGGCCACCGCCATCAGGATGTAGCCCTGTGAGATGGTCCTGGTATCGGTGAAATGAGATACCAGGAGCAGGCCGATTACCCCGCCAACGTTGGGCGCTATCCCCACACAGGCGGAAATGAAGGCGCGTTGCCTCAGTGGGACTTGATCAGGGATGAGCGCTGTTGAGGTAGTCAGCACCGTGTCCACGCCGATCTGAGCGAAGACTTCGCCGATCAGGAGCAGCGGAACCGAGCGGGCAAAGGCCATAATGCTCATGCCGATCACCGCTATCGCCATGCCTAGCGCAATCCAGGGGCGTCGTCGGCCAGAACGTAACGTGGTCCGGTCAGAGATGGCCCCAACCAGTGGCAGCGCGATCAGACCTGCGACAGCACCCACACTGGACACGAGGGTAAACACCACATTGGTGTTATGTGGAGCCAGTTGTGCGCTCTGAATAGGCAGTAATAATTGCTTGATGCAGACACTCGATAATCCGCCGACCATGACGGAAAGGGAGAGCCCGAGCAGATACAGCCAATTTTTGTTCGTCCCGCTGACTTCAGCAGCAGGAATATCGGTTACGAGTTCAGCCACAAGCGCAAATCCTTCCTCGTTGTTCACAACGATGATGGTCAAATATCTCTTGCCCCATGCCCAGGGGAGTGGTTCACCTGGCATCCCTCCCCATGAAACAGATCGCTAGAAGGTGTCTCCGTCCAACAGCCAGGTCATCTGCTCACCATGAACGGCGCAACGCGCCAGTAGCTCTTGTTTCACCATCTTCCCGTGTTCATACGTCATCAATTCAAGCTGCGGCCTCGCCTGGTCAAGAAACTCCAGCGAAACACGATAGAGCGTTCGTTCACGCGAAGCAGAAGCATTGGCGATCTGAGCATCAATGCATGCCTTGACTTCCAGGGGACCCTGATGAACGGCAAAGCTGTGCCAGACAACGGCGGTATGGGAGGGAGGAATGGCTGAGAGCAGATCGGGGAGAAGGTCGCAGGCATCCCCGGTGTTGAGAGAGACGCCCTCTCGTCGTGCGAACGCGATGGCCGCGTCCAGCAGGTGGTGCCTTCCTACCTCTTCAGGCCAGATGGCGGCTCGTACCCATCGCATATCTGCCTCATCGTTGATATCACGAGGACACAATTCAATGCCCTGGCACTGTGCCACGTGGGGAATCCGCTCAGGGAGAGGGGGCAGGGAACCGCCTTGAACCTCGCAGAGAATCTGGACAGGCGAGGTGGGGTCGCCGATGGCAATGCTCCCATAGCGATACTGATACTGGTGCCACAGCAGATTCAATCCGGCACTGCTTCCAACTTCCACCATGTGCAATGGCTGCTCCCCTCCACGCTGGTACGCGAGAGCAAACGCCGGGAGCAGATTCGCGCACCTGGTAACCTCATTGGTTTGCAGGCGGGCCGTGGGCAAAAGGGTGCGCAACTCCGCCCAATGGGCGAGCACAAACGCGCGGAAAGCGTGATAGGCTTCCGAGAGCGGCGGTGCCTCATCTGGATGCAGATACGGGTAATAGAACGCCAGGGGGTCAAGCGGTTCTGCCAACACCAGGTAATTGATGGTGGTAAAAAAGGTGATCGGAATCGGTTGGTTGGCATCCACTAGCGCGACGAGTTCCAGCAGTTCAGGATCATCTTTGAGCTGCTCCCAGAGCGCGGTATAGAGCGCGGATGCTTTCAAGGTCGCTGGCACGAAGTTGAGCCAGCGACGCGGGTCTTTGATGACAGAGGACATGGTAACTTCCTTTCAGTGAACGATAATGAGAGAACTACGATTGAGAGGTCGGTATCGAGAAGGCATCCCTTGCTTGAGGGGGCCGTAGCTCGTGCAAATACATGGTCGCTTTCCTTTGCAGTTCAGGATGCTCCTGCATCAACCGATTGAGCACCCTGAGATACATGTCACCTTGCTGAGCGGCGCGCGTGGCCTGTTGATAGCGGGAAAGCAGGTTGTTCAATGGCACGGCAATCTGCCAGAGTACATTCTGCTCGCCTGTTTTCGTCGGAACCTTGGCCTCCAGGTGGCCATTCGCCACCTGCATATGGACGCGGATGATCTCGTCAACACTTTGCTCCAGGCGCTCTTTTTCCCTGATCTTTTCGCTGGCCGCTGTATTCAAATCATGCTCTAAACGTGCCAGTTCTGAGGCCCGATCAGCGCGTTTGATGGCAATCAGCGTCCAGGTTGCCATAATAGCCATCACCAGGGTCGTAAAAAAGTGAAGCTCAACGATTCTGAACACAATGGAAGAAGATCCAGTGGTAAGCATGGCGGTAAACGCTGGTGTGTGGGGAGCATGAAAGAGTATCCAGAGACTAAATGAGGTATTGAACACAGCGACAAGAAAGATGGCGTAGGTGGGAAGGATGGCTGCAGCCACTAATTCTCCAAAGACGGGAAGATAGAGGATATCTTTATCATTGGGAGTCAATCCCCCACGAAGGTAGGCTGTGGTCAGAAGCGTAAAATACATCCCCCCCACCAGGGCCGTAATGAGAAGCATGCCGGCGAGGTTGACGTGCCGGAAGCGGTTCAAGACCAGGCAAACGCCGATAGTGGGATAGAGAATCTCCACCGTGACAATGATTCCTTTATTCGGGCCAGTCACTGCGAGATAGAGGACCATGAGGAGCGTCAGCCCTAAAAACAAGGCCAGCGCACTCAGAATCTTGCTCCGCCGGGCCAGATCTCGTTGCTTCAAACTAGGGGTTTCGATATCGGGGGGGGAAGTGAGTCGGTACCACCAGAGGAAAAATCTCCACACCCCTTGTTGGCTTTGGAAATTCTGCTCTCCGAGCAGTTTATACGCCCAGGGATCTCTTTGCTTGTTGGCAGTAATCATGACAAAACTCCATGTTTCCTTGTATTGAATAGTGTTGATTTAGAACTGAATGAGATGCGGCACGGCAGCGAGCATCTGCTCGATCTCGTATGGTTCTCTATTGAGTAAGTAGGCAATCTCTGCGACGGAGCGCCTCCCATCAACGAGGAGAAGGACCCGCCTGTAGGGATTCGCCAGGGGTTCCAGAATTTCAGGTGAAAGCTGCGGAATGCGCAGCGAGGGCGCTCTTCCCGACAGCCTTCCAGAACCGCTTCTGAGGGAGCCTCTGGCCCCTGGCTTCTCTGGTAGGTGCAAGGACGGTACGGGTAAGACGCTCCAATCCAGATCTCCGCACCGTTCTAAGGCATGATAGGCCTCCTGTTGCGCTCGCAGAACGGTGCCTGTCTTGGTGGATGTGATGGTGCAGGAAGATATCCGACCTTGCCCAAGGATAATCTGAGCCAGACAGGCGTCCTTTGAGACACCAGGCAGCGATGAAAGGTGAGCCTGAAGCATCAGCATGTCAGGTGACTCCTTCATCGTCTCAACCACCGCTACGACAGGAAGGAGATAGTGCTTGTCCACCCTCCCGAAAACCTCCTTTCAACAGGATTTTTCTCTGTTGTGCTTTACCGACGAACCGCCTCCATTGGTGAGAGAACCCGGTCTGCATCACCAGCGCTTTGTTCAAGCGGTTCTTGTGTCTCGATGAAAGGCGAGAGCATCCGCGCAAGCCCCTGGCGACATTTCAGCAAGACTTGGTCATATGCTGCCTTTGCTGCCTCCCATTGCCTGACATGCTCACAGGAGAGTGTTCGTGCAATCTCGCCAAGTGTTGCGAGTGGCTCGTCCAGATCTCCGAGATCTTCTTGGATGAGTGTCTCTACGTCTCTCACCCGAAGGCTCAGCCGGGCCATGTTCTTCTCCCAGGGTGTTGCAGAGATGCAGGGGCTAGATATGTCATCTTTACGTCCTGTCATATTGTCGTCATTGCGTAGCGGCTCAACACTTCTCGGCAAAAGAAGCCGACCTCCCACCATCATATGACCCTCTGGATCTAAGCGCATGCCCACCTCCTCGTAGGCGTGTTCACATCACGTTCCATCAGGTCGAGCAGACGTGTCTGCGGCTCAGAGAGCCGAGAGAGGCGGGAGGTAGACAACCATCTCGTTGCCAGAACAAGGTGCATCGAGCAAAGCACCCAGTAGAAGAAAGGGAACGGATCATAGTAAACAATACTCACTCTGCCTGCTTGCCTAATGACGGGGTGAAAGAGATTGAAAAGCCACCGACACCAAACGCCGGAGGAGGCCCCTACGTGTGAGGGCATATGGCGCGAGGCTCCTCTGCTTGCTTGTTTCCTCTGAAGCATGTCTTTCACGAGCATTTCTCCATTCTCTACATGTTGTGTTTCTCTGTTTATGAGTTCTGGACAAGCCAACCCTCTCCGGAGCGTTGTCCAGCCGATATGAGACTGTTCTGTCCATCACGCTCTGCCTCTGGTTCCTGGAGCAGCCAGAACCGATTACTGTGGCAGAGGACTCCCCACATAGGACTTCACAACAGCAGTCACTACCTGCGTCTGGAAGGGCTTGGTAAGATACTCTTTGGCTCCGGCGAGCCTCCCTTTCAGGCGGTCTATCACCCCATCTCTCCGTGAAAGCATGATGATGACCGTGCTGCTGAACTCTCGCTTGGCTTTGAGGTGTTTGGCGACCTCATACCCATCCATTTTCGGGAGGCCGATGTCAAGAATGATGACATTGGGAATACGCGAATCGGGTTCTTTGAGCCACCTCATTGCTTCAATGCCATCAGGAAAGACCACAACAGGAAACCCCTCACGCCCCAGACACGTCTGGAGGATCTTGCGAACGGTGGCTGAATCATCAATCACCATGATCAGAGGAGGCCCAGCCGAGAGAGATACCTGTGAGGAGAAAGAAGATGGCTGTGGTCCTGGTGAGAGCGGTAGAAGCGGTGAAGACGGAACCCATGGACTCGCCGTTTGTGATGAAATAGCACTGAATACCGGCGTGCCGGCTGGAGTAGTTCTGAGTGATATTTTCTTATACATGGCTTACTCCCCTCGTCTTTCGATTCCTGCGCAGAGAGCAGGACTCTACGTCTGTGTTCTCCGTTTCCCTCTCTTGCCAATCTCGCTCTTGAACCGGGTGCTCGCCTGCCTCCTACGCATGCCCTATGGGGCTGGTGTTTCGTCTTTCCGTGTCACGAGAGGCACAGATCCAGTTCACCCCACCATCTTCCGGGTGGCCTATCGGAATTCCGATAGATCTGTTCGTTGACCAACAATCAGTGATCAGAAAAAGGCAGACGCTCCATCTCTTAGGATAACTGCCTTTTCGCACAGGAAAAGCACACCTGGGCACGAACGCTTCACTCAGAAGCACGACATCGTCACGACACTGACGTTGGGCGCGTCGCAGAGCCACCCACACTATACCCAATGGTGAAGATCAGGCAAATATGGTTTCAACAGTGCGATGGTTGAACCATCGGTATCACTTGCGTAAGATGAGATGTTCGCATATATTGTTTTTTACCAACGGAAGCGGACTCAATATGTGAAGGGATGAAGAATGAGTCTATGTGTGCAGCCCAAACGTCGTTCACTGAGCAAGAGGACCCCACATTTGTCGCTGGTCCAGACGGTTTTCCCCGGCCAGGGCAGGTCATTCGGCATTTTCGCTTGATGAAGCTCAAAGCAGATGGCAAGCCCTGGACACAGCGCGATCTCGCGCAAGTCCTGGGGAAGCAAGAATTAGCGATCAGAGACATGGAGTTAAGGGATACAGGTTTGAACGATATTTCACGGAGAAGGTTTCTTGCTCATCTTTTTGACATTCCCCCTCTTCTTCTGGGGTTGGCAACGATCTCACCGCGCTCCAGCGCCCAACATCCTTCTGCTGGTGCTCCTCATGTGCTGCTTGTCTCCGAGCACATCGATCTTGAAGAGGTCAGAGACAAACTGACGGGGTTTTGGACAAAGAATGCGTGTGCTCCTCAAGATGTGCTCATGACGATTGACGCCCTCGTGAAACGGTTGTATGAGCGCTATCCTACTACCACATCTTATGAGCGTTTAGAGGTCGTGACAGCTCTGTGCGAATTACATATTCATGCAGCAAATATCCTGCGAGATCGAGGGAAATTCAGCAAGTCTCTCGAACATCTGAATAAAACAAAGGATCTCAATACACTTCTTCAAGAAGATGAACTACGAGCGGATGTGCTCTATAGACGGGGAGGGCTGTATCTGGAAAAAAGAGAGATTGCTCTGGCATTGGATGATTACCATGAGGCTGAACACGTCCTTGCAAACGTCTCTCCCCCTCTGCAAGCTGCTGTGCTTTTAGAAACGGCTCTCTCCGAGGCAAGGGTCGCTACCTTCCAACAGCAACGCACTGCCGCGTTGAAAAAACTGGATCGAGCAGGCCATATTATTCGAGGAGAGCATACGGACGCGGGAAGGGAAAAGTGGCCGTATCTCAAAGTGGATGTCGCACGCTACCATCTGGATCGAGCAGCCACCTTGATCGTCATTGGGGACCCAAAGGAGGCACAGCTTGAACTCAAACTGCTGATCGCTTCCCATCTTGAAGGGAGGCGCTCCGTCTATCATCTGATCCTGCAAGCTCAAGCATGCTTCGGTCTGAAAGAGTATGCCCAGGCCGCAATGCTCGCCGAAGAAGCACTCCCTCTCGTCCATCAGATGCGCTCGCGCGTGAATCTAGAGAGAATTAAGCTACTTTACAAGCGGCTTCAACAGACGCCTTTTCGCAACAACCCAGAAGTTGGGCGTCTTGGCTATCTGCTCTTTCACGCATGAGCGCGAAGATGAGCAGAGCAGGGTGCAAGCTTCGATGTTTTCGGTCATGCTCATTCCATGAAGGAGTTTCACTTGCCATTCCATATCTTCTCTGATACGCCGATTGATTTACAACTCCATACTACGTATAGTGATGGGCGCTGGTCAGCAGAACAACTGTTTGATTATCTGGCCGAAGCTGGCTTTGGCCTGGTTGCGGTTACTGATCACGACCGTGTCGATACGGTTGCCAGTATCCTGCAATTGGGAGCGCAAAAACAGGTGCCAGTTCTCGCAGCCGTGGAGATCAGCGCGCAGTTTCATGACAAGATGGCCGATATCCTCTGCTTTGGCTTCGACCCTCATGATCAGGCGCTTCGAGCCATTGCCGATGGCGTGAGGCTTCGCCAGAAGAACAATGCAGAGCAAGTGTATGACGAATTGCTCCGCCGAGGCTACCAATTTCCTCACCGGAAAGAACATCTGGCGGCAACGGCAGGAGAGTTACGTGTGGCAGGCAATTGCGGCACCTTGTTGATCAAAGAGGGCTACGTCAAAGATTGGCCGAGCGCCTTGGCACTGGTGACTGATGCCGGGTATCGCGAAATGAAGGCGGATATGAAAGAGACCGTTCTCGCGGCGCACCGAAGTGGAGGGGTTGCCTTGATCGCACATCCTGGCCGAGGTCTAAAAGAGCCGCAGGAATTTACCCATTACACGTCGGAACTGCTCGACCAGGTGCGCGCAGAAATCCCACTTGACGGCATCGAAGTCTACTATCCCACACACACGCCAGAACAAGTGGAAACCTATCTGGCCTATGCACAACAGCATGACTTGCTGATGAGTGCCGGCTCCGATTCTCACGGCCCGCCTGGGCGTCTGCCCATCAAATATCCGGCTCGGCTGTGCGTGAGCCTTCTTGAGCGGGTGGGCGTTCGGGTGCAATAAGCCAGATCTCTCCTCGATATCGGCGTCATGCCTGCTGCCTTTGAGCACGTATGACGCCTCGCCTGAGAGCATTCGACAGCTCGCTCACCCCAACGGAGTGTTCCGCTTCTCCTTTTCCTATTGGTTGAGTTGTAATAAGCGTCTTGAAACTTCCTTTTTGCACTTCATTCACGCTACCGACTTTCTGGCGTTGTGCCCCAAGCGGTGACAAAGATCCATTCGGCGCAGAAATCTCTTTGTTGCATCTCGCTCATGGCCTCTTGATAGAGGGTGTCGTAGTCCTCAGTGAGACATCCTGTTTTTTGCAGAAAAGGGATGAGCGTTTGAAACAGGTACATAATATCTTGACGGAAACTCTCTCCTGCTACAGTGCCCGCATGGTATTCGAGGGGATGGATTTTTTCCTGAACATTTTGGCAACCACTCGCTCGTAGGAATTGACTGAGGTGGGGAACAATCCCCCTCTTGTCCAGCTCAGCAATGTGTCCCGCTCGATAGCCTGCACAAAGAAACAACTCGTTGAGGCGGTTATAGGCCGGGCTATTTGAGGTAGGCATCTGAGCATCTACCAATCTGATGATTCCTCCTGGACGGCTCACGCGCACCAACTCTCGTAAGAGGACCGGCCAGTCTAGCAGGTGCATAAATCCAGATGCCAGGCGCATGTTGATCAGATCAAAGGAAGCGTTGCGAAAATCGAGTGGGCGAAGGGCATCCATGAGGCGGAAGGTCACGTTAATGAGGTGACGGGAAGAAGCCTGCTCCTGGGCATATTCAATCATCGTCCAACTGGCATCTATTCCTACCAGTTCCATGTGTGGATAGGTGGTGGCTAAGTCGAGGAGCCACCCACCCGTACCGCATCCCACATCGAGGACCTGGTGGAGAGAGGTTGGATCGGGGTGCTCGGAGAGCGGCCCCCCCATGCCCTGTGTGATGAAGCGATCCTGAAGAGCGAGTCGAAGCATCTCTACCGAGTTGGTGGTGTCCTGAATCATGTAAGATGTTCGATTATCTTCTCCTCGTGGGTTAATGGGTGTCGGCATGTAGCAGGTCTCCTTTCCCGTCCAGACAATGATCACATCCAAGGAGTTCTTCCTCAATAGCCTGCCAGGACTTCGTCTCTGCCTGGATACGGGAGAGCGATGCGTCCTGACTCAGGAAGCATTTGACCCGATCTTGAAACGTGAGTAGATGGTGGTACTGAATCTCCTCAGCGGGCATGGGGCGTAAGCGAATGCTCGAAGGCGCATAGAACTGTTCTGTCCTGAAAGCCAATGTGAGAAGGAAGGCATGGATCTGGAAGACATATTGCAGCCTTGGGGTGAAAAAATAGGGCTCTGGACTGGAAATGACGAAACATCCAGCGACCTCCCCTCCCTGTTCAATGGGATAGGCTGCCGCGCTTCGCTCCCCTCGCGTTTTGCGGACGGGGAGAACACGCTCCTCTTCGACATCCTGGACCACGTGAGCTTTGCAGAGACTCACACTATGTCCAGCCAGGGACTCATCTCCGAGAAAAAGGTAATCAAGAGGACTCACGAGTGGCTGAGAGGTCATCTTCCCGACCTCACGCAGGCTGAACACCGGTCGTTCTGGAGCAGAAGGGGGAGTGCATTGTGCGACAATGAAGGTCAATCCAGCGTCGGGAGCAACACTCTGCAATTGCAGCAAAATGGAATCCAGGACCGAAGAGAAGTGGATATTTTTGGGGCTCCTGGCATTCGTTTCATGCAGGCGGAGCCAAAACGAAAGCGGGAACTCCTCAGTGAGACTTTTCGTTTTGTCGATGAGCGGGAAACGAAAGTCAGGAAGAGCTGCGGTGATCGCTGACATCAGTTGCTCTCGGTAGTGCGGAAGTGCGGCGACAATTTTCGCGAGCAGTTTTCTATCCGGCTCTTTGGTTGTGCCGCTCGCCCAGCGTTCGAGCGTTCGCCGCGAAATATCCGCACGCTTCCTAATCGTCTCAACGATGTGAGGATCGCGAAGCAATTCCTTGATAAGAGTCCGAAATGACTCCCAATCCTGCTCCGGCATGTTCTCCCCTCTCCTTTTTCTGCTCCAATGAAGCGTGTACGAGACAAAGGGGGTGCAACCGATTGCACCCCCTTTTCGCCACGTTCTCACCACTGACAGAAAGGGAAACTCCCTTCAGGCGTGAAAAAAAGCCCTGTAGACATGTTCTTCCTACAAAGACGTAAAACAGTATGCGAAATGAAAATAGGCTGATGAACATGCTTCTCAGCTTTGCCCTCGACCAGCGCTCCTACTCAATGCCTCCTCTCTCTTGCAGCCGAGCCGGAAAGCTGATCGGAGCGGATCGAAAGATCCCGGCGCTGGCTCTCGTCGAGGGTCCCGGCGGACAGGCTTCCAGCCCTGTTGGGAGTCGCTTCCGATTCGTTTCCTGAAAGGCGCTTACACCATTCATTGTGGGAAAGTATAACACATTGTGAGCAAGTATAGCACATCCTTTCGATGCTTGTTGAAGCTGTTTGTGTGGCCGGTCCCCACCCGGCGCGCGGAGCCTAAACACGTCTTCCACAACACAAACGTTGGGAGCGAGAAATGGGCATCGGTATCTTCAGCCGGATGCCAGCCACAACAGTCGAGCGCTCGCGTACCAACGGGTGACGACAGTGACACGATATTGACGGAAAGAGGGAATCCTGGTACTATCGTAAGAGAACGGCGTGCTCCGATGGCAGGAGAACATCGGGCAATGATGGAAAGTTCGGAGATTTGGAGCCGTCTTTCAGACAGACCACACGAGCCGTCGGACGGAAAGACAAGGAATGATGGTCTCGCATGGCTCGCACGCGCGTGCGAGCCGCGAGTTGATGATGAAGAGAGCAGAGGAATGTGCATGGATACTACGCTCATACAGACGCTTCCGTATCTCCGTATCCATACTTTTGGGCCGTTTCGACTCGAACGACTCGTCTCCAACGATATAATAGAGGAACCTCGCTATTACGAGGTAGGACAGGAAGAATGGGGAGGGCGGACGGCGAGCATTTCGCTCTTGAAGCTGCTGCTGTGCTGTCATCAGCGCCATGCCTCCAAGAGTTTTCTTGCAGGAACCTTGTGGCCTGAGAAGGAAGAGGAGCGGGCGCGGCATAACTTAACCCAGGCCGTCGGGCGATTACAGAAGCTCTTGAGAACTCCTTCTGGGGGAGAACTGCTGATCGAGACGGCGAGTGGTTCGGGAGGCAGTTTGCAACTCGCGAATCAATCGCTGCTTTGGATCGATGCAGATGCCTTTGAACAAGCAGCCAAACAGGCAGCGGCATCTGAGCGCCAGGGAAGATACGAAGAGGCATTGCTCTCCTGGGAACAAGCGTATCAGGTAGGAAATACAGGAACCTTTCTCGCGGATGATTTGCACTGCGCCTGGACAGAGGCACGCCGCCTCCATCTTGAGCACTTGCTCCCACGCTGTGTCCAGCGGTTAGCGGAAGGCTATCTTGCGCAAGCAAGGTACAATGAGGCCGAAGATGTTTTGCACTTGTTTTGGATCAATCACCTGACGGACGAGGGTGTGGCCTATCAATTGATGGCTCTTTACAGTGAGCGGGGCTGGTATCAAAAAGCGTTGCGTGTCTATGAACGGACAGCGCGGGCATTAGATGAAGAACTCGATGTCCAACCTGAAACACGGCTCAAAAGATTAGCCGAACACATTCATGAGAAGGTGCAATCCTTTGAGCCATCTACCGCCTCGTCTTTCCTTCACACTCTTCTATCAGGCAAACAGTACGTCGAAAAAAATGGGCTGCTTCTTCCCTCCTTGTCTGAGCAGGGCCTGGAAGCGGTAGCTATGGACAGTACCACGTGGGTAGGTGTGCAAGTGGGTCGCTTCAACTCTATAGTTGCCGACTATCGGGGACAAGCACAGCGGGGTGCTGACCTGCAAAAACTACTAGACTGGGAGTTTACCACGATGAAACCACATGAGCATGTCAAACAGACGCTTTTGCCCACACGAAGGGCTGTGCTGGCTGCGATGGCAACTGCCCCCCTGGCTCTGGCGCTCAAGCTGCTCCAACCCGAACAGCGATCTATTGTCGCCACGGAAGACTTCTTAAATCAGTGCTCGGCAAGCGTGACCGCCTGTTGGCATTTACTCAACGGCAATGGACGCGAGACAGTGGCTTACACGCTGCCAAAGTATCTGCCGGTGCTTCTCTCGTTGGTTGAGCAATCCTGCCTGTATCGAGAGATCGCCGCCTCTCTTGCTGCACAGGCATGTTTACTGATGGGCCTCGTGGAGCACCACCGCTTCCATTTCCAGCAACGGGCAGACTACTGTACCCAAGCCGTGCGACTCGCTGACACGTCGGGAGATCCGACGCTCCAGGTCGTGGCGCTGATTCATTTGGGAGGTGTTCTAGGAGACCTCGGCCAACATACCAGCATGCTCGAAACCCAACAAAAAGCACTACAATATACCAAGAACATCTCTCCAGAACTTCGCAGCAAGCTCCTCGCCGAGTTATCGCATGCCCATGCCAAAAATGGACGTGAGCAAGAGGCCCTGGACTGCATCAGCGAGGCTCGTGCCCTTTTCTCCGGCAACATGAGCAATGCTCCTGTCTTCCTCTCTACTGATTATGGCCTTCCTCAGCTCATCCTGTTCGAGGGACAGACTCGTTTGACGTTGGGTCACCTCAAGCAGAAGCAGGATCGCCCCGCTGCATCGCTGTTGCATTATCGGCAGTCTGAAGCAGCTCTGGCGCAGGTCGAGCAACTTCCCGCCACAGATGACATTCCCGACCGCTTCAAGCTGGAGATCATCAATCACCGAGCATTAGCAGCAGTGAAGACGGGCGATCTTAGTTCCTTTTGTCGCTTCGCCAGGCAAGGAATGGAGGGGGCCTACGCTTTGGGCAGTGAGAAGCGCAGGCAAGAGGCTCTTGCGGGAATTGATGCTGCCCAACGGGTGTGGCCGCATCAAACTGAGGTGCAAGATCTGGTCGAGCAATTTGTTGCGTCATGACCCATCAAAAGAGTTCCCCAAGAGAGGGCGGAGGCAGACAAAACATGACGTGAGAGAGGGCACGCGAAGAAAAGGATGCTTGAGGGCTGCTTTGCCTGGAGTACAACAGTTCTCAACAAGCATCCTTCTGCCGCAAGACCTCTTCGCGCGCTTCAGGGTATGCATCAGCCGCTCGGCAGGAGGTATCCTGGGTCGCCCTCTTGATGAGTTGACCACTCCTGTCAGGAGAAGCGTTCCTCCTATTTTGCTTTCGTTAGACGCACGAGACGCCCTATACGCTCTTCGTCTTCTCTCATGTGAAAGGCTGCCCTGTGTTCTATGGCCCGGCGGTTTTTGGGGAAATAGGTCAGTAATGCCTGTCCT
>Ga0070737_10002609_pt1 | contig 21235 bp, 20 predicted proteins | sample Coa_R1_10_FD_66438 | JGI IMG/M metagenome (GOLD analysis project Ga0070737, IMG submission 66438) | Surface soil microbial communities from Centralia Pennsylvania, which are recovering from an underground coalmine fire - Coalmine... | ecosystem: Environmental > Terrestrial > Soil > Unclassified...
TCGGCATCGGGGCGGCGCTCACGGTTGCCTATGCCATGCTGACCGGCGACGAAGCCGCGTCACCGGTCAAGGTGGTGCTGATCGCCGGTGTCATCGGCTGCATCCCCGGCCTGAAGCGGCCGGAAATCGCACCGCGGGCTTACCGGCGTGGTGCGAGGTGGGTCGCCGCCCGCGATGACCTCGGTGCGGATGACCGCCGACGTACAAGCCGTGAAAGTCCCAGTGCGCCAACGGCTCCCACCGCCACAGCGACCAATGCCTGACGGGCGCTAAGACCTTCGTCGAGCTGCACCCGCGGGGCGATCAGCGCCGGGGGAGGCGGCGGTACCGGCGCCGCACGCAGGTTCTCCGGTGACGTCGCCGCCCAGGCGGCGGCAAAGAGAATCAGGCGCGCAGTGATGTAGGCGAACAGCATCACACCCAACACCGGCCCGAACGCGGCACCGGCCGGACTGCGCAACACCGACCGCAAGTAGATCGACCCCGCCAGTTTGAAAACTTCAAACCCCACGGCCGCCAGCAGGCCAGCCCGCATCGAGATCGCGACACTGACCGGCTCGCGGGGCAGCCGGGCGATCATCCAGGTAAACATCAGCCACGACACCATCAACGACGACAGCAGCGAAATCCCGCGTAAGACAATGTCGAGCGCCGGGGCATAATGCAGGCCCAGCCAATCCAGCACCTTGGCCATCGGCGCGGCATCGGCCAGCGCGGTCAGCGCGATGGTGGCGGCGATCGCCGCGAACGCCGACACCATCGCCGCCAGGTCGGACAACTTGGTACGGACGAACCCCGACGCCGTGACTCGCTCGGCCCACATCGCACTGAGTGCCTCGCGCAGGTTCGCCATCCAACTCAATCCCGCCCACGCCGAACCCGCCAGGCCGATCAGGCCGACCGACCCGCGCGAGGCGATCGCCGAGTTCATCAGCTTGACCAGTTGCTTGCCGAGTTTGCCCGACACCGACGTCTCGATCCGGCCCTCGATCTCGGCCAGCAGCTCGGGCTGGCGCGACAGCAGAAAGCCGGCGACCGCGAAACCCACCATCAGCAGCGGGAACAGCGAAAGGATCGTGTAGTAGGTGAGGCCCGCCGCGAAGAAGCTGCCCCTGCGCTCGCTATAGCGCTCGTGGGCGCGCATCACGTGATCCAACCAGCCGTAGCGGGCCCGCAGCCGATCAAGAATCGCTGGTTTGGCCGGTGGGCTCATGCTGCCTACGGGCACGCGGGAAGAAAACCGAGCCGGTCATAGACCCGCCGGACGGTTTTGCCGGCCACATCCTGGGCGCGCGCCGCACCAGCGGCCAGTATTGCTTCCACTTCGGCGGTGTCACCCATGAGCTCCTCGACCCGCTTGCGGATAGGAGTGACGAACTGCGCGACGGCCTCCGCGGTGTCTTTCTTAAGGTCGCCGTACCCGTGCCCGGCGTAGCGCGCGACCAGTGTGTCGACGTCGACGTCGGTGACCGCGGACTGAATGGACAGCAGGTTGGACACGCCCGGCTTGGCGTCCGGATCGTAGCGAACCTCCCGTTCACTGTCCGTCACAGCTGAGCGAATCTTCTTGGCGGACAAGGCGGGATCGTCGAGCAGATTGATCAGCCCGGCATCGGTGGCCGCCGACTTGCTCATCTTCGACGACGGATCCTGCAAGTCGTAGATCTTGGCGGTGACTTTCGGAATCAGCAGCTCAGGCACGACGAAGGTATCCGGGAACCGGCTGTTGAACCGCTGAGCGACATCACGCGCCAGCTCGAGATGCTGACGCTGGTCCTCACCGACCGGGACCAGTTCGGTGTCGTAGGCCAGCACGTCGGCGGCCTGCAGCACCGGGTAGGTGAACAAACCCACGGTCGCCGACTCGGCGCCCTGACGTGTCGACTTGTCTTTGAACTGCGTCATCCGCGATGCCTGACCGAAACCCGTGAAACAGCCCAGCACCCAAGCCAGTTGGGTATGAGCGGGCACATGGCTTTGCACAAAGATCGTGCTGCGGACCGGGTCGATACCCAAGGCCAGGTATTGCGCGGCGGTGATCAGCGTGCGGTGCCGTAACACCTCCGGGTCCTGGGGGACGGTGATCGCGTGCAGATCCACGACACAGAAAAACGGGTCGTAGTCGTCCTGCAGCGCCGCCCAGCCTTTAATGGCCCCCAGCGCGTTACCAAGGTGAAGCGAGTCCGAGGTGGGCTGCACACCGGAGAAGACCCGGCGGGTTGGGGTTGCGGTGCTCATGATGACTCGATCTTGTCACGCCGCGGCCGGCCGCTCGCCCACGCTTGCGGTACCGCCGGTATCACCCTAGTGTCGCGGGCATGACGACTCGCGAGCCCATCCACCTCGGGTCCGGTGAGCCGGTCCTGCTGCTTCACCCGTTCCTGATGTCGCAACGGGTGTGGCAGACGGTGGCCCAGCAACTGGTCGACACCGGCCGCTACGAGGTGTTCGCCCCGACCATGGCCGGCCACCACGGCGGACCGCACTCCGGCACCTGGTTTTTGAGCTCCGAAGCGCTGGCCGACCACGTCGAGCGTCAACTCGACGAGCTGGGCTGGAACACCGCCCACATCGTCGGCAACTCGCTGGGCGGCTGGGTGGCGTTCGAACTCGAACGTCGCGCCCGGGCGCGGACGGTCACCGCGATCGCGCCGGCGGGCGGCTGGACGCGTTGGAGTCCGGGCAAATACCAGGTAATCGCCAAATTCGTCCTGGGCATGCCGATGTGGGCGGCGGCCCGCTGGCTGGGACCGCGGGCGCTGCGGCTGCCGTTCAGCCGCCGGCTGGCGACCCTGGCGATCAGCGGAACGCCGGACGGGGTTAGCGAGAAAGAACTCGTGGACATCATCGACGACGTTGCGCACTGCCCCGCGTATTTCCAGCTGCTGGCCAAAACGCTGCTGCTGCCCGGTTTGATGGATCTCGCACACACCGCCGTCCCGACGCACCTCGTGCTGTGTGAGAAAGATCGCGTCTTTCCGCCACGCCGGTACAGCCGGCACTTCACCACCTATCTGCCGCCCGCAACCAGGGTGACCACCCTCGACGGCCTGGGGCATATCCCGATGTTCGAGGCGCCGGGCCGGATCACCGAGGTCATCACCGACTTCCTCGACGAGTACAGTCCCCCGGTCCGGGCGATCAGCTCGAGCTGAGCGCCTTTTCCAGATTGTCGGCGATCGAGCCGAGGAACTCCTCGCTGTTCTGCCAGGGCTGCTCGGGCCCGATGAGGATGGCCAGGTCTTTGGTCATCTGTCCGCCCTCGACCGTGGAAATCACGACGTCTTCCAGCTTCTGCGCGAAGTCGATGACCTCGGGGGTGTTGTCCAGTTTGCCGCGGTGCTGCAGCCCGCGCGTCCAGGCGAAGATCGACGCGATCGGATTGGTGGAGGTGGGCTGGCCCTGCTGGTACTGGCGATAGTGGCGGGTTACGGTGCCATGGGCGGCTTCGGCCTCCACCGTCTTGCCGTCGGCGGTCATCAGCACCGAGGTCATCAGGCCCAGCGAGCCGTAGCCCTGCGCGACCGTATCCGACTGAACGTCGCCGTCGTAGTTCTTGCAGGCCCACACGTAGCCGCCCTCCCACTTCAGGCAGGCGGCAACCATATCGTCGATCAGCCGATGCTCGTAGGTCAGCCCCGCGGCTTCGAACTTGTCCTTGAATTCCTCGTCGTAGACGCGTTGGAACTCGTCTTTGAACATGCCGTCGTAGGCCTTGAGGATGGTGTTCTTGGTGGACAGATACACCGGGTAGTTCTCTTGCAGCCCGTAGGCGAACGACGCCCGCGCGAAATCCTGGATCGACTCGCGAAAGTTGTACATCCCCATCACCACACCGCCGTCCTCGGGGATCCTGACCAGTTCATGCACGATCGGCTCGCCGCCGTCTTCGGGAGTAAAGGTCAGCGACACGGTGCCGGGCCGGTCCACCTTGAAATTCGTCGCCCGGTACTGGTCCCCGAACGCATGACGGCCGATGACGATCGGCTTGGTCCAACCCGGAACCAGCCTCGGCACATTCGAGATGATGATCGGCTCGCGGAATATGGTGCCGCCCAGAATGTTTCGGATCGTCCCGTTAGGCGACGACCACATGGTCTTGAGGTTGAACTCTTTGACACGGGCCTCGTCTGGCGTGATTGTCGCGCACTTGACGCCCACGCCGTGCTTTTTGATGGCATAGGCCGCGTCGATCGTCACCTGATCGTCGGTGGCATCGCGGTGCTCGATGCCCAGGTCGTAGTAGTCCAAGTTGATGTCGAGGTGCGGAAAGATCAGCAAGTCCTTGATCCACTTCCAGATGACGCGGGTCATCTCGTCGCCATCGAGCTCGACTACCGTGCCTTCGACCTTGATCTTGGGTGCGCTGGACATGTGAGTCCGACTCCTCCTACGCAAAGATTGACGCCTTGTGGGCGCATACGGATGGCCGCAGGGGCCATAGCGATCAGCCGCTCGTCACGTCAGACTACAAGGCGCGAATTGGGCCGCTGGCGGCCGTCATTCCTACTCATCGGTAGCTTCGACCACGGGTTGTCCGGGCTCGCTGGCACGGGGGCGGCCCAATACGATAGGCTTCCTATCGGTCATGAGCGCCAGCGCCAAGCCCCGGCTTGCTGGCCGGCAACCCTCCAACCGCGGTGGGGTGCCCCGGGTGATGACCAGGTTGAGTAGCCATCACCGGCTACGCGGCAAGCGCGGGTCCGCCATGACGGGCCCCCTGAGTAGACAGGGATACCTGATGCGTACCCATTTGGGTTGGCCCATCATGCGCCGTCGTCGCTAACCCCCTGCTGTCGGCAGACGTCATCGCTGGTGACGTCCCGCGCGACTGCGACTACGACGCACACCTTCCGACTTCCACCAGAAAGACGCCACGTGAGCCTCGCACACCACCCTGACAGCACCACCGGGATCAGCGACGCCGCGCACGCCGCGGCCCCCGGCCAATATCGACACCCGCATCGCCAACCCAGCACCGCCGTCGTCGAACGACGCGCTCGCCGGCGCCTGGCCTTACGCCCGAAACAGTACGGCCCGTGCGAGGAGGTCTGAGGTGACGATCTCCGACGTGCCGACCCAGAGACTGCCCGCTGAAGGCGAGGTGGGGTTGGTCGACATCGGTTCGCTGAGGCTGGAAAGCGGCGCGGTGATCGACGACGTCTGCATCGCGGTGCAACGCTGGGGCGAATTGTCGCCCGCGCGCGACAACGTCGTGGTCGTGTTGCATGCGCTGACCGGCGATTCGCACATTACCGGCCCCGCGGGGCCAGGGCATCCGACGCCGGGTTGGTGGGACGGTGTGGCAGGCCCCGGTGCGCCGATCGACACCAACCGTTGGTGCGCGATCGCCACCAATGTGCTGGGCGGCTGCCGCGGGTCCACCGGGCCCAGCTCGCTTGCCCGTGACGGACGGCCCTGGGGGTCAAGGTTTCCGAAGATAACGGTGCGCGACCAGGTGGAAGCCGATGTGGCCGCACTGGCCGCGCTGGGCATCACCGAGGTCGCCGCGGTGCTGGGCGGGTCGATGGGCGGGGCGCGGGCTCTGGAATGGATCGTCAGCCACCCCGACCAGGTCGGGTCAGCGCTGCTGCTGGCGGTCAGCGCGCGGGCCACCGCCGACCAGATCGGCACCCAGAGCACCCAGATCGCGGCTATCAAGGCCGATCCGAACTGGCAGGGCGGTGACTACTATGCCACCGGCCGCGAACCGGTAGCCGGGCTGGAGATCGCCCGCCGTTTCGCGCACCTGACCTATCGCGGCGAAATCGAGTTGGATACGCGGTTTGCCAATGACACTCAGGGCGAAGAAGATCCGGCCACCGGCGGCCGCTACGCAGTGCAGAGTTACCTCGAGCATCAGGGCAGCAAGCTGGTATCGCGCTTTGACGCCGGCAGCTATGTGGTGCTTACCGAGGCACTCAACAGCCACGACGTCGGCCGGGGCCGCGGCGGCGTCGCGGCCGCGCTGCGCGGGTGCCCGGTGCCGGCGGTGGTCGCGGGGATTACCTCAGACCGGTTGTACCCGCTTCGCCTGCAGCAGGAACTGGCCGAGCTGTTGCCCGGCTGCACCGAGCTTCAGGTTGTCGATTCGATCTACGGCCACGACGGCTTTCTGGTGGAATCCGAAGCCGTCGGCAAGTTGATCCGGCGCACGCTCGAGTTGGCTGAAGGCGCTCGGCCGCGGTGACCCGCTCCCGGCAAGACCGCTCGCTGTCGTTCGGCTCGGAGGCGGCCGCCTACGAGCGGGGCCGCCCCTCATATCCGCCTGAGGCGATCGACTGGCTACTGCCGACCGGGGCTCACGATGTGCTCGACTTGGGTGCCGGCACCGGCAAGCTGACGACCCGGCTCGTCGAACGCGGGCTCGACGTTGTGGCCGTCGACCCGATCCCCGAGATGCTCGACGTGCTGCGCAAATCGCTGCCGGACACGCCCGCGCTGTTGGGCACCGCCGAAGAAATACCGTTGCCGGACAACAGTGTTGATGCCGTTCTCGTCGCACAGGCCTGGCATTGGTTCGAGCCGGCCCGCGCGATCCCCGAGGTGATCCGGGTGCTGCGGCCGGGGGGCCGGCTGGGTCTGGTGTGGAACACCCGCGACGAGCGGTTGGGCTGGGTGCGCGAACTCGGCCAGATCATCGGCAGTGACGCCGACCCGGTCAGCGAGCGCGTCATGCTGCCCCGCCCGTTCACCGACTTGGAACGTCACCGCGTCGAGTGGACGAATTACCTTACACCGCAAGCACTTATCGACTTGGTGGCATCGCGCAGCTATTGCATCACCTCGCCGGCCGATGTGCGCACCAAGACGCTGGATCGGGTGCGTGAGCTGCTGGCCACCCACCCGGCGCTGGCCAACAACAACGGCCTTGCGCTGCCGTACATCACGGTCTGTGTTCGGGCCACGCTGTCAACTTAGTGGTCTTCGTCGTCGTCGTCCCCGTCGCGGAGCAGTTTCTCGCCGATGGTGGAACAGGTTGATGCGGGGCTGGCCACGATCCAGGTGAGGGGGAGGAATCCATTCGGTGCCACCGTCTTTGCGTTTGCGGGTTTGCCAGCCGCCGGGTTTGACGATGCGGTGGTTGGTGCTGCAGGCCAATGTCAAGTCGTTGACGTCGGTGGAGCGGCATTTGGCGTAATCGGTGACGTGGTGAACCGTCGACGGCTTCCTGGCTGGGCGTGCCGTCCACACACGGTGGCTCGTCGGTGCCGTTGCACATACCCGGCGCGGCCCTGGTCGGGCCGAAACCGCGAACCCAGGCCGGCCAGCTTCGACTCGGCGCGCTCGGCGGTGGGCGCATCCACCCAACTCGGTAGCCGATGATAAAAACGGCGGATCACCGCCACGCCGCCAGCGCCGATCTTGCCCTTACGCTGGGCAGCAGCGGTGGCCGCGAGCACCCGCTGCAGCGGCTCACCGGTTAATCCGGTGCGCGGCCCCAAATCCCGGGCTTCCCCGATGCGGCGGCCCGCCTCAGCGCGAGTGACCAACAGCCACTCGGCCAACGCATGCGCGAACTTACCGCCCAGCTCCTCGGCAGTGGCCTCGCGCCCGATACGATTGGTCACCTCATGCTCGATCGCCGGCAAACGACGGCGCACCCGCTCACAGCGCTCCGACACCTCAAACCGCTCCGTGGTGCTCAATCGCATCAACCGACAACTCCATGCAGCGCCGCAGCACCGCCTCGAGCTCATCGAATGTCGCGGCTATCTCCTGGCGGCTGCGCAGAGCCACAACCCGGATGCTAACGACACGCACCGACAAGGATCCTCGCCAAGATGCCGATGGAGCGGAAGTGGCGCAAGGGAATTCGCGATGAGCGATCAGAACGTCAATCCAGAGAACATGACCCGCCCCGGATCATATTTCTGCCTTACGGCCGTCATTCGGGCCAGATTCGCGCCGAAATACCGCGACGCCGGCTGGTTCGCCTCCAGGTAGTTGACGTAGCCTCCGACCGAATACGGTTGGACCGCTTGATGTGCCGTGTCAAGCCAGCGGGTGGCCGCCGGTACGTCGGATGTCTCGACGTACCACTGCACCAGCGCGGATTGCCGACGCCAGGGAAAGGCCGAGGCCGCCGGTGCCACCTCGCTGAGAGCACCGTCGAGGGCATGCATGATCGCCAGCATGCGGCCCGCGTTGCGGGGAAACGCGTCGACCGCCGCGGCGATTCCCTGGGCAGCGGCCGGGGTGATCACCGGAAAAACATCCGAGCCACCGACATACCCGAGTGGGGACGGGTTGAGGTTCCCGACAGCCAGATATCTCACCACATCCAGGTAATTGAACGTGTGTGTCTCTGTCCCGGTCGGTTGCAGGCCCACGGCTTTGACGACGGCGTTCGCCACGCTGCCGCCCGATCCGGCCGGGCAGGTTGCGAGAATCCGGCAGTGCGTCCCCAGTCCGTCGACGGTGGCGTCAGCCAGGGCCCAGCTGCCTCGATCGGCCGATCGCAGCCAATTCTGCCAACCGACAAGGACCTGTGCGAACGCCTGCGGCGGGAAATTGAGGTTCACCACATCAAGGTCCTTGGTGGGAAACGTGGCAAAGGTTAGCGAGGTCGTCACCCCGAAGTTGCCACCGCCGCCACCGCGCAACGCCCAGAACAGGTCGGGGTTCTCCGCGGCAGAAGCGGTGACAGCCCGGCCACCCGGCAGCACCACCGACGCCGACATCAGTTGGTCACACATCAGCCCCGCGTGCCGGGAATTGGCACCCAATCCACCGCCCAGGGCATGGCCCGCGGCACCGACCGACGGGCAGGTACCCGTCGGGACGCCCCGACCGGCTCCGGCCAGCGCCTGGTGTAGCGCGTACAAATCGGTGGCGGGCGTTACCGTGACGTATCCGGTTGCAGGGTCGAAATTGATTCCTCCTGGCAGTTGACGCAGGTCCAGCACCATGGTGCCGGTGGCGGTTGACGCCCCGACATAGGAGTGCCCACCACTGCGCGGCGCGACCTTGAGGTTGTGGGCGGCAGCGAACGCCATCGCCTTCTGCACGTCGGCCGGCGAACTGGGAATCACGATCGCCGCCGGTGTTAAACCGTTGTAGTTGGTGTTGAAAACCTGTTTGGCCGTGGCGAATTGGGCACCGTCATTCGGCAGCACCACCTGCCCGCCAAGGGCGGCCGAAAGGCCTTCCCAGCCGGAGGGGTTGGGAGCCGCGGTAGCCCGAACCGAGCCGAAAACCACGCCAGCGGCCAACGCTCCGGCGGCGCCCCGCAAAAAGGCCTGCCGGGAGATTTCACCAGCCAACACTGGGCTCCCACGGTGCTGTCATCTGCGCATTGTCTGCCAAAGGGCGCCGAAAACCATGCTGCCCCAGCGACGTGTCGCATGAACTGTGCGCAAACCTTTACCCGGCCGTGTCGCAGACGTGACGGCGATACAGCACTGTTGCTGTGCAGAGTCGAAGGTGAGGAGCAGCAGATGCGGCGGGCGCGAATTGTGCCGGTGTGTGTGATCCCCGTCATTGCGGCGGCCGCCTGGGCAGCACCCGCCCAGGCGAATTCCGTTGACGAGCAATTTCTCTCGGCGTTGAGCAACTCCGGGGTCAACTACGGCGATCCCGCAGGCGCCGTCGCACTGGGCCAGTCCGTCTGCCCGATGCTGGCCCAGCCGGGCGGAACGTTTGCCTCGGCCGCGTCGAGCATCACCGGCCAAAACGGTATGTCACCGGCCATGGCGCAGATGTTCACCAGCATCGCGATATCGATGTATTGTCCGTCGATGATGGCGTCAATCGCCAACGGCAACCTGCCGAACCTTCCGCAATTGCCTGGTGTGCCAGGTATCTAACGGGTTCCCAGCGGGTCGATCGTCGCGGCGATGTAACACATCGAAGCACTGACCGCCGCCAGTGCGAAGAAGTCAATTCCCTTGCTGCGCACTGCTAGTAGTCCCGCGCGCGCGTCGGGCAAGAGCAGCCGGAAAATTGCGGCCACGCCGACGCCGATGCCGATCAGCAATGCGCCGCGTCGCCAGAAGTTCAAGCCCGCCAGGGTAAACGCCGCAATAAAGATCAGCACCACCACCAGGATGGGCCACTGTGCGGCCACGATCCTTCGGGTGTGGTCACGCACGGTCACGCCGCTGCCTCCGCCAATTCGACGACGTTGGTCAACAAGAACGCCCGGGTCAACGGGCCGACGCCGCCGGGATTGGGTGACACATGACCGGCCACCTCCCAGACATCCGGATGCACGTCACCGATTAGCCCGGCCTCAGTGCGGCTGACCCCGACGTCGACGACCGCGGCACCCGGACGGACCATGTCGGCCGTCACCAGATGGGGCACACCGACGGCCGCGACGATGATGTCAGCCTGTCGCGTTAGTGCAGCTAGGTCGCGAGTTGCCGTGTGACACAAGGTAACTGTGGCGTTTTCGGTGCGACGGGTGAGCAGCAGGCCCAACGGGCGACCGACCGTCACGCCCCGCCCGATGACGACCACGTGGGCGCCTGCGATCGGCACGTCGTAGCGACGCAGCAGGTGCACGATGCCGCGCGCAGTGCACGGCAGCGGCGCCGGGGTGCCGAGCACCAGCCGCCCCAGGTTCGTCGGATGCAGACCATCGACGTCCTTCGCCGGGTCGACGCGCTCCAATGCCGCGTTCTCGTCGAGGTGCTTTGGCAGCGGCAACTGCACGATGTAACCGGTGCAGTCGGGGTTGGCGTTCAGTTCGTCGATGGTCTCGTCGAGCTTGGCCTGGCTGATGTCGGCCGGCAGGTCGCGGCGGATCGACGTAATACCCACCTTGGTGGAATCGGAGTGCTTGCCCCGGACATAGGCGTGTGACCCGGGATCGTCGCCGACAAGGATGGTGCCCAATCCCGGGGTGCGGCCGGCTGCGGTCAATGCCGCCACCCGCTGTTTGAGGTCGACGAAGATTTCGTCGCGCGTGGTCTTGCCGTCCAGCCTGATCGCACCCACGCTGACAGTCTGGCATGCGCCATTAGGCTCCTCATATGACCGCAGCCCCGGACGTGTTCGCCCCGGCCCAGCTCGGACCGCTGACACTGCGCAACCGGATCATCAAGGCCGCTACGTTCGAAGCCCGCACACCTGAGGCGCTGGTCACCGACGACCTGATCGAATACCACCGGCTGCCGGCCGCCGGAGGAGTCGCGATGACGACCGTCGCCTATTGTGCGGTCTCTCCCGGCGGCCGCACCGGCGGCAACCAGATCTGGATGCGCCCGGAGGCCGTGCCCGGGCTGCGCCGGCTCACCGAGGCCGTGCACGCCGAGGGCGCGGCGGTGAGCGCGCAGATCGGCCACGCCGGCCCGGTGGCCGACGCGCGCTCCAACAAGGCCCCGGCGCTGGCGCCGGTGCGGGTCTTCAACCCGATCGCGATGCGCTTTGCCCGCAAGGCCACTCGCGAAGACATCGACGACGTCATCGCCGCGCACGCCCACGCCGCCCGGCTGGCGGTCGAGGCGGGTTTCGACGCGGTCGAGATTCACTTGGGACACAACTACTTAGCGAGTTCGTTCCTAAGCCCGCTGATCAACCGGCGCGACGACGAGTTCGGCGGGTCGTTGGAGAACCGGGCCAAGCTCGCACGAGGCATCGTGATGGCGGTCCGCCATGCTGTGGATCGGCAGATCGCGGTGACCGCCAAGCTCAACATGGCCGACGGGGTGCGCGGCGGCATCGCGGTGGAGGAGGCGCTGATTACCGCCAAGTGGCTGCAAGACGACGGCGGGCTGGACGCGCTCGAGCTGACCGCCGGCAGTTCACTGGTCAACCCGATGTATCTGTTTCGCGGCGACGCCCCGGTCAAGGAATTCGCCGCAGCGTTCAAGCCGCCGCTGCGCTGGGGCATCCGCATGACCGGGAACAGGTTCCTGCGCGAATATCCCTACCGCGACGCCTACCTGTTGCGCGACGCCCGGCTGTTTCGCGCCGAGCTGTCGATGCCGCTGATCCTGCTCGGCGGGATCACCAACCGGGAGACGATGGATCTGGCCATGGCGGAGGGATTCGACTTCGTCGCGATGGCGCGGGCGCTACTGGCGCAGCCCGACCTGGTCAACCGGATCCGCGAAGACGGTTCGGCGCATTCGGAGTGCATCCACTGCAACCGGTGCATGCCGACGATCTACCGCCGCACCCGCTGCGTGGTGACTGGCGCCCCCGACCTGCCGGTGCGGCCGCATTGACGCGCCGGCCCAATGGGCCGCTTCGGCGCATCCAAACCGGCCCCGGCACAACAGATACAGTGAGCCGGTGAATCAACCGGCTACAGTTGGTGCGATGGGTCAAGCAGCGCCGCCCGTGCTTACCGTTCGATACGACGGGTCACAGCGCACGTTCGCGCCCGGCCATGATGTGGTCGTCGGGCGCGACCTGCGCGCGGACATGCGCATTACCCACCCGTTGATCTCGCGTGCACATCTGCTATTGCGCTACGACCAGGGCAGGTGGCTGGCGATCGACAACGGCTCACTGAACGGGACTTTCGTCAACGGCCGCCGGGTTCCGGTGGTCGACATCCACGACGGCCAGAGCATCAACATCGGCAACCCCGACGGGCCGCGACTGACCTTCGAGGTGGGCCGGCACCAGGGCCTGGCCGGGCGGCCGCCCCAAACCGCGTCGATGCGCGCCGTGCAGCCGTCCGCGGCCCCGCCGCGGCTCGCGCCTCCCCCGCCCGGCCGACAGCCCGGCGGGTCGTGGCCACCGCAGTCCGCGCCGCTGCGGGCGCACCCCGGCGCACCTGCGCCTCCACCGCCGCGCCCGCCGATGTATCCGCCCGGCGGGCAGCGTCCACCCGCGTATCCCGGCAGCGGTGGGCAGCCACCCGCCTATGCGGGCAGTTCACCGCAACCGGCCCCGGCTGCGGCCGCACCGAAGACCCAGATGGCCCCGGCCGCCACCAAGCCGCCGGAAGTGTCGAACCTGGCGACCAAGATGATCCAGGCGTTGCGGCCCGGCGCCGCAACGCCGGAGAAGCCGGCCGGGTCCCTGACAATCGGTCGCGCCACCGACAACGACATCGTCATCCAGGACGTCCTGGCATCGCGCCATCACGCGTTTTTGGTGCCGTCGCCACTGGGCACCGAAATCCGCGACGCCCGCAGCATCAACGGCACATTCGTCAACGGGGTCCGGGTGGGCTCCGCGGTATTGAACGAGGGCGACGTGGTCACGATCGGCAACGTCGACCTGGTCTTCAGCGACGGCACCCTGATCCGCCGGACCGAGGCCGCGACCCGCACCGGCGGCCTGGAGGTCAGTAGCGTCCACTTCAGGGTCGACGGCAAGGAACTGATCGACGACATCTCGTTTACCGCGCGCCCGGGCACGCTCACGGCGATCATCGGTGGATCCGGGGCGGGCAAGACCACCCTGTCGCGGCTGATCGCCGGGTATACCCGGCCCAGCCAAGGCGCGATCACCTTCGAAGGCCACGACATCCACCGCGAATACGCGACCATGCGCAGCCGAATCGGGATGGTTCCGCAAGACGACGTCGTGCACCGCCAGCTCACCGTCAACCAGGCGCTGGGCTACGCCGCGGAACTGCGGCTACCGCCCGACACCAGTAAAGAGGAACGCGCTCAGGTCGTCGCCCAGGTGCTCGAGGAGCTCGACCTGACCAAGCAAGCTGACACCCGGGTGGACCGGCTGTCGGGGGGCCAGCGCAAACGCGCGTCGGTGGCGCTGGAGCTGCTCACCCAGCCGTCGCTGCTGCTGCTCGACGAGCCAACCTCCGGTCTGGACCCGGCGCTGGACCGTCAAGTCATGCTGATGTTGCGCCAGCTTGCCGACGCCGGCCGCGTCGTGCTGGTGGTGACGCACTCGGTGTCCTACCTCGACGTGTGCGACCAGATTCTGCTGGTGGCCCCGGGCGGCAAGACGGCGTTCTGCGGCCCTCCCGACCAGGTCGAGTCGGCGTTCGGCACCCGGAACTGGGCCGAAATCTTCGCCAAGGTGGGCGCCGACCCCGACGAGGCCAACCGGCGCTTCCTGGAGCGAGCCAAGCAACGGCATGAGCAGCCGGTGCGGGTCGCGGCAGAGCCCGGGGATCTGGGCGAACCGGTGCACACCGACAGATGGCGCCAACTTTCGACGGTTGCGCGGCGCCAGGTTCGCCTCGTCATCTCCGACCGTGGATACACGGTGTTCCTGGCGGTATTGCCGTTCCTCATGGGCGCGCTGTCGCTGACCGTGAAAGGTCCCAAACCGGGACTTGGCTTTGCCGACCCCACCGGCCCCGCACCTACTCAGCCCCAGTACATCATGGTGCTGCTCAACATCGGGGCCGTCTTTATGGGCACCGCCTTGACCATCCGCGACCTGATCGGTGAACGCCCCATCTTCCGGCGAGAACAGGCGGTGGGCCTGTCCACCACGGCCTACCTGCTGGCCAAGGTTCTCGTGTTCTCGGTTTTCGCGACCATCCAGGCAGCGATCGCGACCCTCATCGTTCGACTCGGCAAGGGCGCGCCCACCGCGCATCCGCCCTTCTTCGACAGCGCGACGCTGTCGCTCTTCCTCACCGTCGCCGCGACCTGTGTCGCGTCGGCGATGTTGGGCCTGCTGCTGTCTGCTCTTGCGCAGTCCAACGAGCAGATCATGCCACTGCTGGTGGTGTCGATCATGTCGCAACTGGTGCTCTGCGGCGGGATGGGCATTCCGGTGACCGGCCGGTTCGGTCTCAACCAGCTGTCGTTTGTGACGCCCGCGCGTTGGGGCTTCGCCGCTGGAGCGTCGTCAATCGATTTCCCGCACCTGGTCAAAGTTCCGCAGGTGCCAACCGACGACAGGTGGTGGCAACACTCCAAGCACATCTACGTGTTCGACATGGCCATGCTCGCGGTGCTGTCGGTGCTCTACGCCGGCTACGTCCGGTGGCACATCCGGATCAAGCGCTAAGACTCAAGCGCTGAGACTGTCCAGCGCGTACTCGCTCACCGCGATGAGCGCGTCGGTCGCCGAGCGGCGGTCGCGGGCATCGATGTTGATCACCGGGATGTGGTCGGGCAGTGTCAGCGCTTTGCGCACTTCGTCAACCGGATACCTTGGCGCCCCGTCGAATTCGTTGACCGCGATCAGGAACGGTAGCCGGCGGTGCTCGAAAAAGTCGACGGCGGCGAAGCTGTCCTCAAGACGCCGGCAGTCGACGAGGATGACGGCGCCGATCGCGCCGCGCACCAAATCGTCCCACATGAACCAGAACCGGCGTTGGCCCGGCGTGCCGAACAGGTAGAGCACCAGATCCTCATCCAGCGTGATCCGTCCGAAGTCCATCGCCACCGTGGTGGTGCGCTTGGCCGGCGTGGCCTCCAGCATGTCGACGCCGGCGGACGTGTCGGTGACCATCGCCTCGGTGCGCAGCGGCATGATCTCCGACACCGCGCCCACAAACGTCGTCTTGCCGACCCCGAAGCCGCCCGCGATGACGATCTTCGTCGAGGCGGCGTTGCGCCTCTCAGAGTGCTCGTAGGCCACGCAGCGTCCTTCCTATCAATTCACGGCGTTCGTCTTGAGTGGAGTGGTCATTCAGCGTCGGCTGCACCCGAAGGTAGCCGGAGGTCACCAGATCGCCGACCAGGACCCGCGCGACGCCCAACGGCACATCCAGGCGCGCCGAGATTTCCGCGACCGAGGGGCTTTTGGTGCAAAGCTGGATGATTTTGCCCCGCATATCGTGTGGTGGCCATTGGTGAAACAGGGCCGATCGCAGCGTCTGCACCGGCGCTTCCAGCGGCAACTCGACGCTGGGGCTGGTCCGTCCAGCGGTCAGCGTGTAGGGGCGGACCAGACTCGCCTCATGCGCGCGGGGCGGCGGCTCGCGGCTGTCCATCGCGGCTCACGAGGATAACGATGCCCGTCGGGACGACTGCACCACGCCGCCCACCCGTTCCACCAGGATGGCCATCTCGTAACCGATCTGACCGATGTCGCACGAGGTTGCGGCCAGCGCTGCCAGATGCGAGCCGTCACCGACCCGCATCAGCAGCAGGTAACCGTGTTGCATCTCGACCACCGACTGCAGCACTTGACCGCCCTCGAACAACTGGGCGGCGCCAGTCGCGAGGCTGGCTAATCCCGAGGCCACCGCGGCCAGCTGATCGGCACGCTCCCGCGGCAGATGTTCGCTGGCGGCCATCAGCAGACCGTCGACGGACACCAGCACCGCATGCGACACCCCGGGGACCTCACGGGCGAAGTTCGACAGCAACCAACCCAACGAATTGTCGGAGGACGGGCCAGAAGAAAACGTCATTCGTGATCGGATCCTTCGGTTGTCTCACGGGCATGCGACCGGCCTGCGCGCACACCGCCGAAGTGGCTGCTCATGGAGGCCCGGATCGCCTCGGGGTCCGGCGGTGAAGCCTGGTGCCGACCCGAGTGAAATCCGCCGTTGGATGCTACCCCGTGGTCCTGGTCACTCTGGTGTCGCCCATGGCGGTTGGATGGTGCCACGGCGCCGTTGGCCTGTGACATCTGCTGTGGTGCCGCATCCGGCACCGCGGTTCCGGGCACCAGCCGGGCACCGGGTTCCCGTACTGGAAGGCCATGAGCGGTGCGCGACCGGACGGGCACGTTCTCGACCTCGGCTGCTGTGGACCACCCGTGATCCCAGACCGACTTCCAGTCCAGGTCGGCGCTGCGGGCCAAGTCATGCGGATCGACCAGCCACTCCGACAGCATCCGTTGATAAATCACGTCTTCCTCGGGCCCCTTGGCCGGCGTGGGTAACTTCGCAGCGGCGGTCTTTGCGTCGCGGTCTTCAGCACCCGGGCCGCGTTGGTCGGCGGGGGATTGCCCCCGCCCCGACCCCGATGCGGCCGCATCGTCGGCGCGCGCGGCCCCCGAGCGTGACGAAAAGTAGGCCGAGGTGTCCGAAACCCGTCCGGGCGCGGGTTGTTCCGCTGGCGACTCCTGGTCGGTCTGCGCCAGCCGCGTGGCAGGTTGCTCACGCCGCGGCAACTCTTCGGGCCGCCCGCCGGCTGCGGTGGGCGGAGCGGGAACGCCGGTGATGCCGCTGGAGCCAGGCTTGCGGCGTGGCAGCAGCGCCCCCGGTGGCCCGGTCGCGTGGGACCCGTTGCGGTCCGACGGCTCGGCGGCGACGGTTGCGCTGCGTTCCGCGTCGTGCGCACGGCGAGCAGCCCGCGCAGGGGTTGTCTCCGCAGCCGCCGGTCCCCGCGAAAACGCGACACCGGTTCTCGCTGGCGGCGGAGCGCCACGCAGGCCGACGAGCACGTTGGGTGGCAGGTAGACCTCGGCCGTCGTCCCCGAACTGCCTTCGGGTGCCGAGCTGCGCAGCCGCACCCGCATGCCGTGTCGGTCGGCGAGCCGGCCCACCACGAAAAGACCCATGTGGCGGGCATTGTCGGGGGTAACCTCGCCGCCGGCACGCAACCTGATGTTGGCGATCCTGCGATCTCCGTCGGTCATGCCCAGCCCGGAGTCGACGATCTGCACCAGAACCCCGCCGTTGCGGTGCCACACCGCGGAAACCCGCACAGGTGAGGTGGGTGGCGAGTAGCGCAACGCGTTGTCGATCAGCTCGGCAAGCATGTGCACGATGTCGCCCGCCGCGGCGCCCGTGATGGTGCAGTCGGGCACCGTCGCCGTCTCCACCCGTCGGTAGTCCTCCACCTCGGAGGTTGCCGCGTCAATCACCGTCGACAGCGCCAACGGTCCCCGTTGTTCGCGGGTGATCGGGGCACCCGCCAGCACCAGCAGGTTGGCGCCGTTGCGGCGCATGCGCGCGGCCAGGTGGTCCAGGCGGAACAGGCTGTCGAGCCGGCCGGGGTCTTCCTCGTTGCGCTCCAGCCGGTCGATAAGCGCCAGCTGCTGGTCGACCAGTGAGCGGTTGCGCCGAGACATCGTTTCGAACATGTCGTTGACCAGCAGCCGCAACCGGGCCTCGTCGCCGGCCAGTAACAGCGCCTGGGTATGCAGCTCATCGACTGCGTGCGCGACCTGCCCGATCTCCTCGGTGGTGTACACCGGCAGCGGCTTGGGGGCATGCTCGTCGCCGGCGCGCACCCGGGCGATCTCGCCTTCGAGGTCCTCATGGGCGACCTTCAAAGCGCTGTCGCGCAGCACCCGCAGCGGCTGGATCAGCGACCGCGCTACCAGCCAAACCACCACCAGCGCCGCCACGAAGGCGGCCAGTACCAGCACCGCGTCGCGGATCGCGGCGTCGCGCCGACTGTTGGCGCGGTCCTCCAGCGACTTCGTCACCGACCCGGTGGTGTCCTTGATCACCTGCGCGGCGATCGCGTCGGTGGTCTGCACCGAGCGCAGCAGCTCGGGGTTGTTGACCAGCTGGCTGGTCGGGTCCGACATGATGGCCATCCGGCGGACCATCTGCTGCTGCAACGTCTTTGCCTGGGACGACCCGACACCGAGCACCTCGGCCATGCCGAACAGGGTCGACGGTTCGGTGCCGGCCAGCGTGATCATCGAGGTGCGCAGCTCGGGTTCGGGCAGATCGCCGCCACGGGTGATCAGCAGCCGCTGCATCATCATCTGACCGCGAGCACCGATCGCGCGGCTCAATCCTTGTGCCGCGGCCCGGATCTGCGTGTTGTCCACGCGCACCGACCCGTCGACCGCGTTCTCGGCGGTCAGCAGGATCGGCGCATACATGGTCACCCGGTCACGCAGACCAATGCTGTTCGCCGCGATCTTGTCCAGCAGTGCCTGCCCGCCGGTCAACAGGGTGCCGACCCCAGTCCGGACGTCGGGTGCCACGTCGGTGTCGGCCAGCCGCGCCTGCAGCTCATCCTTGCGGGCCTCGTAGTTCTTCTTGGCTCCCTCCACGTCAGACCCGGTGGAGGTCGCGATCACCGCCACATCGAGCGCCGACATGTACTTGGTGATTGCCGGGACCACTTCGGCGCGGTCCGCGGCCAGCCGCAGGTTGCTGGCGTCGGTCATCGCTCCGGCGATGCGCAATCCGCCGAAAACCATCGCCAGCAGCAGCGGCACCAGCGCGATCGCTACGACTTTCCACCGCACAGGCCAGTTGCGCATCGACCACCTCGGCGGGCGTTTCGCGGGCGTGGGCTCCGCGGCATGGGCATCTAAGTCGTCGTCGAAACCGTCGTTCGGCACCGGCGAAACCACCCGTTTCGGGTGGGCAAACAGCGTCACCGGACCGCGGCCGTGCGACCGACCGCTCCGCTGATATGCAGTGTTCGCGCGTGGTTCATGGGGGACTTCCTGCTTATCGTGACCCGCCGCGGGGCAGACCGGCGGGCGATATACGCATGGCAACTTGACGAGTATGACAGCCTCGGGCCGCGGTTACCACAGTTCTTACTGAACAACCAGAGTTCGCCGGAGCCTGGTCACGCATCGAAATGTCGGCCGAGCAAATTGTGATCGGGCGCCTGTCATGATCAACGGATGTTTCGGGTGATGTTCGTCTCGCCGCGCATCGCGCCTAACACCGGCAACGCGATCCGCATGGTCGCGGCCACCGGCGCCGAACTGCATTTGGTGGAGCCGCTGGGATTCGACCTGTCCGAGCCCAAGCTGCGCCGCGCCGGCTTGGACTACCACGACCTGGCGTCGGTGTGCGTGCATCCGTGCCTGGACGCCGCGTGGGCTGCGCTGCGGCCGCAGCGGGTGTTCGCGTTCACCGCCCATGCCACCACGCTGTTCACCCAGATCAGCTACCAGAGCGGCGACGTGTTGATGTTCGGGCCCGAACCCACCGGGCTGGATGCCGCAACCTTGGCCGACGCGCACATCACGGAGCGGGTGCGCATACCGATGCTGCCCGGGCGGCGGTCATTGAACCTGTCCAATGCCGCCGCGGTCGCCGTCTACGAGGCGTGGCGCCAGCACGGCTTCGCCGGCGCACACTAGTCACCAGGTGTCCCAGTGCGTGACGGCCTGGGCGGGCAGGCGCTTGGCAGGCTTGAAGTCGGTGCCCTTGGTGTAGGCGATCGGAAGCAGCGCTCCCTGGCTGTACTCGTCGTAGGGAATGCCGAGCACGTCGGCGGCCCGCTTTTCGCCGTCGCCGAGCAGATGCAGCGTCGTCCAGCACGAACCCAGGCCCCGGGAGCGTAGCGCCAGGCAGAAACTCCACACCGCCGGGAACAGCGATGCCCAAAACGACGAGCTCAGCTGCGGTTCGCTTTCCACCCGTCCCTGCAGGCACGGAATCAGCAACACCGGCGCCTCGTGCATGTGCTCGGCGAGGTAGGTTGCCGACTCGCGGACGCGGGGCATGCGCTCGCCACGGGTGTCGCCTTCGGGATAGTGCGGTGGCGGCAGGCTGAGATACCCGCGTGCGTTGCTGAGGTAGATCTCGGCGATCGCCTTCTTCTTGTCGGCATCGGTGACGAACACCCACTGCCAACCCTGCGCGTTGGAGCCGGTGGGTGCCTGCAGCGCCAGTTCCAGGCATTCCGTCAGCACCTCGCGCGGCACCGGCCTGTTGAAGTCGAGGCGTTTGCGTACCGAACGGGTGGTGGTGAGGACTTCATCGACGGACAGGTTCAAGGTCATGGGCGAAGACTACAGTCACGGCATGCCTATCGAACTGACGCAAGAGGTTTCCGAACGGCTGCGGACCGACCATTATGGATGGCTCACCACCGTCGCGAAGTCGGGCCAGCCGGTGCCGCGGCTGGTGTGGTTCTACTTCGACGGCGCCGAGCTGACCGTGTACTCCATGCCGCAGGCCGGCAAGATCGCGCACATCAAGGCGCATCCGCGGGTCAGCCTGAACCTGGACTCCGACGGCAACGGCGGGGGCATCATCGTCGTCGGCGGGATCGCGAAGATCGACGCGACCGATGTCGATTGCCGAGACGACGGCCCGTACTGGGCCAAATACCGGGAGGCCGCCGACAGATTCGGGTTGACCGACGGGATTGCCGCGTTCAGCACCCGGCTGAAGATCAGCCCGACCCGGGTGTGGACGACGCCGCAAGGGTGACTGTGCCCGGCCGTCGGTTCAGCGGAAGTCGCGGGACTTCGAGCCGACCGCCAGGGTGATGCGGCCCAGCCGCTCGGCGACGACGGTGATCGCGCCGCTGGCGTTTTGGACCTGCCCGCGCACCAGCAGCGCCGGCGCCGAGTTCGCCAGCTTGCGATGCCGCGCCCACACCCACGGCGCGCAGAGCACGTTGACCATCCCGGTCTCGTCCTCGAGATTGATGAATGTGACCCCCTGCGCCGTGCCGGGCCGCTGGCGATGGGTGACCGCGCCGGCGATCAGCACCCGGTCGCCGTCGGGCAC
>Ga0070737_10002611_pt1 | contig 21222 bp, 18 predicted proteins | sample Coa_R1_10_FD_66438 | JGI IMG/M metagenome (GOLD analysis project Ga0070737, IMG submission 66438) | Surface soil microbial communities from Centralia Pennsylvania, which are recovering from an underground coalmine fire - Coalmine... | ecosystem: Environmental > Terrestrial > Soil > Unclassified...
CGGCGCAACTGAGCCGGCCCTGCACATCAACAATGTGGAGATCGGCTTGCTGGTGGCGGTGACGGTCGCGTCAAGCGCGCTGCTGACCCTGCCGTTCGGCGTCCTCGTCGACCGTTTCAATCGGCGCAACCTGCTGGTGGCCGGGATCGTGCTGTGGTCGCTGGCGATGATCTGGTGCGGCCTGGCGACCTCTTACAAGGTACTGTTTGCGGCGCGGCTGGCGCTGGGGATCGTGATGGCGATCGGATCGCCCGCGATCGCTTCGCTCGTCGGGGACTGCTTCCATGCGAGCGAGCGCGGCCGCATCTACGGCTACATCATTTCCGGCGAACTGATCGGCGTCGCGATCGGGTTCCTGATGTCCGGCAACGTCGCGGCGTTGTCTTGGCGCGCTCCGTTCGAGGTGCTGGCCGTGCTCGGGCTCATCCTGGCTTGGATGATCGCGCGCAAGCTACCCGAACCACGCCGCGGCGGACGCGGGCGGCTCGAACCGCAAGCGGACAAGCCGGTGCAAAACGACGTGCGGATCCGCGAAGTGGTCCGCGATCACGGGATCGAACCCGACGCGTCGCTGGTCCTGCGCGAGGACCCCTCGCGCATGCGCATCTGGGACGCGGTGAAATACATCCTGTCGCTGCCCAGCTACCGCATGCTGATCGTGGCTTCCGCGCTCGGCTATTTCTACTTCACCGGGCTGCGCACGTTCGTCGTCGTGTTCATGCGCTCGCACTTCCATCTGGCGCAGACGTCGTCCAGTTCGTTCGTGGTGGTGGTGGGGCTGGGCGCGATCGCGGGCGTGCTGGTGACGGGCCTGTTCGCCGACCGGCTGGTGAAGAAGGGCCGCGTGGCCGCGCGCATGCAGGTGGGCGCGTGGGCCTACATCCTGGCGGTGGTGATGCTGATTCCAGCCATGCTGCTGCCGAATCTGGCCGCGGCGGCGCCCTTCATGTTCGTGGCTGCCGGTGGCCTCGGTGGCGCCTTTCCGCCAGTGGATGCGGCGCGGCTGGACGTGATGCACTCGCGCCTGTGGGGACGCGCGGAAGGCGTGCGGTCCACCATCGTCTACCTGGCGCAGGCGGCTTCGCCGCCGCTGTTCGGCTGGCTGTCGGCGCTGCTGGGCGGTGGGCGTGGTGGCGCGTTGCTCGGTTCCGCCGGCGCCGCCGGCGCGCATACGGGTGGCGGAAACATGGACATGACATTCGTCGTGATGCTGGCGGTGTTGCTCGCGGCGGGGATCGTGCTGCTGATCGGCGCAAAAGGTTATCCGCGTGACGTCGCGACCGCGATGGCGTCGGAGCGGGCGACCAAGGGCGCGAAGCAGAACGCTTAGCCAGCCGTCATTCCGGCCTTCGCCGGAATGACGAGATTGAAGACTCGAATATATATATGGCTCGAAACTGCTCCGGCTTCCCGAGATGGGTCGTCACGAATGCTTGCCCGCCTTCTTGCGCGGACTTGCCTTGCGCCGCGCACTGCTGCGGTGACTGCCGCTGCGCGCGGTGGTGCCGGATTTTGCGGCGGGCGTGCGCTGCTTGCTGTCGATGCTCTTCTGCAGCAGCGACATGAAATCCACGACGTTGGTGGACGCGTTCTTCGGCATCGCCGCTTCTTCGGTCGGCGCGCGCACCACGCCCTTGGCCTTGATCCGCGCTTCGATGACCTTCGTGAGGCGTTCGCGGAAATCATCGTGGTATTCATCCGGCTTCCACTTGCCCACCATCGATTTCACCAGCGCCTCGGCCATCTCCAGTTCCTTCTGGTTGACGCGGTAGGCCGAAATTTTCTTGTCGGGGAACACGTATTCCTCTTCGGGTACGATTTCCTGCGGATAACGGAGCAGCATCAGCAGCAGTGCGTTGTCGCGCGGCATCACCAGCGCGAGGTATTCGCGGGTGCGGATCACCACCCGGGCGAGCCCGGCGGTTTTCACGCGCTTCAGCGTTTCGCGCAGCAGGACGTAACCCTTCTCCGCCTTCTTGGCCGGGACGAGGTAATACGGCTTCTCGAAATATTCAGGGCCAATGTCGCCTGCATCCACGAAGGCTTCGATGTCCACCGACTCGGTGGATTCCGGCGCCGCCTTGGCGAAGTCCTCCTTGTCCAACACGACATAGTTGCCCTTGTCGTACTCGAAGGCTTTCACGATCTCCTTCCAGGGCACCTCTTCGCCGGTTTCCTCGTTGATGCGTTCGTAGCGGATCCGCGCGTTGTTGCGCGAATCCAGCATGCGGAAGTGCAGGTCGTTCTGACGCTCGCCCGGCATCAACTGCACCGGGATGTTGAGCAGGCCGAAAGTGATGGTGCCGCTCCAGATGGGTCTAGGCATTTCGATTCTCCTTGTTCACGATGTAGGCGGGTCCTGACCCGCCTTGAACGGCCTTGACCGCCCATGCTCATCGGCGGGTTGAAACCCACCCTACGATCCCGGCAATGCCTGACGCACCTCGTCGAACCCCTGCCAGGGATCCTGTTTCAACGTCTTGAGCCGGCGTGCGATGTTGCTGACCGTGTAGTGCGCACCGGAACGTATGCGCGAAAGCTCGTCCCAACCCAGCGGTGTCGCGACGCCGGCGCCGGGCCGTGCCCGCACGCAGTACGAGGCCACCGCGGTCGAACCGCGCGCGTTGCGCAGGTAATCCACGAAGATGCGTCCCGTGCGACGGTTCTTGGTCGCGACCGACACGAAGTCCTGCGGCGAGTTCTGCTCCAGCGTGCGCGCCAGCGCGTGCGCAAACGCCTTGGCCGTTTCCCAATCCGGGCGCGGATTCAATGGCACCACCACATGCAGGCCCTTGCCGCCGGTGGTGCGCAGGAAACTTTCCAGGCCCACCGCCTGCAGGCGTTCGCGGACGATGCGCGCCGCGTCGCGCACGCGCGGCCATTCGACGCCGCTGTCGGGATCGAGATCGAAGACCAGGCGATCCGGATGTTCGAGATCGGCGATCGTGGAACCCCATGGATGGATCTCGATCACGTTCATCTGAACCAGCCCGATGACGCCCTCGATGTCGTCCACGTACACGTACTGCTGGCGGCTGCCGCGTGCGGCGCGCGCATCTCCGATGCGGATCGCGTCCGGCATGCCGGTCATCGGGTGCTTCTGGAAAAAGCATTCCTGGCCTGCGCCGTCGGGGCAGCGCACCAGCGACAGCGGTCGCCCGATCACGCCGGGCAACAGGTGTTCGGCGATCCCGGCGTAGAACTCGGCAAGTCCGCGCTTGGTGAGATGCGGCTTTTCGATCAGCACGCGGTCGGGGTGGGTGAGGGGAAACTCGGGTCCGCCTTCGGAACGCCCGCGCTCGGCGGATTTGCGCGAGGCGGTTTTCCGGGACGCGGTTTTGCGGACGCTCTTCCTGGCTGGCATGCGCGGTGCCTCGGCGGCGCGATCGCTGTCGCGGAGATCATTCGGTGACTTGTCGGGACGCAGTCCCTTGAAGCTCGCCTGGCGCAGGAAGTCGTCGCCGGTCCGGCCACGGAATGCGACTTCCACCACCGTATCGGGTTGCACCCAGACCGGCCGCGCACCGCGCAACTGTTTGGCGTCCGGTGCGTCGACCAGCTCGGGTTTGCGAGGCACGGTTTTCAGTTGCGCGTGCAGGCGTTGCAGCATTTCCGTATCCATGCCGGTGCCCACGCGCCCGACGTAGCGCCATTGCTTGCCGCGCGGCTCCGCCAGCAGCAGCGCGCCCAATGCGCCGCGCGAACCCTTGCCTGGCGTGTAGCCGACGATCACGAACTCGTCCGAATCGATGCACTTCAGCTTGCGCCATTCGTCGCCGCGCCCGCCGCGATAGGGCGACTGCACCGACTTGCTCATCACGCCTTCGAGCCCGGCTTCGCAGGCGCGCCGGTGGGCCAGCTCGCCGTTGCCGCGCACGTACCCGGAAAACACCAGCGGGCCGGCCGACGGTCCCGAACTGGACGGCTCCAGCAAACGGGACAGCGCGGACTTCCGCTCGAGCAGCGGCGTGCCGCGCAGATCATCGCCATTCAGGGCCAAAAGATCGAACACCGCGTAGCGCACCGCTTGCGCCTGTGCGCGGTTGAATTCCTTCTGCAGCAGGTCGAAGCGGCTGCGGCCGTGCTCGTCGAATACCACCAGTTCCCCGTCCAGCACGCAGCCGCGGCAGTCGAGCGCGAGGATGGCGTCTGCGATCGCGGGCAGTTTGCCGGTCCAGTCGAGGCGGTTGCGCGACAGCAGTTGCAGGTCGCGGTCGTCCCGCCACGCCAGCATCCGGTAGCCGTCGTACTTCACCTCGTGCAGCCAGCCATCGCCTTCCGGCGCGCGCTGGTGCAACCGCGCGAGCTCGAACTCGAATTGATCCGGTGGCGGGAGCGTCGATCGTTTCGCGTGGCGCGCGGAGCGCCGCGCCGCAGGCCTGGATTCGATCTGGTGCTCCGCGCTCCAGTCGGACAGCGGCGTGTCGTCGGCGACGTCATCCGGCACCACGAATTCGTCGTCGCCCTTGATCAGCAGCCATTGCGGCTTGCCGGCCTGCATCCGCGTGCGCACCAGCGACCAGCGGCCGTGCAGGCGCGCGCCGTGCAACTGGAACCTCAAATGTCCATCGTCGATCTGCTGCGCCGCGGAACCCTCGGTGCTCCACGTGCCTTCGTCCCAGATCGCCACCGTCCCGGCGCCGTAGTGGCCTTCCGGGATGGTGCCTTCGAAGGATCCGTAGCTCAGCGGGTGGTCCTCGACCTGCACGGCGAGATGTTTCACCGACGGATCGCGGGACGGGCCCTTCGGAACGGCCCAACTGCGCAACACGCCACCGAGCTGGAGGCGCAGATCGAAATGGCGCCGCCGCGCATGGTGCAGATGGATCACGAACCGCCGTCCTGCCGCGGCATGCGAACGCTGGCCTCGCGGCGTTGCGGCCGGTTCGGGCGTGTGTTCGAAGCGACGCTTGCGCCGGTAGGTCGCAAGCCCTGCCGATGATCGATCCGGAGTTCGGCGTCCTGCCATCCAACGAGCCTAGCAGCACGACGTTCATGCGAGGTGAACGTCGCGGCTTCGCGAAATTTTTTCCTCGTGCATGAAAGCCTTTCGACCGGCGGCGTGCGCAGTCGCGTGCGTGCATGCCGGATTCGGCGCACGAATCGGGAGAATGCAGGCGCCGAGATCGCGCGTGCGATGTGCGTAATGACACGGGATGCGGAATCGCGGCGCGGTTCGCTCGCGCCACCCCAGCGCCAAGCAATGCGCCGCAGAGCCACGTGCGGCGTCGTTTGTCGCGCAATGCAATGCGACCCGCGGCGAATTCGCGACGGTACATTTCCCAACGCCTTCTGAATGCGACGGGTATGCATGTCGGCCGGGCGCATGGATGTGGCACAGGTATTGCTTCCGTCGAGTTCCCACGCACGCGACAAACCCACGGAGATTCCTGGTGATGAACATCCGACATTCTTCCGTGATCGCCGCCGTCCCGGCTGCGCTGCTTTTCGCTTGTGCCGCGGGTGCCCAACAAAGGCCGCCGCAGACGCCACCGCAGCCCGAGCAGCCGGCCATGCCGATGACCACGCAAACCAATCCAAACATGAACATGAGCGGCAACGGCGCGCGCAATGGCAACGAAACCTTCTCGTCGCTGGCAGGCCCGAAGGGTTACGTGACGCGAAGCGACGCGGCAAGCGATCCATGGCTGGCGAACCATTTCGCCGAATGCGACACCGACCACAACGGCCGGATCACGCGTTCCGAGTACAACCACTGTCACAGGCAGCAGCCGTGACGCAGCAGGTTTGATGGCGGTGCGGCACGCCGGAGGTCAGGCCTGGCGTGCCGCACCGTTCTTCAGGAGGAATATCCCGATGGCTCTGAACCTCATGGACGAGAAAGGCACTCCACTGGAGCGCCAGCGCTTTACGCTGCGCGAGCTCGCGCCGAAACCGATGAGCAAGCTGGACGACGACGCCTTCACGCGCGTGCGCATCATCCTGATGAATGGCATCGAGATGGGGGCGGATCGCTTCCAGCATCTCGCCGCGCATTTCAACGACAACCTGCGTGGCGCGCTTGCCCGTGTGCGGCGCGTGGAGCACCACCAGCAGACCATGGTGAACTGGCTGCTGTCGCCGGACGATTCGCCGCTCGATATCACCATCGGGTACGAGCAGGTCGCGATCGAGGTCACCGCGAGCATCGCCGAACATGAGCCCGATGAGTACCTGGCGCAGGTGTACCGCTTCGGGCTGCTCGAGGATTTCGATCACCTCTATCGCTACTCGGCGCTGGCCGACAGGCTCGAGGGCAAGGACGCGAACAACATCCTGCAGTCCTACACCGACGTCCTGCCCGGCCGACCGACCAGCTTCGAGCATCGCGATCCGCAAGACGACCTGCGCGACCATTACGACTGCAAAAGCGCCGACCCGCTGTCGAAAGTGCACGCGCTGACGTTGTTCACCGGCGAATACCAGACGCGCAACTACTACCTGACGATCGGGCCGATGTACACCGATCCGATTGCCCGCGGGCTGTACGCCGAAATCGCTTCGATCGAGGAACAGCACGTCACCCAGTACGGGTCACTGTGCGACCCCAGCGAAACCTGGCTGGAAAAATGGCTGCTGTACGAAGCCACCGAAGCCTACAACTACTACAGTTGCATGCAGTACGAAGGCAATCCACGCATCCGCGCCATCTGGGAGCGGTGCCTGGATTACGAACTCGGCCACCTGCACTTCGTGATCGGCTTGTTCAAGGACATCGAACGGCGCGATCCCGCCGAGGTCCTGCCCAAGGAGCTGCCCGACATGATCGGCTACGACAGCCACCGCGACTTCGTCCGCAAGGTGCTCAAGAAGGAAGTGGACTACACCGCCGAAGGGCACCGGATCGGGCCGCGCAGCGAATTCAAGGATGGCGCGCGCTCTGCAGAATATCGCGATTACCTCAACAAGGACGGCTCCTTCTCGGATGCCGTCGCGGAAAACTACGTGTGGCGGCCCGGCACCGAATTGGCCGACCGTCATGCAAAGCAGGCGGCCTGAACGTGAGGAGACCGCGATTGATCAACGGCGAGAATGTTTCCGGACAGCTTGCGCCTTGAGTCAAGGGGCGGAAACGCCCGCGAAGCGGTCGTTTCGGGGGTCGTGGGCGCACGGCGATCCGGGTACGAGCGGGAATCCATCACGCGAAATCAGGGAGTTTCCCAAAGGACAAACGACATGGAAGCGACACAGACACGCGAAATCAGGATGGGCCACAACCGTACCGGGATGAAGGCTTCGCCGCTGGACGGCATGGCGCTCGAGCGCAAGTCTTCCGACACTCCGCCGCCCGCACCCGGCTCGCTGCGCGCGACCGAAATGCGCAAGGAATACACCCGCGAGGCCGACACGCTGGGTTCGGTACCCCCACCCGTCTCGATAAAAGGTGTCGGTGAGGCGGCATTGCAGGCGCTGCAAGGTCATCGGCTCGCATCCCTCATCGACAAGCTGGGCGAGCGCCTGGCGTTCGAGCGCTCGGGCGTGCGCCTTTACGAGGCGCTACTCGTGAAATGCGAGGCGCTGGGCACCTGGCAGGGAGGGCCGACCCGCGAACTGCTGGAGGAGCAGTGCAACGATGAATTGCAGCACTTCCACTTGATGAAGCAGACGCTGGAACACCTCGGCGCCGATCCGACGGCGATGACGCCATCGGCAGACGTGGCGGGGGTGGAGGCCTCCGGGCTGCTCAAGGTCATCACCGATCCATGCACCACCTTGTCGCAGGCGCTGCACTCCCTTCTGATCATCGAAGATGCCGACAGCGATGGCTGGGACATGCTGGTGGAAATCGCCACGAGCACCGGCCAGAAGGAGCTTGCCGATCAATGCCGGACCGCACTCGCCACCGAGGAAACGCACAAGCAGAGGGTGCGTGAGTGGTTGGGCAGCGCGGCGCTTGCCGACGCGCGGGGCGAGAGCGAGCAACAGCGGGTGTCGATGCACTGACCGGCTGCATACATCGTTCATGCGGAAGAACGGATCCCGCACGCGCGCGCACCCGCGGAAATCCCGGCAGGCGCGCGTCGGCAGGTTGCGTTATGCAAGTGATTGCGAACCCGGCATCACCCGCCATCGAGCCGGTCGCGGTTTCGTGTATCTCGATCCCAAAGGGACACGCGTTTGCGACGAAGCAACCTTGTCGCGGATCCGGGCGCTGGCGATTCCGCCGGCCTACCGCGAGGTCTGGATCTGCGCAGATCGGCGCGGGCACCTGCAGGCGACCGGCCGCGACGCGCGCGGCCGCAAGCAATATCGCTATCACAGTGCGTGGCAAAACCGGCGCGCCGCAAAAAAATACCGGCGCCTGCTGCGCTTCGGCCGGCAGTTGCCCGCCTTGCGTGCGCGCCTTCGGCGCGATCGTCGGCTTCACGGCCTGCCGCGCGACAAGGTGCTTGCGATCATGACCGGCGTGATGATGGCGACGTCGATCCGTGTCGGCAACGCGGAATACACGCGCGCCAACCACTCCTACGGGCTTACCACGCTGCGCTCGCGACACGTGACTTTTGGCCGGGATGGCACCGCAACGTTCCGGTTCCCAGGCAAGAGCGGACAGCAGCGCGAAGCCGTGCTTGCCGATCGCCCGTTGGTCCGGCTGGTGCGACGTTGCAACCGGTTGCCCGGCCCCATGCTGTTCCAGTACGAGGAGGACGGCGTTTGCCGTCGCGCCACCGCGTCGCAGATCAACCAGTACCTGCAGGACACCATGGGCGAGCGATTCAGCGCCAAGGATTTCAGGACCTGGACGGGCACCTTGACCGTGATCGCCTGCCTGGCGCGTACGCCCCTGCCGACGCGCGGCGGCGAACGGGCCAGGCGTGCGGCGGTCAGACGTGCGATCACGGTCGCTGCCACTCAGCTCGGCAACACGCCGGCCGTCGCACGCAAGGCCTATGTGTGTCCGCAGGTCGTGAGCGGCTGGCTGGCCGGTGATTTGCATCAGCGCGTACCGGCGGAGGTGGTCGCGTATCCGCGCCGGCTGGAACGCGCCGCCATCCGCTTCCTCAAATTTTGCCTGGATGCATGACATGCGCCGAACGCGGCGCCCAAGGAGAATGAAGTGACCAAACTGGACAAGCCGTTGCGGCGCGAAGTGAACATCGATTCCAGACCGTACACGCTGACGCTGGATGCGTACAAGCTGAAGCTGACCCCGAAGGGACACCGCCGCGGCGTCGAGTTGTCATGGGTGGCGCTGCTGAAGCTGGCCGGTTCCGGGCAGGCCCCGGCCTTGCCGACGGAGCCGGCGGTTGTGGTCTGATCCTGCGGTCCCTTGCGCCGCGGTGAAAAATTTCCCGGTTGGCCGCGCGGCCGGTAAGCAATTCCCGATTGTGCGCGGGTGTTCACATTGGTGAATACCGCGCAGCCGCAGGCACATGGACGGCTGAACGCGTTGCCGGCCGGGTACTTTGAAGCTGCAACGGACGTTCCCCCCGCCCGCGGGTTCCGGTCGGCACGCATCTTGCTCTGAAACGGGCGCTGCGACGGACAATCAAGGAGCTTCTGAATGGATGCCAAGGATTGGGATGCAAGCCCCGGCAATGGAAGGCGGGCGGTTGTGACCGGCGGCGCCGGATTTCTCGGATGTCACCTTTGCACGAAATTGCTGGCCCAGGGATTCGACGTAACCGCCGTCGACAACCTGTCGACCGGCAGCCTGAACAACATCGCTCCACTGATCGGGCACGCGCGATTTCGCTTCAGGCGCCACGACATCGTGTCGCCCTCGACGTGGAAGGCCGACTGGATTTTCAATCTGGCCTGCTGCGCGTCCCCCAAGCACTACCAGCGCGATCCCGAGAAGACCATCCGTACCTGCACCGACGGCGCGCTGAACATGCTGCACGAAGCGCGCGCCTGCAGTGCGCGGATTTTCCAGGCTTCCACCAGCGAGGTGTACGGCGAACCCGAAATGCATCCGCAGCGGGAAAGCTATCGCGGTGCGGTGAGCCCGGTCGGGCCGCGCGCGTGTTACGACGAGGGCAAGCGCTGCGCGGAGGCGATGTTCTTCGATTTCCACCGGATGCATGGCCTGGAGATCAAGGTCGCGCGCATCTTCAACACCTACGGGCCGCACATGCAGGTGGGCGACGGACGCGTGGTCTCCAACTTCATCGTGCAGGCTTTGCGCGGCCAGCCGCTCACGGTGCACGCGGACGGCAGCCAGACACGCTCGTTCTGCTACGTCGACGACCTGATCGACGGGATCGTGAAGTTCATGGCGGCGCCGGCCGAGCTGACCGGCCCCATGAACCTCGGGAATCCGGAGGAGGTGACCGTCGCGGAACTCGCGCGCCGGATCATCGAACTCACCGGCTCGCGCTCGCGGATCGTGCACCGGCCGATGCCGGTGGACGACCCGACCCGGCGCTGTCCCGACATCACGCTGGCGCGCAGCACCCTCGGATGGAAGCCGCAGGTATCGCTCGATGCCGGATTGAAACGCACGATCGCCTGGTTCGACCGGACGCTCAGCCACCTCGAACAGCCACCGCCGGAGGCCAGCAATGCCATTGCCTGAAACCGGGCGCGACGGAGCCGGGCCGCCCGGCCGCGTGCTGATCACCGGGGGTGCGGGATTCGTCGGATCGCATCTTGCCGACGAATTGTTGTTGCACGGCTACAGCGTGCGCGTGCTGGACAATCTCGACCCGCAGGTGCATGGCCCGGACGGCGTTTGGCCGGGTTATCTCGATCCCGAGGTGGAACTGGTGCGCGGCGACGTGCGCGACGCCGATGCGGTGCACGGCGCGCTGCGCGGCGTCGATGCGGTGTTCCACTTCGCGGCGGCGGTCGGCGTCGGCCAAAGCATGTACCAGATCGAGCGCTACACCGACGTCAACAACCGCGGTACGGCGGTGCTGCTGGAGGCGCTGAGCCGCGAGCCGGTGTCGCGGCTGGTCGTCGCGTCCAGCATGAGCATCTACGGCGAGGGGCTTTACTGCGACGACGGCGGCAACCTGGTGGCGCCGCCGGAACGTTCGCGCAGCCAGTTGCGTCAGGGACAGTGGGAAGTACGCGGCGCGAACGGCGAAGCGCTGGTCCCGCTGGTGACGCCCGAATCCAAGGCGCCGCATCCCGCGTCGGTATACGCGTTGTCGAAGCTGGATCAGGAAAAGCTGTGCCTGATGATCGGCGAGGCTTACGGCATTCCGACCGTGGCGTTGCGCTTCTTCAATATCTACGGCACGCGGCAGGCGCTGTCCAACCCCTACACCGGCGTGCTGGCGATCTTCGCGGCACGTTACCTCAACAGCCGCCGGCCCGTGGTGTTCGAGGATGGCTTGCAGCGCCGCGATTTCGTCAGCGTGCACGACGTGGCACGCGCGTGCCGGCTGGCGCTGGAATCGCCCGGTGCGCCCGGGCACGCACTGAACATCGGCAGCGGGCAGGCAGCGACGGTGCTCGACATCGCCGCCGCGCTGGGCAAGGCGCTCGGCCGCAGCCACATCACGCCCGACGTCACGCGGCAGTTCCGGGTGGGTGACATACGCCATTGCTTCGCCGACATCACGCTGGCGCGCATGGTGCTGGATTACGCGCCGCGTGTTTCGCTGCAACAGGGGCTCGAGGAGTTGGTGGAATGGATTCGAACCCAGAGTGCGCAGGATCGGGCGGATTTGGCGAGCAGGGAACTGGCGCACCGGGGCCTCAGGCTGTGAACACCGAAGTCTTCGCACCGCGCATCGACGATCCGGTCCTGATCACCGGCGGCGCCGGTTTCATAGGTACCAATCTGGCGGCGCGGTTGCTCGACCTCGGTCACGAGGTGATCGTGTTCGACAACATGTCGCGCCGCGGCGTGGCCGAGAATCTGCGCTGGCTGTCGCGGCGCGGCGGCTCGCGGCTGCGCACCTGCCTCGCCGATACGCGCGAGGCGAGGGCGTTGCACGACGCGGTGCAGCGGGCCGGGAGCGTTTTCCATTTCGCCGCCCAGGTCGCGGTGACCTCGAGCCTGGAAGATCCGCTGAACGATTTCGAGATCAACCTGCGCGGCACGCTCAATCTGCTGGAAGCGATCCGCCACGCGCGCCGGCGCATCCCGCTGGTGTTCACGTCCACCAACAAGGTTTACGGCGGACTTCCGGACATCGCGATGTCGACCACGGCGACGCGCTACCAGCCGGAAGACGACGAGGTGCGGCGGCACGGCATCGACGAAACGCGTCCGCTGGACTTCTGCAGTCCCTACGGCTGTTCGAAAGGCGCCGCCGACCAGTACATCCTCGATTACGCCCGCAGCTTCGGGATCCCCGCCGTGGTGCTGCGGATGAGCTGCATCTACGGCCCGCACCAGTGCGGCAACGAGGACCAGGGTTGGGTTGCGCATTTCCTGTTGCGCGCGATGCAGGGCCGGCCGATCACGATCTACGGCGACGGGCTGCAGGTGCGCGACATCCTGTACGTCGACGATCTCGTGGACGCACTGCTGATGTGCGGCGAGGATCGCGAAAGCCTGCGCGGACGCGCGTTCAACATGGGCGGCGGCCCGGACAACACCATCAGCCTGCAGGAATTGTTGACAGAAATCGCTGCGCTCCACGGACGCTTACCGCGGGTGCTGCGGGAAGGCTGGCGCGAAGCCGACCAGCGCTGGTTCGTGGCGGACACGCGACGCTTCGGCGCCGCGACCGGCTGGCGTCCCCGCGTGGGAGCCAAGGAGGGCATCGAGCGCCTGTTCCGCTGGCTCGCACAGGAATCGGCGGAAGAGGAAATCGCCACCGTCGGAGCGCACGCCGCATGAACGCGCAACTTCTGGAACGCGAGTGCGTCAGTATCGCCGCCGCGAAGGCGGTCTTCTGCGGCAACGGTTCCATGCGCGTCGCCGAAGCGCACCTGCGCGCGCCCGTGTGGAACGAGGTGCTCGTGCGGCTGCGTGGTTGTGGTGTGTGCGCGTCCAACATGCCGGTATGGGAAGGGCGCGAATGGTTCCGCTACCCGCTGGAACCCGGCGCCCCGGGACACGAGGGTTGGGGTGAAATCATCACCGTGGGCGGCGGCGTAACCGACGTCGCGGTGGGCGACAGTGTCGCGCTGTTGTCGCAGCACGCCTACGCCACCCACGATTTCGCGCCGGCCTCGATGGTGGCGCGGATTCCCGACGAGGTCGGCGATCGTCCCTTGCCGGGCGAGCCGCTGGCCTGCGTGATGAACATCCTGCGGCGCAGCGACATCCAGGTCGGGCAATGGCTGGCGATCGTCGGAATCGGATTCATGGGCGCGTTGCTGGTGCAGGGCGCGGCGCACGCGGGAGCGCGGGTGATCGCGCTCACGCGCCGCGCCTGGGCGCGCGAGTTCGCCCGCCACTGCGGTGCTGCCTGCGCATTGGACAGCGCCGACCGCCATGCGGCGGTGGGCGCCGTGCTGGAACTCACCGGGGGCGCCGGCTGTCCACGCGTGATCGAAGCGGGTGGCGAACAGGCGACCCTGGACCTCGCTTCGGCCCTGTGCGCCGAAGGCGGCCGGCTGATGATCGCGGGCTACCACCAGGACGGCCCGCGCCAAGTCGACATGCAGCAATGGAACTGGCGTGGCCTCGACGTGATCAATGCGCATGAGCGCGATCCCGAAGTGCAGGCGCGCGGACTGCGCGACGCGATGCGCGCCGTGGCAGAGGGAACCCTCGATCCGTTTCCGCTGATCACCCACACGCTCCCATTGCGCGATCTTGGCCGCGCGTTCGAATTGATGCGCGAGCGGCCCGACGGCTTCATGAAAGCGGTGGTGGCGGCGTGAGCGCGACCCATCAGGCTGCCGTCGTACGCCTCTGGCCGCGTTCGATTGCCGTCACGAAACCCCGGTTGGGATTCCTCGGCCTCGGCTGGATCGGGCGCGCACGGATGCAGGCCTTGATCGATGCGCAGGTCGCGGACGTGGTCGCCGTTGCCGACGTCGATCCTGCCTTGGCGCAAGAGGCTGCATCGCTGGGCGGCGCGCACGCCTGCGCGTCGCTCGACCAGTTGCTGCAACAGCGTCTGGACGGGGTGGTCATCGCCACGCCCAGCGCCTTGCACGCGCAACATGCGATCGCCGCGCTGCAACGTGGCCATGCGGTGTTCTGCCAGAAGCCGCTCGCGCGCACGGCACCGGAGGCGGCGCAAGTCGTGGCCGCCGCACGCGAGCGCAACCGTTTGCTGGGCGTCGATTTCAGCTATCGCTGCGTCGCCGGCGTTCCGGCCCTGCGCGAGCAGATCCAGGCCGGCGAACTGGGCGAGGTGTATGCGATCGACCTGACCTTCCACAACGCCTACGGCCCCGACAAGGCCTGGTTCTACGACGTCACGCAATCGGGCGGTGGTTGCGTGATGGATCTTGGCGTGCACCTCATCGATCTTGCGATGTGGGTGACGGGAGACACGCGCGCACACGATCTGGACGCGCAGCTGTACCAGCACGGCCGGCGCCTGTTTCCACCCGTCGCGACGCCCGAGGATTACGCGAGCGTGCAGTACCGCCTCGACAGTGGCGCCTGCGTGCGCCTGACCTGTTCGTGGCGATTGGCCGCAGGCACCGACGCGGTGATCGAGGCGTCGTTCTACGGGACGCGTGGCGGTGCCAGCTTGCGCAACGTCGGCGGGTCGTTCTACGACTTCACGGTTGATCGCCATGAGGGCACGCAGCGCCGCCGGCTGGCGGCGCCGCCCGACGCATGGGGCGGGCGGGCGCTGGTGGATTGGGCGCGCAAGCTGGCGCGCGACGGCCGCTTCGATCCCGAGGCGGATCGGCTGGTGGACGTGGCCGCGATTGTGGACCGGATTTATGGCGCCTCGAACTGACCGATGGCAAGGATGCTCCCGTCTGCTTGCCCCCTTGAGTCAAGGGGGCGCAAGCGGTTGCGCAGCAAGCGTTTACTCGCGCCATCCTTGGCGCTCGCCCTCCGGGCCGGCTGCGCCGTTCGCGCGCGTTCAACGCGCGCAAGTCGGGGGTTGTGGAGACATGGCGATGCAAGTCGGTGGAGACATGGCGATGTGGGTAGTAGCGAGCATCCGTCAAGCAGCATCAGGGATCCGTCATGGACGCTGACTTCACCGCACTCGCCGGCGAGCCGCATCGCATCCTGATGACCTGCGACACCGTGGGCGGCGTGTGGCGCTACGCGATCGATCTGTCTCGCGCCTTGTGCCTGAGCGGGAACACCGTCACGCTCGCCGCGATGGGACCGGCGCCCAGCCGGGCGCAACAAGCGGAAGCCGCGGCGATCGATGGACTTACGTTGCGTTCCCGCGCCTGCAGGTTGATCTGGATGGACGATCCCTGGCGCGACGTGCGCGAGGCCGGCGACTGGTTGTTGCGGCTGGCCGAGGAAGTGCGTCCCGACCTCGTGCATGCGAATGACTTCGGACACGTGGCGCTGGCCTGGCCGGCACCCGTGCTGTGCGTGGCACATTCCTGCGTGGCGTCGTGGTGGCGGGCCGTGCACCGCGTCGAGGCGCCGCCGCAGTGGGATCGTTATCGCGCGCACGTGCGCTCCGCGCTGCTGGCAAGCGACATCATCGTCGCGCCGAGCCGCGCGATGGCTGCGGCGCTGCAGACCGAGTATGGACCGCTGCGTGGGATCCGCGTCATTCCGAATGGCACGCACGGTGTCGCCCCGGCCAATTGCAAAAAGCGTGAACTGATCTTCGCCGCCGGACGCCTGTGGGACGAGGCCAAGAACCTGAACCGGCTCGCGGCGATCGCGCCCGGCGTGCCGTGGCCGATCTACATCGCAGGACAGGATTGCGCGCCCGACGGCGCGCGCGCGACCTTGTTCAACGTGAATCACCTTGGCGTGCTGCGTCCGGCCGCGATGCAACGCTGGTTCGCGCGTGCGGCGATCTATGCACTGCCGGCGCGCTATGAGCCTTTCGGACTCTCGATCCTGGAAGCCGCGCAGGCCGGATGCGCTCTGGTGCTCGGCGACATTCCCAGCCTCCGCGAATTCTGGGAAGGCGCTGCGCTTTTTGCGCATCCGGACGACGGCGACGCATTGCGCGATGCGCTGTTGCGCCTGATCGACGATGACGCCCTCCGCGCGCGCTTCGGCGCCCGCGCGCGCCGCCGCGCGATGTTCATGACCGCGGTGCGCATGGCGGACGAATACCTCGCGCTGTACGACGGTTTGCTCCCCTCTCCCTCCGGGAGAGGGGTCGGGGATGAGGGTCCGCACAAGCGCGACGCATCGATATTGCGCGAGTCCGTACCCTCACCCGGCGCTTCGCGCTCGCGCTCCGCGCGCGTTCGCTCCGCTCCGCCTCTCCCGGTGGGAGAGGGGAAAAGCTGGGCCGAGGGCGCGCGCACGTCTGTTCGTTCCCGCCTCGCAGGCAACCACGCATGAACTTCGTCCTGTTCTACCACTCTCTGGTGTCGGACTGGAACCACGGCAACGCGCACTTCCTGCGCGGAGTCGTGGCGGAGCTGATCGCGCGCGGCCATCGCGTCGACGTGTACGAGCCCGCGAACGGCTGGAGCCGGCGGCATCTCGTCGCCGACCACGGCCAAGCCGCGATCTCGGAATTCCAGCGGCGCTTCCCGACCTTGCGCAGCCGCACGTACGAGCCCGAAGACTTCGATCCGGCATCCGCACTGGACGGGGCCGACGTGGTGATCGTGCACGAATGGAATCCGCCGGAACTGGTGGCACGCATCGGGCGTGCGCGCCGGGAAGGCGCGGATTTCCGGTTGCTGTTCCACGACACCCACCATCGCAGTGTCACGGCCCCCGAGGAAATGGCGCGCTACGATCTCCGCGAGTACGACGGCGTCCTGGCGTTCGGCGGCGCCGTGCGCCAGCGTTACCTCGACCATGCCTGGCACGACCGTGTGTTCACGTGGCACGAAGCGGCGGATGTGCGCGTTTTCCATCCGCACGCGCGCAGCCAAGCCGAGGAGCAACTCGTGTGGATCGGCAACTGGGGCGACGGTGAGCGTGCGCTTGAACTCGAGGAATACCTGATCGGCCCCGTGCGCGATCTCCGGTTGCGCGCGAGCGTGCACGGCGTGCGGTATCCGCCGCAGGCGCTCGCGGCACTCGACCGCGCGGGCATCGCGTATCGTGGATGGCTGCCGAACTGGCGCGTGCCGGAAGTGTTCGCGCGTGCCGAGCTGACGGTGCACGTGCCGCGCCGTCCGTATGCGCAGGCGCTGCCCGGCATCCCGACCATCCGCGTGTTCGAGGCGCTCGCCTGCGGCATCCCGCTGATCTCGGCGCCCTGGTCGGACTGCGAGCACCTGTTCGAGCCGGGCAGGGATTACCTGCCCGTGCGTGGCGGCGCCGAAATGCGCGCGGCACTGCGCGATGTGTTGAACGATCCCGCTTTCGCCCGATCGCTGGCCGCCAGCGGCTTGCAGCGCATCCGTGCACGCCACACCTGCGCGCACCGCGTCACCGAACTGATGGCGATCGTCGCCGCGGCCGGCGGCGCGGCCACCGACACGATTGCAGACAAGGAGCCCGCAAATGCCTGACAGATTGAACATCGCGATGTTCGGTTCCAGCCTGGTCTCCTCGTACTGGAATGGCGCGGCCACGTACTACCGCGGCGTGCTGCGCGCACTGGCTGCGCGCGGGCACCGCATAAGGTTCTACGAGCCGGACGCCCTGGATCGCCAGAAGCACCGTGACATCGCCGACCCGCCGTGGGCCATCGTGCACGTCTACCAGCCCGGTGAAGCCGGTGCGCTGGAAGCCCTGCGGCACGCGCGCTGCGGCAGCGACATCGTGATCAAGGCCAGCGGCGTCGGTGTCGATGACGAATTGCTTGAACGCGAAGTGGCGGGCATGAAGCCGTCGGCGTGCGCGTCGGTGTTCTGGGACGTGGACGCGCCGGCGACGCTGGAACGCATGGAAGCCAATCCGTCCGATCCGTTCCGCGAACTGGTGCCGCGCTTCGACATGGTGCTGACGTATGGCGGCGGGCCGCGCGTGGTGAGCGGCTACCGCGCGTTCGGCGCGCGCGACTGCGTGCCGATCTACAACGCGCTCGATCCGGACACGCACCACCCCGAGCCGCCGCGCGGGCGTTACGCCGTCGATCTCGCCTTCCTCGGCAATCGCCTGCCCGACCGCGAGTCGCGGGTGCACGAGTTCTTCTTCAAGCCCGCGACGCAGCTTCCGGAATGCTCGTTCCTGCTGGGCGGCGCGGGCTGGGACTCCGCGCCGCCGAACGTGCGCCTGCTGGGCCACGTGCCGACGGCAGAGCACAACGCACTCAACTGCAGTGCGCGGCTGGTGCTCAACATCAATCGCGACAGCATGGCGCGCTATGGATGGTCGCCGCCGACGCGGGTTTTCGAAGCCGGCGGCGCCGGCGCGTGCCTCGTGGTCGATCGCTGGGACGGCATCGAGATGTTCCTCGAGCCTGGGCGCGAAGTCCTCGTCGCGGAATCCGGTGACGGAGTCGCGGAGTACGTGCGCACCATCGGTGAATCGCAGGCACGCGCGATCGGCCGGCGTGCGCGCCAGCGGCTGCTGAAACAGCACACCTATGCATTGCGCGCGGCACAGGTCGAGTCCGTGCTGCTGGGGCGCGAACTGGAAGCTGCGTAATGACCGGCATGCTGGATTTTGCATTCCTGGGGCTGTCGTTGCGCTCCGCGTGGGGCAACGGACACGCCACCACTTATCGTGCGCTGCTGCGTGCGCTGCTGCGGCGCGGGCATCGCGTGCGCTTCTATGAACGCGACCGATCGTGGTACGCGGACAACCAGGACCTGCCGGACGACCTCGCGTCCTGCCTGAGGCTCTACGACGGTCTCGAATCGCTGCGTGAGCAGCACGGCCGGGACATCGCCGCGGCGGACGTGGTGGTGCTCGGCTCGTTCGTGCCGGAGGGCGCCCGCGTGGCCGACTGGTTGCTGCGTGCCGCGCACGGCATCACCGCGTTCTATGACATCGACACGCCGGTCACGATGGCCATGCTGCGCGAAGGCCAATGCGATTACCTGCGTGCGGAGCAGATCGCCGATTTCCGCTTGTACCTGTCGTTCACCGGCGGCCCCTTCCTGGAACACCTGTGCTGCCGATACGGTGCGCGCGCCGAACCCCTGTACTGCGCGGTGGACGCGCAGCAGTACGCGCCCTCCCGCGCGAGCTCGCGATACGATCTCGGCTATCTCGGCACCTACAGCGTCGATCGCCAGCCGCTGCTGCAAAGATTCCTGCTCGAACTCGCCGAGGCATGGCCCGGTGGGCGCTTTGCCGTGGCGGGTCCGCAGTATCCCGACGCGATCGGTTGGCCACGCAACGTCACCCGCATCGAGCACCTGGCTCCCGCACGGCACCGCGCGTTCTATACGTCGCAACGCTTCACCCTGAACCTGACGCGTGCCGACATGGTGGCGGCAGGCTGGTCTCCCAGCGTGCGGCTGTTCGAGGCGGCCGCCTGTGGCGTGCCCATCATTTCGGACGTCTGGCCCGGCATCGACACCTTCTTTGCGCCGGGCGAGGAAATCCTGCTGGCCCGCGAGCCGGTGCAGGTATTGGAGTGGCTGCGCAACATGCCGGAGCCGCGCCGCCGCGCGCTGGGCGCCGCTGCGCGCCGCCGCGTACTGGCCGAACATACCGCGGACCATCGTGCACGGACCCTGGAACGGTACATCGACCGCGCCGTTCCCCGGCGCAGCGTGGTGCGGTCGAACAGGAGCATTTGCCATGACAGCGCATGACGCGAAAACCACCACCGATTACGGCGAGATCCGCCGCTGGGCCGAGGAACGCGGCGGCAAGCCCGCGACAGTTCGCGGAACCGGCGACGACGAGGAAGCGGGCGTACTGCGCATCGCGTTCACCGACAACGAGGATCTGGAGCCGATCGAATGGGACGAATTCTTCGACAAGTTCGAGGAAGCGAATCTCGCATTCCTGTATCAGGAAAAAACCGCCGAAGGCAAACCCAGCCGTTTCTTCAAGTTTGTGGAACGCGAAGCATGAGTGCGTCCGTGGCTGCCACCGACCCGCGCGCGACCGAGAGCGCGGTCGCGGCGCTCGCACCCTGGTTCCACAACCTGCACCTGCCGGATGGCGTGCAGACGGCACCGGATCACTTCCTCGGCGACTTTCCGGCGTTCAAGTGGCGCGAAATCGCGCCCCACGTTCCCGCCGATCTGCACGGTTGGCGGGTGCTCGACGTGGGCTGCAATGCGGGCTTCTACAGCTTCGAGCTTGCCGCGCGCGGCGCGCACGTGACCGCGATCGACGTCGATCCGCATTACCTCGCGCAGGCGCGCTGGGCTGCGCGCCAGTTCGGTCTGCAGGGGCGCATCGAGTTCCACCGGATGCAGCTGTACGACCTCGCGCACGAACCGCGGCAGTACGACCTCGTGTGGTTCATGGGCGTGCTGTATCACCTCCGCCACCCGCTGCTGGCCTTGGACATCCTGCGTCGGCGCACGCGCCGGCTGCTGATGCTGCAGACCCTCACGATGCCCGGCGACGGCGCGATCGAGCCGCCGAGTGATTTTCCGCTGGAGGAACGCGGACGGTTGCTCGCGGACGGCTGGCCGCGCATGGCCTTTATCGAGGGCCGCATGAGCAGCGATCCGACCAACTGGTGGGCCCCCAACAGTGCCTGTGTCGAGGCGATGTTGCGCTCTGCCGGGTTCCGCATCCGCGAGCGCGTGGCGCACGAAACCTGGCTGTGCGAACCCTCCGCGGGCAACGCGTGGTCGGTGATGATCAATCAGGAATTGCGTGCCGCGACGGGCACCTGACAGGGGTTTCGTCCGCCAAGCGGCCGAGCTGCTTGCCACAAAAGCGGTTTCGCGCGCAGAGCGCGCGCGGTCGTTTCCTTCCGGGAAAAGTAGGCAAAGCCATCCCGCTGGCGTCGGCGCCTCTGTCTCTTTCGGGCGGGCAGGCAAGCCCATGCTCGTCGTCGCGGCGAAGGCCGGGGCCCAGCGTCTTTGCTTTTGAAGCAACGACATCCCTGTCTTTTTCCGCGCCGTCCAACGGCGCGGGTTACTTTCGTTACGGCGAAAGTAACCAAAGCCAAGCGCCTGCACGACGGTTTCGGCAACGTCGTGTTGCCTCAACCTCCCTGCGCTTCTCGCACCAGGCGGGCCGGCGCGCGATCGCCCAGCGGCAAGGGCAGGCGAGGCAACAGGACGTTGCCGAGGCCACCGCCCCAGGCGCAATGGTCTTTGGTGCTGAGGTTTCCCCACGATTCCGCCAATCGGATCAGGGACTTGGCAGGAACGTTGCGCGCATGGCGCAGTCTTGAAGGTGTCGAAGCCATCGAGGACCGCCGA
>Ga0070737_10002612_pt1 | contig 21221 bp, 22 predicted proteins | sample Coa_R1_10_FD_66438 | JGI IMG/M metagenome (GOLD analysis project Ga0070737, IMG submission 66438) | Surface soil microbial communities from Centralia Pennsylvania, which are recovering from an underground coalmine fire - Coalmine... | ecosystem: Environmental > Terrestrial > Soil > Unclassified...
GCCGCTGCACATCGGCGGCGACGGCAAGGCCGCGCTGCGCCGGGTGGCCCGATTCGGCGATGGCTGGCTGCCGATGAACCACACGCTGGACCGGATACCGGACTCGGTGCGCACGCTGACCCGGCTGTGGACCGAGCACGAGCGCAGCGGCAGACCGTGCGTCACCACGTCGGTGCCGATCTCGTCCGCGGACGACGTGCGGCGCGCCGCGGCCGCCGGCATCGACCGGCTCATCGTGGCGCCCTGGCAGCGCACGCGCGAAGCGCTCGACGGGATCGCCAGGTTCGCCGACGAGTTCGTCGAAAAGTTCGCGGCGAGTGTTGATTCTGCGCTCACCACCAGAAAGTTCGAGTAACCCGCTTGGTGGACGCAGACTCAACGCGAAACAGGCGCGCTATTAGTGAGCCCAGCCGTCGGCTGCCTGGTCGTCGAAGGTGCGGTCAATCCGCTCGAACCGCCGGCGGATCGGGCCGCGCGAGTCCCGGTGCGGCAGGATGTAGAGCCGGTTGGCGAGTATCGCCTCGACGGTCAGCCGGGCGACCTCGTCGGCGGAGAGGACGTCGTCTTGCCCGACGGTGACCGGCTCCGAAACCGGTTGCGTCGCAGGCGTTCCGTAGTCGGCGCCGCGGTTGCGTTCGCAGTTGCCGATGTTGGTGGCGACCAGCATCGGGCACAGCACTGACACCCCGATGCCGTCCGGTTTGACTTCACGCGCCAACGCCTCGGCGAGCGCGACAACGCCGTACTTGGCCACGGAATAGGGCCCAAGGCCGACATTGGACACCAGCCCGGCAAACGACGAGGTGAACAGCATGTGGCCGCCCTCGCCCTGCTCGAGGAGCCGGGGCAAGAACGCCTCGACGCCGTGAATCGGGCCCCACAGGTCGACGTCGATCACCCAGCGCCAGTCGTCGTGCGTCATCTGCGCGATCGGCCCGGCCACTGCGACGCCGGCGTTGTTCAAGACCACGTGAACGCCGCCGAGTAATCGGAACGCTTCATCGGCGAGCCGAGCGACGTCGTCGCGCCGACGGACGTCGCAGACGACGCCGTGCGCCTCGAGCCCGTCGTCGCGCAGACCGCTCACGGCAGCGTCGAGCGCACCCTGTTCGATGTCTCCGAGCACCACGCCGGCACCGCGGCGAGCGAGCTCGCGTGCGGTGGCCAATCCGATGCCGCTCGCGCCGCCGGTGATCACCGCGCCACGTCCGTCAAACCCGTCCATAGAACGGGACTCTAGCTACTTCAGGCAGCTACCCGCGTCGACGGGAAGGGTGACACCGGTGATATAGCGCGATTCGTCGGAGGCCAGGAACAGCACCGCATTGCTGATGTCCTCGGGTTCCACCCATCCGATCGGCAGGGTGTGCATCATCTGCGCGACGACCTTCATGTCGTCGGGGCCGGGGTTTTCCAGGTCCGGCCGGAACAGCTTCATCGTCCCCTCATTGAGGAACAACGGCGTGTTCACGTTGGTGGGGTGCACGGAGTTGACCCGAATCATGTGCTGTCCCAGCTCAACTGCGAACGTCCGCATCAGCCCCACCACGCCATGTTTGGCGGCGACGTAGTGACCGGTGTGCGGGTATGCCTTCAGCCCGCCGACCGAGCTGGTCAGGATGATCGAACCGCCGCGCCCGCCCGCAAGTATGTGGGGGACACCGGCTTTCACGGTCTTCCAGACACCCGACAGGTTGACGTCGATCATGTCGGTCCAGTCGCGTTCGCTGGTCTTGTCCAGCGTCTGCCCGCCGTTGCCGATGCCCGCGTTGGCGACGATGATGTCAAGCCTGCCGAACTGCTCCACACCGGCGTCGACCGCAGCCTTCAGCGCGTCGTAGTCGCGCACGTCGACTTCGGCGGTGTAGATGCGGCGGTTGAGACCCTTGACCAGATCGGCGGTCTCGGCCAGATCTTCCGGTGTGGACAGCGGAATCTGCACACTGTCGATCTGCTTACAGATGTCGACCGCAATGATGTCGGCGCCCTCCTGGGCCAACCGCACTGCGTGGCTGCGGCCCTGGCCACGTGCCGCGCCGGTGATGAAGGCGACCTTGCCTTCGACTCGCCCTGCCATCGTTACCTCGTTTCCGTTGACGTATTAAACCTGCTGCGGCTCAGCAGATCACAGCCGGCATCGATTCCCAGCCGCGCACCGTGGACGTCGGAGACAGCCTGGCGTCGGTGAGGTCGACGTCCCACTCCGGGAAACGCTTCAAGACCTCCTCCAACGCGATCCGCCCTTCCAGTCGGGCCAGCGCCGATCCGAGGCAGTAGTGCGTGCCGACGCTGAACGACAGGTGCTGGCGGAGCTCGCGATGAATGTCGAAAACGTCGCCGTCAGGCGGGAATTGGCGGTGGTCGCGGTTGGCGGCGCCGATCAGCATCATCATCACGCTGCCCGCGGGCACAGTCTGTCCGTAGTATTCGACGTCCCGCGTGACATACCGCGCCACATGTGGAGCGGGCGGCTCGTAGCGCAGTAACTCCTCGATTGCCCGCGGAATCAACGACATGTCCTCGGCCAGCTGTCGCCGCTGGTCCGGGTGCTCGGCCAGCACCTTGCCGGTCCAGCCGATTAGGCGGGTGGTGGTCTCGTTGCCGGCGCCCGCCACCACGTTGACGTAGATGAGCAGCTCGTCGCGAGTCAGTCGGCGGGTGGTGCCGGTCTCGTCCTCGAATTCGACGTTCAGCAACTCGGTCATGATGTCGTCGGACGGGTGCTCGGCGCGCCAGTCGATGTACTGGGCGAAGGCTTCTGCCGTGCCGAACGCCGCGGAGGTGTCCATCGGTTTTCCGACCTCGGTGCGCATCGTGGCGTTCGAGCGATCCCGGATGGCTTCCTGATCGGTTTCGGGGATGCCCAGCAGCATGCCGATCACCCGCATCGGCATCTGCGCGCCGAGGTCGGCGACGAAGTCGAACCGGTCGGCGCCGATCAGCGGGTCCAGACAACGCACACAGTATTCGCGGATCTTGCTTTCCAGCTCGTTGATCTTGCGTGGCGTGAACATCCGGGCGAGCAGCTTGCGGTGGATGTCGTGCACCGGAGGGTCCTCGAAAATCAGGACGCCGGAAGGGACTTCGATATTGGCTTTGATCAGCTCCAGGATTGCCCCGCGCGCCGAGCTGAACGTCTCATGGTCGACCAGTGCGTCGTCGACGTCGGCGAACCGGCTCAGCGCGTAGAAGTCGTGCTGTTCGTTGTAGTACAGCGGCGCTTGCTCGCGAAGCCGCCGAAACATGGGGTAGGGGTCGGCATTGAGTTCCGGGTTGTACGGGTCGTAATAGGCCTCGCTGGTGGCGCTGACTGTCACGGGTATTGCTGCCTCTCACCGGAACCACGTTCTCGCGGGACCTGCGTCCCTATGCACCTGAACTCTGTCATCCATGAGAGGGAAGTGTCAATGTCGAATCCGTTTCTGTCATCTCACGCTCTCATTAGCCGAGAATACGATTCTCAAATCGGGATGATGGTGCGATATGCGAACGAATTCCCCTGCGCCCGACCGTCACTGGTAGAAACGCAGCTGTGCCTCCTGGGCGTGGCGGCGACCAGCGTGCCGTCGTCGCAACGCACGTCGCCACGACCAAAGCAGCGGCCATGCGCGAGCACCGGACTGTGCTGACGCAGCAGCAGCCACTGGTCGGTTCGGAACGGCCGGTGGAACCACAGCGTGTGGGAGGTGACCGCGGACGTGAAGGCCGTGCCGTTGCCGCACTGGTTGAAACCCTCCAGGGGGCGCAGCGCCGTGCCGATGAGGGCGAGGTCGGTGGCGTATGCGGTCAGCGCGGGCGCCAGGTCGGCATCGACAGGCGGTGTGCGCATCCACATTTCGAATTGCGGCGGACCGGCGGCCGACGCGTCCAGGTCGTCGGCGGAGCGGGTTTCCCAGGGAATGAGGTCCAGTGCGACGCGGTGTTCTTCGCCCAGCACGGGCGGAACCGGATCGCTGTTCTGGTGCTCGGGGCCGTCTTCGGCGACGTGCATGCACAGGCTCGTCGGCCCGGCCCTCCCGCTCGAACACCGCGTGCAGCGATTTCGCCGACTTGTCGGGTCAGTGTAAACCGAATTCTCGCTCCGCGGTAACCTACTTCTCGCCGACGAATCCGCGTGAGCAGAAGTCCCAGACCTCGTCGGCGGTGATGGGGTGCACCGTCGCGTCGTCGGTACCGCCGCTGGACTGGGCGATGAACATCACGGTCTGCATGGTCATCGCGGCCATCCGCTTGGGGCTGATGCCGGCGCGTAGTTGCCCGGCAGCGTCAGCCTCTTCCATCAGCTCGGTCAGCAACGCCAGAAGCGGTGCGTGGGCCACCTTGACCTCGGCGGGATGGGACACCAGCAACCGGGGCGCGAAGTCGGTGAACAGCGGCCGCTTGGCCGTCGGGTCGGGGCGCGACGCCTCGAACAGCAACTCGACGGCGACCTTCAACCGCTCGAGGGGATCGGCGTGACTGGCGGTCGCGGCGCGGATCTGGTCGGCGGACCGGCTCAACGCGTCTTCGAACAGCGCCAGCAGCAGCTCGTGCTTGCCGTCGAACTGCAGGTAGAAGCTCCGCAACGATTGCCGTGAGCGGTCCACTACCTCCTGAACGGTAAAGTCCGTGCTGCCCTTTTCGATGATGATGGCCTGGGCGGCGTCCAGGAAGCGTTGAACGCGCTGCGCCGCCCGCAGCTTCGCCGTCTTGATCGACCGCTCGACTGCGCGCTGCTTCCAGGCAGGCTCCTCGCTCGGGCTTGTCACCGGCGGTCCGGACGATTGCCGTGAGGGGAGAACATGATTGGACTGTACCGGAGAACGCCGTGCCATTGGTGTCTAGACCCCCTCACGGACGACGTGTCCGAGATTGTAACTTTCTCATCGTGAGAATAGTATTCTCTTCGCCGTGTCCGCGGAAGCGAAATGCTCAACATGCTCCGCGGCGGGCGCCGTCGCCGAGGAGTAGCCGTGCAGCTCGCGTTTGACGCCGAGGTCGAGGCGTTCCGGTCCGAATTCGTGGCGTTTCTCGACGAGCATTCGCCCGACGAAGCGAGCGCCGCCGAACGTCCCCGCTCGACAGCGCATATTCCGGAGTGGGCGCGGCAGTGGCAGCGGCTGTTGTTCGACCACGGCTGGCTGGTGCCCGGCAACCCGCCGGAGTTTGGTGGACGCAATGCCACGGTGTTGCAGCAATACGTGCATTTGGCGGAGCTGTCGCGGCGACGGGTTTACCAGAGCTTCAACCCACAGGGCATCGGCATCATCGCGGCGTCGGTGCTGTCGTTCGGAACCGACGAGCAAAAGCAGCGGTGGGCGGTGCCGATTCTGCGTGCCGAGATGACCGCCGCGTTGGGGATGAGCGAGCCCGGCGCGGGCTCGGATCTGGCCTCGTTGCGGACGCGGGCGGTGCGCGACGCAGATCACTTCGTGGTCAACGGGCAGAAGGTCTGGACGTCGGGTGCCCACGACGCCGACGTGCTGCTGACGTTCGTGCGCACCGATCCCGACGCGCCAAAACACAAGGGCATCAGCGTATTGCTGATCCCGACCGACACCCCGGGTGTGACGCGCCGGCCGTTCGCATCGGCGTCGGATCGCGACGACGTCGATTTCAACGAGGTGTTCTTCAGCGATGCGCGGGTGCCCGTCGAGAATTTGGTCGGCCCACTGGGCGAAGGGTGGCGGGTGGCGAACGGCTCGCTGGGTCACGAACGCACGATGCTGTGGCTGAGCTACGCCGACCGGCTGCGCGAACTGATCGCCGATTTCTGTCCGTCGGGCGTGGTGGAACGCGACGAATACGCAACGCTAGCCATGGATTTCGAGGCATTGAGTCTGCTGGGTTCCGCAGCGCTTGCGCGCGCGGACCGTGGTGAGGAGGACGTGGCCGGCATGTCGGTGCTGAAGCTGCTCGGCTCGGAAGCCGTGCAGATTGCTTCCGAGCATGCGCTGAATGCCGCGGGCGCCGACGGCCTGGTTCACCCCGACGTCACCGGTCCGTACGCCCCGTTGAACCTCGACGCCCACTACGGCAGTTGGTTCGACCGCTACTTCCGCAGCTTCGCCGGCACGATCGCCGGCGGCACGTCGGAGATCCAGCGCAACATCATCGCCCAGCGGATCCTGGGCTTGCCCCGCTAACTGACGCACCTCTGAGCGCGAGCGTGCGCAAACCCGGCGTTGAGCGCGGCGTGTCGGCCGGGGACACGCACGCTCGCGGTTAGAGGTGCACAAGTCGCGGCGCGGATCCGTTGGCCCGCAGGATGGCTCCAGCCTCCCGGGTGAGTTCCCTTGTGCTGCCGAGCAATCCGTCCAGCACCAGGACGCGCTTCACGTGGCGATGCAACTCATGCTCGGCGGTGAACCCGATCCCGCCGAGCACCTGCTGGCAGTGCCGGGCAGCGGTCAACGCGGCCTGGCCGGCGGCGGCCTTGGCCAGTAGGCAACCCAGCTCGTCGGACGCGCTCAGCAGCGTCGCCTCCGCCCCTTCGATCGCGACGAGAGTTTCCGCGAGCCGATGCCGGATCGCCTGAAACGAGGCGACCGGCCGGCCGAATTGCACGCGGTCCACGGCGTGTTGGCGGGCCAGCGACAGCATCGCCCGGCCGGCGCCGACCAGCCACCAGCCCAGCGCGCGCCGTCCGGCGGCCAGCGGCACCGGCTCGCCCGCGGCCACCCGCTGTATCGGCAAATCGCCGCCGAGCGCCGGGCCGGGCGGACCGTTGCGGTCCCAGACGACCCACGAACCGCCCGCGTACGGCAGCGGCACTGTTCCACCGCTATCGTGACCGGCCGCGCGCAGCACGACGTCGTTGAGCACCGGCGCGTGGGCGCCGGTTTCGCCGAGCAGACGAAACACCAAAGGGATTGCAGTGTCGGGCATCTCGTCGAGCATGTCGAGCCAGCCGAGGTCGCTCAACGCCGCGTCGAGCTCCCCGCCCGAAGCGCCGGCCATCGTCTTGCGCAACCCCTCCTCGAGCAGCTGCAAGGATTCGATGTCCACGCTCACTCCTTGCCCAGATCCAACAGCCGGCGCGCGATGATGTTGCGCTGGATCTCGGCGGTGCCGCCGTAGATGGTCGCCGCGCGGGAATACAGGTACTCGGTGCGCCACTCCGACTCGTCGAGTTCGACCACACCGGGCAGCAGGTCGCGGGCCGTGTCGTAGAGGCGCTGCTCGGCGCCGGCCAGCAAGACCTTGTCGATCGAGGTTTCCGGCCCCAGCCGCGCACCGTCGGCGAGCCGGTGCAGGGTGGCGCGGGACCGGCAGCGCAGCGTATGCAACGCCAAAAACGCTGCCCCCAAAGCGGAGTCGTCGGTATCGGTCGCCTCGGCGATCAGCCGGTCGAAGCGCGCATACAGGTACGCGATGCGCTGCCAGAAGCAGGTGGAACGCTCGTAGGGCAGCAAGTCCATCGCGAGCCGCCAGCCGTCTCCCGGCTTGCCGAGCATCCGGTCGCCGGGCACCACCACGTCGTCGAGGTACACCTCGCAGAACTCGTCGACGCCGTGCATGGTGCGCAGCGGCCGGATGGTGATGCCCGGGGTGTCCATGTCGACGAAGAACGCCGTGATGCCGCCGTAGCCGGGTGCGGTCCGGGTCAGCAGGACGCAACGGGTCGAGTACTGGGCAAAGCTTGTCCACACCTTCTGCCCGTTGACAATCCAGTCGTCTCCTTCGGGCACGGCGCGGGTGGTCAGTGACGCCAGGTCGCTACCCGAACCCGGTTCGGAAAAGCCCTGACACCATTGCTCGCGGCCGGACAGCAGCCGCGGCACCATTTCCGCGGCGAGTTCCGGTGGGGCGTAATCGATCATCGTCGGGGCGAGAACCTCGACCATTGAATACGGCCCCGGCTCGGCCAGGCCCCGGCCGACCACTTCCTCGCCGACGACCGCGCGAAGCATTGCGGGCCCGCCCAATCCGCCGACTTCGACGGGCCAGCCGTATCGCATCCAGTCAGCGTCGTATAGCGCCCGGTGGACCCGGGCGAGCTGACGCAGGTTTCCCTGCAGCGAACGATCCGGCCCCGGCGTCAGGTCGTTCTCGTCGAGCCAGGCGCGCAGATCGGCCCGGAACTGCTCGACTTTCATGCAGGTGGACGCCCGACGGCATGCGGCCGCCCGGAGTCGTGCGCGCCGCTGCGCCGGATGAACGTCATCGCGCGGGTTTTCAGCCGCCAGCCGTCGGCCGTGCGCACATAGGTGTCGTTGTAGTAGCCGATCCGCATGTCGTGGGTGGCATGGTCGATGAAGCACAGCGGCTGCGTGCCGGTCGCGGTGTCGCCGTCCAGCTCGATCGCCGGTGTCGCGGTCAGGAACAAGCCCTTGGGGGCGGCGTCCACCAGTACGGGAAACCGGTCCAGGGAATAGGTTTCGCCGAAGGCGCTGTACGTGCCGTCCGGTGTGAACACTTGCACCAGCCCGTCGATGTCTTCTTGGGTGATGGTGACCGCGTAGCGGGCGAGCAGCTGCTGAATCTCGACGAGGTCGTCAGTTCTTGTTGGCATACACCTTGCCGCCTTTCATGACGAACTGCACATTCTGGGTAACGCTGATGTCGGACAACGGATCTCCCGGCACGCCGATGACATCGGCGAGCAGTCCCTCGGCCAGCCGTCCCCGGTCCGTGGCGTCGATCAGTTCGGCCGCCGTGACCGTCGCCGCCCGCAGCACCGCCAGCGGCGGCAATCCCAGCTCCACCAGCGTGACGAGCTCGTCGGCGTTGCGGCCGTGGGGAATCGCCGGGGCGTCCGTGCCGACGGCAATCTTGACGCCGGCCTCATAGGCGGCCAGCACCGACTTGCGGGCCCGGGGAAACATCTCGGCGGCCTTCTCCTGCAGCTCGGGCGGGGCGTGCGAGACATCCATCGCGTCGGCCAGCCGCCGCGTGGTGACCAGGAAGGTGCCGTGCTCGACCATCCTCGCGATGGCGTCGTGGTCGATCAGGAAGCCGTGCTCGATGCAGTCGATGCCCGCTGCCACCGCATGCCGAACGGCGTCGGCGCCGTGCGTGTGCGCGGCCACCCGCAGGCCGCGGCGATGCGCCTCGTCGACGATCGCGCGCAGCTCGTCGTCGGAATAGTGCTGGGCGCCAGGCGGTCCCGTCATTGACATGACACCGCCCGAGCAGCACACCTTGATCAGCTGCGCGCCGTGCTTGATCTGGTAGCGCACCGCCTTGCGGATTTCGTCGATGCCGTTGGCAATGCCCTCCTCGACGGTCAGGTCCAGCACGTGGGGTGCGAATGCGGCGAACATCGTCGGATCCAGGTGCCCGCCGGTGGGCGTGATCGCATGCCCGGCCGGCACCACCCGCGGACCGTCGATCCAGCCGGCGTCGATCGCGTTGCCGAGCGCCACGTCGAGCAGATAGCCGCCGGTCTTGACGAACAGCCCGAGGTTGCGCACCGTGGTGAACCCGGCCCGCAGCGTGCGGCGCGCGTTGCCGACCGCGCGCAAGACGCGGGTCGGCGGGTCGTCCTGGACCTGGGACAGCCCGGGCTTTTCCCCGCGGCCGCCCATCAGCAGGTTGACCTCCATGTCCATCAGCCCGGGCAGCAGGATCTGGTCGCCGAGGTCGATCACGTCACCTTCCGGTGCGCCACCGACGCCGACGATGCGCTCACCGTCGATCCGCAAGACGCCCGGCCGGACGATCTCGCCGGCGTCGATGTCGAGAAGCCCAGCTGCCTTGAGCGTCAACACGGCTCAGATCACCGGTTCCTTGACCAGCTCCACCCATGCGGCGCCGCTGTCGGGGACTCGTGGTTGCTTCCACGCCTCCACCGGAAACGACACCATGATCAGCGACTGCATCAGATGCATGAGCGTGCGGGCGTCCTCGGGCAGGTCATCCAATGGGAACTTGTCACAGTAGGCGATCACGTCGTTGAGACGGGGGAAGGCGGCGTCGTAGAACTCCTGCAGCTCGCTCATCGACGAGGCCAGCCGTTTGGCGTAGCGCTCCGGCTCGGTGGCCAGATCCCACTCCAAAAATGGCTCCAGGTCCGCGAATTCGGTCGGGAGCTTACTTGCGGTGGCCATTGTTGCGGTACTCCTTCACGTAGTCTGCGGTCGTCTTGTGCAGATGACGGATCAAGACTTCCTGGTCGCACAGCAGGAACTCTTTGACGGCCCGCGTGCCGATCATCGTCTGGGTCGCTTCCAGCGTGTTGGCGTCCTGCAGCGCGTACTCCTTGAACGTCACCGCGGCCAGTTCCTGGGCCAGGCGTTCCCGCGCGTTACGCGGCGGAACGAAATACAGCGTGCACTCGAAGATGTGCTTGTCCACCGCGGTAGGCCAGTAGTGGTAGGTCAGGAACCAGCCCGGCTCCCATATCAGCAGCATGAAGTTCGGGTAGAAGAGCCACGAGTCGATGCCCCACTGCGGCACCCTCTTCACGTTGACACCCGGTGGCAGCTCCAGGTTCTCGATGATCTCCGGCTTGTCCCACGGGCCGAACAACCCGCTGCGCAACACCTGGTCCATCGGTTTGACCATGGACATGTCCGGGGGCGGTGCCTGACCACCCCAGGTCGACTGCAGATTGTGCGGGCCGGCCAATTCGTAATGCAGCGCCTCGTAGCCGAACTTTTGGATCTTGGCGGCTTCTTCCTTGGTGTACTGCCCCTGGTGCAGGATCGGCGCGTGGTAGAACTCGACGAACGCGTCGATGAACAGCTTCCAGTTACTGCCGACCTCGGCCCGGTAGGAGTAGGTCTCGGTCATCTCGTGGAACGGGTAGCCCTCGATGCTCTTAGCCAGCCGGCCGAGGTAATCCGTCAACGGCTGCGCGTTGTCGTCGAGGTTGACGAAGATGAACCCTTCCCACACCTCGCAGCGCACCGGCGCAAGCCCATATTGGCTCTTGTCGACGTCGAAGAACTCGTCCTCCTGCTGGATGAAGGTCAGTTCGCCGTCGAGGCTGTAGCGCCAGGCGTGGTACTTGCAGGTGAATTGGCGGCAGGTACCCGAGGTCTCCTCATGCGGATAGTCGTTCCACACCAGTTTGTTTCCCCGGTGACGGCAGACATTGTGAAACGCCTTGATCGACCCGTCCTTGGTCTTGACCACGATCACCGAGATGCCCGGTCCGGCCGACGGCAGCTCCTTGGTGAAGTAGCTGCCCGTGCGTGGCAGCCGTTCCACCCGGCCGACATTGAGCCAGGTCCGCTTGAAGATTGCCTCGCGCTCGGCTTCGAAAAACGCGGGGTCGATCGAGTCGGTGTAGTCCACCGGCCCGGTGCCCAGTTCCGGATAGCTCTCCGTCCAGCTTCCCGCAGCCGGCTTGGTGAAATGTGGCACGGTATTACCTCTCTTGTTCCTAGCCTTGTTCCACTTCGACACCAAAGGTGTTCAGCGCCATCGCCAGTGCGGTGTAGCCCCCGATCGTGAAGACCAGATCCATCCGCTGCTTTTCGTCGAGTCGCTCGCTCAGCGCGGCCCAGGTCGCATCCGACAGGTTGGACTTCTCGTCGAGCTCGTCCACCGCGCCCACCACCGCGCGGTCGAATTCGTCTGCCGGGTCGCCGGATTGGATTGCGGAGATATCGCTGTCCGACAGCCCCGCTTTCTTGCCCAGCTTCACGTGGTGCGTCCATTCGTAGGCGCAGCCCCGCCGATGCGCGACCCGCAGGATCACCTGCTCGCGGACGCGTGGCGGCAGCGTGGAGGCCGACAGCAGGTAAAAGCTGAACCGCAGAAATGCGCGGGTCAGGTCGGGATGGCGCACCAGGGTGGCCAGCAGGTTGCCCGCATCGTCGGGGTTTCGCCGTTCCTCGGGCAACATGCCGGCCACCGCGTGCCGGACGGCGTCGTCCCACTCGTCCGCCGGTAGCGGGGACAGACGCATAGAGCCCTCCTCGGTTTGGAGAATCATATTCTCATATTTGACCAATAGATTTCCACGATCCAGCCGATTGGTCAATACCGGCAAAGAAGGTGGTCGCCACCTGCGCAAACGACAGCCGGACAGGCCGGCTCGCGGGTACCGTCGGATCACGGGCACCGCCCTGGTGGTCCGGGCAAGATGTTGATTCTCGCGATCTGAGAAGCTAATTTTCATAGTCATGGAAAGGACCGTCCAATGAACAAAGACGACATGATCCTGATCAGCGTCGACGACCACATCGTCGAGCCGCCCGACATGTTCAAGAACCACCTGGCGAAGAAGTACATCGACGACGCTCCGCGGCTGGTGCACAACCCGGACGGCTCCGACACCTGGCAGTTCCGCGACACCGTGATTCCCAACGTCGCGCTGAACGCGGTGGCCGGCCGGCCCAAGGAGGAGTACGGGCTGGAGCCGCAGGGCCTCGACGAAATCCGGCCCGGTTGCTACAACGTCGACGAGCGGGTCAAGGACATGAACGCCGGCGGCATCCTGGGGTCGATCTGCTTCCCGTCGTTCCCGGGTTTCGCCGGGCGGCTGTTCGCCACCGAGGACCCGGATTTCTCGCTGGCGCTGGTGCAGGCCTACAACGACTGGCACATCGACGAATGGTGCGGGGCGTACCCGGCACGGTTCATCCCGATGGCGCTGCCGGTGATCTGGGACGCCGAGAAGTGCGCCGCCGAGGTCCGCCGGGTGTCGAAGAAGGGTGTGCACGCGCTGACGTTCACCGAGAACCCGGCCGCGATGGGTTACCCCAGCTTCCACGACGACTACTGGACCCCATTGTGGAAAGCGTTGTGCGACACCAACACCGTGCTCAACGTGCACATCGGTTCGTCGGGCCGATTGGCCATCACCGCGCCGGACGCACCGATGGACGTGATGATCACGCTGCAGCCGATGAACATCGTGCAGGCGGCCGCGGATCTGTTGTGGTCCAAGCCCATCAAGCAGTACCCGGACCTCAAGATCGCGTTGAGCGAGGGCGGCACCGGGTGGATTCCCTACTTTTTGGAGCGGGTGGACCGCACCTACGAGATGCATTCGACATGGACGCATCAGAACTTCGGCGGCAAGCTGCCTTCCGAGGTGTTCCGCGAGCACTTCCTGACCTGCTTCATTTCCGACCCGGTAGGTGTGAAGCTGCGCAACATGATCGGCGTCGACAACATCTGCTGGGAGGCCGACTACCCCCACAGTGACTCGATGTGGCCGGGCGCTCCCGAGGAGCTGTGGGAGGTGCTCTCGGAGAACAACGTGCCCGACGACGAGATCAACAAGATGACCCACGAGAACGCGATGCGCTGGTACTCGTTCGACCCGTTCAGCCACATCTCCCGCGAGCAGGCGACGGTCGGCGCGCTGCGCAAAGCCGCTGAGGGGCATGACGTTTCGATCCGGGCGCTGAGCCACCACAAGGAGCGGTCCGGCTCGTCGTTCGCGGAGTTCGCTGCCAGTGCCAAGTCGTTGACCGGCAACACCGACTGACGCGCGCCATACCGCACGAGCAGACGCAGAATCGCAGGTTTCGGGCGACAATCGTGCGATTCTGCGTCTTCTCGCGCTAAGGAGTAGAGCATGGATTTCGAGCTGACCGATGATCAGCAGCTGATCCGAAGGTCGGTCGCAGAGCTGGCGGCGAAGTTCGACGACCACTATTGGATGGAGCGCGACCAGGCGCACGAGTTCCCGACGGAGTTCTACCGCGCCATCGCCGACGGCGGCTGGCTCGGGATGACGATCCCGGTCGAGCACGGCGGTCACGGCCTGGGCATCACCGAGGCCACGCTGCTGGCCGAGGAGGTCGCCAAGTCCGGCGGCGGGATGAACGCCGCCAGCTCGATCCACATGTCGATCTTCGGGATGCAGCCGGTGGTGGTGCACGGCTCCGACGAGCTCAAAGCGCGCACCCTGCCGCGGGTGGCGACCGGTGATCTGCACGTCTGCTTCGGCGTCACCGAACCCGGTGCGGGGCTGGACACTTCGCGCATCACCACGTTCGCCAAGCGTCAGGGTGATCACTACGTCGTCAACGGTCGCAAGGTGTGGATCTCCAAGGCGATGGAGTCGGAGAAGATCCTGCTGCTGACGCGCACCCAAACTTACGACGAGGTCACCAAGAAGACCGACGGCATGACGCTGTTCCTCACCGACCTGGACCGCAGCCGGGTCGACGTCCGGCCGATCCGCAAGATGGGCCGCAACGCGGTGTCCTCCAACGAGCTGTTCATCGACAACCTGGAGGTGCCGGTCGAGGACCGAGTGGGCGAGGAAGGCAAGGGTTTTCAGTACATCCTCGACGGGCTGAACCCGGAGCGGATGCTGATCGCCGCCGAGGCGCTCGGCATAGGGCGGGTCGCGCTGGACCGTGCGGTGAAATACGCCACCGAGCGGGAGGTCTTCGGCCGGCCGATCGGCATGAACCAGGGCATCCAGTTCCCGCTGGCCGACTCGCTGGCCCGGCTGGACGCCGCCGAGCTGATGCTGCGCAAGGCCACCTGGCTCTACGACAACGGCAAACCTTGTGGGCGCGAAGCCAATACCGCGAAATACCTGTGCGCCGACGCCGGGTTCACCGCCGCCGACCGAGCGCTGCAGACCCACGGCGGCATGGGCTACGCCGAGGAATACCACGTCGCCCGCTATTTCCGCGAGGCCAGACTGATGAAGATCGCGCCGATCAGCCAGGAGATGATCCTGAACTTCCTGGGATCGCACACGCTCAAACTGCCGAGGAGTTATTGATGAGCCGGTATTTCGATCTGTCCGGCCGCGCCGCGCTGGTCACGGGCGCTGCGGGCGGCATCGGCTCCGCCGTGGCCGCGGCGTTGGCCGACGCGGGCGCGGCGGTCCTTGTCACCGACGTCGACAAGGACGCGGCGAACGCTGTGGCAGAACGTATTTCGTCCTCGGGAGGACGTGCGGAGGCCGCAGCGCTGGATGTGTCGGATCGCGACTCGGCCGACGCCGCGGCCGCCCAGGCGGCTGCCCTCGCCGACGGCAAGCTGCACATTCTGGTGAACAACGCGGGTGTGACGCGGCCGGCGATGTTCGAGAAGACCACGCCGGAGTCGTTCCGGTTGTTGTTCGACATCCACGTCATGGGGGCCTTCAACTGCACGCAGGCCACGCTGCCCTACATTCCCACCGACGGCACCGGGCGCGTCATCAACGTCACATCGGCCGCCGGGCTGACCGGCACGCTGGGTCAGGTCAACTACTCCGCGGCCAAGGCGGGCATCATCGGGTTCACCAAATCCCTTGCGCGCGAGTTCGCGACAAAGAACATCCTCGTCAACGCGCTGGCCCCGCTGGCCGCCACGCCGATGACCGAAACTATCCGCACCAACGAGAAATTCGCGGCCAATATGATGAACCGCATCCCGCTCAAGCGCTGGGCCGAGCCCGACGAAGTCGCCGGCGCGTTCGTGTTTCTCGCCTCGGACGCAGCGTCTTACATCACCGGGCAAGTGCTGCCGGTGGACGGCGGCATGGTGATGTAGATGGCCGAATCACAGGCGCCGCTCGCGGGAGTCACCGTGGTGGCGCTGGAACAGGCCGTCTCGGCTCCGATGTGCACCCGCGTGCTCGCCGACTTCGGCGCCAGGGTCATCAAGGTGGAAAACCCCAAGGGCGGAGACTTCGCCCGCCACTACGACGATGTCGTCAACGGGCTTGCCGCCCACTTCGTCTGGGCCAACCGGGGTAAGGAGTCGGTCACACTCGACCTGAAAACCCCTGCGGGGCTGGATCTTCTGCACCGGCTGCTGGACCGGGCCGACGTGCTGGTGTCCAACCTGGCGCCCGGCTCCACCGCGCGGCTCGGTATCGGGCCCGATGATCTGGCGGCGCGGCACCCGGACGTGATCGCCGTCGAAATCGACGGCTACGGCGCCGGCGGCCCGCTGTCGCACAAACGCGCCTATGACTTGCTGGCCCAAGCCGAATCCGGTGCGTGCGCCGTGACCGGTCATCCCGGCGCGCCGGCCAAGCCCGGCCCGCCGGTGGCCGACATCAGCACCGGGCTGTATTCGGCGCTGTCGATCCTTGCGCTGCTCTATTCGCGAAGCGGCGGACGTGCCGTGAGCGTGAGCCTGTTCGACACCATGACGGATCTGATGGGCTACCCGCTGACCTACACGCAGCACTCCGGTATCGACCAGCAGCCGCTCGGCATGAGCTCGCCCGCGGTGGCGCCGTACGGCGCGTATGCCACCGCCGACGGCCAGACCGTGGTGCTGGGCACCACCAACGACCAGGAATGGCAACGACTTTCCCGCGAGATCCTGCAACGGCACGACCTGGCCGACGATCCCCGGTTCGCCACCAACGCGGGCCGCGTCGCGTACCGCGACATCCTCGACAAGGCCATCGGCGCCTGGTGCGCCGAGCACGACCTTGAATACATCCAGAAGACCGCGGACGCCGCCGGCATCGGCAACGCGCGCTACAACACTCCCAGCGAAGTGCTGGTACACCCGCAGTTGAGCGCCCGCGACCGCTGGCGCCAGGTCGACACCCCGGCCGGCCCGATCCCGGCTCTGCTGCCGCCGCCCGTCATCGCCGGCTACCAGGCGCCGATGGGCGCGGTCCCCGGACTCGGGCAGCACACCGACGCCGTGCTCGCCGAGCTCGGCCTGGCCGACGACGACATCACCGCGCTGCGTGCGCAAGGCGCCATCGGACCGGCATATGCCTGAGCCCGTGCTGCTGTCCGGCGACCACAACGGTGTACGGACGCTGACGCTCAACCGGCCGCGGCGCAAGAACGCGATCAACCGGGAGCTGTGGATCGCGCTCGCCGAAGCGCTCACCGCCGCCCGCAACGACTCCGGCGTGCGTGCGGTGGTGATCACCGGAGCGGGCGGGGCGTTTTGTTCCGGCGCCGACATCTCCACGCTCGACGACACCCATCCGGCGCACAAGATGCGCCTACTCACCGACGTCGCACTGGCGCTGCACGAGTTGCCGGTGCCGACGATCGCCAAGGTGACCGGCGTGGCCGTCGGTGCCGGGTGGAACCTTGCGCTGGGTTGCGACTTCGTGGTGGCCACCCCGGAATCGAGGTTCTGCCAGATCTTCGCGAAACGCGGACTGTCGGTGGATCTGGGCGGGTCGTGGTTGTTGCCGAAAATTGTTGGGCTCCAACAGGCCAAGCGGCTCGCGCTGCTGGCCGAGACGATCGACGCCGACGAAGCACAAGCCCTGAACCTGGTGACCTGGGTGGTGTCGGCCGACGAGATCGACGCCTTCGTCACCGACCTCGCCGAGAACCTGGCGGCCGGGCCGCGGATTGCGCTGGCGCAAACCAAGGCACTGCTCAACGAGGGCGTCGACCGGACGCTGCGCGACGCGCTGGCCAACGAAGCCCGCGCGCAGACCGTCAACTTCGCCACCGCCGACGCGGCGGAAGCCTATGCCGCGTTCGCCGAGAAGCGGGAGCCGTCGTTTACTGGTCGGTGGGCGGTTTCGAGATCGGAGCAGACAGATGCGTGAAACAGTCATCGCCGAGGCGGTGCGCACCCCCGTCGGCAAGCGCAACGGCGGGCTGTCGAGCATGCACGCCGCGGACCTGTCGGCGATTGTGCTGAACGAACTGGTTCAGCGCACCGGGATAGATCCCGGGATCGTCGACGACGTGGTGTGGGGCTGTGTGTCGCAGGTTGGCGACCAGTCGAGCAACATCGGTCGCTACGCGGTGCTGGCGGCGGGCTGGCCGGAGAGCATTCCGGGCACCACGATCAACCGGGCGTGCGGTTCCAGCCAGCAGGCTCTCGACTTCGCAGTGCAGGCGGTGATGTCCGGCCAGCAGGACGTCGTGGTGGCCGGCGGCGTGGAGGTGATGAGCCGGGTGCCGCTCGGCGCCGCCCGGGCCACCGGCATGCCGTACGGGCCAAAAGTCCTTGAGCGCTATAACGATTTCTCCTTCAACCAGGGGATCTCCGCGGAGATGATCGCCAAAAAATGGGGCTTTTCCCGCACCCGACTGGACGAGTACTCGGTGCGCTCGCACGAACTGGCCGCCGCCGCGCAGGACAACGGCGCGTTCGACGCGCAGATCGTCCCGGTGTTCGTCGACGACCACGTCGTCACCCAGGACGAGGGGGTGCGGCGCGGCAGCACGGTGGAGAAACTGGCCGGGCTCAAGCCCGCGTTCGTCGACGACGGCGTCATCCACGCCGGGAACTCGTCGCAGATCTCCGACGGGGCGGCAGCTCTGCTGGTAACCACGTCGGCGATGGCGATCGAGCTGGGATTGACGCCGCTGGTGCGCTACCGCGCGGGCGCGGTGACCGGAGCGGACCCGGTGCTGATGCTCACCGGCCCCATTCCGGCCACCGAGAAAGTGCTGAAGAAGGCGGGCATTTCGCTCGACGCCGTCGGCGTGTTCGAGGTCAACGAGGCGTTTGCGCCGGTGCCCCTGGCGTGGCTCGCCGAAACCGGCGCAGAACCGGACCGGCTCAACCCGCTCGGCGGCGCCATCGCGCTGGGCCACCCGCTCGGCGCGTCCGGCGCGGTGTTGATGATCCGCATGGCATATCACATGCGGGACAACGGGATTCGCTACGGATTGCAGACCATGTGTGAGGGCGGCGGCACCGCCAACGCCACGCTGGTGGAACTGGTGGCCTGACACATGCGTCGAGATCTGTTCACCGAAGACCACGAGGCGTTTCGGCGGCTGGCCCGCGATTTCGTCGAAAAAGAGATCGAACCGCACTATGCCGACTGGGAGAAGGCCGGCCGGATGCCGCGGGAGATCTTCGAAAAGCTCGGCGCGCTGGGCATGTTGGGCATGGCCATCCCGGAGGAGTACGGCGGCTCGGGGCTGAACGACTACCGCTACAACGTCATCCTGCAAGAGGAAGCCGCCCGGGCGCTGGTCACGATGGGCACCGTCCGCACGCAGCTCGAGGTGATCCTGCCGTACTTCCTGCACTACGCCGACGACGAGCAGCGCCAGCGCTGGTTTCCCGGTCTGGCCGCCGGCACGCTGCTGACCGCGGTCGCGATGACCGAGCCCGGCACCGGCTCGGATCTGGCCGGGATCCGCACCACGGCGGTCCGCGACGACGACCACTACGTGCTGAACGGCGCCAAGACGTTTATCACCGGCGGCCTGCTGGCCGACCTCGTCATCGTGGTGGCGCGGACGTCGACCGATCCGGACAACCGCCGTCGCGGACTGACGCTGCTGGTCGTCGAGGACGGAATGCCGGGCTTCGTCAAGGGCAGGGCGCTGGACAAGATGGGCTGCAAGGTGCAAGACACCGCCGAGTTGTCATTCACCGATGTTCGTGTCCCCGTGGCCAATCGGCTCGGTGAGGAGGGTGAGGCGTTCGGGTACCTCGGCCACAACCTGCCGCAGGAGCGGATGACCGTCGCCGTCGGGTCGGTGGCCCAGGCCCGGGCGGCCGTCGCCGCCACGATCGACTATGTCAAGGAGCGCAAGGCTTTTGGCACCCCGGTGGCGTCATTCCAGAACACCAAGTTCGAGCTGGCGGCGATGTCCGCCGAGATCGAGGCCGCGCAGACAATGTGCGACCGGGCCGTCGCCGAACTGGTCGCGGGCCAGCTGTCAGGTGCGGATGCGGCGAGGGTGAAGCTGTTCTGCACCGAGATGCAGGGCCGCGTCGTCGACCGCTGTCTGCAGCTGTTTGGCGGCTACGGCTACATGATGGAGTATCCGATCGCGCGGCTGTACACCGATGCGCGGGTGGCCCGCATTTACGCGGGAACGAGCGAGGTGATGAAGGTGATCATCGCCAAGTCGCTCGGGCTGTGATCGCCGGGTGGAAATGACCGGCCTGAGACCCTTGTCACACGCGCCAAACCAACCTACTGTGTGTTCACTAGGTTAGTTGGTGGCGACCCGCTGCGCCCGGCTCCGCCGCGCTGGCGATCGCCACCGGTTAGTTGGACGAAGGAGTCCGGTGCCCGACACACGGCCGTATGAGACGCTGCTGGCCAAGGGCGAGGATCGCAAACAGCGGATTCTCAAGGTCGCGCAGCGGCTGCTGACCCGAAACGGTTGGCGCAATACGACATTGGCGCAGATCGCCCGTGAGGCAGGCGTCAGCCCGGCCGGCCTGCTGCACCATTTCGAGTCCAAGGAACAGCTGCTGCACGCGGTGGTCGATGCCCGCGACGCCGACGACGACGCCCACGCGGACCGCGCCGGCGACTTGATTTCGGAAATCGCGGCGGTGGCGGATCGCTTCCACCGCTCACCCGAATTGGTGGGCACCTACACCGTGCTGCTCGCCGAGAACATGGACCCCGACGCGCCGCTGCACGACCGTCTGCTCACCCGTTACCAAGACGCCGTCGGCATCATCACCGGCCTCATCCGGCGCGGCCAGGAGGCCGGCCAATTCCGTATGGATATAGACGTCACCGTCAAGGCGGTGCAGATTCTCGCCTTCATCACCGGAATGGAGACCACATGGCTGCTCGACCCTTCGATACCGCTGACCGAAGCCTTCAAGGAGTACGCGGAATCGCTCGCTCGGGACATGGCGCCGCCGAGAACGACATGAGATACCAGCTCGATGTGGTCGCCGCAGACGTCGTCGATGTGGTGAAGTTCGCCGGCGGCTGGCTGTTCGACCGGGCGATGGCCGGCTGGGACGTGACGGTCCTGGTCGCCGACCACCCCGACGAGCGACCGCTGCAAATTCTCGGCGCGCGGGTCGTCGACCTCGAATACGCGCTGGCGACGGTCGGCCGGCGTCCGCGGCCGCAGACACTGGCCGCCGCCGCCGATCTCATCGGATGCGATTCACGGGTTCGCCAAGGCGTGCTGCAGGCCCTCGACCACGGCGTCACCGAAGTGACCCTGTGGGGCGAGACCTGGCCGCCCGAGCTGAACGACAATGTCGGACTTGTCCAGCATCGGCTCAGCGCCGCCGCGCAGGCGTTCAAGGCTCAGGCCCTCGCCGCGGCCGGAGTGCCGGCACGCCCGATTGGCGATGCCGAGACCTTCCGCAGCGGCGCGATGGTGTCCCCGTCGGTCGCGGCCGACCTCATCCCGGCCGGCTAACCGGTGCCTGCTCCGCTCCGTTGACGTCGAAGCGATCCCTATGGAAATGTAATACTCATAGCTGAGAGGGACGTTCTCACTAGCCGAGATTGCGCGAACGGAGCAGCAGATGGCGGACGATTTGACCGCGATGGATTTCTTCCGGGACGACCGGCTCCTCGAAAACCCCTACGCCTATTTCGACGCGCTGCGCCGCAAGTGCCCGGTCACCCGCGAACCGCATCACGGGGTGACGATGGTGACCGGCTGGGAGGAGGCCGTCGAGGTCGCCAACAACGCCGAGACGTTCTCGTCGTG
>Ga0070737_10002613_pt1 | contig 21214 bp, 20 predicted proteins | sample Coa_R1_10_FD_66438 | JGI IMG/M metagenome (GOLD analysis project Ga0070737, IMG submission 66438) | Surface soil microbial communities from Centralia Pennsylvania, which are recovering from an underground coalmine fire - Coalmine... | ecosystem: Environmental > Terrestrial > Soil > Unclassified...
CTGAGGCCTCCATCGTGGTCTCCAACAAACGCAACGCTCGCTGCCGAAACTCCGGCGAATACTGTCGGGGCATGCTTCCAATCCTCCTATAGGGATCGGAACAAAACCCGGGGTACTTCAGCAGGGATTGACGACGATGTCGGCGTTGTTGGCCGATGCGGCCGCGCGGTATTCGCAGACCGATCAAGCGGGGGCCGCGGGCATCGACGGGGCGGGGGTGTAGCCGTGAGTGCGTTCCGGGTGGATCCGGCGGCGTTGTTGGCGGCTGCGGACCGGATGTCGGAGTTCGAGCAGCATATGGAAGACAAGCTGGCCCACGTGACAGCGGCGGAGCGATCATTGGGCATTGCGTGGGACGGCACCGGCGGACAAGCCCAGGCCGCCGCGCAGCAGCGATGGTCCGAAGGGGCGCAGGAGATGCGCCAGGCATTGGCCGATCTGCGGCGAATCGCCGTCGGTGCGCATGAGAATTACCGCGGCGCAATGCAAACGAATATCCGCAACTGGGGCTGACCCCGCGTGGGTGGCTATGAGGTTGATCCGGTCCGGCTTGCCGGCGACGGTAAGAACCTCGCAGAAAAGGGCGACGCCTTGGCGGCGGCGGTGCAGGCGCTGCAGTCGGCGTTGTCGTCGTCGGGCCAAATGTGTGGCGATGACCCTGCCGGTAAGGCCTTCGCGCTGAGCTATCGCCAAGGTGGGCAGGCGTTGTTCTCGGCGGCAGAGGCCGCGGTGAATGCTTGTCGCAAGATCGGGTACGGCATTGAGGTCTCGGCGTCGAACTATGCCCACAGTGAGGCGGCCTCGACCGTCGGGGGAGCCGAGCCGTCGGTGCCGCCGCCGGGTGAGCCGCCGAAGTTCTCAGGTCCGACGATGCCCAATCCGTTCGGACCCGCGGTCGGCGAACCGATGTTGTGGGCGGTGGTCCGGCAGTTCGTGGGCAGTCCATGGCCGGACGGCAACCCGGCGACGTTGCGGGCCGCGGCGGCCGCTTGGCGCACGTTCGGCTCGGCGGTGGCGGGCATGACCGCGGCGGTCGGGGCCTGCTCTGCCGACTTGTCCGGCCACGACATCCCGGAGCTCTCAAAGATCACTGAAGCGGTGACGAAGATGAGTTCCGGTGTGGGCGGTTTCGGCAAGCAATGCGAATCGATCGCGTCGTCGCTGGATTCCTTTGCGGGCGAGGTCGAGTCGTCACAGAACGCGATCCGCGACTTGTTGCACAAGCTGAGCCCGTCGGGAATGGCCCAAGAGGTGGTCGGTTTTTTCACTGGGCACAACCCGATCGACGACATCAAGCAGGTCGCCAACGACATCAAGGAGATCCTGCACACCCTCAATCGTGAGGCCGACGGCGTTTCGACGATGTTCCAGGGCGCCATGAACGAACTCGACAATCTGACAACAGAATTCGAGAACTGGGCCCGCAAGGAGTTCACCCAATACCTGGGCGATGACGTCGGCGGCTTCGTGGCCGGCGTGTTTACCGCCGATCTCGACTTGGCCGAGGGGGGCGCCAAGAGCGTTATCGGGACCGTCGGCAGTCTGGGCGACATGGTCGCCCATCCCCAAGACCTCGCCAAGCTCGCGGCTATGGCCAACCCCGCAACCGCGCCCATGACGCTTGCACAACAAGCTATGCAATTTGCCCATGACCCTTAAAGGCTTCATCGACCAGAAGCTTGACATCGCCAAGGGTCTGGTCGACGCGAAGGACTGGACCAGCGATCATCCGCTGCGGGGAGCAGGCTACGTCGGCGGCACCATCGCGCAGTTGCTGATTCCGGGTGCTGGGGAAGCCAAAGCCGGCACGGAAGCCGCCAAGGCCGCTGACGAAGCGTCACAGGCGGCTCGGGCTGAAAGTCAGGTGGCTCGCGCCGGTGAGGGAATTCTCGGTGCCGGAACGGAATCTGGTGTTGCCGCAAAGGGTTCCAGCATTGCTCGCGATCTCAACTCGATCGATGTCAAGCCCGGCGAAGTCGCGCCCGCAGCTCCGCCCGTGCGACCACCAGAACCGGGCCCGTCGGTACGGCCGGCCGAGTCGGCGCCGGCTCAAGGGTCTGGGGCAGGTGCTGGGAGCGGGTCCGGCGCGGGGCGACCGCCGGTCGATGCTCCCGCTGCGCCCCATACCGGTGGCTTCCACGAACCGACGCCGCCGCCAGCTGCCGAGCACCCGACACCCGTATCCGCCGCGCCCGGTGGAGGCGTGCACGAACCCGCGCCGATGGCGGCAGCCGACCACACCGCACCGGCGAATACCGCCGCCCCTGGCGGTGGTATTCACGAACCGGCGCCGGTGGGTTCGGCTGGGGCGTCGGGTGAGCACGCACCCTCCGCCGGTATGCAGACGCCGGCTGCGGCGCCGAGCATGCCCGTGACTCCGGACGGATACCCGGGCCAACCGACGCTCGCAAGCGCTCATGCGCCGGAGGCCGCTCCGATGTCTCCCGCCCACCAGCCGATCCCGGACTCATACCCCGGCGGGGCTCATCCGCCCGAACCGCCACCAAACGACCCCGGCGGGCCGGGCGGAGGCGGCGGCCACGGCGGTGGCGGTGATGGCCATGGCGGCGGTGATGGCCACAGCAGTGGCGGTGATGGAAGCGGCCATGGCGGTGGTGATGGCCATGGCAGTGGTGACCACGGTGCTGGTGGTGACGACCATGGCGGTGGTGGTAGCGATCACCCTGGCAGCGGTGGTGACGCTGGCGATGGAGGAGAGCATCAGCCGCCCCCGGCGCGCGACGTCTTTCCGGACGCCAAACCGTACGGTGACCTTACTAAAGAGCAATACGAACAACAATTCATTGACGATAACGGCAACTTAATTTATCCCGACGAAAACGATCCGGCTAAGCCTTATGCGATTCCTGGAACCGTCCGAGATCTGACTGGAGAAGACCTTATGAAGCTGGATGGTAAAACGGTCGACCGCATTGGTCACCCTGGCGGTGCGTGGTTCGCTCCAGAAGGGACGCCTTATGAGGGCCGGGCCCTTCCGCATGAAAGTCTGGACAAGGCACTTCACAAATATGTTATACACCCGGAAAACGGCCTGCCGCCGGGATGGAAGCTTGAAGAATCTCGCGCTGCACCTTGGTTCGGTCAGCCGGGCGGTGAACCGCAATACAGAGTCATTGCCCCGCCTGGTGCAAAAGCCCGCGTCCAAGACTTAATTGATAGAGGATTCTTGGATGACATATGCGACTAGTATATAGTAGGACATAGTATGAGCGATTACCGGATTAACTTGAGCCGATTTCCGCCTGCGCTGCACCGGATTGTAAAAGCGTGGTACCTATGGCAGGTGGTAGGCCTACGCAAGCGGGGCAGTTACCCAGGCAAGGATCAGCGCGCTCCCGAGCGGTGGGAAACCGCAGAGCAGGTTTTTTGGGGCGCGCGTCCGCCCGAAATAACGAATGACTCCGAACTGGCTTTGGTGGACAATGCGGATCTTTCGTATTATCTCGTGCCAGACGGCGGCGTATATTATATTGACGAGGAAGAGCGTGGCTCGCGCGGCAGATTTTGGATGTTCAGGAATTACGAGGATGCCGAGAAGTGTCTGTTGTTCTTAATAAGTCAGGCAGCTCGACCGGGTAAATATTCTGATTCTCCGCGATTCCGCTGGTATCAGGAAGGGCTGAACCCGAACGTAACTCTACGTAAGTCTGATCCTGAGAACTTCCCGGGCCGGGTCACCTTGACAGTTGATCAAGAGTCGGCCGATCGAGGCTGGATGGGTGAAAATGATGCCGTCGCCTTCTCCCACGCCATAGTAATGACGTATGACGAACTTGATGCCGCCCTACGACGAGGCATCCCACCCGAATGGTTCAATGTAAACATTATCAGCGATTAAGCATGACTTGGTCATCACATCGATACCGACTATCCGGCGAAAACACTCCGAACAGGGTTTCTGGCAGGGACACCAGATCACTCGGAAACCAAAGCAAACCGACGACCCCCGACGCCGACAGTGCGGAAGTTCAACAAAATTGTCGCCCCGCTCTAGAATCCCTGAGTGATCACTGCATTCCTCGCCGAGCGAGACGCCGCTGTTCAGGCGGGGTACCTGATCGGGCTGTTCGGCATTCCTCTGGCCGGCTTGGTCATGCTTATCATCGGCTTGCAGCAGCGCTCGCGCGGCCGCATGCAGCCAGGCCCCTACCGCCCGGGCTACCCCCCGCCTCCTCCACGAATGCCGGGCAGCGGCTATCCATATCAGCCCGGCCCGTGGCCGCACCAGCCACCAATGCCGGGTAGCTATCCATACCAGCCCGGGCCGGGGCCTCAACAGCCGCAAGGGCCCTACCCTCCAACGCCATATCCGGGCTACCCTCCACCCCGTCCTCCTGGAGCGTCACCGGGCACGGCGCTGATTGCAATCGGCACTGTCCTGCTGGTGTTGGGCCTTCTGGGTATCCTGGGCCGCCTGGCCAGCGCAGCTTCCACCAATTCGGGCCATACTTCGAGCCAGTTGAGCCCGCGAGCAGCCGGAGGACTTGAGGTCGAACAACACATCGGCGAGTTCAATTTCCGCATCGCCCGCCCTGTTTAGACGCTGTCTTGTCACCCCTCGCCGCCACACTGCAGGCATGCTCGATCTCGTCCTCCCGCTGGAATGCGGAGGCTGCGGCGCGCCGTCGACCCGCTGGTGCGACACCTGCGCCAACGAACTGGTCCCCATCCCGGACGCGCCCCACGTCGTAACGCCGCGCGTCGACCCGCTAGTGCCGGTGTTCGCGCTCGGCCGCTACGCCGGTGCGCGCCGCAACGCGATCGTCGCGATGAAGGACCGCGGCCGCGCCGACCTGATCAAGCCGCTCTCACATGCGCTGGCCATCGGCATCCATCGCCTCATCACCTGGGGTCTGCTCGACGTGCCGCTGAGCATCGTGCCGGCGCCTACCCGTCGTGCGGCGGCCCGACAACGCGGCGGTGACCCGGTCACCCGGATGGCAACCGCCGCCGTCAAGAACCACCCCGACATCACCGTCGTCCCGGCACTGCGGATGAAGGCGCTCGCCCGCGACTCCGCCAGCCTGGGCACCGCAGAACGCGAACGCAACATCACCGGCCGGGTCCTGCTGCAGAAACCAGTCAGAGGCGAAGTACTGCTCGTCGACGACATCGTCACCACCGGGGCAACCGCGTGCGAGTCGGTCCGCATCCTGCACGCCGCGGGCATTCGCGTCGCCGCGGTGCTGGCGGTTGCCGCCGCGTAAAACATCGGCAAAGTACTGGCACTTCCACCTGGCCGCGGCTACGGTCGGCATCAAGCACCCGTGAACGCCTCACGGCGGCGCTTCCGGACAGATTTGGAGCGCCACGACACCGACGACGGTAGGAGGTGAGTTCTCGACACCTTGCACCGGCGGGCGGCCACGGCAGTAAGCGAACCCCGTCGGCGCGTGTATCTGGTAGCCGGGCACGCACCCTGCGTGCGACGCGAGAGAAACGAGTTGGCAAGTATGTCAAGGCAAACCGTGGATTCCGGCCAGGTTCTGGCTGACGCCGACGAGCAGGCCGAACCGACGCCCCACGCGGAGGTCGTCGTCAAAGGTCGCAACGTGGAGATCCCCGACCATTACCGCGTCTACGTCTCGCAGAAACTCGCCCGATTGGAGCGGTTCGATCGCTCCATCTATCTGTTCGATGTCGAGCTCAAACATGCTCCCAACCGGCGTCAGCGTAAATCGTGTCAGCGCGTCGAAATCACTGCCCGCGGCCGCGGGCCGGTAAGCCGAGCCGAGGCCCGCGCCAACAGCTTCTATGCCGCATTCGAGGCCGCGGTCGACAAACTGGAGAACCGGCTGCGTCGCGTCAAAGACCGCCGCAAGGTGCACTACGGCGACAAGACTCCCGTCTCGCTGGCCGCGGCCACGGCGGCCGTCCCGCCGACGGCGCCGGCCACAAACGCCGAGCCGGCACCCGAAGCCGACGGCTACCACGAGCCGGGTCGCATCGTGCGGATCAAGGAGCATCCGGCGACCCCGATGACTGTCGACGACGCGCTCTCGCAGATGGAGCTCGTCGGCCACGACTTCTTCCTCTTCCACGACAAGGAGACCGACAAGGCCAGCGTGGTCTATCGGCGACACGCCTACGACTACGGGTTGATCCGCCTGGCCTGACGTTCGGCGTCCAAAGAGCGACGTCACCTAGGATGGGGAGCACCAAAGACTCCTACCCATAAGGGACGAAGCTGTGCTGAGTAAGTTGCTGCGCCTTGGCGAAGGTCGCATGGTCAAGCGCCTCAAGCGGGTCGCCGACTATGTAGGCACGTTGTCCGACGACGTCGAAAAGCTCACCGACGCCGAGCTGCGGGCCAAGACCGACGAGTTCAAGAAGCGCCACGCCGACGGGGAAAGCCTCGACGAGCTGCTGCCCGAAGCCTTCGCGGTCGCCCGCGAGGCGGCCTGGCGGGTGCTGGACCAGCGCCCCTTCGACGTGCAGGTGATGGGTGCCGCGGCGCTGCACTTCGGCAACGTCGCTGAGATGAAGACCGGTGAAGGTAAGACCCTGACGTCGGTGCTGCCGGCCTACCTCAACGGCATCGGCGGCAAGGGCGTGCACATCGTCACCGTCAACGACTACCTGGCCAAGCGCGACAGCGAGTGGATGGGCCGGGTGCACCGCTTCCTCGGCCTGGACGTCGGCGTGATCCTCGCGCAGATGACGCCCGATGAGCGGCGGGTGGCCTACAACGCCGACATCACCTACGGCACCAACAACGAGTTCGGCTTCGACTACCTGCGCGACAACATGGCGCATTCGCTCGACGAGTGCGTCCAGCGCGGGCACAACTTCGCGATCGTCGACGAGGTCGACTCCATCCTGATCGACGAAGCCCGCACACCGCTGATCATCTCCGGGCCCGCCGACGGCAGCTCGAACTGGTACACGGAGTTCGCCCGGCTGGCGCCGCTGATGGAAAAGGACGTCCACTACGAGGTCGACCTGCGCAAGCGCACCATCGGCGTGCACGAGCTCGGCGTCGAGTTCGTCGAGGACCAGCTCGGCATCGACAACCTCTACGAGGCCGCCAACTCGCCGTTGGTCAGCTACCTCAACAACGCGATCAAGGCCAAGGAGCTGTTCCAGCGCGACAAGGACTACATCGTCCGCGACGGCGAGGTCCTCATTGTCGACGAGTTCACCGGGCGGGTGCTCTACGGCCGCCGCTACAACGAGGGCATGCACCAGGCCATCGAGGCCAAGGAGCACGTCGAGATCAAGGCCGAGAACCAGACGCTGGCCACGATCACGCTGCAGAACTACTTCCGGCTCTACGACAAGCTCGCCGGGATGACCGGCACCGCCCAGACCGAGGCGGCCGAGCTGCACGAGATCTACAAGCTCGGTGTGGTGCCCATCCCGACCAACAAGCCGATGATCCGCACCGACCAGTCCGACCTGATCTACAAGACCGAGGAAGCCAAGTACCTCGCCGTCGCCGACGACATCGCCGAACGCTACGAAAAGGGCCAGCCGGTGCTGATCGGCACCACCAGTGTCGAGCGCTCGGAGTATCTGTCGCGGCTGCTGACCAAGCGACGCATTCCGCACAACGTGCTGAACGCCAAATACCACGAGCAGGAGGCCGGCATCGTCGCCGAGGCGGGCCGGCGCGGCGCGGTCACGGTCGCCACCAACATGGCCGGCCGCGGCACCGACATCGTGCTGGGCGGCAACGTCGACTTCCTCACCGACAAGCGGCTGCGCGAGCAGGGCCTCGATCCGGTGGAAACCCCCGAGGAATACGAAGAGGCCTGGCACGAAGTGCTGCCCCAGGTCAAGGCCGAGGCCGCCGAGGAGGCCAAGCAGGTCATCGAGGCCGGCGGATTGTACGTGCTGGGCACCGAGCGGCACGAGGCCCGTCGCATCGACAATCAGCTGCGCGGCCGCTCCGGCCGCCAGGGCGACCCCGGCGAGTCCCGGTTCTACCTGTCGCTGGGCGACGAGCTGATGCGGCGGTTCAACGGTGCCGCACTGGAGTCGCTGCTGACCAGGCTCAACCTGCCCGACGACGTGCCGATCGAGGCCAAAATGGTCACCCGGGCGATCAAGAGTGCCCAGACCCAGGTCGAGCAGCAAAACTTCGAGGTCAGAAAGAACGTCCTCAAGTACGACGAGGTGATGAACCAGCAGCGCAAGGTGATCTACGCTGAGCGTCGTCGCATCCTGGAGGGCGAGAACCTGCAGGAGCAGGCCCACGACATGCTCGTCGACGTGATCACCGCCTACGTCGACGGCGCCACGGCCGAGGGCTACGCCGAGGACTGGGACCTGGCCAAGCTGTGGGACGCACTGAAGACGCTGTACCCCGTCGGCATCGACCACAAGGACCTGTTCGACCCCGACGCCGAAGGCGAGCCCGGCGAGCTGACCCGCGAGGAGCTGCTCGACGCGCTGATCAAGGACGCCGAAAGGGCTTATGCCGCACGGGAAGCCGAGCTCGAGGAGCTCGCCGGTCCCGGCGCCATGCGCCAACTGGAACGCAACGTGCTGCTCAACGTCATCGACCGCAAGTGGCGCGAGCACCTCTACGAGATGGACTACCTCAAGGAGGGCATCGGCCTGCGCGCGATGGCCCAGCGCGATCCGCTGGTCGAGTACCAACGCGAGGGCTACGACATGTTCGTCGGCATGCTCGAGGGCCTCAAGGAGGAGTCGGTCGGCTTCCTGTTCAACGTCACCGTCGAAGCGGTGCCGCCGCCGGAGGTGGCCCCGGTGGCCGAGCCGGAAGACCTGGCCGAGTTCGCCACCGCCGCGGCGGCCGGCGCCCAGCAGCGCGCCGGACCGCCTGCCGAGCCGCGGCAGACTGCGCCAAGTGCGTTGCGCGCCAAGGGTATTGAGGACGAGTCGCGCGCGCTCACCTACTCCGGTCCCGCCGAGGACGGCTCGGCGCAGGTGCAGCACAACGGCGGCGGGGCGCAGAAGGTGACGGCTGGCGCCAGTCGCCGCGAACGGCGCGAGGCTGCGCGCCGGCAAGGCCGGGGGGCCAAACCACCCAAATCGACCAAGCGACGGTAGGTCGCCGTGGACGTCAAAGAGGTGCTGCTGCCCGGCATCGGTCTGCGCTACGAGTTCACCAACCACGACGGCGACCGGATCGGCATCGTCGCCCGGCGCAGCGGCGACTTCGAGATCGTCCTGTACGCGCGCGACGACCCCGACCAGGCGCAGCCCGTCTTCAGCCTCACCGACGAAGAGGCCGACGCCGTCGCTCAGATCCTGGGCGCACCGCGGATCGCCGAGCGGTTCACCGAACTCACCCGCGAAGTGCCGGGCCTGGAGGCCGGGCAGGTGCACATCGCGCCGGGCAGCCCCTTCGTGAACCGCCCACTCGGCGACACCCAGGCCCGCACCCGCACCGGGGCCTCGATCGTCGCGATCGTCCGCAACGAGGAGGTGCTCGCCTCGCCGGGGCCAGCCGAGATCCTGCGGGCGCGTGACGTGCTGGTGGTCATCGGCACCGAAGACGGCATCGGCGCGGTCGAGCAGATCGTCGATAAGGGCTGAGCCATGCAGGTTTCGGTGGCGCCGCTGTTAGAGCTCGGCGTCATCCTCACCCTGCTTGCCGTCCTGGGCGCGGTGTCCCGCCGCTTCGCGTTGTCGCCGATACCGGTGTATCTGGTGACCGGCCTGGCGCTGGGCAACGGCGGCATCGCCCAGGTTGCCGCCGCCAGCGACTTCATCACCACCGGCGCCCCAATCGGGGTCGTGCTGCTGATGCTCACGCTGGGGCTGGAATTCTCGGCGGTCGAATTCGCCAGCAGCCTACGCCGGCATCTGCCGTCGGCCGCTGTCGACGTCGTGCTCAACGCCGCGCCCGGCGCGGTGGCCGGCTGGCTGCTGGGATTCAGCGGAGTCGGCATCCTGGCGCTGGCCGGCGTCACCTCCGTGTCGTCGTCCGGGGTGATCGCGCGGCTGCTGGAGGACTTGCACCGGGTAGGTAACCGCGAGACCCCGGCGGTGCTGTCGGTGCTGGTGCTCGAGGACTTCGCAATGGCGGGCTACCTGCCGCTGTTCGCGGTGCTGGCATCGGGCGGCTCCTGGCTGCACGCGCTGGGCGGCATGGCGGTAGCGATCGCCGCGCTGGTGGTGGCGTTCACCGCGTCCTACCGGTGGGGCCATCACGTCGGCCGGCTGGTCACCCATCCTGATTCCGAACAGCTGCTGCTGCGGGTGCTCGGCATCACGCTCATCGTGGCGGCGGTGGCCGAATCCGTGCACGCGTCGGCGGCCGTCGGCGCATTCCTTGTCGGCCTCACGCTGACCGGTGAGACAGCCTCACGGGCTCGTCGCGTGCTCGGCCCGCTGCGTGACTTGTTCGCCGCGATTTTCTTCCTGGGGGTCGGGCTCACGGTGGACCCGGAGCACCTGCTGCCGATGCTTCCGGTGGCACTGGCGCTGGCCGCCGTCACCTCGGCCACCAAGCTGGCCACCGGAGTGTTCGCTGCCCGGCGCGACGGGGTGGCGCGACGGGGTCAGCTGCGCGCCGGTACAGCGCTGATCGCCCGCGGTGAGTTCTCGCTGATCATCATCGGCCTGGTCGGCTCGTCGATCCCCGGCATGGCCGCGCTGGCCACGTCGTACGTCTTCGTGATGGCGATCGTCGGCCCGCTGGTGACGCGGTTCACCGGCGGACCGGTGGTGGCGGCCGCACGCGCTGCGGCATAGCGCATTCAGCCGATGTGCAGCGCCACAAGCTGCCACCGGGTGTCGGCCTGCCGCTCGACCCGGCAGGCCACGGCGTGCACGCGGTGCCCGCGGCTGTAGGTGCCGAACACCTCGGCGGCGGTCGGACTCACCGCCTGCAGCCGCAGCCGTCGCAGCACCGCCGCCGCGCCGTCGTCGCTGGCGACTCGACCGGCCGTGGCCCGGGTGGCGGCGAGCACCGAGTCGACGAGACCGCTGTCCAGCAGGCCCTGCAACTGCGCCGCCGGGCGGCGGCGGTCCATGACCTCCAAGACGCGGCGCAGTGCCGCATCGGCGAAGATGGCCGCCTGCCGCATCTGTGGGGGCACGCTAGTCGCCTGGGGGCGCCCCGGAAATCCCTGCGGCGGACGGGTATTCGGGCGCCGCAACGGGGTGGCCGACGGTGGCCGGCATTGCCGGAGGTCTCGTGGCGGCGGTTCGTAGTCGACGACGGGACGGACACTGTGCACAGCGCTCTCCAGTGATGTCGGGCGGGCAAAACCAAGCAAGCCTGCTGGAGAGTGGCAGACGTTCCTGTTGCAGCGACCCGTTGCGCCCGGCTGTGCCGCGCTCGCGATCGCCGCGTGTGACGATCATCGCACAACCGCCGCGTCCGCGTACCCGCGCTGCACAGGCACCCGCGCGGCGGTTACCGTGAGCGACGATATCGGCGAATTGGCAAGAGGGAGACCGGACGTGAGGCGACTGTCCCCATCGGACGCCTCCTTCTATCGGCTGGAGAACACCGCCACCCCGATGTACGTCGGCTCGCTGTCGATCCTGCGCCGGCCGCGCGCCGGGCTGAGCTACGAGACGCTGCTGGCCACCGTCGAGCAACGGCTGCCGCAGGTACCGCGGTATCGACAGAAGGTCCAGGAAGTCACCATGGGGCTGGCCCGGCCGGTATGGATCGACGACCGCGACTTCGACATCACCTACCACGTGCGGCGTTCGGCGCTGCCGTCGCCGGGCAGCGACGAGCAGCTGCACGAACTGATCGCCCGGCTGGCCGCCCGACCACTCGACAAGTCGCGGCCGCTGTGGGAGATGTACCTCGTCGAGGGGCTGACCAAGAACCGTATCGCGCTGTACACCAAGTCGCATCAGGCGCTGATCAACGGGCTGAGTGCGCTGGAGATCGGCCACGTCATCGCCGACCGGACACGGCGCCCGCCGCCGTTCCCCGAGGACATCTGGGTGCCGGCCCGCGAACCCGGCACCGCCCGGCTGCTGTTGGGTGCCATCGGCGAGTGGGCCATCCGCCCCGGCGTGCAGCTGCAGGCCGTCCGGTCCGGAATCACCGAGCTGGCAACCAATTCCGAGCAACTGGTCGACGTCGGGCGCCGGCTGTTCGACGTGGCGCGCACGCTCGCGCGCGGGAGGGCGCCCAGCAGCCCGCTGAACACCACGGTGTCACGCAACCGGCGATTCACCGTCGCGCGCGGACGCCTGGAGGACTACCGGACGGTGCGGGCCCGCTACGAATGCGACGTCAACGACGTGGTGCTGGCCGTGATCACCGGAGCGTTGCGCAACTGGCTGCTGTCACGCGGCGAAGCGGTAGCGCCGACGGCGACGGTGCGGGCGATGGCCCCGCTGTCGGTGTACGTCGACGAATCGTTCGACTCGGCCGGCCGCGGTCAGGCGATCAGTGAGGTGGCGCCGTTCCTGGTCGACTTGCCGGTCGGCGAGGGCAACGCCGTGGTACGGCTGTCTCAGATCGCGCACGCCACCGAATCGAATCCGGCCGCGGGAAGCCTGGTCGACGCGCGCAGCATCGTGACGTTGTCGGGTTTCGCACCGCCGACCCTGCACGCGATGGGCATCCGGGTCGCCACCAGCCTGCCCAGCTTCGGTGGACGGGCGTTCAACCTGTTGATCACCAATGCGCCGGGCGCCCAGGCGCAGATGTACATCGCCGGCGCCAAGTTGCTGGAAACCTATGCGGTGCCGCCGCTGCTGAATAAGCAGGTGCTGGCGATCGGGGTCACGTCCTACAACGGCATGCTGTATTTCGGCATCAACGCCGACCGGGATGCGATGAGCGACGTCGACGTACTGCCGGGCTTGTTGAGCGAATCGCTCGACGAGCTGTTGGAAGCGGCGCGGTAGATGCGGGTGTACATCCCGGCCACGCTGGCCATGCTGCAGCAATTGGTCGCCGACGGTTCCCTGTGGCCGGTCAACGGCACCGCGTTCGCCGTGACGCCGTCGCTGCGCGAGGCGTACGCCGAGGGCGACGACGACGAACTCGGCGAGGTTGCCCTGCGGGATGCGGCGTTGGCCTCGCTGCGGCTGTTGTCCAGCGCGGCCGACGAACTGCCGCCGCGGCGCGCGGTGCTGGTCGCCGACATAAAGGACCCAGCAAACGTCACGCTGCGCCCGGATCTCGACGACGCCGTGGTTCGCCTCGGCGAGCCGGTGGCCATCGAGAATGTCGTCGCCGCGTTCGTCGACAACGCCGCCGCCGAGGCGGACGTGACCCGGGCGATCGCAGTCATCGATGCGGCCGACCTCGGCGACGAGGACGCCGAACTGGCAGTCGGCGACGCCCAGGATCACGATCTGGCCTGGTATGCCACCCAGGAGCTGCCGTTCCTGCTCGAACTGCTCTGAAGGACTGGATACGGAAGCGTAGGTTACGGTACCGTAGGTCAGATCGGGCGGGTGTGTACACCGCTCTCGCCCCGTGAGCAGGGAGCTTCCCAAATGAGCAAGAAAATCGCGAAGATCACTGCTGACGTCGTCGATACCCGTCCTGCCACCGTCGTCGGGGCGGAGCGCCATCCGGGCTGGCACGCACTGCGCAAGCTGGCCGCGCGGATCACCACGCCGCTGCTGCCCGACGACTATCTGCATCTGGCCAACCCGCTGTGGTCGGCCCGCGAGCTGCGCGGCCGCGTCCTGGACGTGCGCCGCGAGACCGAGGACTCGGCGACGCTGGTGATCAAGCCGGGCTGGGGCTTTTCCTTCGACTATCAGCCGGGTCAATACATCGGGATCGGGCTGCTGGTCGACGGGCGGTGGCGATGGCGGTCCTACTCGCTGACCTCCAGCCCGGTGACCGGTGACCGCACCGTCACCATCACCGTCAAGGCGATGCCAGAGGGCTTCCTGTCCACCCACCTGGTCGCCGGCGTCGCGCCCGGCACGATCGTGCGGCTGGCCGCGCCACAGGGCAACTTCGTGCTGCCCGATCCGGCGCCACCGGCCGTGCTGTTCGTCACCGCCGGGTCGGGCGTCACCCCGGTGATGTCGATGCTGCGCACACTGGTGCGCCGCGACCAGATCACCGACGTGGTCCACCTGCATTCGGCGCCCACGGCGGCAGACGTGCTGTTCGCCGGCGAGCTTGAGCAGCTGGCCCGCGACCACGCGGGCTACCAGCTGCGGGTGCGTACCACGCGCAGCCAGGGCCGGCTCGACCTGAGCCGCCTCGACGACCAGGTGCCCGACTGGAAAGAGCGTCACACCTGGGCCTGCGGGCCCGAGGCGATGCTCAACGCCGCCGAGCGGGTCTGGTCGGCGGCCGGTGTCGCCGAGCGGTTGCACCTGGAACGGTTCGCGGTGTCACGCGCCGCGCCGGTCGGGGCGGGCGGGACCGTCACCTTCGCGAAAAGCGGGAAAACCGCCGTCGCCGACGCGGCGACCTCGCTGATGGATGCCGGCGAGCGGGTGGGCGTGCAGATGCCGTTCGGCTGCCGGATGGGCATCTGCCAATCGTGTGTCGTGGGGCTGGTGGAGGGTCACGTCCGCGACCTGCGAACCGGTGTGGAACACGAACCCGGAACCCGGGTCCAGACCTGTATTTCGGCGGCGTCGGGCGACTGTGTACTGGAAATTTAACTGCTACTCACAGGTAACCTACGGATTCGTAGGTTACGATAGCGTAGGTCAGGAACTGCAAGACTGCAGGAAGGCAAAAACCCATGGCGATTAGCGACATCGAAGTATTCGCCCATCTGACGGATACCGACATCGAGAATCTGGCCACCGAGCTGGACGCCATTCGCCACGACATCGAAGACTCTCGCGGCGAGCGCGACTCCCGCTACATCCGCCGCACCATCGTGTTTCAGCGCACGCTGGAAGTCGCCGGCCGCGTGCTGCTGGCGGCAAGCAAGCGGCGATCGGCCTGGTGGGCCGGCGCGGCCACGCTGGGCGTGGCCAAGATCGTCGAGAACATGGAGATCGGCCACAACGTCATGCACGGCCAGTGGGACTGGATGAACGACCCGGAGATCCACTCCTCAACGTGGGAGTGGGACATGACCGGGTCGTCCAAGCATTGGCGGTACACCCACAACTTCGTCCACCACAAGTACGCCAACATCCTCGGCATGGACGACGACGTCGGCTACGGGCTGCTGCGCGTGACCCGGGATCAGCCCTGGAAACGGTTCAACATCTTCAACCTGGTTTACAACACCCTGCTCGCCCTCCTCTTCGAATGGGGCGTCGGCTTGCAGCATGTGGAGATCGGCAAGATCGTCAAGCGCCGGATGGATAACGAAGAAGCCCGCCAGCGGGCAGAGGAGTTCTTGACCAAGGCCGGTCGCCAGGTGTTCAAGGACTACGTCGCCTTCCCGGCGCTGACCTGGCTGTCCCCCGGTGCGACGTACATGTCGACCTTGAAGGCCAACGCGGTGGCCAACGTGATCCGCAACCTGTGGTCCAACGCGGTGATCTTCTGCGGGCATTTCCCCGATGGCGCAGAGAAATTCACCAAGACCGACATGATCGGCGAAACGAAGGGGCACTGGTATCTGCGGCAGATGCTAGGCAGCGCCAACTTCAATGCGGGCCCGGTGATGCGGTTCATGAGCGGCAACCTGTGCCACCAGATCGAGCATCACTTGTATCCGGACCTGCCGAGCAACCGGCTGGCCGAAATTTCGGTGCGGGTGCGGGAAGTCTGCGACAAGTACGACCTGCCCTACACGACGGGCCCATTCCTGCTGCAGTACGCGAAGACATGGCGGACCATCGCCAAGCTGTCGTTGCCGGACAAGTACCTGCGCGACACCGCTGACAACGCGCCCGAGACCCGCAGCGAGCGGATATACGCCGAACTGGAGCCGGGGATGCTTGGCACCGATCCGGCCACTGGCCGGCGCCGCGGCCTGAGAACCGCGATCGCCACCGTGCGGGGCTGGCGCCGCAGCAAGCGCACCCCCTCCTCCGGCGCGAGCGTGCGTGTCCCCGGTCGACACGCCGCCTAAATAACCGGTTTTACGCACGCTCGGGCTATCGAAACGCCCGATTGCCGTAACTGTCGAGCGAGACAACTTCTCCGATCGGCCGACGCGTCGTGGGGCCGTATCTGCCGATCGGCCAGCCAAGCGGTATTACCGCGCACGGCGTGACATTCCACGGCAGGCCCAGGGCGCGTCTCGCCAGCAGCTTGCTCCACAGCGGCACGGTGATGAGCCCGGCACCCAAGCCGGCCGCACGCGCGGCCAGCAAGAGATTCTGCACCGCAGGGTAAATGGAACCGTAGGCACTGCTCGTTGCCACCGTCGGCCAGGGTGGGATGACGCCCTTGAGGCACGCCACAATCACGACAGGGATCTCGTCGAAGTGATCCGCCTACCATTGCACTGCTTTGAAGAGCCGGAGCATCTTTTCATCACCCCTGCGTTCAGAGGAACGTTGGTAGACCCGGCCAACCAGTTTGATCGCTCTGCGATTCAACCGGCCCAATTTCGCTAACACTTCGCGGTCCTTGACGACGATGAACTCCCAATTCTGCGCGTTCGAACCGGTCGGTGCCCTCGTGGCCAGCTCCAGAAGTTGGAGCACGAGTGAGTCGTCAACGGGGTCACTCTTGAGCCGACGGATCGAGCGTTGGGTGCGCATCGTATCTTCGAGCGGCATCGTCAAAGGCTGTTGCGGCGTCATGACGATGATTGCAACACAGTCAAGCCAGCCCATGTGGCTGGCCCTACTCCGCGAGCGTGCGTAAACCCGGCTTTTTAGGCGGCGTGTCGACCGGGGACACGCACGCTCGCGCCGTTAGGGGCCATCAGGTTTCGCGCAGCACTGCCAGCAGGCGCCGGGCGGCGGCGACACGGCGGGCGGCGGATCCAGCCAACGTGTCCAATGCGCACTCCGGGTCGGAGGGTGGGCCCATATGCCCGCAGCCGCGCGGACAATCCGAAACAGCCTCGGCCAGGTCGGAAAACGCCAACATCACGTCGTCGGGTTCGATGTGTGCCAGCCCGAACGAGCGGATTCCCGGGGTGTCGATCACCCAGCCCGAGCTGCCGAACGGCAGCGCCACCGACTGCGTCGACGTGTGCCGGCCCCTGCCGATCTCGGTGACTTCGCCGACCGCCCGATCTGCTTGCGGCACAAGTCGATTCACCAACGTCGACTTGCCTACCCCGGAGTGGCCAAGCAGCACGGTCACTTTCCCGGACAGCAGGGGAGCGACGGCGTCCAGCGGGTCGTCGCGGCCCGCGGTGACCACGGTGAGATCCAGGTCGGCGAACTGGGCGGCGAACGGCTCGGCGGGCGCCAGATCGGTCTTGGTCAGGCACAGGATCGGCGTGAGCCCGCCGGCGTAGGCGGCAATCAGCGCCCGGTCGACCAGGCCGGTGCGCGGCGGCGGATCAGCCAGCGCGACCACGATCAGCAGCTGATCGGCGTTGGCAACGACCACCCGTTCGGTCGGGTCGGTGTCATCGGCGGTGCGGCGCAACACCGTTCGGCGTGGCCCGCGCCGGACGATGCGCGCCAGGGTATCGGGTCGGCCGGACAGGTCGCCGACCAGATCGACGTCGTCGCCGACGACGATCGGTGTGCGGCCCAGTTCGCGTGCCCGCATCGCGGTGACCCGACGGTCGGGGTCGCCGCCCAGCACACAACCCCAGCGGCCGCGGTCGACGCTGACCACCATGGCGGGCTTGGCGTCGGCGTGGCGGGGGCGGGTCTTGGTCCGCGGGCGCGAGCCGCGCCCGGACCGGATCTTGACGTCGGATTCGTCGTAGTCGCCCGGCCTCAACCGCGAGACTCCCGGACCATGTCGGCCCACAGCCGCGGAAACTGCGGCAGCGTCTTGGCGGTGGTGGCGATGTCGTCCACCTCGACACCGGGTACGCGCAGGCCGACGATGGCGCCGGCCGTCGCCATCCGGTGATCGGCATAGGAATGCCAGATGCCGGAATGCAGTGGCGTAGAGGTGATTTCCAGACCGTCCGGAGTCTCCTGGCAGTTGCCGCCCAGCCGGTTGATCTCGGCGCTCAACGCAGCGAGCCGGTCGGTTTCGTGGCCGCGCAGATGTGCGATGCCGCTCAGTCGTGACACCGAGCCCGGGGCGGCCAGCGCCGCCAGCGCCGCGACCGCCGGGGTGAGTTCACCGACATCGCGCAGGTCGACGTCGAACCCACCGTATGACGTTGGGCCCTGCGCCTCGAGATACGAATCGGATTGCATCACAACCGAATCCAGTTGTCGCAGGATGGCGAGGATGGCGTCGGCGGGTTGGATGGCCGCGGCCGGCCAGCCGGTGATGCGCACCGTGCCGCCGCTGACCACCGCCGCCGCCAGGAACGGGACGGCGTTGGACAGGTCCGGTTCGATGTCCCAGTGTCGCGCCGCGACCGGGCCCGGACGCACCCGCCAGCGGTTGGGCGTGGAGTCGTCGACGTCGACGCCGGCCTGACGCAGCATCGCCACCGTCATCGCGATGTGCGGCGCCGACGGCAGCGCCGCACCGTTGTGCTGGACGGTCAATCCCTCGGTGAACGACGCGCCGGACAACAGCAGCCCGGAGACGAACTGCGACGACGCCGACGCGTCGATCGCCACGGTGCCGCCGCGGACCGATCCGGCGCCGCGCACCCGGAACGGCATCCGGTCGCCGTCGACGTCGACACCCAGGCCGTGCAGCGCGTCCAGCAACGGGGCGATCGGCCGGATCCGGGCCTGCTCGTCGCCGTCGAAAATGACCGTCGCGGCGCCCAGCGCGGCCAGCGGCGGCACGAACCGCAGTACGGTGCCGGCCAGCCCGCAATCGATCCGGGCATCCGGGGCGGGGGCGATGCGCCCGCTGACCGTCAGTTCGGACTCCGCCCCGTCGACCCGCAGCCCCAATGTCTGCAGGGCGCCGATCATCAGGTCGGTATCGCGGCTGCGCAGTGCGCCGCTGATCGTCGACGCGCCGCTGGCCAGCGCCGAGAGCACCAACGCCCGGTTGGTCTGGGATTTCGAGCCCGGCACAGTCACCGTCGCCTTGACGGGCGACGGCATTGTCGGGGCCGGCCAGGTGCTCATGCATCCATCATCGCGTACGCGGCGATCGCAAGCGCGGCGAAGCCGGGCGCGACGGGTCGCCGCCCAGTCCCTCAGGCACGATGGGAGGTATGTGCGGACGATTCGCGGTCACCACCGACCCCGCTGCCCTGGCCGAGAAGATCCAGGCGATCAACGAGGCGCGCGCGTCGGAGAGCGCCGCGCCCAACTACAACGTCGCACCCACCACGACCGTCACCACCGTGGTGCGCCGCCACGACGAACCCGACGACGAGCCGACCCGGCGGGTGCGGCTGATGCGCTGGGGGCTGGTGCCGCCGTGGGCCAAAGCGGGACCCGACGGCGCTCCGGAGTCCAAGGGCCCACAGCTGATCAATGCCCGCGCCGACAAGGTCACCGCGTCGCCGGCGTTCCGTGCCAGCGCCAAATCCAAGCGGTGCCTGGTTCCGATGGACGGCTACTACGAGTGGCGGGCGAACCCCGAGGGCAAGAAGACCCGCAAGACGCCGTTCTACATGTACCGCGAGGACGGGGAGCCGCTGTTCATGGCGGGACTGTGGGAGGTGTGGAAGCCCGACAAGGATGCTTCGCCGTTGCTGAGTTGCACGATCATCACCACCGACGCGGTCGGCGAGCTTGCCGAGATCCACGACCGGATGCCGCTGGTGGTGGCCGAAAAGGATTGGGACCGTTGGCTGGATCCCGATGCCCCGCCCGACGACGAACTGCTGGCCGGCCCGCCCGACGTGCGCGGCATCCGGATGCGCGAGATCTCAACTCTGGTCAACAACGTGCGCAACAACGGGCCCGAGCTGATCGAGCCGGCCGAGCCACAGCCCGAACAGGCGACGCTGCTGTAGAAGCCGGCCAAACTTAGGTAGTCGGCTACTCTAGGCGGCTCGCTCCGCGCGGCTGCACGATCTCACCGTGACCGCGACCGAGCACAAGACCGACGCGTCGACCATCGTCGTACGCAACCCCGCCGACGGGCGCGTGGTGGGTGCCGTACCGATCGAGACGTCCGAGGCCGTTGCCGCGAAAGCCCGTGAGCTGCGCCTGGGCCTGTTGCGCGCATCCGCCGCTCGAGGGGTGCGCCGGTAGGGCATCGCGCCGAGGGGTGCCGCCCGGTAGCCCCACCGGGCGGCCATCCAATGGGGGGAAACGCAAAGGCCCCAAAACCCAGTGGTTTTGGGGCCTTTGCTCTGCCTGCGTGTCATGCCCGTGCGACTTCTACCATCTCGAAGTCGGACTTGGCCGCTCCGCAGTCCGGGCAGCTCCAGTCATCGGGGATGTCGTCCCAGCGAGTGCCGGGCGCGATACCGTCTTCCGGCCAGCCCTTGGCCTCGTCGTACTCGAAGCCGCACTGCACACACATGAACAGCTTGTAGTCGGTCATTGAGTCACTCCTATCGGTTCGAAGTCGACCTTCTCGCGGACTGCACAATCAGGGCAGCACCAGTCGTCAGGAATGTGGTCCCAGCGTGTGCCGGCCGGAAAGCCTTCGCGGGCAGCGCCGTTGGCTTCCTCGTAGACGTAGCCGCAGCCCGGGCAGCGGTAGGCGGCCATCAGGCCGCCACCGCCCCGTAGCGGGCCAGCACCTTGCCACGCACACGCGGGTGGATGTTGGCCCGGGTGATGTCGCCGTCGTAGTGCTCGAGCACCCGGTGGTCCATCAGCCGCCGCCAGACCGGCGGGAAGTACGTCACCGCGATCAGCGAGCCGTAACCGGCCGGCAGATTCGGCGAGCCCTCCATGCTGCGCAGCGTCTGGTAGCGGCGCGTCGGGTTGGCGTGGTGATCGCTGTGGCGCTGCAGGTGATACAGGAACAAATTGGTGACCATGTGGTCGGAGTTCCAGCTGTGCTGCGGCGTGCAGCGCTCGTAGCGCCCGTTGTCCAGCTTCTGGCGCACCAGGCCGTAGTGCTCGAGGTAGTTCACCGACTCCAACAGCGACGCGCCGTAGATCGCCTGGATGATGAGCAGCGGGATCAGCGCCGGGCCGAACACCGCGAGCAGCACCGCCCAGAACACCACCGACATCAGCCAGGCGTTGAGCACGTCGTTGGACAGATGCCACGGGCTCTTGTTCAGCCGGCGCAACCGCTGCGCCTCCAGGCTCCACGCCGAACGCAGGCTACCAAACACGGTGCGCGGCAAGAACTCCCAGAACGTCTCACCGAAGCGGGACGACGCCGGGTCCTCAGGGGTGGCCACCCGCACGTGATGCCCGCGGTTGTGCTCGATGTAGAAGT
>Ga0070737_10002614_pt1 | contig 21207 bp, 18 predicted proteins | sample Coa_R1_10_FD_66438 | JGI IMG/M metagenome (GOLD analysis project Ga0070737, IMG submission 66438) | Surface soil microbial communities from Centralia Pennsylvania, which are recovering from an underground coalmine fire - Coalmine... | ecosystem: Environmental > Terrestrial > Soil > Unclassified...
GAACCAGACCGACCCCAACGCCCACGAGTGCCGGCTCGCCTGATCCCGCGAGGTGCGCAATGGATGAGGTGCCGATGAGCGTGCTCGATCGCTTCCGGCTCGACGGGCGCGTGGTGCTCGTCACCGGCGCGGGCAGCGGCCTGGGCCGCGCCATCGCCCACGCGGTGGCCGAGGTGGGCGCCCGCGTGGTGGCCGTGGACCGCGACGGCGACCGCGTGGCAGCCGTCACACGGGCACTCGCCGCCGCAGGCGCCCGCGCGCTGGCGGTCACCGCCGATGTCGCCCGCGCCGAGGAGGCCGAGCACGCGGTGAGCACCACGGTCGCTGCCTTCGGCCGGCTCGACGTGCTGTTCAACAACGCCGGCATCACCAGCCCGCCGGCGCGGGCGCACGAGTTCGCCGAGGCCGAGTGGCGGCGCGTGCTGGACACCAACCTCACCGGCGTGTTCCTGATGGCGCGCGCCGCGCTGCGAGTGCTGCTGGCCCAGGAGCGCGGGCCCCGTGGGCTGCGGGGCAAGCTGGTCAACACCGCCTCGATCTGGGGGCTGGTCGGCAGCCAGCTCCACCCCGTGCCCGCCTACACGGCGGCCAAGGGCGGCGTGGTCAACTTCACGCGCGAGCTGGCCGCCGAGTACGCCCGCGACGGGATCACGGTGAACGCCATCGCGCCCGGCTTCTTCCAAACGAATCTGAGCCCGCGCATGCACGAGCCCGACTTCGCCACCCGCTTCGGGAGCATCGTGCCGCTGGGCCGCGTCGCGCAGCCCGAGGAGCTGCAAGGCCTCGCCGTGTTCCTGGCCAGCAGCGCCTCCGACTACCTCACGGGCCAGATCCTGGTCATCGACGGCGGCGTCACCGCCGTCTGAACCGCCACGGGGCGACGACGTGGAGATCGACGAAGGCGCCGTCCTGCCCACCAGCATCGACCCCCACAGCCCGGCGTTCCGCGCCAACCAGGCGTACTGGGAGCGCGAGCGGCAGGTGCTTCGCGAGCGGCTCGCCTGGGCCCGGGCTGGCGGCGGCCCCCGCGCGGTCGAGCGCCACCGCGCCCGCGGCAAGCTGCTGGCCCGCGAGCGCATCGAGCTGCTGCTCGATCCGGGCTCGGCGTTTCTGGAGTTCTCGCCGCTGGCCGCCTGGGACCTGTACGACGGCGAGGCGCCGAGCGCCGGGATTGTCACGGGGATCGGCGTGGTGCGCGGCCAGGAGTGCGTGATCGTCGCCAACGACGCCACGGTCAAGGGCGGCACCTACTATCCCCTCACCGTCAAGAAGCACCTGCGCGCCCAGGAGATCGCGGCCCAGAACCACCTACCCTGCCTGTACCTGGTCGACTCGGGTGGCGCCTTCCTGCCGCTGCAGGACGAGGTGTTCCCCGACCGCGACCACTTCGGCCGCATCTTCTACAACCAGGCGCAGATGTCGGCGGCCGGCATCCCCCAGCTCGCCGCGGTGATGGGCTCGTGTACCGCCGGCGGCGCCTACGTGCCGGCCATGAGCGACGAGACGATCATCGTGCAGGGCACCGGCACGATCTTCATCGGCGGCCCGCCGCTGGTCAAGGCGGCGACCGGCGAGGAGGTCACCGCCGAGGAGCTCGGCGGCGCCGACGTGCACACGCGCCTGTCGGGCGTGGCCGACTACCTGGCCGTGGACGACGCGCACGCCCTCGCCCTGCTGCGCGACATCGTCGGCCGGCTGCACCGCCCGCGCTACCTGCCGTGGGAAGTCCGGTCGCCACGGCCACCACGCTACGACCCCGCCGAGCTGTACGGCATCGTGCCGGCCGACCCGCGCCAGCCGTATCCCGTGCGCGAGGTCCTGGCGCGCCTGCTCGACGACAGCCGCTTCAGCGAGTTCAAGGCGCGCTACGGCACCACCCTGGTCTGCGGCTGGGGGCGTATCGGCGGCTATCCCGTCGGCGTGCTGGCCAACCAGGGCGTGCTGTTCGCCGAGAGCGCGCTCAAGGGCGCGCACTTCATCGAGCTGTGCTGCCAGCGCCAGATCCCGCTGGTGTTCCTGCAGAACATCACGGGGTTCATGGTCGGCCGCGAGACGGAGACCCGCGGCCTCGCCCGCGATGGAGCCAAGCTGGTGATGGCCGTGGCCAATGCGCAGGTACCCAAGTTCACGGTGATCATTGGCGGCAGCTACGGCGCGGGCAACTACGGTATGTGCGGCCGGGCCTACGCGCCGCGCCAGCTGTGGACCTGGCCCAGCGCGCGCATCGCGGTGATGGGCGGCGAGCAGGCCGCCGACGTGCTGGTCACCGTGCGCCGCGAGCAGCTCGCCGCCCGGGGCGAGACGCTCAGTGCCGAGGAGGAGGCGGCCCTGCGCGCGCCGATCCTGGCCAAGTACGAGCGCGAGAGCAGCCCCTACTACAGCACGGCGCGGCTGTGGGACGACGGGCTCATCGACCCGCTGGACACGCGCCAGGTGCTGGCCCTGGGCCTGGCCGCCGCCACCCGCGCGCCCATCCCACCCACGCGCTTCGGCGTGTTCCGCATGTAGCGCCCTACCCCCGCGGCACGTCACGATCTGGTGTATGATCAGGGACGGTCCGCGATGTTAGGCGACGACGGCGGCGCCGCGGATACGTGCGCGCCAAGGGGGGAACGGCGATGACGGCGACCGCTCCACAGACCCGGTTCAACGTCGGCGGCGTGTGGCTCCAGCAGCCCTTCAAGATCCGCCGCCTCGGCCACTTCGGCTTCAACGTCGTGAACATCGAGGAGTGCGTCCGGTTCTATACCGACCTGCTGGGCTACCGTATCTCCGACACCATCGACTTCTCGGAGCGCGCGCGCAGCCCCGAGCAGCTCGCCGGGCTGGGCGACCCGCGCGGCTACTTCCTGCGCTATGGCACCGACCACCACGCCTTCGTGCTGTTCAACAAGCGCGTCCGCGAGGCGCTGGACCCCCACCGCCGCTTCCCGCCGGGCGTGACGGTCAACCAGATCACCTGGCAAGTCGGCAGCCTCGGCGAGGTCGGCCGCGCCATCCGCTGGTTCGCCGAGCGCGGGGTGGAGATCCAGCGCTCCGGGCGCGACATGCCGGGCTCGAACTGGCACACCTACGTCTACGACCCCGACGGCCACACCAACGAGCTGTACTACGGCATCGAGCAGATCGGCTGGGACGGCTACAGCAAGCCGCGCGCCATGTACGATCGCGGCTTCCGTGAGCCGCCCCCGCTGCCGCAGATCTCCGAGGAGGCCGAGGTGCAGCAGGCCCTGGAGCGCGGCATCGACCTGCACAGCGGCTACCGCTACGTCGAGCAGCTGCCCGCTACCTACGACGTGGACGGCATCCTGCTGCCGCGGCCGTTCAAGATCGTGCGGCAGGGGCCGGTGAACCTGTTCGTGCGGGACGTCCAGCGGGCGCAGGAGTGGTACCAGGAGACGCTCGGCTTCCTGTTCACCGAGGAGGTCACGTGGCGCGGGCACCGCTGCGTGTTCCTGCGCAACAACACCGAGCACCACTCGCTGGGCCTGTTCCCCCTCGCGCTGCGGGAGCAGCTGGGGCTGAGCCCGCACACCACGACCATGTCGTTCGGGCTGCAACTGGCCAGCTACCAGCAGCTCCGCGACGCCGTGCGCTTCCTGCGCGACCACGGGGTGCGCCTGGTCGACTCGATCCCGCCCGAGCTGTACCCAGGCATCGACTACGCGGCGCACGTGCTCGACCCGGACGGCCACTGCCTCCAGCTCTACTACTACATGGAGCAGATCGGCTGGGACGGCCGCCCACGCCCGGCCCACCTGCGGCGCCCGGTGACGCCCGGCGAGTGGCCCGAGGTGCTGGAGCCGCTGTCCGACACCTACCAGGGCGAGCCGTTCCTCGGCCCCTGGGGCTGAGCCCCACGACCACTCGGCGCCGGCTCCCCTTCGCCACCGAACGCACCAGTTGCGCGCCGCCTGCCCCGCGCGGCACCATGGGCCCAAGACCGCGCCGCTGGACCCCGGGTGTTCCGCAAACTCCTGATCGCCAACCGCGGCGAGATCGCCGTGCGCATCGCCCAGGCCTGTCGGGAGCTGGGCGTGCGCGCCGTGGCCGTGTACTCTGACGCCGACCGCGACGCGCTGCACGTGGCGCTGGCCGACGAGGCGTACTACCTGGGGCCCGCGCCGCCCGCCGAGAGCTACCTGCACGCTGAGCGCCTGCTGGAGGTCGCGCGGCGCAGCGGCGCCGAGGCAGTGCATCCCGGCTACGGCTTCCTCGCCGAGAACGCCGCCTTCGCCGCCGCCTGCGAGGCGGCCGGGCTCGTGTTCGTCGGGCCTCCGCCCGCCGCGCTGCGCCTGCTGGGCGACAAGGCGGCGGCCAAGCGCCTCGCCCGCCGCTGCGGGCTGCCCGTCGTGCCGGGCTACCAGGGCGCCGCGCAGGCCCCAGCGCTGCTCGCCCGCCGCGCGGCCCGGCTCGGTTTTCCCCTGCTGATCAAGGCCGTGGCGGGCGGCGGCGGCCGCGGCCTGCGGCGGGTGGCCGATGCCCCGAGCTTCCCCGTGGCGCTGGCGCAGGCGCGGCGCGAGGCGCAGGCGGCTTTCGGCGACCCGCGCGTGCTGCTGGAGCGCGACGTGACGCCCGCCCGCCACGTCGAAGTGCAGTTCCTCATCGACCGCCACGGCACCGCCCTGGCCCTCGGCGAGCGCGACTGCAGCGTACAGCGCCGGCACCAGAAAGTGCTCGAAGAGGCGCCCGCGCCCGGGCTCAGCGCCGCCGAGCGCCGCCAGCTCGGCCGCTGGGCCACCCGCCTGGCGCGCGCCGCCGGCTACGTGGGCGCCGGCACGGCGGAGTTCCTGCGCGACACGGCCGGCCGCTACTACTTCCTGGAGGTCAACGCGCGGCTCCAGGTCGAGCACCCGGTGACCGAGCTGGTGCACGGCGTGGATCTGGTGCACTGGCAGCTACGCCTGGCGGCCAGCGAGCCGCTCGCTCTCCAGCCGGCCGACATCGCCCCGCGCGGCCACGCCATCGAGGCGCGCCTGTACGCCGAGGACCCGGCGCGCGACTTCCAGCCGACGGCGGGCCCGCTGCTGCGCTGCGAGCTGCCGCACGGCCCCGGCCTGCGCTGCGACCGCGGCGTGCGCGCCGGCGACACCATATCGCGCTACTACGACACCCTGCTGGCCAAGCTCATCGCCCACGCGCCCGACCGCCCGACGGCCCTGGCGCGGCTGGCCTGGGCCCTGGAGCACACGGTGGTGCACGGCGTGACCACCAACCTCGCGCTGCTGCACGCCGTGGTGTGCGACCCCGACTTCCAGGCCGGCCACCTGCGCACCGATTTCCTGGCGCTGCGCCCGGCGCTGTGGGCCGAGGCCCCGCCGCCCGAGGAGGCGCTGCTGGCCGCCGCGGCCGCCGACCTGGCCGGCTGGCCCGGCACCGGCTCGGCCGATCCCTGGACGGCCGCCGGGCCGTGGCGTGGCGCGGCCTGGCCCCGCACGCTGCACTACCAGGCGGGCGGCCGCCGGTACGAGGTCCAGGCCGAGCCGCTGGCGCCTGGCGTCTGGCGGGCGCGCGTCGCCGATGGCCCCTGGCACCGCCTGGAAGCGCGCGGCGCCGCGGGCCGCCTCCTGCTGCTTCTCGACGACCAGCCGCTGGCCGCCACGGTGCAGGTGCTAGAGGGCGCGGCGCTCGACGTGCAGCTCGGCGCGGCTCGCTGGCGCCTCGCCCGGCCGGCGCCGCCCGCGCTGCCCGTCGCGCCGCCGGGCGACCTCCCCACGCCCAGCCGATCTCCGGCGGTGCAGTCGCCGCTCCCGGCCGAAGAAGCGCGGCGCGGCAATGAGGGCGTAGTGCGAGCGCCGACGGCCGGCGTGGTAGTCGCGCTCCACGTGCAGCCGGGCGACGTAGTGCGCGCGGGCCAGCCGCTGGTGGCCCTCGAGGCGATGAAGCTGGAGCAGACGCTCACCGCCCCTACCCCCGGGCGCGTGCGCGAGGTGCGCGTGCGCGTGGGCGAGACGGTGGCCAGCGGGGCGCCGTTGGTCGTGCTCGACCCGAGCGCCGCCGCGGCCCCGTGAGCCGCTATGCACTACCCTATCAATAGGGCGCTGGTGCGGCCGAGCGCACTGCCGCCGTGTACCGCGGGCCAGGAGAGAGCATCATGAGCGAGTGGACGCGCAACCTGGTCGACGACGACGCGACGCTGCGCGAGATCCTGCGCACCTGCCGTCGCATCGCCGTGCTGGGCATCAAGACCGAGGCGCAAGCCGGCCAGCCGGCCATCGAGGTGCCGCGCTACCTGCTGGCCCAGGGTTATGAGATCGTGCCGGTGCCCGTCTACTACCCCGAGGCCACGCGGATCCTGGGGCAGCCCGTCTACCGGCGCGTGCAGGATATTCCCGGCGGCGTGGACCTGGTCGACGTGTTCCGCCGGCCCCAGGACATCCCGCCGCACCTCGACGACCTGCTGGCCGCGCGGCCGCGAGTAGTGTGGTTCCAGCTGGGCATCCGCCACGACGAGGTGGCGCGCACGCTAGCCGCCGCGGGCATCCAGGTGGTACAGGACCGCTGCACGCTGATCGAGCACCGCCGCCTGCTCGGCCGCCCCGTGGCCGGCTAGCTCCCGCGCTGGTCGAGCACCACGCGGTAGGTGTCCAGCCGCGAGCGCACGGGGCTCTGGGGGTTCGTCTCGGCGTGCGCGCGCTGGAACGCATCGCTCGCCCGCCAGGCCTCGAAGCTCGCCTCGTCCTGCCAGGTCGTCACCACCAGGAACTCGTCCTCCCGCGTGTGGCGCAGCAGCTGGAAGCTGATGAACCCCGGCACCCCGGCCATCCCGGCGCTGCGCCCGAACGCCGCTTCCAGGTGCGCCGCGTAGTCCGCCGGCACCTGTAACCGATTGATCGCCACGAACATCGTCTCTCCCTAATGCCGCCCCTCCAGACGATATCGACCGACCGGGGGAGTGTCAACTCCCCGCCGCGGCGTGCTTGGCCGGCGGCGCGCGACGGCGGGGAGCACGGCGACGCTCCCGGTTGCGCGCGCGCCAGGTCGCGGCTATACTTCCCTGACTCGAACATCGATTCAGGACAGTATCACCGCGATGGGAACGGCGACCGGCGAGGCGCGGCGGCAGGCGATCTTGGCGGCGGCCCGTGCGCTGCTCGCCGAGTCGCCGGCGCCGTCTGTCACCCTCGACGCCATTGCCGCCCGGGCCGGCACGACCAAGGCGACGCTGTATCGCTACTTCCCGAGCAAAAGGAGCCTGCTGGCCGCAGCGTGCGGGGAGAGCGAGGAGGCGGCGGAGGCGGTAGCGCGGCGCGACCAGATCCTGGATGCCACGATGGCGGTCGTGGTGCGCTATGGGCTCCACGGCGCCACCATGGAGCGCATCGCGGCGGCCGCGGGGGTAAGTGCCCCGGCCCTGTACTGGCACTTCAAGAACAAGGACGAGCTGTTTCTGGCCATGATCCAGCGGCTCGCCTCACGGGTCCAGGCCGCGCTGCTGGCGGAGCTCGGCCCGGATAGCGATCTCACCGAGAGCATCCAGCGGCTGGTCGCGCGCGCCATCGTGCTGCAAGCGGAGCAGATCGAGTTGATCCGCGTCGTGTTGGCAGAGGGCACCAGCCGGCCGCGGCTACTCGCGGCGCTGGGCGATCAGCTGATCGGTCCGCTGTGGGCCCGGCTCGCAGCCTACTTGGATGCCCAGGTCGCCGCCGGCCACCTGCGGCCCGGGGATGGGCTCCTGCGGATCGTGGGGCTCGCGGGCATGATCACCTACTACAACCTGGTCCGCCGCACCTTCGGGGACCGCCTGCCCCTGCCAGGCGGGGCGGCCGCCGCGGGGGAGTTCACCCGCATCTTCCTGCATGGCGTGCTGAATGGCCCCCGGTCCAGGGAGTGAACCAGCAGCCAGTCGGCACCGCGGGCGGAACCCCGACTCGACGGGCCCGGGGAGGGCAGCAGTGAGCTATCTGACTGGCGCACGCGACCCAGTGCAGGTGCCCCAGCAGCCAGCCGGGCATCGCGCGGCGCTGGTGGCAGCCGTGGTGGCGCGGTTGGCCCGGCGGCCTCTGTCCCGCCGCGTGTTGCTCGGGCTCGTGGCAATCGTCGGGCTGAGCGCGCTAGTCGCACACCGCTGGTTCGGCGCCCCTGCCGCTGCCCAGCTCGTGGCGGTCGGGACGCTGGAGGCGACGGAAGTCAGTATCGCCGCCGAAGTCACGGCGCGCATCCGCGAGGTGGCGGTCGTCGAGGGCCAGGCCGTGCGCAAGGACGACTTGCTGGTCGTGCTCGACGACACGCTGCCCGCGCTGCAGTATCGCCAGGCAACGCCCGCCGAGCAACAGGTGCTGGGCGTTCAACTCACCAAGTACCGACTGGTCGCCCCGCTGGACGGGGTCGTTCTGCGCCGCAATGCCGAGCCGGGCGAGGTCGCGGTCGCCGGGGCGCCGCTGCTCACGCTCGCCGACCGGTCGTACCTCGATCTGAAAGTGTACCTGTTGCAGCGCGAACTGCCGCGAGTGCATGTGGGGCAGCCCGTGCGCATCGAGGCGGAAGCGCTGCCCCAGCTCGCTGCCTATGGCGAGGTGCGCAGCATCGCCGAGCGGGCCGAGTTTACCCCGCGCAACGTGCAGACCCCGCGCGATCGCCTCAACCTGGTCTACGCGGTGAAGATCCGCCTCTACGCGCCCGACGCGCGCTTCAAGCCGGGTATGAGCGTCGTGGCGCGCTTCGAGGAGTAGGCGATGACGAGCCGCGTGCTGGCCGTGCTGATCAAAGAGTTCATCCAAATCCGGCGAGATCCCCGCACGCTGGCGATGGTGCTGCTCCTGCCCGCCGTGCAGCTTCTCCTCTTCGGCTACGCGATCAACACCACCGTCGAGCACTTGCCGACCATCGTGCTCGACCAGGCCGACGATCGCCTTAGCCGCGAGCTGATCCAAGCGTTGAACAACTCGGGCATCTTCGACGTGGTCGCGACGGCTCGCGATGCGGGGGCGCTGCGCCAGGCTATCGACAGCGGCGCCGCTCGAGTCGGGGTGATCATCCCGCCCGATTTCGCTCGAGCCCAGGCGGCAAGCCGCCCCGCCGCAGTGCAGGTGCTGATCGACGGCTCGGACCCAACTACGGCCCAGTCGGCGCTGTACGCCCTGGTCGCCGTGGGCCAGATGCGCGCCATCCAAGCACTGAGCGCGCGCCTAGCGCAGCTCGGCCTCGGCGGCGAGATGCCGTTGGAGGTCCAGCCCCTGGTGCTCTACAACCCGCAGATGCAGAGCATCGACTTCATGATACCCGGCTTGATCGGGCTCGTGTTGCAGAATATCACCCTGATCCTCACCGCCTTCGCCATCGTTCGCGAGCGTGAGCGCGGTACGCTGGAGCAGCTGATCGTCACGCCGCTGCGCTCGTGGGAGCTGATGCTCGGCAAGCTCCTGCCCTATGCGATACTGTCCTTCTGCAACGTGCTGGTAGCCCTGGCCGTGGGCGCCTGGTGGTTCGGCGTCGAGATCGCCGGCAGCGTTCCCCTGCTGCTGCTACTCTCGGGGATATTTTTGATCAGCAGTCTGGGGCTCGGTTTACTCATCTCGACGGTGTCCGAGACCCAGGGGCAGGCTATCCAGCTCGCCATGTTCGTGCTGTTACCAGCGATCTTGCTGTCGGGCTTCATGTTCTCGCGCGATGCGATGCCGCTGCCCCTTCACGATCTAGGTTACGCTATCCCCTTGACCTATTTTCTGAAGATCATCCGAGGGATCATGCTGAAGGGCGTCGGGCTCGACCTGCTATGGTGGGATCTCGTGCCCATGGCCTTGTTGGGCGCGGTCGTATTCGTGCTGGCAGCCCTCCGCTTCCGCAAACAGTTGGCATGAGGCGGCGCCATGGTGCCGAGGCAGCCCTATACGTCGGCGGTGGCAGTGACGGTCACCCATCTCTCCCGCCATTTCGGCCAGTTGCAGGCCGTCCGCGATGTGAGCTTCCAGGTGAACACGGGCGAGGTGTTCGCCTTGCTGGGCCCCAACGGCTCGGGTAAAACCACTCTCATTCGCATGCTGTGCGGCCTTCTCACGCCAACGAGCGGCCAAGCACGTGTGCTTGGCTACGATGTCACCACGGACAGTGAGGCCATCAAGGCGCGCATCGGCTACATGTCGCAGCGCTTCGGGCTCTATGAGGATCTCTCAGTCCGCGAGAACCTCGACTTCTACGCGGGCCTCTATGATGTGCCACGGCGCGAACGGCGAGCGCGCATCGAAGCACTGATCGCGATGGCCGGTCTCGCGGGACGCGAGCGACAGCTCGCCGGCACGCTCTCCGGCGGCTGGAAGCAGCGGCTGGCGTTGGCCTGTGCCATCGTGCATCAGCCGCCGCTCCTGTTCCTCGACGAGCCCACGGCGGGGGTGGACCCCGTATCCCGCCGCCAGTTCTGGGGGCTGATCTACAGCCTGGCGCAGCAGGGGACGACCATCTTCCTCACGACCCACTATCTCGACGAAGCCGAGCACGCCCACCGCGTGGCGCTGATGTACTTTGGCGAGCTGGTAGCCTTGGACACGCCGGCGGCACTGCGCGCGCACGGCCTGCACGGAACACTCCTCGAGATCGCCTGCGATCAGCCGCTGGCCGCGGTGACCCACGTGCAGGGCCTGCCAGGCGTGCAGGAGGCGGTGCTGTACGGCTCGGTGCTGCACGTCATCGTCGCGCCGGGCGTGGCGCCCGAGACGGTGGCGCAAGCGCTCACGGCCGCCGGGATCACCGGGGTGAGCTGGCGTCCCATCGCTCCCACGCTCGAGGATGTATTCATCTCGCTGCTCTCGAAACCGCCCGCGCCGGCCCGCGCTTAGCCGGTCGCGGCGCGGTATACTCAGAGGCCGCGCCACGGGGCCGGCGGCGCGACCGGTATATTCTGGCGCCGCGCTATCACGCTACCACGGGGAGACGACCATGAAGTTCGGGCTCACGCTGCCCAACCGCGGCGTGCTGTTCGGGGTCACCACCACCGACGAGCTGCTGGAGATGGCCGAGATCGCCGACCGCTCCGAGCAGTTCGCCTCCGTATGGGTGGGCGACAGCTTGCTCGGCAAACCGCGCTTCGAGGCGCTCACGCTGCTGGCGGGCATCGCCGCGCGGACCCGGCGCGTGCGGCTCGGGCCGGCCTGCATGGCCAGCTTCTCCCTGCGCGATCCGGTGCTGCTCGCCTACCAGTGGGCCAGCCTCGACCTGATGGCCGGCGGCCGCACCGTGCTCGTCGCCTGCACCGGCATCGTCGAGCAGGAGGGCGCCAAGCTGGAGGCCGCCCTGTACCGCGTCACCCCGCGCGATCGCGTGCGCCGCCTGATCGAGTGGATCAAGATCCTCAAGCTGCTGTGGACCCAGGACCACGTCAGCTTCCAGGGCGAGTACTACCAGTTCGAGGGCATCACCATCGAGCCGAAGCCGGCTGCCAAGCCCCGCCCGCCCATCTGGATCGCTAGCAACGCCGGCCGCAGCGGCCTGCCCGACCGCGCCGCCATCGAGCGCACCCACCGCCGCGCCGCCCGCCACGCCGATGGCTGGGAGACCTCCCTGTGGGACGTGGACGACCTCGCCTGGCGGCTGGAGGACATCCGCCAGAAAGTGCGCGAGGAGGGCAAGGACCCCGCCACCTTCGAGTTCCACCTGTACCACAACTTCAACATCAACGACGATCGCGCCGCCGCGCTCGACGAGGCCAAACGCTTCCTGGACACCTACTACTCGACCGACTTCTCGCCGCAGCACATCGCCGGCTGGACCGCCGCCGGCTCGCCCGAGCAGTGCATCGAGCACCTGCGGCGCTACAAGGCACTGGGCTTCACCGAGGTGACCCTGCGCCCCGCGAGCTGGGACCAGCGCGGCCAGCTCGCGCGGCTGATGCGCGACGTGCTGCCCTACGTGTAGGGCCTGGCACCGGGGTTCGCAGCGGTCCACCGCCGTCCTCGCGGGCGGCCCGCCGTTCGCGGCAGCAGGGAACAGGGTCATCCCGTAGTCACGGACCAGTTAGGAGGCGGCCGTGCTCACCGGCATCGACCACCTGGTGATTGCCGTACCCGACCTCGACGCGGCTATCGCCAGCTACCGCGCGCTCGGCTTCACCGTCATCCCCGGCGGCCGGCACACCGTCGGCACGCACAACGCCCTGGTGCCGTTCGCCGACGGCGCGTACCTGGAGCTGATCGCCTTCTACGAGCCGAACCCCGCCCACCGCTGGTGGTGGCCGCTCCAGCGCGGCGGCGGGCTGGTTGACTTCTGTGCTGGCACCGACGCCCTGGCCGCCGACATCGCCGCCTGGCGCGCGGCGGGCGTGGCGCTCGGCGATCCTACCCCCATGACCCGCCGCCGGCCCGACGGCTACGAGGTCCAGTGGGTCCTGGCCATCCCCGCCGAGGAGCAGCGCGGCGTGGTGCCGTTCCTGATCGAAGACCGCACGCCGCGCGCCGAGCGCGTCCCGAGCGGCGTGGCGCACCCGAACGGCGCCCAGGGCGTGGACACGCTGGTCGTCGCCGTGAGCGAGGCCGAGGCGGCGCGCGGGTGGTACGCCGCCGCGCTCGGCCAGCCCGGGGAGCCTGTCGCGCGGCCGGATCTCGCCGCTAGCGGCTACCGCTTCGCGCTCGGCCCGCACCACGTGGAGCTGCTCGCGCCCGCGGGCGGCAACGGGCCACTGGCCGACTGGCTGCTGCGCCGCGGCCCCTCGCCCTACGCGGCGACGCTGCGCACCAGCGGCGCGGCGCGCGGCCCGCTGGCCCCCGAGCAGGCGTGCGGCGCCCGCCTGACCCTGCTCTGACCCCACGCCGCCGGCTCGTCGCCGCCGTGGAGCGCTCGGGGTACAGTGGGCCCGCCCCGGCGCACGCCGGCTAGTGCCGGAAGTGGCGCTGGTGGGTGAAGATCATCGCCATCCCGTGACGGTTGGCCGCCTTGATCACTTCCGCATCGCGGATCGAGCCGCCCGGCTGGATCACCGCCGTTACCCCGGCCTCGGCCGCCCGCTCGATGCCGTCCGGGAAGGGGAAGAACGCGTCGGAGGCCATCACCGAGCCGACCGCGCGCTCGCCCGCCTTGCGGCAGGCGATGTCCACCGCGTCCACGCGGCTCATCTGCCCGGCGCCCACGCCGACCAGCGCCAGCTTCTTGGCCAGCACGATGGCGTTGGAGCGCACGTGCTTCACCGCCCGCCAGGCGAACAGCAGGCTGGTGATCTCCTCCAGGGTGGGGTGCCGCTCGGTCACCACGTCGCGGGTCAGCGCGCTCTCCGGCAGCGCATCGCGCGTCTGCACCAGGAAGCCGCCCACCACGCGCTTGTAGTCGAGGTCGAACGGCCCCGGCTGGCCCGGGCCGGTGGGGGGCCGCACCCCACCCGCGGCGACGATGCGCAGGTCCTTCTTGCGGCGCAGGATCTCCAGCGCCTCGTCGGTGTAGCTCGGCGCGATGAGGTCTTCGAAGAACACCTGCGCGACCTCCTGCGCCAGCGCGGCGTCCACGGGGCGGTTGGTGCCCACCGCGCCGCCGAACGCCGACTGCGGGTCGCACTCCAGGGCGCGCCGGTACGTCTCGGCCAGATCGTTGCCCGTGGCCAGCCCGCAGGGGTTGCCGTGCTTGACGATCACCACCGTGGGCGAGGCGAAGTCACTGACGATCTGCCAGGCGGCGTCCAGATCGTAGGTGTTGTTGAACGACAGCGCCTTGCCGTGCAGCTGCTGGCCGCGCACGATGCCGTACGGCAGCGGCCGCACCGTGGCGTCGGCGTAGAACGCCGCGAGCTGGTGCGGGTTCTCGCCGTAGCGCAGCGGCATCAGCTTGCGCAGCGCGATGGTCATCTCGTCGGGGAACAGCTCGTCGTGCGGCCGCAGGAACCCGGCGATCTGCGTGTCGTACACGGCGGTGTGCTGGTACGCCTTGGTGGCGAGGCGCCGGCGCATGTCCAGCGACACGCCGCCCGGGCGCCGCAGCGCCTCCAGCACGTCGGCGTAGTCGCGCGGGTCGCACACCACCACCACCCAGGGGTAGTTCTTGGCCGCCGCGCGCAGTAGGGTGGGCCCGCCGATATCGATGTGCTCCAGCGCGCTCTCGGGCGTCAGGTCGTGCTCGGCGACCTGCTGGGCGAACGGGTACAGGTTCACCACGACGAGATCGAACGGGGTGATGCCCAGCTCTTGCAGCTCGTCCATGTGCTTGGGATCGTCGCGGCGCGCCAGGATCCCCGCGTGGATCACCGGGTGCAGTGTTTTCACCCGCCCGCCTAGGATCTCGGCGAAGCCCGTGATCTGCTCCACCGGCCGCACGCCGACGCCCGCGCCGCGCAGCAGCTCCTCGGTGCCGCCCGTGGAGAAGATCTCGATGCCCAGCTCGTTCAGGCCCTGCGCGAAATCGATGACCCCGGCCTTGTCGTACACACTGATGATGGCGCGCACAGTTTCTCTCGACCCCCGCTGGGCAGTGTTCGGGCGCGCGACCAACGCGCCGCGTGCGATGATGCTGTCGCCATTATACGGTGGGCCGCGCTCCCGGCTCGGCCGCCCCCGATCGGCCATAATACCGGCGCGCGCCGCGCTCGGCTGGCGCCCTGGCTGGGGCTCGCGGCCACGGCCGCGACACGCCTGCCAGGAGACCGCATGGCCGCCCGCTACACCGCCGCGCTGGCGCTCGCCGAGCAGCTAGCCCGCGAGGCCGGGGCGCTGCTGCGTGCGGAGTTCCATCGGCCCGAGGGCCCCGAGGGCGAGCGCGGCTACGCCGCCGTCGATGCGCGCGCCGAACGGCTCATCCGCCGGGGCCTGCGCGCCGCGTTCCCCGCCTGGGGCTACCGCGGCGAGGAGACGCGGCCGCACGAGCCGCCCCACGACCCTGACGGGCACGTCTGGCTCGTGGACCCCAACGATGGCACCAGCGCCTTCGTGCGCGGCCAGCGCGGCAGCGCGATCTCGATCGCCCTGCTGCGCGACGGCGTCCCCGTGCTGGGCGTCGTCTACGCGCCCTGCGCGCCCGACAGCGCCGGCGACCTGATCGCCTGGGCGGAGGGCTGCGGGCCGCTGCGGCGCAACGGCGCGTCCGGTCCCGCGTCGCCCTGGCCCGATGCGCTGGCGCCCCACGCGGTGGTGCTCGTCTCCGACGGGGCCGAGCGCCGCGCCCTCGACAACCTGCGCCTGCTGGCGCCGGCCCGCTTCCGCGCGCTGCCGAGCATCGCTTATCGCCTGGCCCTGGCGGCGGCGGGCGAGGGCACGGCCGCGGTGTCGCTGCACACCCCAGGCGACTGGGACTACGGCGGCGGCCACGCCCTGCTGCGCGGCGCGGGGCAGGTGTTCTTGGACGAGGCGGGCCGCCCGGTCGCTTACACGCGCGACGGCGAGAGCCACGTGCGTCGCTGCTTCGGCGGCCTGCCGTACGCCGCCGCGGCGCTGGCCGCCCGCGACTGGAGCCTGCTGGCGCGCGGCCGTCCCGATCCGTGGCCGGCGCCCGAGCTGCCGTTCGACCTGGTGCGCTTGCAGCCCGGGGCCAACGTGGCCGACGCCGCCCTGCTGGCGCGGGCGCACGGTGCGCTGCTGGGGCTCCTGGTCGCCGACGCCTGGGCCGCCTGCACGCCGCTCACGCCGCTCGACGCGCTCCCCGCCGCGCCCTACGACCGCCTCGGCGGGCTGCTCGGCCAGCCCACGCCCTGGGGCGAGTCGACGCTCCTGCTCGCCCGCGCGCTCGACCAGGCCGGCCGCGTCGACGAGGGACGGATCGCGCACGCCGCGGCGTGGCACCGCGCCAGCGCCCCGGCGGCGCCCGGCCCGGCGGCGACCGACGCCCAGCGGGCGGCGCTGCGCGCCCTGGCCGAGCTGCTGGTCCTGGCCCGCGGCCCCGCGGCCGTGCCGCCCACGAGTCCACCCGCGGCGACCGGCCTAGAGGCGCTCGCCTGGATCACTCCCCTGGCGCTGCTCGGCCACGCCTGGTCGCCCCCCAAGCTGGCCGAGCACGCCCGGCGGCTATGCACCTGGTACCCGCCGGCCGCTGAGCTCTGCGTCGCCTACGCGCTCCTGCTGGCCCGGCTCGTAGCCACCGGTGAGCCGCTGGCAGCCGCGCTCGCCTGGCTTGCCCAGTGCGCGCCCACGACCGCCGCGATCCTCACGGGCGCCGATCGCGCCGCGCCCCCGGCGGGCCTGCTGCTGGCGCGGACGCTCGCCGCAGTGGCGCGCGCGCCGTCGTTTGCTGCCGGGCTGGCGACGCTGCACGAGCAGGTCCTCGGCCCCGACAGCCCGCTACCCGCCGCTGGCGCGCCGCTGGTGGCCGCCGTCGCGGGCGCGCTGCTCGGCGCCCTGCACGGCCGCGACGCGATCCCGCTGCCGTGGCGCCAGTGGGTGCTGAGCTGTCGGCCCGCCGAGGGGCTGGCGCACGTGCCGCGGCCGCGCCCGCGCCCCTGCTGGCCCGTGGACGCCCTGGCACTGGCCGAACGACTGCTCGTCGCCGGTCGCTCGGCCAGCGGCTCCGTCTGACGGCACCGGAGCGTCGGCCGGCTAGCTGGCGACCACCCGCAGGTGCCGGCGCCCGGGGCTCGGCAGCTGCGAGCAGACCAGCGCGGTGGCCAGCAGGGCGATCACGGCCCGCGCGCGGTCGGGCCTGGCGGTCGGCCCACTGCGAGCCGACCGCTCGGCCCGCGCGCGGTCGGGGTGCGCCACGCGGTTGCGCAGCATCCGCACCGTGTGGGCGAGCTGCACGCCCTGGCGATCGAGGGGCCCCTTGCCGGCCTGCTCGATGAGCTTCGCCAGGTCGAGGGGCTCGTCGGGCTCCAGCAGCGTCGTCAGCCGCGCCTCCAGCAGCTTGCACATTTCAAGCGCGGTGTACGGACCGAGAGAGGCTGCCTCGCTAGCCGCGACGAACTCCGGATCGTCCGGAACCAGCTCCCGGGCCAACTCGCGACACTGTGCCTCGAACGTGCGCGCCGCGAGTTCGGCGGTGAGCCGCTCCACTTCCGCCTGCGCTTGCGCACCGGCCTGCCGGAGCTGGTCGGCCTCTTGTGTCCGCTGGGTTAGGGCAGCCTGGAGCCGCGCGCGCTCCTGCCGGATAGCCGCCAGCTCCGCCTCCAGCTCGTGCTGCCGCGCGGTGAGGCGCTCCACCTCTTCGCGCAGGGCGTTCGCATCCGGCCCTGACCGATCGGTGGGGCGCGGCACCGAGCAGGGCATGAGCGCACCGCGAAACTCCTCCATGATCGCGTCGTAGTGGCTTGCCGTCCGCGGGTAGCGCCAGCAGCGCCGCTCGGGGTCCCAGCGCGCGCCGACCAGCCGCTTCGCCCGATCCTTGTGGGAGACATGCGTGTACAGCAGCAGCTCGTTCTCGGTCGCGTCCAGCCAGGCGAGATAGCCGTCAGTGGACATGGCCCCTCCCCCTCCCACCGCGCTATGCCGTGCGGCGCGTGAGGCACGCAGCGACGCGCTCCCGCGCGACCGCCGTCCGTAGGCGCGGGCTGCCGCTTGGCATAACATGCCAACCACGCCAATGGCAAATACCGTGGGGCTGTGCATTGTCTAGGACAAATGATCGAGCGGCCCGCGCCAACGATGGGCATCCGCCATAATTGGGGCAATCGCTCTCGGTTGGGCTCCCGTGGCCCGACGGGCGTGCCCCTGGTGAGAAGCCATGAACAACCGCTCGCCCCGCGTGGCGATCATCGCCAATCGTGGCCCCAACGACTTCATCTGGCGCAACGGCCGCTGGGTCGCGCGGCCGGCCGCGGGTGGCCTGGTGAGCATGCTCACCCCGCTCGCCCGCCAGCCCGATGTCGCCTGGTTCTGCTGCGTGTCCGAGCCGCCCGACGCCGAGGCCTCGCGCTCGGGGCTGTTCACCACCGCCGCCGACCAGACCGACACGCGCCTGAACGTCATCCCCGTGCCGCTGCCGGCGCGCGTGTACCACGCCTACTACGGGCTGATCAGCAACGAGGTGCTCTGGATGCTCCAGCACCGCGTGGTCGGCGCGGGCGGCTACGAGTACCTCGACCACAGTCGCTACCGCGCCTGGGAGGAGGGCTACCTCGAGGCCAACCGCTGCCTGGCCGAGGCGGTGGCCGCCACCTGCCCGGGCGCCCAGGCGTTCCTGGTGCAGGACTACCACCTGTATCCGCTGCCGGCGCTGCTGCGGCAGGCGTTCCCCTCCACCCCCATCCTGCACTTCACCCACATCCCCTTCCCCGACGCGGCCATGCTCAAGCTGCTGCCGGCCGAGTGGCGGGACACGATCCTGCGCGGGCTACTGGGCGCCGACGTGGTGGGCTTGCAGACGCCCAGCGACGTCCAGGCCTTCCTAGGTGCCTGCGCTGAGCTGCTGGGGCTCAAAGTCGATCCGGTGCGCTCGACAGTGCTCGCCGCCCCCCGGCGGCGCGTGGCCGTGCGCGCCTACCCGGCCAGCGTCGACCCGCAGGCGTTGCTGCGCGGGCTGCGGCCCCAGGTGGTGCAGGTCATGGAGCGCCGGCTGGCCCCCGAGCTGGGCGAACTGAACATCGTGCGCGTGGATCGCCTCGACCCGAGCAAGAACCAGCTCGTCGGCTTCCTGGCCTTCGAGCGACTACTCGAGCTGCGGCCCGACCTGCACGGGCGCGTGCGCTTCCTGGCGTTTCTGGTACCCTCGCGCACCGACCTCGGCGTGTACCAGGCGTACCGCGACAAGATCTACGCCACCATCGAGCGCATCAACGCGCGCTTCGCCGCCGCGTGCGGGCGCCCGCCGATCCACGTGTACTACACCAACGACCGCGACCAGGCGCTGGTGGCCATGCGACTGTGCGACGTGATGCTGGTCAACTCGCTGCACGACGGCATGAACCTGGTGGCCAAGGAGTGGGCCATCGTCTCCCAACGGCCGGGCGTGTTGATCGTGTCGGAGACGGCCGGGGTGGCCGAGGAGGCCGCGGAGAGCGCGCTACTCGTCTCGCCGCTCGATGTCGAGGGCACGGCGCAGGCGCTGGCCCAGGCGCTAGACATGCCCGCGGCGGAGAAGCAGGCGCGGCTGGGCCGGCTGCGACGACGCGTGAAGGAGTGGACCGCCGGCCACTGGCTAGCCGCCCAGCTCATGGACCTGGGCCTCACGGAGGCGGTACCGCCCACCATCCGCCGGCAGCTGCTCCAGCGCGCCCGCGGCTGAGGCGCCGCCGCGCTCAGCGGAAGAACGCGAAGCGCTGGCGCAGGTACCAGGGCTGGCCGATCACCACCTCGTCCCCGGCGTGTACTACCAGCTCGGTCACCGCGCCCGCGGCCAGCGCACCGTTGACGACGATCTCCAGCGGCCCCGTTAGCTCCGCCACGGCGGTAAGTAGCGGTGCGCCGCGCAGCGCCGGATCGCGCCAGGGCCGAAAGCGCAGCGTGTACGGCAGCCCGTGGGCGCGCAGCACGGCAAGCAGCGGCATCCGGGGGGCCTCCAGCGCGAGGGTTAGCCGGCGCGCGTTCAGCCACAGCACGAGTCGACCCAGGGGCGCGGCCAGCGCGTCGGTCAGCGGGCCGCCGCCCCGCCGGGGCATAGGGCCGCGCGGGGTCGCCATTGCCCGCCTCCGCGGTCCGGCGGCTTCCCGTGGGTACTAGACGGTCGCCGCCTCCAGCGGCCGCCGCGCGTCGAGATGGACCGGCTCGCGGTAGCCGGCCTCATGGGCCGCCCAGGCGCCGGCCACCCGGCCCGAGAACAGCGAGCCGCCGATCATGATGCCCTCCAGCGCGCGCTTGCCAGCGATGTGCCCGCCCGCCTGGCCGCACAGCTCGCCGGCCGCGTACAGCCCCGGGATCGGCCGGTTGGCCTGATCCAGCACACGGCAGCGGAGATCGGTACGCACGCCGCCCAGGTTCTTGCGCGCCAGCGGGAAGAACTGGATAGCGTAGAACGGGGGCTTGGTGAACGGCTTCAGGCCCGCGAGCTTGCGGCCGGTGAGCGGGTCAGTCTCGGTGCCGGAGGCCAGCAGGGCGTTCCAGCCTTCGACGGTGCGCACGAACGGCTCCACCGGCAGGCCCGCGCGGCGCGCCAGCTCGGCCGGCGTGTCGCCGCGCCAGATGTACGGCGAGTGAGCCAGCAGCTCCTCCACCCGGTCGCGCAACACCTCCTGGCCGCGACGATAGTACGGGTCGGCGATGTCCATCCGGCTGGCCATCTCGCGGTCGAGAATGCACCAACAGGTCGCGCGCGGCAGCTGCAGCACCGCGGGCGTCGCCGTGCCCGCGCCCGTGTACGACTCGTCGTGGAAGCGCTCGCCGCGCTCGTTCACCCAGATGTTGTCGTCGATGCCGCGGATGACCAGCCCGCGGCGCCCCTCGGGATCTTGATAGTCGGGGGTAGCGTAGACGTAGCACCAGAGGTTGTGCATGTGGGTGAGCTGGGCGCCGTAGCGGGCCAGCAGCCGGTGGCCGGTGCCCTGGGCACCGCGCCCGCCGCCCACGAGCACCTTCTCCACCCGGCGGAGGTGCGGCCCGTACTCGAGCACCATCTCCAAGTTGCCCATGAAGCCGCCCGTGGCCATGATCACCGCGCGGCCGCGGAACTCGTGCGGGGTCCCATCACGGTGGCGCGCTAGCACGCCGACCGCCCGCCCGTCGGCGAACAGCAGGTCCTCGGCGGTCAGGTCGAAGTGCCAGCACGGCTGGAGGCCCAGCCGCCCCATCTCCTCCCAGAGGGCCAGCATGATACCGCGGCCAGCGCCCTTCGGCTGGTGCCAGCGCGGCACGGAATGATGCTCCTGCCATTTGAGAGCGACCCACTCCACGCCGCGCTCCTGGAGCCAGTCGTGGAGGTCGCGCGCCGAGTGCTCGAGGTAGAAGCGGCCCCACTCCTCATCCGCCTCGCCGTCGCCCGCGGCGATGAGGTCTTGCAGGGCGAGCTGCCACGAGTCGGCAATGCCCTGCGCCTGCTGGAAGCGGGAGCCGGCGATGCAGCAGCCGCCGCCGCTGGTGATCGCCGTGCCGCCGAACTCGCTCAGCTGGTCGAGGCCGACGAACGACGCTCCCGCCGCGTGGGCCTCCAGCGCTGCCGTGGCGCCCGCCGCGCCCGCGCCGACGATCACCAGGTCGGCCTCGTGTACCACGCGCCGCTCGCTGCTCTCCGTCACGCTGCCGCCTCCCCCATCTGGGCCGCGCAGGCCCGAATCCTCCCCAACAATAGCACAGCGCCGCTCGCCGCCCCACCGCCACACGGTGGGAGCGCCCGCTCGCCCCCGTCGAAAATTGCATGGCTCCCTTCGGTATCGTACACTGGCCACAACATGCTCGGTTGGTCGCGGTCCGGCCGGGTTGCACGGGGGTAAGCCACCACGGGCGTCCA
>Ga0070737_10002616_pt1 | contig 21187 bp, 12 predicted proteins | sample Coa_R1_10_FD_66438 | JGI IMG/M metagenome (GOLD analysis project Ga0070737, IMG submission 66438) | Surface soil microbial communities from Centralia Pennsylvania, which are recovering from an underground coalmine fire - Coalmine... | ecosystem: Environmental > Terrestrial > Soil > Unclassified...
CCTCTGCCAAAGGGAAGATTGAAGATGCCATCGAGAGTAAAGGTTGAAGGAGGAACCGTCGTGCTGTTGAAGTAGGTCATCCTGAGCCGCTGTTGATAGCTGAGATTGGGCTCGCCCAGGATCTCGATATTCTCAGGGACAGTTGCCCCGCCGCTGCCGCCAAGATTGCCGCTCCCGCCCCCGGCATTAATGCCGACGTTCCCCGGAGTAAAGCCGGAAGGGTCGGTGGTGGTCAGGAAGCGCGAATAGGTGTAGAAAGCATCGAAAGCAATTCCGTTCGCAAACTTCCGCTGGATTTCTGCCTGAAGGGAATTGTTGTGCGAGTAACCGGTGTGGTTGATGCCGTAAAGTCCCCACTGCGGGACCGGCCGCAACAGATTGCTGTTGCCCGGCGGCAGCAGGCCGGTGCGGACGGCATAGTTGTAATTCGCCTCGGGATCATCAATGGCGAAACCCTGCTGCAGGTTTGATCCCCAAGTCCCGATATAGCTCAGGCGAGCGAGTGTGTTTCCGGGGAGTTCGCGCTCAAAGGTGAAGTTCCAGGTCTGCTGACGCTCATTATTCCAGTTGGCGCCATCCCAGTAGGCTGCCGTGTTGCCATAAGCTTGAACGGTGTCCTGGGGCTGATTGATATCCACCGTGGCGGTCGGGAGGTAGTCACTGGAAGTCGGCGCGACCACATAGGGGTACAGGCCGAAATACGGGCCATTCAACCCTCCCGGAACGTTAGCGTTGTTGAAGGGATTGTTTTGGAACCGGAGATCCAACGGCGGATTGTAGTTGGAGGGTTGAAGGATCTGAGCCAGCGGCATGGGCACATAGTAGATGCCATACGATCCACGGAGCACTGTTTTGGAGTTAAGTTGGAAGGCAACGCCCAGACGCGGACCAAAGTCATGGTAAATCGGACGAAACAGGTCTGGTGTGTAACCCACAGAATCTGCTGTGCCGTATTTGAGCCCCACGGATGCCCAGGAGGTTAACACCGACGGCGGTATCCCCAAGGAATTAATGTCGTGGTTGCCGGGCGTAATCACCTCGAACGTGCTTTCGGGGTTGTAGGGCAGAGCAAGCCGGTTCCGGGCTTCGGAGTAAGGCGTCATATCGTCCCAGCGAAGCCCGAAGCTGAGAGTCAAGCGGGGGGTCACCTTAAACCTGTCGTTGAAGTATAGTCCCAGAATGGTCTGGCGGAAATAGAAATAGCCGCGCAAGTACTGGTTCGAGAGATAATCCGGCAAACCCAGCAGCAGTTGCGCAAACCCACTGCCTGTGTCAGGAACGGCTGAGAGGTTCGTCGGGTCAAAAAGGGAAGTCCAATCAGGGCCCCAATTGTGGCTGCCCTGCGCTTGCTGCAATTCGGCGACGTTGTTCTGCTCCATCCGCCCCTGGAATCCGAACTGGATCGTGTGCCTGCCATGGATCCATGTTACGTTGTCTTCAAGACTCTCGCTGGTAAGGTGTTGCAGATGGTTGTTATCAGAGTCCCATCCGAAGAAGAGAGGTGAGGCTTCTTCGGTGTACATCGTGGGCCATCCCGTCACTCCGAAGGGGTTGGGCGTGCCCAGTTGAGCGGCCCAATCAGTAAAATCAGCCAGAGTGCCATAGTGGTTAGGGTCCCGGAGGACGCCCACCAGCAATTCATTGAGCCAATTCGGCGAGATCGACCGGGTGTACTCCACACCCACGTTGGTGTTGGCGAAGTTGCGCGCGCTGGAGCCCATGCCGGAGGAGGGATTGATGGGGTCGGCAAAGTAACCGCCTTCGATGGCGGCAAGACTCATACTACGCGTATAGCGCACCGAAAGCCGGTCTTTATCAGAAATATTCTGGTCCCACTTGCCGGTATAGTTATTGAGGCGGTTGATTTGCGGATAGGTGCTCGTGAAATTTGGCGCCACAAAGGGATTGTTGTTATTCGTAGGAAGCGCGGTAAGGGACTTCAAAGCCATCGCCGTCTTATTGAAGGGCCCCGGAATTTGATTGTTTGGGAACGGAGCGCGCTGAAATGTTGTGGGGTTCGTAGTCGTGGGATCGTAAATGGTAATTGGATGGTATTGGTACCCAGCCGGGCAACTCACGCCCGTGCCCGTGCACGGAGTATTGACATCAACGGCGTTGCTCAAGTCGCCGTTCCACATGGTCTCAGTGGGCACATAATTCCAGCCTAAGGAGGACGGGTCAAAGCGCTCATGGTCGCGCAAGCCCTCGTAATCAAAGAACCAGAACGACTTGTCCTTCCCATTGTAGAGGTGAGGTATCACCACCGGACCGCCCAGATAACCTCCAAACTCGTTGCGAATGAGCTCTGGCACATGGAAATTCGTAACCGGATCAGTCCGCAGGCGGGTGGGGCCAAATACGGTATTGTCGCGGATGTATTCATAGGCCCCGCCATGTATCTGGTTGGTGCCACTGCGTGTGGCCATCGTGACCGTCGCCGGCTGAGCGTATTTCGCATCCGAGCCCACGGTCGTGGCGCGGAATTCCTGAATGGTTTCTATCCCGGGCTGCACCCGGACGATCCCGCCTCCAAACCGGTCCACCAGGGAAACGCCATCCAGCGTGATAGCCAGGGAACCCGCTTTCATTCCATTCACGCGGGCGCCTCCGGCGCCGCTCTCCACGCCGGGAACCAGGTTGAAGAGCAACCCGATTTGACGGCCATTCAGCGGCATGTCGCGGATTTCATTCGAGTCCATCACGTCGGACACAGAGCCGCCCGTCAGATCGAGGGGGGTGACTGCTCCTTTGACCTCCACAACCTGGCTCGTGGCGCCGACACGCAATTCCGCGTTGGCTACGGCGTTCTGCGCCACGGCCAGGTAGAACGTCCCTTCCCACTCCTGAAAACCTGGCTTACGGATCACCAGCTTGTAAGTCCCGATGGGCAAAGCCCCAAAATAATAGACGCCGACCGATGAGGTTGATGCTCTATGTTCTACCCCGGTCGCGGTGTTTATAAGAGTGACCAGGGCGCCAGGCACCACGGCGTGGCTAGTGTCCGTCACGGTCCCGGTTACGGTACCGCGTCCAGTCTGGGCACGCAAGGCAATACTGCAAGCGCCCAAAAAAACCGTGGCAATTACAAGTAAAAAGCTCCGCTCAAAGACTCCTCGCATTTTACCCTCCTCGACCGCCGTAATGTTCTCCCTGAGTTCCTTCCCTGTACTAACCGGGCTGCCTGCATTGCCAGCTCCATCGCTACAATTCATCCAGAAGGTTTGCTTGTGTTTCAGCCTATTCAGAAGGTCAAATCCTGCTCAAACCGGAGGGAGCGTCGGCCACGCGAAGTTCACTTCATCTTTCATCTTGCCGCAAGGTTCGTTACGGTACAGTTCCCCTGTTGTCCGCGAACGTGGGCGTTGACAATAAGATAAAAGACCAGTACAGTACCTTCCGCAGTACTCGACACGCCTGGGAGGCGAAGATCGTGAAGCCATCGACGAGTACCGACATCCCGCCCGTTGCTGATGACCTTGCCCCACGTTCTGCGGAAGTGCATCAGGTACTGGACGAAATTCTTGAAAGTACGCCCTTTCGGGCAAGCAAGCAGAGCCAGGCCTTGCTGCGTTACATTGTCAGCCACACGCTTGCTGGCAGGGGTGAATTGCTTCGGGAGAGGGTCATCGGCACGGAGGTTTTTGGCCGAAAGCCGGACTATGACACCGGCAACGACCCGATAGTCCGGGCCAGGGCCGCAGAAGTCAGAAAGCGGCTGGCTCAATATTATCTCTCCTCTGAGCATCACCCCATATCGGTCCGAATCGATATCCCTCCGGGTTCCTATAAAGCCTCCTTCGAATGGCGCGCAGACGCTTCTGGCGACTCTCACGCGCCTTCGGAAGCAGCCGCGCAGACGATCAGCGCCGAGGCGCGCCTCGAGGCGCATGAACCGCGCCGTTTTTCTCTCAGGCGTGGCCTGATAGCGGCTGGCATCGCGATGGCCTGTCTCTCAGCAATCCTCTTGTTACGGCTTTTGCGGACACCCCAGCAAAACGCCTTTGAGCAGTTTTGGTCTCCGGTGTTAAACAGCCACCAGCGGGTTCTTATCTATACGGGCACGAATGTTGTCTACGGATTTCGGTCAGAATTTGTTAATCGCTATGCGGAAGAACACCATTTGCAAACCCATGGAGGGCAGTTCCCCTTGGACCTCGAGGCAGGCCAGAAAATCGACGCCAGCGACCTTTCGGTCTTTCCCGATGGATTCATCACCACGCAGGATGCGATAGCCGGATACGCGCTGATCATGCTTTTGGCCCGCCACCACAGGCCGTATGAATTGCGCTATGGGCACAACATTTCATTTGGCGACTTCCTCTCCCGGCCAAGCATCCTGATTGGAGCGTTTGACAACCGGTGGACGCTGGAGCTGACGGACGGGCTGAGGTTCGTGCTTGACGGCGGAGATCGGATACTGGACCGGTCTGACAAACAGACAGTGTGGATTGCAGGCGGACCGCGCGATTACGCCATCGTATCGCGATTGCAGAATTCCGGGACCCGAGGGATCTTGATCACGATTGCAGGCATTGGCGCCAACGGCACCCAGGCCGCTGCCGAATTTCTGACCGATCCGAAACAGATTGCATCTTTGGTGAGGAACGCTCCACCCGATTGGAGCAGAAAGAACATGCAGGTTGTCTTGCACACCACGGTTGTTGAGAACAATCCCAGCGCGCCCGATATCGTGGCAACCTACTGTTGGTAGCTGCCATTATGGTGTGTGTTTGACCGCAAATTTTCCATTCATCCCTTCCGGTTGCTGTCGCAGCAACGGATTTCCACAGATTCAGACACAGACGCCTAGAGTTTTTCTTTTGGTGCGCGCTTCTTAAAACTGGCCCAGTTTGTCCGCTCTTCAAAATTTTCGGAGGAGCTTATCCACAAGGCATTTTCTAAGATATTTTGTAAATGAAAATAATTTTCTTCGATAAAAATTTCTATTGACAGTCCCATCTGCGTGTGGTAAATAAGGCCCCATCAATAGATCGTTGGGGAATCTTTATCTGATTAGGAGGTGTCAGATTATGGACACTCGCCGCCCCTCGGCCTTTCTATTTTTCAAAAATTGGCAGGTCTATTTTCTCCTTGCGCTCGGGTTGTGCGTCGGTTTTGCAGCAATCGCCCATGCCCAGCTTGCTACCGCCACCATCAACGGCACCGTGAAGGATACAACCGGCGCGGTCATCCCTGAAGCGACGGTGGTTCTGCAGGATGTGGCAACGGGAGTAAAGCGCGTCGTCACGACCAACGGGGTGGGAGTGTATGTGATACCGGATATTCGCCCTGGAAGGTATACGCTTCAGGTGAGCAAGCAAGGCTTTATGACAGCCCGGCAGGCGGAGTTCGCTCTCTTTGTCAATCAAACAGCCACTTTTGACATTACCCTCTCGGTGGGGTCGGCAACGCAGACGGTCAGCGTTGTGGCAACGGCCGCTCACCTGGAAGCTTCCACCTCCGAAATCGGCACCGCCATTAACACAACCGACGTCAACGACCTGCCGCTGAATGGAAGGAATTTCACAGAACTGCTCTCCCTGACTCCCGGCGTAAGTCCGGTGAGTGTTTCCCAGAACAGCGGCGGCGGAGGGGGATGGGCAGGGCAGGCAATTGGGTCATTCACATTCCCGTCTGTGAATGGCCAGACTAACCGCAGCAACTTGTTTTACATGGATGGAATCAACGATGAAGGCTCCTTCATCAGCAGTTACTCCACTCCTCCGATCGTAGACCAAATCCAGGAATTCAAGGTGCAGTCGCACAATGATTTGGCCGAATACGGCCAGACGCTGGGTGGGATCATCAATGTCGCAACGAAATCAGGCACCAATGAATTTCATGGAGATGCCTGGGAGTTTCTCCGCAATAACGCCTTTGATGCCCGGAATCTTTTTCTGGATACCGTGCCTCCTTTCAAACAGAACCAGTTCGGCGGCACCATCGGCGGTCCGATTGTTTTTCCCCATTACAATGGAAGGAACAAGACGTTTTTCTTCGCCGCTTACGAAGGCTTTCGCAATCACACCTCGGCGCAGAGCTTATATCGTGTCCCAACGCCGGCGGAACTCAACGGGGATCTGAGCGACATCGTTGACAACAACGGAAATTTGATTCAGATTTACAACCCCTTCACCACCCGGCCCGACCCGGCCAATCCGGGAGAGTTCATTCGCGATCCGTTTCTCAATAACCAGATTCCAGGCAGCCTGATCAATCAGTCGATGGTGGGCTACGCCAAGGCTATCTTTCCGGCGCCGGTAACCACAAGCACTCGTGGAATTAATGGAATCGACACAACGCCGGTGATCACACGGCAGGACGTGGGCAGCTTGCGTCTCGACGAACAAATTAATGAAAAGAACCAGCTCTGGGCAAGGTATTCAGGTTACACCCAGCCCGACAGCAGTTCCGGAGGTTTCGTAGGGGCTTTTGACGACACCTTCATCCACGGGTACAACGTGGGCGTCAACTATACCCACGTCTTCAGTGGAAATATGGTGATGGATGCGGAGTTTGGCCGGAACAGCGATCAGGCCAACATCAACAGAAACAACAAAGCGCCGGCAAACCTGTGGCAACAGCTTGGGTTTTCGCCTAATTTTGCAGGTAATTTCGTCGGCAATCGGGCATGGAATCCAGGGGTCAGCATTCCTGGATTTGTCGGCTGGTTGCCCGGAATTCAGTACACGACCCTCTCGAACATCTATGAGATGAAGGGGGACCTGTCAATTGTCCACGGGCATCACACGCTCAAGATGGGCGCCGACTTTAACAGCAATAATGTGGGATCTCCGATCGAATATCTTTGCGACAGCTTCTGCTCATTCAATACTGCGAACCCGGAGGCTAAGAATATCGTAACAGGTAGCGCTTTGGCTTCGTTCCTCCTGGGCGTGCCCAACAGCGCTAACCGACGCAACGTCTTAGAGAGCGAGCACGGAGGATGGGTGGATGGCCTTTATTTCCAGGATCAGTGGAAGGCCACCAGCAAGCTGATGGTCAACATGGGTCTGCGTTACGACATGACGCTTATCCCCCTTTACGGTCAGGGCACGAATGCGCTGGTTGGAGATCTTGACCTCACGAATGGAACTTACATCCTTCAAAAGATGGCGCCGCCCTGTTCCGCAACTCAGGGCGCGCCTTGCATACCAGGCGGGCAGCTTCCAGCACACGTGGTGCTGACTCCCTTCAAAAATGGAGCCATTTATCATAACACTTACGACAACATTCAGCCGCGGTTCGGGCTGGCCTACCGTTTGCGCCAGAATACCGTGATTCGCGCTACCTATGGCCGCTTCTTCGACAACTGGGCGGCGATTACCCAGACGGCTCAGAACTATGAGGGAACTTGGCCGAGCATCGGCCAACTGATTGCCTCAAGCTTGAACAATCCCACGCCCGCGAACCCAACACCGACCGTCTCTGCGCTCGATCCGTTCAATTTAGGCTCCACTCAACCGCTGCCAGCGCCTACGCCCTTCAACCAGGTGCAATGGTTTATGAACCCCAAATTTCAGAACCCGGAATCAGACCAATGGAATTTGGGCGTGCAGCAACAGTTGGGCCTGAACACGGTGCTGACGCTGAACTACGTAGGCTCCGTCAGCCGGCGCACGGATGTGGGCGGATACAACAATGTGGCGGTGACGCCAGGGCCGGGTGATCCGCAATCTCGGGCGCCTTATCCTTATATCACGCCCACTTTCTACGACAACAGCTATGGAAGCGCGAATTACAATGCATTTCAGTTCTCCCTCAACAAAGTCACCAGCAAAGGGCTTACCTACCTTGTTTCCTACACCTGGTCGAAGGCCATGGACTACGGCTCCGATGGATGGTACGGCGCGGAAGGAACCCTGATTCAAAACCCCTACGACCGGAGAAATGCATACAGTGTTGCAGGGTTTGACCTGACACATATGTTCTCAGCCAGCGCTGTTTATCAATTGCCGTTCGGCAGCGGGAAAAGATTCCAGTCTGGAAGCCGCGTGCTGGACGCTGTGATAGGCGGCTGGCAGCTTAACGGCATCGCAACCTTTGATTCAGGGCAGCCGTACTCAATTACGGCTCCGGCAGGCAGCGCCAACACGGGGAATATCTGGCTGATGGCGGACTTAGTAGGAAATCCCAGTCTTTCCCACCGAACGCCGGCCGAGTGGTTTAACACTGCGGCCTTTGGGGTCCCCGCGCCTTTCACTTTCGGCACCGCAGGGCGGAATATCTTGCGTGGAAACTGGTTCCACAATGTGGATCTGTCACTGTTCCGCGCGTTTCCTATTTCCGAATCGAAACGGGTTGAGTTCCGCTTCGAGGCGTTCAATGCCTTCAATAACCCAACGTGGGGCATTCCCGACTCATCGATCACGGATCCTACATTCGGACAGGTGTTAGGGACGGCCAGCACACCGCGGCAGCTTCAATTTGCTCTTAAGTTTTATTTTTAAAGGCGAGTTCTTATCTGCATCATGGAAATGCAGCAATAGAATCTCCGAGTGGAGATTTTTCCGAACAAAGCTGCGTTTGCCATCCAACCCCTCAGCTACGGTATATTTAGCTGCAATTGACAGCGGCAGGACGTGGATCGGAACATCAGCCTCTCGATTTTCCGCGAATTCCACTTTGCTGAGAGGGGGTGTTCAGACTGAGGAACTTATCCACCGTTGCGGCGATGTCCCCAGCGCCGAAAACGCCGGTGAGGACACCGGCGCTACAGAAAACAATGTCATTATAATTTGTAAACCTCAGTAACATTGCCGTTATTTTCTGCCAGACGCATATCGACTCCAATCTTCATTTAAAGTTGGGTTTCGGTGTCGGATGATCACAAGAAGGGCTTTTTTAAAAGGCTTGTCGTTTGCGGCGGGAATGCCGGGGGCCGCAAACGCTATCACTTTATCTGGCGGGACAGCAAAATCGATTATTGTTCCCAGCCAGATCAAGGCGTTCTGCATCGATTTTAATTGGGTCTATGCGAATGGAACGATGAAATTCGCGCCCCCGGGCCACTGGGCAGATGCGTCTCCCGAAGAGCATGTACGCTGGTACGAGGATCTGGGCGCTAACGTGATACAAACGTTTGCTGTTTCATGTAATGGATACGCATGGTATCGACATGGTTTTGCGCCTCCCCAACCCGGGCTGGCGCATGACTTCCTTCCTGAAGTCGTTAACCTCGGTCACAAAAAAGGAATGCTCGTCATGGGCTATTTTTGTGTCGGCGCCAATTCAAAGTGGGGCAAAGATCATCCTGACCTCAGTTACGGCACACCTTTCACTCCCCACATTCCCTTTACCGACAAATACCTGGGTTATCTTTGCAAGTCCATGGAAGATGCCATCAAGAAGACGGGGATAGATGGTTACATGATTGACTGGGTGTGGAACCCTTCCGAGAAACTCCGGGACAAGGGCTGGATACCTGCCGAACAAAGACTATTCACGCAGCTTACGGGCAGACCATTTCCTGAAAATGGCTACCCTCCTGGGGAGGAGAAAATCGAATACGAGCGCAAAGCGATCAACCGTTGTTGGGCGCGCATTAAGGAAAGTCGCGACAGGACGAACGCCAAGTGCATCTTGTGGCTTTCCGTCAATAACATGGCCAATCCCACTATTCACAACTCGCCCATGCTCAAGCAGGTCAACTGGGTGATGAACGAATCGCCAGATGCGAATCTTTACAGGCTCGGCAGGGAAATGATCGGCGCGCAGACACGCATGCTTCAGAATGTTGTCGGATGGCCTGCACACAATGCAGAGAAATTCCTGGCCGATCCCAAAAACCGCGCGCTTGACCTGTACGGTTTTGTCATGCCGAGGGCCAATTCACTGCCGCTTCCGATCAAGGAATATCTGAGCAAGCCAGTGGATAACTTCACGAACCAGGGAAGGTTTAGCATCAACGATAGAAATATTGCCGCACTGGCGCGCTTCTATCGAGGCCTGCCTCTGTAGAAGGCATTTCTCTCCAAAAGACTATAGGTTTTCTATGAAGGTCCTACGTCCATAGGACGCGCCACTCCTTGCAGATATGCTCCCATCCCGAATCAATGATCTGGTCGTCACCGTTCAGGCTAAGCGCGCATTTTAATCGAGCCGGATGCGTGGATAGCTGTGATATTGTCCTTAACGCCGGGAATGATCGGAGGTTGCGATGAAAACGACTCGACGAAGATTCTTACAGACTTCAGCGGTGGCCAGCGCAGCAGGCTTTATGCCCCGTCCGGCTCTCGAGGCGGCAAAAGACGCGGTCCTACAACCAAGCCAGATCGCAAGAAGGCATTCGATTATCCGTGCTATCCCTGGACCAAACTTCTTTGAAGGGATGCTTTTAGGCAACGGCGATGTCGGGGTCTGCGTCGTCGTGCGACCAGACGCCTTGGGCCTGCACCTGGGAAAGAATGATGTTTGGGATATCCGGGTAGACGAAGAGAGCGCGAAGCACGTTCTTCCTTTCCCTGAACTCCTCAGGCTTTGGGAGCGCGCCGGCCAGGAAGCGAAGCGGCTCGGGAAACCTGACATGTTATATCTGGAGACCAACATTCCGTTTTTCCGCGAATACACCGAAAAAGTGAGTGGATCTTACGACCGCAGAATCTGGCCTCGTCCGTGGCCCTGCGGAACGGTTTGGATTCACTGGGACCCGCGATGGGTTCACACAGGCGCTCAAACCCTCGACATCTCAAATGGATTATTAACCGTTGAACTTCAGTTGAATCGGACGGAAAGCGATACTCGCAAGCTGAAACTTTCCTGTTTCATCGATTGGGAGACGGGGCTTGTCTCTGCCGCGACCGATGGGCCGGCGCCGTTCACTTCCGTCGATTATTATCCTGAATTGGACCGCCCTCAGCGTTCTCCGGTGGGTTCTCCTGCAAGTCAAGAGTCATGGGGGCTGCTGCCGCCGCCCAAAATCGATGGCCGATCAGCTCAAGGCTTCACGGAGTTTTCCTGCCAGCAGCGCTTGCCCGCAATTGCTCCCACACCGGAAAATCCCCGCCCACCCGATTCAGAAAAGGATCGTAACTTCGCCCTGGCCGCGCGCCTGGAAGGAACCTGGCGATTAGAGGGTCTCGAAGAAAGCCAGCAAAGGCTCCATCAGCAGGGTGCTATGCCTCCAAACACCTATACGCATTACAATCGCGCTCCGGGCATTTACCTGCGGAGCAGCGCCGAGCAGCCTTTTCGCCTGGGCCTGAAGATTGTGACGCCCCGTGACATCTTGCTGGAGAGTTTGGAGCGGAAGGCAGCCGCTTCCCGTGAAGAGAACCCGTGGATTCTGATCCCTCAGGACCGCGGATACGCTGCCGAATGCGCCGAAACTCTATCACACGCGCGGGAAGTGGTCGCTCGGCTGGCCAGCCGTCCTGCGGCTGAAATTCAGCGCGCGTCTGAAGCGAACTGGAAGCGTTTCTGGTCGCGCTCCGCCGTCGAGTTGGAGGATAAGGAACTCGAGAAGATCTGGTACCACAACCAGTACTTCCTTGCCTGTTGTCTGCGCGAGCGAAAGACCGCGCCGGGCCTGTTTGGCAACTGGATGAGCGGCCCGATCGGCACAGCCTGGCATAGCGATTACCATTTGGATTACAACGAGCAGCAAATCTATTGGGGAGTTTTCTCCAGCAATCACGTTGAGCAGCACTTGCCTTACGTGGAACTTTGCCAGAATCTGCTCGGCATGTGCGAGGCTTTCGCGCGGGAGAAGATGGGATATCCGGGCGCCTTCTTTCCGGTCTCCGCCTACCCTGCTCCGAGTCAGGTGATCCCTTATCCGGCGCCGCCCTGGGGTTATCAAGTCTGCATGACGCCGTGGACGGTTCAGAGCCTCTGGTGGCAGTACCTTTATACACAGGATACGGACTATCTCCGGCGCGTCTATCCCATCCTGCGCTCGGCAGCCCGCTTCCTGGCAGCTTACGCGAAGAAAGAAGAGGATGGAAAATACCACATCGTTCCCACCGTCTCTTCCGAAAATTGGGGCTTCACGGTGGATTATCGCCTGAACAAGGATTGCATTCTGGACCTCGCGCTGACGGAGTTTCTGCTGGACGCGGTCATCGAAGCTTCAAACCTTCTGGGGATGGACGCCAATGAGCGAACACAGTGGAAAGAGGTCCTTGAAAACTTGGCGCCGTATCCGAAAATCACGGAACCCGAAGGCGAAGTCTGGGTGGACGTCGTTAATGCGCCGCCCGAGCATGTTTATAACGTCCCCTTGACGCTCGGCCCAGTCTTCCCAGCCGAACAGGTGAGTCTCGGGCGACATGAAGAGCAGCTTCCCATAGCGCGCCGCACAGCGCGCCTTGTGCGACTGGAAGGCGGCAATGACTTGGTCTTTCAACCTCTCGTCCGCGCGCGGTTGGGCATGCTGGACTTGAAATGGTTCAAAAAGCAAGTGCAGTACTGCCTGTTGCCGAATGGCGCGGCGGGAGACCGGGTGCGCCAGGTGGGCGGTCGATACAATGATTCCACCTCTTTCGACTTCATGATGAGGATGGGCATCTGGACTGAAAACCTTGCTTTGCCGGCTGTGCTCAATGAATGCCTGTTGCAGAGTTATACCGGCGTCCTTCGCCTTTTTCCCAATACGGAGAATCTGGGGCGCGCGAGATTCGAAAACCTGCGCGCTGCCGGGGCATTTCTGGTGAGCGCGTCTTACGATGGCCATTCTGTTTCCGAAGTCTCGCTGCTGAGCGAAAAGGGAAAGACCGCGCGGTTGCTGAATCCCTGGACTCCGCGCCGCGTCCGCGTCAGCCGCATCAGCGATGGCCAGAATATCCCGGTCCGGCAAGAAAAGGAAATTCTGGTTTTTGATACGCATGCGGGCCGGCGTTATCGCATTGAGCCGGCCTGAAGACTCTCTGACTTGGAGGGCTCATCTTCATGAATCGACGCGAATTCTCAAGACTCTCCACTATAGGCGCTATGGCAACAACCCTTCCGCTCGATTCCGCCCGGGCCGGGGTGGGACGGGCGAAACCGGCGCCGGCGGGCAAATCCTCCACAACTCAACGAGGCGCATGGTTCACTGAAGCGCGCTATGGCCGCTTTATTACCTTCGGTCTTTATGCGCTTATCGGCCGCAGTGAATGGGCGATGTATCTGGAACAGATCCCTCCTGAACAGTATGCAAAACTCAAAGACCGCTTCAATCCCACCGGATTTGACGCCCGGGAATGGGTCAGATTTGCAAAGCAGGCCGGTCAGCGTTACATCACCTTTACTTCCAAGCACCACGAAGGCTTTGCGATGTGGAACACCAAGCTTTCCGATTTCTCGATCATGCACACGCCGTTTGGCCGCGACATTTGTGGCGAACTGGCAGAGGAATGCCATCGGCAGGGTATGATCATCAATTTCTACTTCTCGCTGATGGACTGGCATTCGCCGCTCTATCGGGCCAGCCTCAAGCGCGGCACGCCCGTCTCGCAAGCGTTCATCGATTTCATGCATGGCCAGGTGAGGGAGCTTTGCACCAACTACGGCAGGCTCGGCGCTATCTGGTTTGACGGCGGCTGGGACCACACGCCAGAGCAGTGGCAAGCCCAGAAACTGATCTCCATGATTCGGGAACTGCAGCCGCAGGCGCTGGTGAACAATCGCGCGGGCCTGCCCGGAGATTTCTCAACGCCCGAGGAAGCGCTGGGGGAAATCAACAAGACAGGGCGGCTTTGGGAAAACTGCATGACGACCAATGATAATTGGGGCTACGATGCGCATGACCAGCGATTCAAATCGTCACGAGAGATTGTGCAACTGCTGGTAAAAGCCGTGGCCGGCGGCGGAAACCTGCTCCTGAATGTCGGTCCGCTCCCGACCGGCAAAATTGATCCCTATTCAACGGCGCATCTGAACGAGGCGGGTGAATGGCTGGCAAAGAACGGCGAATCGATTTATGGGGCTACGTCATTTCGGCCCATCTATTACGACAACGTTTACGCGACGGCCAGGGGCGATACAGTTTACGTGCACGTGTTTGATTGGAAACCCGGAAGCTGGCTAGACCTCTGGCAATTGAATATCCAGCGCGCAAAACGCGCCTACTTTTTGGAAGGCCATGAACCGGTGAAGCTTGCCTATTCGCACACGTTCGGCGCAAGACTTACCGTGCGCAACCCTCACACTTCTTCCTCGCCGGACACTGTGGTGCTATTTGAAGAGGTGGAACCCTTGAGGCTCGCATTGTAGCGTCATTCCAGGGCATCAAAAACAGAGGCCAAGTGCCTTGCCTGAAGACTTGCACACCGAAGGAGCCGTGCTGCAAAATGCAGCAATTTTACGTTGATGAGTATTCCGTCGCGGGGGCTGTTGGATGATCGGGCAGGCGCAGCGTGCCAATGAGATCGGCAAAATGGATGCGATGGCGACGGCAGTAGTTGCGGATGCCTTCCATGATACGCAGGGAAGCGCCCGGATCGTAAAAGTTGGCCGTGCCAACCTGCACGGCGCTTGCCCCGGCGATCACATATTCCAGAGCGTCCTCAGCTTTTGCGATGCCGCCAATGCCGATGATCGGGATCTTGACGGCGCGATACGTCTGGTAAACCATACGGACCGCTACGGGCTTGATTGCAGGTCCGGAAAGACCCGCCGTGACGTTGGAAACTCGCGGAGTCCGGGTTTCCACGTCAATGGCCATCCCGACAAAAGTGTTGACCAGCGTCAGGCCGTCGGCGCCGCCGTTTTCAGCGGCGCGCGCGAGCAGAGTAATATCCGTCACGTTCGGCGAAAGTTTCACCAGCAAAGGGCGACGCGCGGCGCGCTTCGAAGCGGTAACAACTTCTTCAGTCAATTTGGGATCGTTGCCGTAAACCATGCCGCCGCAGCGCGTATTGGGGCAGGAGATGTTCAGTTCGTAAGCGTCGATCCCCGCGCCCTCATTCAGGATTTCAATGCAACGGACGTAATCCTCGGTGGAATAGCCGAACACGTTCACCAGACATCGCGTCCGGAGCGTGCGCAAAAAGGGAAGCTTTTCTTCCAGAAATTTCCTCGCGCCCACGTTCTGCAAACCGATGGCGTTCAGCATTCCGGATTCCGTCTCGTAAATGCGAGGAGAAGGATTGCCGGGCATCGGCTCGGCCGAGATTCCCTTCACCACAATGCCGCCGAGTTGGTTGAGATCGATGAGGTGGGCAAACTCCTGGCCGTAGCCTAACGTTCCGCTGGCGGTCAGAACTGGATTCTGGAAATGGATGCCGGCGACTGTAACGTCCAGACGAGGGTTGAACTCTTCTTCAGAGGATTGGATTACCGCGCCTGCGGCAGAGGTTTTCTTTTCGTTGTCAGTCACCGGTCATTCACCGCTAAATCTTGGGAATGCTCTCCTTCTCCCAAATCACGTGATCGGCCCAAAAAACCGGCCCCTCCGTGCAGACGCGCTCGTAGCTTCCATGCCCCTCGCCCTTCACCCGAATCGAGCAACCCAGGCACACACCCAGGCCGCATCCCATGCGGTTCTCCATCGAGACCAGGCAAGGTTGCCCGTGAAGCTTGGCTAACTCCACCGTTGCCTGGAGCATGGCCCAGGGGCCGCAAGCCATCAGCAAAAGCTTCTTGTCATAACCCGAATCAAGGGCCTTCTCAAGCGGTCGCGTGACGTAGCCGCGATAACCGCGCGAACCGTCCTCGCTGGCCAGCACGATCTCATCCATGAAAGGTTCGAAGTCTTCGACGCCGACCAAATCTTCTTTCGTGCGCCCGCCGAAGAAAAGTTTCTGTCGGATGCCTGCCTGGGCGAGCGATTTTGCAGGAAGCAGCAGCGCGGCAATTCCAATGCCGCCCGCAACGTGCCAGACTTCATCCGTCTGCTTCGCCCGCTCGAGATATTCTTCCTCAAAGAAGCCGTGGCCAAGCGGCGCCAGAAGACTTACTTCGTCGCCTGGTCTTAATTCTGACATCAACTGCGTTCCGCGCCCGACTACTTTATAAAGGAGCTGAATCAGCTCCGAGCGATCACCGTTGCTGCTCGCGGTTCTGGGCTTGATGCCCGTCATGCCATCCTCGGAAGATCGCGTGGCGCACTCGGCGGCGCTATTGAGGGACCTTACGTCATAGATGCTCATGGGTCGCCGGAGCAGCACCGACGAATCTTCCAGCAGGCGTACCATCGCAAACTGTCCCGGACGCGTCGAGCGCGCCTGGCGTGGAGCATGCAGACTCAGAAGGAAGTGACCGCCGGTGAGAGACCGATTTTCCATGACGGTCACCATTTCATCAGTCACCATTTTGTGCCAGCCCAATTCATAAAACTCGTCCCCCGCACCGCGGCCAGTGACCGCAAACGGAAGTCCGAACTAAAGCTCGCTACGTTTCAGCGCAATTCTTGCCTTACGTCTTCAGCGCCGCCAGCACTTCGTGAATATGGCCATCCACCTTCACTTTCTGGAAAACGTTCCGGACTCTACCATCCTTTCCGATAATGTAAGTCGTCCGCGCCACTCCCATCGTCTTACGGCCATACATATTCTTTTCCTGCCATACACCATAAGCCTCAAGCGTCTGGTGATCTGTATCCGAGAGCAGGGGAAAATTCAGCTTATACTTGTCGCGGAATTTCCGAAGGTCCTCAACACGATCTCCGCTCATGCCCACCACATGCGCTCCGGCCTTTTCCAGTTCTTTTTTGGCGTCACGGAACTGGTTCGCCTCGCTGGTTCAACCGGGAGTATCGGCCCGGGGAAAAAAGTAAAGCACCAAAGTCTTCTCTAGCAAATCCTTCAGACTGACCTCTTCGCCGGAATCCGAAGGCAGCGAAAAAGTTGGCGCTTGATCGCCGACGTTCAGCATGATCGACTCCTCCGATTATGCAAGTTCCTTCTTCAGCACTTCCTGCACCCGCTGCGGGTTGGCCTGGCCGCGCGTGGCCTTCATCACCTGACCTACAAACCAGCCGAAGGTGGCTGTCTTGCCGTTGCGGTACTGTTCAACCTGCCGGGGATTCGCGGCAATAATTTCGCGCGCGGCGGCGGCAATCATTTCAACATCATCAATCTGTCGCAGTCCTTTTTCCGCCATCACCTCTTCCGCCCGCCTGGAAGAAGCAAACATTTCAGCCAGGATTTCCTTCCCCATTTTTCCGGAAGTCTTGCCCTGGGCGATCAGAGTCAACAGTTCGGCAAGATTCCGAGGCGTGACCGCAGACTCCGTAATATCCTTCTTCGCATCGTTCAAGAGATGCATCAATTCGCTCAAAATCCAATTGGCCGCCAGCTTGGGGTCAGGCCCTTGCTTCACCACTTCTTCATAATAATTGGCGAGGGCCTTCGAGTGGGTCAACTGATCCGCATCGTAATCCGTCAAAGCATACTCCCGCACGAAGCGCTGTTTGCGCGCGTCGGGAAGTTCCGGCATCGAACGCCGCACTTCTTCCTTCCATTCTTCGCTCACCGCCAGAGGAAGCAAATCCGGTTCCGGGAAATAACGATAATCGTGGGCGAACTCCTTGGAACGCATGCCATAAGTGCGCTGCTCGCGGCTGTCCCACAGGCGGGTTTCCTGCGTGATTTCCCCGCCGTTCTCAAGAACCTTGATTTGGCGCTCGGCCTCGTAAGCCAGCGCTCTCTGAAGAAAGCGGAAGGAATTCAAATTTTTCACTTCCGTCTTGGTGCCGAATTCCGAAACGCCCGCGCGACGCACGCTGATGTTGGCGTCGCAACGCAAGCTGCCTTCCTCCATGTTGCAGTCCGAGACTTCGAGATAGAGCATCATCGTCTTGAGTCTTGTCAGAAACTCGTACGCTTCCTCCGGCGAGCGCAAATCCGGCTCGGTCACAATCTCGATCAGCGGCACGCCGGAACGATTCAGGTCGATATAAGAGGCGCGATCGGAGTCCGGAAACCCTTCATGAAGCGATTTCCCTGCATCCTCTTCAAGATGCACCCGCGTCACTCCAATCTGCCTGCGGCCGCCATTGAATTCGATTTCAAGCCAACCATCCTCGGCGAGCGGCTCATCATATTGGGAGATCTGGTAGCCTTTCGGGAGGTCCGGATAGAAATAGTTCTTTCGGGCAAAGCGCGAACGCGGATTGATGCCGCAGTTCAGCGCCAGCGCGGCTTTCATCGCCATGGTCACCGCCTCACGATTCAGCGCCGGCAGCGCGCCCGGAAGCCCCAGGCACACGGGACACGTATGAGTATTGGCGGGATCGCCGAAGCGGGTTGAACAGCCGCAGAAGATTTTGGATTGTGTCAAAAGCTGGATGTGCACTTCCAGCCCGATGACGACTTCGTATTGTGTTCTCACTTCCGCGGCTAAAGGCATAGGGCCTGCTCGTGTTGTTTGCGCTCTCCGTTCCTGCTCGCTTCAAAAGAAGGATGCGATACTTCATTATACCGGAAGAGCGGCGCAGCACCATTAAGCCCAACTCGGATACCGAGGCGACATGACATTGATCCCGAAAAGCAAGGGCCTGAAACCCTTACCTTCCCCAGCTTCAAATCTACCGCTCAAGAAGGCGAGTTCGGCCGAACCTCGGTTCCTGCCATCCTGAGCAGGCGAAGAAAGAAAAGATAGGAGGAAGAAATAGGGGCGGACAGCATCTGTCCCAAGGCCCATGCCATGCGTTCCTTCATGCCAATTCCGTGTCATCGGGTCACGAACAATTTCCCCATTTTTCAGTTAAGTCTATTCTTTTCTGTCTGTTAATTGGAAGCGAACAAATTCAGTTAATAAGTCATTTAAAATCTTTAAGATACGACGAATTTTTGGAAATTGTTGGTCAAAGGTGAGACAACAAGAAGCCAATAACATCCTTGCTTTCAGTGCGATAGATTGTTTTTTGGCTCATCAGACCTAAACATTCTTTTTTCCGGAGCGGGTCAATGGATTTCTGAGTGGCGACATGATACGCAGCGAGCCGCTTCGCGATGAACCCGCCGGCGCTTCGATTGCTTTTTTTTGTCTCTCATCACTACCGCTGCAATTCTTCGCCTCGTTTCATCGTGCCTCACGATGACCGGCGCAAGCCAACGCCCAGGCAAACCCCACGTCCAGCATAACAGGGTGGGATGAGATGAGGGAGACGAATGAGACAAATGAAACAGTTTTTTAGCGTTGGCGTGTGCGCCCGTTTAGCAAAGAGGGCGTGGTCCTTCAGGCACGATGAAGGGAATCCTGCTGGATGCGCTCCTGAACGGTTACCGAAAAATCCTGGGACCTGTCATTCTGACGCCGAGCGCAACGAGGCGGAAGAATCCCGGTATTTCATTCGGATAAACTTGTGAAGCAGCCCAGTATTGGCAGAATCAAGCGGGCGCGCCGTCATTTTCAACAGATTCAGGAGGTCTGGCTCTTGCCTCGGAAGAGCTCTGTTAGTTCTTCCAGCACAATATTGATCCCCAGAGGCTCCAGAGAGTACCCTTCGCGGTCTCGTTCGTCACACTGAATTCGCGAAGCTTGGTATTGAGTACATTCGAGGGATTCGCACGCGCCGAAGGAAAGTAGACGTCCACTACGCCTTGGGAAAAATCATTACCTTTAAGCGAGACGCCGGCAAATTGTCCAAGCGAATCCAACTGACGCTGCCATCGGTCGCCGCAGTCGGAATTTTGTTTTTCTTGAAGTCCGCGAGTTGGGCGTCGCGCAATGGGCGGATATCAATGGCTCGCGTCTCGTGCGGCTGTAACTTCAGTTGAGTGAGATAGTAATGGATACCGTTGGCGGTGACTTGAAATCCGATGCGGGCCGGTTGATTGCTTTCATTGGTCAGGAACAGAATCGACAGACTTAAACAGCAAGTCGGCGCTACCTCGCTGCCCATTGACACCGCGCACGGTAGGCGGCCATGGGATGTGCATGAAATTCCCTTGACGACGCCGACGACCTTATAGATGCACAACCTCGCTTTAGTCGTGGAGTCATCTAGTCGGTAACGAACGTGCCCTATTCCTTCTACGATCTTCGGCACGCCGCCGCGCTCGGACGTAAACCACACCTAGGGCTATTGCACTGACAAAAATAAGAATCGAATATATTGCGCAAGGTGTCATACATCCCCCGATCCTGCCCAGCCGTTGCCTTCGTTTTCCACCCGCGCATCCACCACCAGGTCGCTTCGGGCTTCCACACTTGAGACTTCCGCCTCCATCGACCCGGGCGCTCCACTGTATTGGATGCGAATGGAGCAGAAGGGGAGAGGCAGCGGGAACTGACTCGGGGCGGGAGCGAGTGAAAAATCTTCTCTGCTATAGCCCGCAACCGTGAGCGGGCGGCCCAGAACTGTTATAAAACTCTGCAACTTGTTCCACTCTAGCAGTTTCAAGCTGCGGAGTTTCTAGACCGGGAAGTTCTTGGCTACTCGCTACCTGCGAAATATCTCGCCAAGGGCTCCCAGTACAATTGGCTCATACGCAGAATCGAGGGGGTACACGTGCCACGGCGTATCCTCAGGTTTCGAGAGCTTCTGGGGCGGAACGTTTACGATCCAGATGGAACTGCCCTGCGAGGCTATAATTTTGTTTAGGATTGCATAGGCGGGCATATTCATCACGCTCAGACTCAGCTTTTCCCCGCCCACGCCGGCGACGCTGTGCGCTACGGACATTCCCGGTCTGCGCTGGGCGAGCACTGCGTCAAGCAGAGCGGCGCTCGCGACTCCTGCGTCGAGATCCGTCACCGAGAAGCGGGAGATGATAGTGTTCAGGAGGTTTGATGGGTCGCGCCTAGCCAGAGGAGAATATACGTCGACCACGCCGTGGGAAAAATCCACCCGGTATTCTGGAAGCTGCTCCACTAAAGACACCAGCGCCTTTCGCACGGAGACGTTCGAGAGCCGCAAGCGCAAAGGGCGCGTTACGGCGTCCTGATCGATATACTCGATGCCTGCAGGCAGTTGGTAAGTCCACACCAGGCGCAGGAGATTATCCAGAAAGGTCCGGCCTTGGGTGTCGAAAACGCTGATTCGCTTCGCGAGCTTCGTATCCAGCGAACGGTTTGCGCCAGCGCGAAAGCTCTCGGACTGAATCCTGGGCGCAGCTACCAACACACTCGCCAGGATTCCGGCGACCAGTCTGGGTTTCCATTGCCACATTGCAGTGGGTATGTGGGTGCGGTCAATTTCTCATGTCACCTGACCTGCGCGGGAAAGCCTTTTCCAGGTCATTTAAAACCATTGTCTGATGAGGCAGGTCAAGCGCTGCGATGCGCCACATATTGGGTCCAAACGTCTCAAGCTTTGACG
>Ga0070737_10002617_pt1 | contig 21165 bp, 17 predicted proteins | sample Coa_R1_10_FD_66438 | JGI IMG/M metagenome (GOLD analysis project Ga0070737, IMG submission 66438) | Surface soil microbial communities from Centralia Pennsylvania, which are recovering from an underground coalmine fire - Coalmine... | ecosystem: Environmental > Terrestrial > Soil > Unclassified...
CTCCCTCCCCTCTTGTGGGAGGAGGGAGTTTCTTCCGCTAGCTGTGAGGTTCTGTTCGCTCCGCGTCGCCGAAGTGTTGCAACACTTCGGCGACGCGGAGCGAACAGACTACGATGCCTTGACGCCCCTGGGCGCCATCGGCAAGGAGCGCAGGCGCACACCTGTTGCCTGGAAGATGGCGTTGCCCACTGCTGGCGCCAGAGCGATGAGCGGCGTCTCACCCGCTCCTGCGGATGGCAAGTCTTTGCGATCGAGCAGTACGGTATCGAAAAGCGGCACATCGGTGAAGCGTGGCACGCGATAATCCGAGAAACGCGCATTAAGGATCTTGCCGTTAGCAAAGCGGATGGCCTCGAACAGAGCGCCGCCCAGAGCCATCACGGCCGCGCCCTCCACCTGGTTCTTCAGATGATTGGGGTTCACGATCGCCCCGCACTCGAACGCCGTCGTCACGCGCAGCACTTTCACGCGCCCCCCGCGCTCAATCGACACTTCCGCACAGGTGGCGATGTAGCTGCCCTTCTCGGTGCCGCAGGCGATGCCGAAACCGTGGTGGTCTGCCGGCTTGTTCTTGCCCCAACCAAAGCGATCGGCCGCCGCTTCCAGCACGGCTCGCAAGCGCTCATCCTTTAAGTTCTTGAGTCGGAAGGCCAGCGGATCGAGACCCAGCGCATGGGCCAGGTCGTCCATATGCACTTCCCGCGCGAAGGTGTTGGCCGTGGCCGCCAGTGCTCGATACGAGCCTTGCCGCAGCGGCGAGTCTGTCGGGTGAAACACGGTGTGGACGTGGGCCGATTCGTAGGGCGTTCGCAGCGCGGAGCTGCCGGAATTGTAATTGTGGCACTCCCAGGCAGTCAGTATGCCGTCTTTCGTAGCCCCCGCTGTCACCTCAATGACGCCGGCCGGACGGAAGTAGGCCCAGGTGAATTCCTCTTGGCGTGTCCAGACCAGCTTGACCGGCTTGCCAGTCGCCTTGGCCAATCGCGCTGCCTCTACCGCTGCCTCGCCAGAGTGCTTGCCGCCATAGCCCGAACCCATATCCGGCACAATGACGCGCACGCGCTCTTCAGGAATGGCGAAAGCGCGGGCCAATTCGCTGCGGACGCGGAATGGCATCTGTGTCCCGGTCCACACCGTCAATTTGCCGCCTTCCCACTCGGCTACCGCGGCGCGTGGCTCCATCGGCGCATGAGCGATATAAGCGATCGTATAAGTTGCTTGGAGCTGCCGATCGGCCGCCTTCAAGCCGTCGGCGATAAAGCCGCGGCTGTCGCGTGCGGCTCTTCCACCGAAGCCGCCGCTGCCCTGCGCCGGATGCTTTTTCAGATACTCGAACAATTCTTCGCTCGATGGCTGCGGTATCGTCTTCCATTCGGCGTGCAAAGCGGCCAAGGCATTGGCTGCCTCCTGCTCCGTCGCTGCCGTCACACCGACGAACGGGCCGTCCCGCACCACCGTGACACCTGGCCGTTTTTCTGCTTCGTCTGTTTGCACTTTCAGCAACTCGGCCTTGAAGCTCGGCGGCCGCAGAACTTTGCCGAACACCATGCCGGGACGTTTCACGTCTGAAGCAAAGCGATGGGTCCCGGTCACAAAGTCCTGGCCATCTACTTTCGGCGTCGAGGTGCCCGCTCTTGTCCATTTTTCCGCAGGCGTGGTCAGCACCTTGTCGTCAATGACCTTCATCAACTTCTTGCCGTGTGTCAGCTGTCCGAAGGAGAACGATGTTTTGCCGTCCGCCGCCACGACTTTGCCGTCCTGGATGCTCAGCGTCTCGCGTTTGACCTTGCCTTGCTCGGCGGCGAAGTCGAGCAGCAGTTCCCGCGCAAAGGCGGCCGCGCGGCGCAGCTGCGGCGCCATGCGCGGCGTCGAGCTGCTGCCCGCCGTACCAAAATCGAAGGGCACCATCTGCGTGTCGGCCATCACCAGGCGGATGCGCTCCAGTGGTAGATGCAATTCCTCAGCGACCACTTGCGTCAGCGACGTGCGAATATTTTGACCAATCTCGACCTTGCCGGTGTAAACGGTCACGGCGCTGTCTTCGCCGATGTGCAACCAGGCACCGAGTTCTTTCGGACCGGCCGCACCGAATCCTCCACGGCGCCCTCGTCCCGGCTGTTGCGCAAACGCCTCGCCCAGCACGCAGGCCACGATCAGTCCACCGCCGACAACACGGAAAAAGGTCCGCCGATCCAGTTCCGCCGAGCAAAACGCGTCCTCCAAAAGCTCGTAACGCTCCGGTTCGAGCCGGAGATCGTCGAAAATCTTCTCACTCATTTGCGGCCTCCTTTCATCATCTGGGCGGCTTCCTGGATGGCGGCGACGATGCGTGGATAAGCCCCGCAGCGGCAGATGTTGCCATTCATGCCGCGCAGGATGTCCTCGCGGTTGGGGTCCGGATCGCGGCTCAACAGGGCCACGGCGGACATAATCATGCCGCAGGTGCAATAACCGCACTGTAACGCATCGTGCTTCAGGAATGCTTCCTGGAGCGGATGCAATTTGTCGCCTTTCGCCAACCCTTCGATGGTCACAATCTCGGTGTCTGCGGCGGTGCTGACGGGCGTGCTACACGAGCGCACTGCTCGGCCATCAAGCAAAACCGTACAGGCGCCGCAGCGGCCTTCGCCGCAACCGTACTTGCTGCCGGTCAGATCAAGATCATCGCGTAAGACACTAAGCAGGCTGCGCTCGGCGTCGGCATTGACCACGCGACGCGAGCCGTTGATGTGGAGTTCTTTGACTACCGCCATACTCTCACCTCGCTTTCCCTCGCTGCTGGAGATAGAAATTGTGCCGGGTGGACCAAATGTTTTACTGTATCCGAACAATCGTGAAAAAGAAATGAAAACAAGCAGGTGAGCCGGTGTGTTTCTGGCAATAGGCGAACGGCCAGCGTCAGCCGACGGTTCGCTTGCTTGCCGAGAGCACACGTTGCTTGCAATCCCTCTTCCATCGCCCTAAAATGCAGGAAGTTTCTCATTCTCACGCTTTGCGTGAGAATGAGGGGTTCATCAAACATCTACTCATTCTCCTTCCGCTGCAGGGAGCGACCCCCCATGAGCAAACTATTTTGGCTGTGGCTGCTCCTTTCCTTGTTGCTTTTTCCGCGCATGGCAACGGCCCAAAACTTCGGGCAAGCTCCCTCTCCTGTCGTACCTCCATCCCCGAAGCAATCGCATCATCCTTTGCCGCTCACACTTGACTTGGCCAGTGCCCAAGAGACGCTGCCCCAGCGTCTGCAAGAGCTGCACGAGTTATATGAGCGGCACCAACTGAAAGATCAGGTTCAGGAGTTGCTCAAAGATTCCCGTTTTCGCAATTACATGGAGAAGCTTTCGGAATCGGATTGGCGACGATTGCAGGAGAAAATCCTTGCAGGCGAAGGACTAAGTCAGGATCCCAGTTGGGTGCGGTTGTTCCAACAGATGGCCTCGCAGCAGCGGCTGGATCAGCGACAAATCGATCTCCTCCGCCGCCTGGCCAAACGCATCGAACCGCAAGTGCCGGCTCCCAGCGAGTATTTCCTGCCTAATGGACCTGGATCTGTTGCTCCGCCTCCAAGAACGAATGCTCCCGGCTTATCGGTTCCGCCATCGGTGCCAATGCCGACCGAGTTGAGGCCGTCTCTGTTCGATCAGCTACAGGAAGAAGCCACAAAATGGCTGATGGGGGAACTGGACGACCTGGGCGCGGACATGCTGCAAGCACTCACGGAGATGGGAGGGAACGAAGAGAACACACCTCTGGCTGAGATGCTGCGCTCGGTGCCGCCGCCCGATCTTTGGCATTCCTATGCTCCACAGGGGAATGAAAGGTTCGTTCCCTTCATTCCAGCGCTCCGATCGGGAACGCTTGCGCGTTACCTGGCAGATGCGGGCGACTTTCTCCACCGACAGCGCGGCCTGTGGGACAGGGCGAGTTCCCTCTTCCATAGGGCGTCGCAGCCTTCGCCGCTACCTTTCCCCGGCTCCTCGATTTCTGTACCCGCTTCGTCTTCGGCCGACGGCGATGGCTGGGCGCCGGCTCTGCTTTCTTTGCTGATGTTCGGCGCGCTGGTTCTGCTTTTGTGCAAGGGCGGCCTTGGCCTCAAATCACCGGGTTCCGGCGCGGACGTCTCGTGGCGTCCGGGTCCCTGGCCGGTACCGCCGAACGCTGTCTCGACGCGCCAAGATCTGATTCGCGCTTTTGAGTATCTGGCCCTGCTCCGTCTGGGTCCCGCCGCCGCTGCTTGCCATCATCGCCAGTTGGCCGAGCGCCTTGCCGAAGAGGACAGCAATAATCCGGGTCGTCGTCAGGCCGCCGAAATGCTGGCCTGGCTGTACGAGCAAGCTCGCTATGCTCCTGATAGCGAAGCACTTTCTGCCGAACAGCTCAGCGACGCTCGACATGCCCTCTGTTTCCTCGCGGGAGTGACAGCCGCATGATATCCTGCTCGACGAGGACGGCGCTGCGGGTGGGCAGTTTGTGCTGCAGGCTGGCGCTCGCTCTGGGGGCCTTTTCCTTTTGCGGCACGGCCAGCGCCCAGACGCAAACAGTCCCTTACGAGCAGCGCATGGATGCTTTCCGCCGGCTGCTGTTTGAATTGCACTTTCAGCCGCTGTGTACTTTTGCCGATCTACAGGCCGACCCCGGTGAATCCTTGTTCATCTTGCTGGGGGATCCCAGGGGGTTAGCGAACCAATATTTCCCTGAAGGACTGCGTTCGTTTGTCGAACAGGGCGGCGCCGTGTTAATCGCCACCGACATGGAGACCAAGGGTGAGGCGGGCCAAAATCTGCGTGAGTTAGCCGGCGTCACGGTGACAGGAGAAACACTGGTTATAAAGCGGCGACACTCCATCGCCCCAAATAATCGACCTGTCCTTTATAATAACTCGCGATATTGTCCATTTGTGGACCCGCTTGAGCACGCGAACGGCGTTGGCACTGTAGCGGCTCTCCTCGGCGTAAGCGATCGGCCCGACCTGTTCCACCGCTATCCCCACTTCGATCAGACCCGCTTGCAAGTCGCCACCAACGCGCCTTCGCGCCTGGCGCTATCGCGATGGTTTCTCCCTGTCGGAATCCATCAACTGGCCAGACTATCGCAATTATGCCACGAGGAAAAAAACGCCGAGCGGAAGTTCGTAGACGAAAACGGCCCCCTCTTCGCCGTCGGCGGCACGGTGGGTAAGGGGCGTGTGTTGGTGCTGGCCGACCATAGCATTTTCATCAATCGTATGATCTTGCCGCACGACAATGACAACCTGGAATTCACCATCCATTGTTTGCATTGGTTGCGCGGTGGCGCCGCGACGCCGATGGAAGCGCTTCGCGCCCTGCGGGCTTACGCAGAGCCGGGCAACGAGGAGAAGGCGCGTTCTCAACTCATCGGCCAGCGTAACAAGGTGCTCTTCTGGGATAACGGCGTCATCCACAGTAATTTCGAGGCGTCCCTCAAAAAGATGCCGGCGCCGCCGGCGCTGCCCTCGGAGCCGGCCCTCGTCGCCGCTATCGATAAGGCCATTGCCAAGCTCGAAGCCAGCAATTCGTTCAACCGCGCCCTGTTGGAACAACTGGATGAGACGCTCGGCGGCCGCGAAGGCGTCGTCTGCACGGCCGTGTATCTCCTGACCCTGGGGGCGCTGTTGTTCCTGGGCTATCGCTTCCTCTGGCGGACCCGTTATCGGCCGGAATTGGCAGCTCCTTCGCTGGCCAAGGTGCTCCGCGAGCATGAGCCGAAGATGTCACTGCTGGACCAACGTCGCCAGGCACTCTTGCGTTTGGACAATGTCTGGGAGGTGGGCCACCGCCTGGCGCGGGAGTGCTTCGAGTCGGCCGGGGTGATGCTGACGGGGGCAGCGCCGCCGCGTGTGGTGCTGGCACAAGGCAGCCGATGGCAGCGCTGGCGCATCAACCGTCGCGTGGCCCGCTTGTGGCGCCTGGCGCGCGGCGATGCTCCGGCACCCCTTTCTCCGGCTGCGCTCAAAGATCGGTTGTGCGAACTGGAAGAATTGAAAACTGCCCTGGCGAATGGGACAATTGGGTTCATGGGCGAACGACCGACAGACGCTGGCTGGTTTCGATTCCCACCAACAGGCTGACGCTGGCCGTTCGCCATTTTGAGGTATGCATGGCCGGCGATCCAGGACTGAACAGCATGACCAACGCCGAACAATTGCGCGATCTGGCGCCGCAAATGCGCGAATTGCGCGATCGCGTCCTCGCCGAGATCGGCAAAGTTGTCGTCGGCATGTCGGAAGTCACGCATCAGTTCCTCATCGCCTTGTTGGCTGGCGGACACGTCTTGCTCGAAGGCGTACCCGGCGTCGCCAAGACCACGCTGTCGAAGACCTTCGCTCGCGTTCTCGGCACTCAGTATCAGCGCTTGCAGTTCACTCCCGATCTGCTGCCCTCCGACGTGACCGGCACCTACGTCCTGGACCGCAAGCAGAACGAATTCGTCCTGCGTAAAGGGCCGATCTTTTGCCAGGTGTTGCTGGCTGACGAGATCAACCGCGCGCCAGCGAAAACGCAGTCGGCCTTGCTGGAAGCGATGCAGGAAAACCAGGTCACCATCGAGGGCACGACACTGCCCTTACCGCAGCCGTTCATGGTGCTGGCTACGCAAAACCCCATCGAGCACGAAGGCGTCTATCGTCTGCCAGAGGCCCAGCTCGATCGCTTTCTGCTCCGCGTCACGATGGGCTATCCCCAGCGCTACGATGAGTTGGCCATGCTGCGTCTGCATAGCCATCCGTTGATGGAGGTGGAGCAACTGTTCACAGCCGAGCAGATCCTCGACATGCAATGGCAAGTGGCCCATGTGCATGGCGAGGATGTGCTCCTGGAATACATCATCGACCTGGCCGAAGCCAGCCGCAATCATCCCGATTTGTCTCTCGGCGCCAGTCCGCGGGCTGCGCTGTGCCTGTTGCGTTGCGCCCGCGCGCGCGCCTTGCTGGATGGCCGCCATTACTTCACGCATGAAGACGTGCAAGCCGTCGCCCCCAGCGTGTTGGGGCATCGCTTGATCGTCCGCCCCGAAGCCGAGGTCGAAGGCAAACAGTCGCTCGATGTCGTCCGTGAATTGCTCAATACGGTGCCGGTGCTGGAGATGGGACCGCGAAAGCTGCGAAGATAAATTCGACATTTTTGTTGACGGATCACTCGTGGCGCGGGAAACTATTGCCAACTCAACCGTGCGAGAGCCTCCCACAAGCATTCAAGGAATTCCCTGTGCATTCCAGACGACAAGGGAGAGGACTCGCTCAACGGGAGACGGCGCCCGTGATTCGCTTAACATGTCCTGGTTGCAAGAAAATCTTCAAGGTCCTCAAACCCAGGACCGGGCTGAGGATGTCCTGCCCCTATTGCACACGGCAGTTGCTCGTCCCTCGCTCTGTTCAGGTGGAAGCGGAAAAAGAGCCAAACATCTTCTGGCTCCTCATTAAGAATATTGCCAGTCCTATCGTTCTCATCACGGCCATCGTACTTGCCATCAAGGATGTTCCCGGCGTGGTGGATTTCTTGAGGTGGGCTTTCGCCAATGCCGGGGCGAACGGTCAAGTCACGATGGTTGCCATCGCGGGAATTGGCCTGATCTACTTTGCCGTCTTGACGATGAAGCGTGAGGAGCGAGTGGCCAGGTTGAAAGCCGAGCGGAACTTGCTGGAGCAGCGGCTTCGCTCCAAGGAAACCGAATTAAAGCAAATCGAGGAAAACAACTTTCGCCTGGCCGAGGAGGGAGTCAAAGAAGACATTTGGCGTCGAGACGTGATCGGCCCTCCCCTCTTCGTGGACAAGGAGAAGCGCAATGCCTGCTTCATCTCCTTGCTTAATCTGAAAGGCGGCGTCGGCAAGACAACCCTGGCAGCCAACCTGGGGGCTTGCCTGGCCCTCATGGATAGACCGCTCAAGGTGCTGCTCATTGACCTTGATTTCCAGGCAACCTTGAGCAACATGAGCGTGGAAGCCAGCACTCTCCTTACAGCGCAGCGAATGCGCCATACGGCAGAAAGGCTGCTGGACCCGCAGTTGACCGTTGACGATTTCAAACAACTGCTGGTCGGCATCAACCAGGTCGCCAACGGGCGCCTTATCATCGCTGATGATTCCCTGGAGCGCATGGACTTTCAAACGCAAGCGAAGTTCTTTCTCAAACCGGAGCACGATGCCCGATTTCTGTTCCGTAAGATCCTGCATCAGCGAGAGATCACGGATTATTTCGACGTGGTGATCTTCGACTGCCCGCCCCGGCTCACCACCTCCACCGTGAATGCCCTGACTACCAGCGACTACGTCCTGGTGCCGACCAAACTGGACGAGAGATCGTTTGAAGCCATTCCTCGGACACTTGCTTTTCTCAATCGTCTGCGCAGCATCGCCCAGCCGAAAATCGTCGGTGTGGTGGCCAACGAGGTTCAGTTCTGGAGACGTCCGCAACTGCTCAAGGTCCACGAGAGAGGGATGGTGAGGTTGAAGGAGATCCTCAAGGCGACGGATCCTGATCTGTACGTTTTTGAGGCAATGGTAGAGTTGAGCACAGACGTGGCTTTTTCCAACGAGAAGAACATTGTGCCCTGCGTTGATACGGACATTCGGCAGGCGTATTTTCATGCTACTGCCGTCGAGTTGCGCGAAAGGATCAGCAAATGAACATTGAAGAATTGGCCCAGGTCTTTGACGGCTTGCTCAAGGGGCTTGCTGCCGGCCTGAAGGAGAAGGAAAAGAAGGAGCTTGCCGCCTTGGCCGGTATGTTCCGTCGTTTCCCCAACCAGGGCATCGGTGATTTCGTCAGGTTCGTGGAAGGAACATTTGCCAAAGAGAGAAATAGCGTTCCCGTCCTTGTCGAACGGATCAAGGCGTTCAAGCAGGGGACAGGGGAGCCTCTCCAGGAGTTGCAAGCCAGTCTGACCGACCTCGGCGCAACGGAGCGCAAAAAGCTGGTCACATCTCTGGGCATGAGGGCTGGACGCACGAAGGACGACAACCTCAAGCTGCTGCAATCCTTTCTGACGGGCCATCAAACCGAAACCTTGCCCCCTTCGGTCCCAGCGACAGATTTGACCGCCGAAATAGACCGAGCTTATGCCCAATACGAGGCGATCAAGGCCGATCTTGCGGCCATCACAGTTGAAGAGATGAGAGCAAGGTTCGCCGCACTTTCGACGTTCTCCAAGCCCGTATTGGCCGGCGTGCTGTCCAGGCTAGGTTATCCGGCGGGCGGATCCAAGGAAGCGATCGAGGCGCAACTGCTGGACAATCTGACCAGCATCAAGATCAGTCTCGATCAGACAAAGCGGATCGGGATGGGCGATTAACGGATTATTTGCATTGTTCCGGATGGTGAAGGTGGGGATGGTCCGCTTTTGGGCCGCGGCAAAATCCCCGATTCATAAAAAGGCGAGTGTACTTCTCGTTGAATCGCGGGCCTAGGATAGAGTTGCTTAGCTTGCTTACAGAGTCTGCATAACAACCAAGCAATTCTTCTTTGCCCCTCCCGCGCTTTCTTGCGTAAGCTCCTGCGCCGATCTTTTTTTCTGCCTTGTACTTACGAAACAAAAATGCGTTGCATTGCCCAATGGCACTCCATGTGCTTTTCCGCATTCGTCGCCCCAGGGCGGAACGTGAGGAGATCACAGGATGACACGCGCGCGGCAAAAAGCGACCGGTGCCGGTCTGGCAGCCACGCTTGCGCTGGCGGCGCTCATCGTGTTGGGATCAGGTAATCTCGATCGCTTTGATGCAGCGCTGCTCGGCTACACGTTCGCCACGCTGTTTGCGACGTTCGGGGTCACTTATCGCTGGGTGATGTGGCTGCATCGGCCGCCCACGGCAATGTACTGGTGGCGTGGCGGACAGCTGTTGCTCCGTAAGGGCGGGTTTCGCCGTCATAGTCTGCGTATGTTTCAGCGCTGGCTCGCCGATTTTGTTGGTAATCGCTTCATCTGGCGGCGCAGCTGGATGCGTGGGGCGGCTCACGGGTGCATCATGTGGGGCTGCCTCCTCGCCTTGGCCATCACGTTTCCGCTCGTCTTCGGCTGGGTCCACTTCGCCACGGTCCCCGGCGACCTGACGCGCTATCGGCTCCACATTTTCGGCAGAGTGGCGGGAGAGTTTGCCATCGCCTCGCTTTGCGGATTTTTCATCTTTCACGGTCTGGTATGGTCGTCTTTATTGGTGATTGCCGGCGTGGTGTTGGCGTTGCGGCGGCGGCTGCGTGATCGCGGTGCGGCAGCATTGCAGCAGTTCGGCGAGGATTTTCTGCCACTGCTCTTGTTATTCGCTATCAGCGTCACCGGCTTGCTGTTGACGGTCAGCTATACCTGGATGGGCGGCTACGCTTACGATTTTTTGGCCATCCTGCACGCTGCGACGGTGATTTTCACCTTGTTGTGGCTGCCATTCGGTAAATTGTTTCATATTTTCATGCGTCCAGCACATCTGGCTGTGGGCGTCTACAAGGACACCGGGCGTGAGGGCGAACAAGCTCGCTGCCGTCGTTGCCATACTACCTTCGCCTCGCGGATGCACGTCGAGGATCTCATCGCTGTCGAACGGCAGTTGGGCTACCGCTACGAGATCGAACGGGGACTGGCACCGCATTATCAATGGATTTGTCCCGCTTGCCGTCGTGCTCTCGTTTGCCTGGCGCAGGCGGCGCTGAGGACTGAAGGCGAGTGGAACCGCGTGAGCGCTCCGAGTATTCTCTCGGACCGCTCACGTGGCTCCGCTCGCCAAGAAGTCGTGACCTTATGAGACCAGACAATCATGGCCACACAGCCTGCCGCAACACGGGACATCCTCGAACACTTCGGCCCGCATTGCGCCTATGCCGTCAACGGCTCCGGCGCCGGCCCGGAGGCGGATCGGCTTGTCAAAACGCACTGCTGTTTCTGTGGCCAGCAGTGCGGCATTCAACTGAAAGTCAACGGCAATCGGGTCATCGGCTTTGAGCCGTGGGAAGAGTTTCCTTTTAATCGCGGCATGTTATGTCCCAAGGGCGTCAAACGCTATCTGCAAGGCGCACATCCCGATCGCCTGCTGTATGCTTACCAGCGTGATCCAGCCGCATCCGGAGGATTTCGCCCTCTTCCCTACACGGAGGCCATTAAGCAAGTCGCTGCCGCTATCCAGCGCATTCAGACGCAGTACGGCAACGACGCTTTCGCCGTCCTCTCCGGCGCCAGCCTGACCAACGAAAAAGCCTATCTGATGGGCAAATTCGCCCGCATGTGCCTGAAGACGGCGCACATCGATTACAACGGCCGACTGTGCATGGTCAGCGCCGCCGCCGCCAATAAGCTGGCCTTCGGCATCGACCGCGCCGCCAATCCCTGGTCCGATCTGATTTCGGCCGAGGTGGTGTGGATCAGCGGTGCTAACATTGGCGAATGTGCCCCAATTACCACCCATTATATCTGGCAAGCTCGTGAGAATGGGGCGCGCATCATTGTCGTTGATCCGCGCATCACGCCCATCGCCCGTACGGGCGACCTGTTTCTGCCCATCAAGCCTGGCCGCGACGCGGCCCTGTTCAATGGCATTTTGCACCTGATGATCGAGCATGATTGGCTCGATCACGACTTTATCGAGAAACATACTATTGGTTTCGCTCAAGTGGCCGAATATGTTCGGGAGTGGACGCCGCGGCGAACAGCGGAGATTACGGGTATTGCCGAGCGCTTGATTCGGCAAGCAGCCGAATGGTGGGGCACGGCGCGGACCAGTTTTCTCTTGCATGCGCGGGGCATCGAGCATCATACGCATGGCGTGCAAAACGTGCTGGGCGCCATCAACATGGTGCTCGCTTCCGGGCGTCTCGGCCGGCCCAGCTGTGGCTACGCTACCATCACCGGCCAGGGCAACGGCCAGGGTGGACGCGAGCACGGCCAAAAATGCGATCAACTGCCTGGTGGCCGCGACATTACCAAGCCAGAACATCGCGCTCATGTCGCCGCTGTCTGGGGAGTCGAACCAAACGAGTTGCCTGGTCCCGGCGTCGATGCCTACGAGATTTTTCGCAAGATCGATCGCGGCGAAGTGCGGGGGCTGTTGAGTATCTGCTTCAATCCCAAGGTATCGCTGCCGGACAATGCGTTTGTTGGTCGGATGCTCGACAAACTGGAGTTTTACGTCGCCATCGATTTCTTCCTCAGCGAGACGGCCCGCCATGCCGAGATCGTGCTGCCGGGATCGCTGCACGAAGAGGACGAGGGCACCGTCACGCAGGTCGAAGGCCGCGTCATCAAAATTAACAAATGTGTTGATCCACCCGGCGAGGCACGGCAAGACTGGCGCATTGTGCAGGACATTGCAGCGGCACTGGGCCGCAAGAGAGGCTTCACCTTCGCCAGTCCGCGCGAAATTTTCGAGGAACTGCGTCGTGCCTCAGCGGGCGGCACGGCCGATTATGCGGGCATCACCTACGAGCGTATCGAGCGCGAGTTCGGCGTTTTCTGGCCCTGTCCCTCGGAAGACCATCCTGGCACGCCGCGCCTGTTTGAGGATGGCTCTTGGAACCCCGTGGCCCGAGGACAGGGCCGCTTTTACTTTCCCGACGGCAAGGCGCGCTTCCATGTCGCCGCTTATGCACCGCCGGCTGAGGACGTCGATAGTGAATATCCGATCATTCTGACAACCGGCCGGGTCGTCAGTCAGTTTTTGTCTGGCACGCAGACACGCCGCATCGGGCCGTTAATCGATCAATATGCCGAACCGCGTGTCGAGATGCATCCGCGTCTGGCCGACCGCCTCGGCATCGCCGATGGCGAATGGGCGACTATCGCCTCGCGCCGCGGCTCATGCACACTGCGGGCGCAGGTGGTGACGACGATTCGGCCCGATACCGTGTTTGTGCCCTATCACTGGCCCGGAGCGCGAAGCATTAACCAGGTGACAATAGCGGCGCAAGATCCGATTTCCAAGATTCCAGAGTTCAAGGTATGCGCCGTGCGCGTGTTCAAGGCGGAAAGCGCGCCGGATGACGAGCCAGAAGCGTAAGGGCTCGAGCGCATGGCAAGCGGGTGTAGCGTTTTTCTCCCTCCCTCCTTGTGGGGGAGGGTCGAGGTCTTTTTCCTCCCCCCTTGTGGGGGAGGGTTGGGGTGGGGGATACCCCTCCCTGGCTCCCTTGCCTTGACACCTCCTATCTCAGCCCTCCCCCACGAGGAGAGAGGAGGTTTGGTCCGGTAACTCTAAGCGACGGGATGGGCCGTCGCTTATGCTTTCCGGCTCGTCAAAGAAATGAAAAGGTGCCTGATGCCGGTCCCTGACCAATATGGCTTTTTTATCGACCCAACGCGCTGCATTGGCTGCCGTGCCTGCGTGCAGGCTTGCGCTGAATGCGATACGCATAAGGGCACGCCGATGATTCATCTGGAGTATCTTGACCGTGCTTCCTCGACGCAAACGATGCCGATGGTGTGCATGCATTGTGATTCGCCGACCTGTGCCGAAGTTTGCCCCGCCGACGCCATCAAAAGGAGCGAGGACGGCGTGGTTCGCAGTGCTTTGAAAGCCCGCTGTTTGGGCTGCAACAATTGCGTCCTCGCTTGCCCATTTGGCGTGCCCAAGATGGACAGCGATTTTGACCTGATGATGAAGTGCGACATGTGCTACGACCGCACTTCCATCGGCAAAAAACCACTGTGTGCCTCGGTTTGTCCCAGTGGCGCGTTGTTCTTCGGCACGCACACGGAGATCGAGCAGCAGCGGCCGCGCTCGGCGCCGGTCAATCGCTTTCAGTTCGGCGCGCAGACCATTACCACCAAAGTCAGCATGATGGCCCCGCGCAACGGACGGCTGCCGCGCATCGAGGTGACGGAGTGTCTATACGATCCTGCGACGGACGCGCTGGATCGGATGACAGCGAGTTTGTTCGAGTCGGAGGGAATGTGAATGAATGACACCCATCCACCGGCCTGGCGTCAGGATTTCCCCATCGATTGGCCGCAGGATCACTACGTCGCCCGCCGCGACTTCACCAAATTCCTCGTGCTAACAAGCCTTCCGTTCGCCCTGGTGCAGCTGGGCATCGGCCTTGTCAACTGGTTTCGTCGCGACCGCGGCCGATGGCCCGTCAGGGCTATTGCTCCGCTTGCTGATATTCCTGTCGGCAGTGTGTTGTCCTTCGCTTATCCCGACGACAACGATCCGTGTCTGCTGTTGCGTCTCGACGACAAGACCTTGCAGGCATTCAGCCAGAAATGCACGCATCTGGGCTGTGCCGTGACGCCGAATGAGGATAAAAAATGTCTTTATTGTCCCTGTCACAAGGGTTTTTTTGCTCTCGACAGTGGCCGGCCGCTGGCCGGTCCGCCGCGGCGACCTCTGCCGCGCATCCGACTGGAAAACCGTGATGGCATCGTCTACGCCGTCGCTATGGAGGTCAATCCCTCATGAACCATTCCCTGACTCGCGAACAGATGACCACGATTTTGCAGGGCATTTTGTGCCTGGTCCTGTTCGTTGTGCTGTTGCAAGTGTGGCTGTTGACGGCGACAACCAACGCCTGGCTGGGTGGCGACGATTCCGTCCTCTGGCCGGCCGCCGCCGCCAGCGCCGCTTGCGCGCTGGTGAATTGTGCGCTACTGCGCTGCCTCAATCGCCTGACCGTTTAGAAGTATTTCAAACTCCCTGAGCGGAGTGTGTAAGCCCCCGCTCAGGCGCGTAACCCTGCCGCTCAGGTTTCCACGGAGTATTTCATGAACCTACGCGATTTCCGTCGCGCCGGTCATTTACCGACATTGATCTGCGCTTTTCTGTACTTCGACGTCAGCTTCATGATTTGGGTGCTGATCGGCTCATTAGGCGTGAGCATCTCGGCGCAGCTCGGCTTCGATCCGGTGGCCGACGCCGCCAAGAAAGGGTTCCTGGTAGCCGTGCCGCTCTTGGGCGGCTCGCTGCTGCGAGTAGTGTTGGGATTGCTCACTGACCACATCGGGGCGCGGCGGACAGCCCTGGTGGGCATGATGTTGACGACGATCCCGCTGTTGCTCGGCTGGTTGTGGGCCAACAATTTTCCGGAGATTTTGTTGGTCGGTCTGCTACTTGGCGTGGCGGGAGCCAGCTTCGCGGCGGCGCTGCCGTTGGCCGGCCGTTGGTATCCGCCGCACTATCAGGGCCTGGCGATGGGCATTGCCGGCGCCGGCAACAGCGGTACCGCCCTGGCCACCTTCTTCGGTCCGGTGCTGGCGCGCTGGCTGGGCTGGCATGCCGTTTTTGGTCTGGCCCTGATTCCGTTGCTTGTGATATTGGGTATCTTTTTTCTCTTGGCCAAGGACAGCCCGCATCAGCCGCCGCCCAAATCGCTGCGCGACTATGGCGCCGTCCTCGGTTACGCGGATACCTGGTGGTTCGGCCTGCTTTACTCCGTGACTTTCGGCGGCTTCGTCGGCCTGGCCAGCTTCCTGACTATCTTTTTCAAGGACCAGTATTTTCTCCTCGATACCAAGAGCGGCGAAGTCTACGCCGGCTATATCACCACTTTTTGCGTGATCTCCGGCTCGTTCCTCCGTCCCGTGGGCGGCTACTTGGCCGATCGTTTCGGCGGCATCCGCATGTTGATGCTGCTGTACAGCGCTGCCGGCCTCGCTCTGCTGATGCTGGCCACTTTGCCGGCGCTGCCGGTGGCGATTGTACTTCTCTTCGCCGTCATGGGGCTGTTGGGCATGGGCAACGGCTCAGTGTTTCAGTTAGTGCCGCAGCGCTTTCCGCGCGAGATCGGTGTGCTGACCGGCATCGTCGGCGCCGCTGGCGGCATCGGCGGCTTTCTGTTACCCAACATGCTGGGCAAGCTGAAACAGGAAACCGCCAGTTTTGCACCTGGCTTTGTGCTCTTCGCTCTGATGGCCTGCCTGTGCGTCTTTGTTCTCTGGCGATTGCGTCCGCGCTGGGAGAGCGAGTTCCTCACCACAACTTCGCCCGCCATTGCTTCCGCAGACGCGCTTCCAATGATGCACGAACCCGCGTAGGTGTTGCGCCCGTCCGGGTTCTCTGCGATTCGGTGGTTAGAGCGCCTTGCAAGTAGGTGTAGCGGCTAGATGTCTTCCTCCCTCCCCCACAAGGGGGAGGGAGAAAAACACTACACCCGCTTGCCATGCGCTCTAGTCTGCGGGTTCATTGGTCAGCAGCAGGACTTCACGGCCGCTATAGAGGTCCAGGTGGTGCGAGACCAAGCGATACGAAGCTGGTACGATTGCCTGCAACTGCCGCCACATCTCTTCGCTGACGAACAGATACACCGGCAACGGTGTATAGAGAAACTCGAGGATGCGAACGGCGTTTTCCGGACATTGTACCTCGCGCTGACAGTAAAAGACCAGGCTAGGCTGAAAATAACCGATCGCCCCCACGCGCACTTCGCGGCGGAGATGGTCCTCGGGCAGTGCCCGGACGAGAGGACGCGGTGCTTTAAAGCGATCCACCAGGTTCACGCCCCAGAAAGCCAGCGCAGCGGTGAAGACCATTCCTGCTGTAGCCACGCAGCCGATCAGTCCGCCGCGCCGGCCGCGGCGGATGCACCAACCTGCCGCGGCTGCGCCAAGGAGAAAAATTCCGCCCAGCCAGGCGCCTCTCTCCAGTCCGGGCAAGCGACGGCCGGGCAGTGTCCACGGCAGCACATCGCCAGCCAGCAGCAGTCCCGCGCTGATGCCGAGGCCGGCCAGCGCCAGACAGGCCAGGCCCACCGGCATTACCCAGGCCGGCAGCGCGATCCGGCCGCATCGCCAATCCTCAAGAAACGACGCTGTCAACAGTGCCAGCGCTGGGTATGCCGGCAGAATATAGTTGGGCAGCTTCGTCCGCACCACCGTGAAGAACACCAACCACACCGCTACCCAGCACAGAAGGAATTGCGTTACCAGGCGAGTGGGGCGTGTCAACGCTCCGGTAGGAGGAAACCGGGACGCTGATACGCCCCACCCGCCAAAATCGATCTTTTTCAGGACATGCCACAGTGTTGGCCCTGCAAACACGGACCACGGCGCCAGACCGACGAGGAGGACCAGCCCATAATAAAAGAACGGCCCGCTATGGTTTTCCAATACTCCCATAGCACGCTCGATGTTGTGCTTCCAGAAAAAACCTGCCAGCCATTCTCCCTTGGTTTCCAATCCCACCCAGACATACCAAGGTGCCGCAATAAGAGTACACACGAACACCGCTCCCAATAAGCGCCGATCCCACCAGCGCCGTAGTTCGCGGCCAACAAAGAGGAAGAGCGTCGCCGTCGCCATCGGCAGAATCAGAGCAACCGGGCCTTTGGCGAGCATGCCCAGCCCACAGGCAGCGCCGGTGCCCAACAGCCACCAACCCCGGCGCGTGTAATGTTCCCAAAAACACCACATACTCAACAAAATACACAGATTGAGCAAAGCATCGGGATTGGCGAAATGAGCGGCAGCACAAAAAGCGATGCTGCTGGCCAATATCAATCCCGCCCACAGTGCGGTGGAACGATCGAAGAGGCGTCGGCCCAATTCATAGAGGATGAGCAACGTCCACAGCGAGGCCAGCGCCGACGGCAGCCGGGCCGAAAATTCGTTGATGCCGCAAATATGATACGCCAACGCTTGCAGCCAGTATAGCAGTACAGGTTTGTCCAGGCGCAGCTTATAGTTGAAGGTCGGCACAATGAAATTGCCGGATTCGTACATCTCTTGAGCACATTCGGCATTGTTGCCCTCGTCGATATCCCACAAACTGGGACCGCCGAGGTTCGGCAGACATAACACGGCCCACACGATCACGAGTAGAGCATAGTGACCGGCACGATTATCGAACCTGCGAAACATGTGCGATCCCTCGCGGAGAAATGAAGGCGAGCGGGCCGCATCGGCGCCCCAAGTGCGCGGCCATTATAAGATTGGTGCCGATTTCTTGCCAGCCCGCTGTATGGAAAAACGAGCCGGAAGCGTAAACAACGGACAATCTTTTCGTCGCTTACGCTTCCGGCTCGTCAGCCAAGGGCGAGTGGACTTTTCCCTTCCTCCTTGTGGGGGAGGGGTGGGGTGGGGGGGCACCCCTCCCTGGCTCCCTTGCCTTGACACCTTCTACCTCAGCCCTCCTCACGAGGGGGAGGAGGTTTTGTTCAGTAGCTCTCACGTTCGGTTATGCTTTGGGCAAGCGTTGAAGCGCTTCGCGGAATTCGGCCGCCGTCTGAAAACGCTTGTTCGGATCGCGCTCGATGGCCTTGATCAGGAATTGAGCTGTCTGCTTGTCCATTTTCGGACATACCTCGCGCGGATCTTTGCCGGGGCTGTTCATGTGGCTGAGCAGCGTTTGCAAGGATGCCGACGTTGCCTTCTCCCACGGCAGGACGCCCGTGTAGGTCTCGTAAGCTGTCACCCCCAGGGCGAACAGATCGACGCGGTGGTCTGTGGTGGTGCGGCGGATCACTTCAGGCGCGAGGTAATTGGGCGTGCCAGTGCGGTTGCCGGGCTTGAGGAACTCCGGCCGATTCGGGATTGTCAGGCCGAAATCGATCAGCTTGACGATGTTGTCCTTGGTCACCATGACATTGCGCGGGCAGATGTCACGGTGCAGGAAACCGAGTGTATGCATATATTCCAGGGCGTCGGCGATTTGCGAGAGGATAAGGATACGATTGCCTTCCAACTGCGGGCTTTTGGTCTCGATCAAAAAATTCAGTCCTACGCCCTCGATTAACTCCATAATCAGGCAGGGTTCGCCCTCGTAACTAATGCCGTACTCGAAAGTCTGAACGATGTTCTTGTGCCGCAGCATCATGCAAATGACGCCTTCGCTCGGCTTGTTCAAACCAATGAAGCGTGATTCAAATTTCTGAGTCTTTTCCTTGTCGAGCAGTTTCAGACAGACGACGCGGCCGAGCTTCCGGTCCCGAGCACGCCAGACTTTCGACATGCTGCCTTGGCCGGTTCGGTTCAACAGATCGAAACGTTTGCGCACGTCGATCTTCGGCAGATGGCTCTTGGGTTTCGATTTCAATTTGAACCAGCTAAACAGCCCCACGGACAAACCTCTCTTCTAGGGTTTAGGTGGAGAATGGTGAGCTTTGTTCGGTTGTTCTCATCTCCGGCTTCTTCACCCTAACCCCTAAATCCTAATGTTCACAATAATCAATGATCTGCGCCACTTCAGTACGTAGGTCCTTGCGTGGGACGATGCGGTCGATGAAGCCGTGCTCCAGCAAAAATTCGCTGGTTTGGAAGCCTTCGGGTAGCTCCAGGCGCACCGTGTTCCAGATAGTGCGTTTGCCGGCGAAGCCGATGAGGGCCCCCGGTTCGGCCAGAGTGATGTCGCCCTGCAAGGCGAAGCTGGCAGCTACGCCGCCCATCGTTGGGTTCGTCAAGATTGATATATACAATCCGCCGGCACGATCGTAGCGGCCCAGGGCGGCGGAGACCTTGGCCATCTGCATCAGCGACAGGATGCCCTCTTGCATCCGAGCGCCGCCGCCGGAGCCGCTGACAAACACCAACGGCAGTTGCAAGCGCGTTGCCTCCTCGGCCGCTCGCGTCAGCTTCTCGCCCACCACAGAACCCATGCTCCCTGCCATGAAGGCGAAATCGGTGACGCCGAAAACAATGGGCCGGCCGCGGATGAAGCCGCGCCCTACTATCGCGGCATCGAGCATTCCCGTCTTGGCCTGCTCTGCTTTCAAGCGCTCGGCGTAGGATAGGCGGTCGGTGAAATTCAGCGGATCGCAGGGGCGCAAGTCGGTGAACCATTCCTCGAAGCTATCGGCGTCGAGCATCTGGGCGATGCGGTCGCGTGCGGGCAGATAGAAGTGATAGTTGCATTCGGGGCAGACATTGAGCCGGGCTTCGGCCTCCTTACGAAAGATAGTGGCTTTGCACTGCGGACAGCGCATCCACAGCCCTTCCGGCACACCGCGCTTGGGGCGCTCCGCCACGGATGTCTCGACTTTATTCTGCTCCGGCGTCATCCCGATCTCTCAACTCGTCCTTCGGACTTAAACCACCAATCCCTCAAACACTATCACAACGACGCTTGCTCGGATCGTCAAGCTCTTTTCGGCAAGCGTTCAAGATCGCAGTTTCTCCACGAAGCGATCGATTTCCGCATGGACTTGCTGATGTTCCCCCTCGCTCAATGGGCGGCCGCCGAAGCGCACCCGGTAGAAAAGCTCGACAATGTGTATCGGCACATTCGCCAGTGCGGCCATGGTTGGCCGTGCTTGGAGAAACGTCTGTGCCGCTGCACCGTATTCGCGCGGTGTCTGTCCGCGAGTGGGCCGCAGCGAAGTGTAGCGCGTCAGAATGCGCACCAGACGCGTATAAAAGGCGGCATCGCCGCGAATACGTGAGGCGCGGAGAGGAGACCGCAAGCGGCGCAGAAACAGCCAGGCGGCCAAGGCGGCGGCAAACGCCGGAACCAGGAGGACCAGTTTTCCTAATAGCGATAAAGATCGGTTGGACATTAGTTTGTCCCACAAATCGGCCTGCTGGTCGCCGTCGTATTCGACAATCAGGGCACGCCACCATTGCAGACAAAAATGCTGTGCTTCCTCCCATAAGTAGACTATCGGCGCGTGATGCACAAATGCGGTCGGTCCCGGCGGTGTCGCGTCCAAGGTCAACCAATCGTAAGAAAAACCACTTGCATGGGGCACCAGGACTTCTACCCAGGCATGGGCGTAACTATGACGCACCACGTACTGACCATCGCCTTGGTTATCGCAGCCGCGAAAACCCTTGACTACACGAGCCGGTATGCCCACAGAGCGCAACATCAGAGTCAGTGCTGCGGCGTAACGCTCGCAATGTCCCTGCTTGGTGTTGATGAGAAAGTCCAGGATGGGATCGATGGAGCGATTGTGACGGGTGATTTCCAGCGTGTAGGTGTATTCGCCGGAGTGGGCCAGGTAGTTGGTAAGGACGCGGGCTACCGCTTCCCAGTGATTCCGATCGATCAAAAAAGGATCGGGGGGGCTGGCCAGAGCGGCGCGAACGTTTGCGGGCAGATGGTAACGGGGATGCCGAGACAAGCGACGCAACAGATCAACGGTCCAATCTTGCAAAGGAGCGTAAAGCGAGGACGGCAAAGTTGTCAGAAGCTGTATCTCTTCCATGGGCCACGCGATCTCGGCGGGTGCCCGGGACGGATCGTCACAGGCTGGCACTACTTGACGATAACGATGTTCGTGCTGCGGGTTGCTGAATACCTGCGGCAACACAGT
>Ga0070737_10002618_pt1 | contig 21149 bp, 18 predicted proteins | sample Coa_R1_10_FD_66438 | JGI IMG/M metagenome (GOLD analysis project Ga0070737, IMG submission 66438) | Surface soil microbial communities from Centralia Pennsylvania, which are recovering from an underground coalmine fire - Coalmine... | ecosystem: Environmental > Terrestrial > Soil > Unclassified...
GTTCCATCCGCGCTGCTGGAAAGCCCAGGATATTTGCCGTCAGCAATACCCCAAGCTGGAAGTGAAGCGTTCCAACCAGATGGCGGCGTGTTTCTTCCCTGGGCAATAAGCCAGGCAGTGGCAAGCGGTTCAACAACATGAATCGCTATGAGCGCAGATTGAGCGCACCCTCTCTCGTGCAGGTGAGGGTGGAAACGCCAATCTGCGTTTGCGTGTGTAAGCGTGTAGACAGAAGCGCGTACATGTAGACGAGTGTGTGGAAAGAAGTGAGCCATGCCCGATGCGCCACAGGCGCGCGTGCGGATTCGTGTGCCATTCGTAGATATTGATAGCAGCCAGCGTATCCATTTCACCGCGTTCTTTCGCTATATGGAGGTCGCAGAGCACGAGTTGATGCGCTCCCTGGGCATGCCCTATTCTTCGGGCCTGCTTGAGCAAGCGTTTCCGCGCGTTCATCTGGAGTGCGACTTCAAGGGCGCCATTCGCTATGACGATCTGCTTGAAGTAGTGTCCCAGGTGGAGCGCGTGGGAACAAGCTCCTGGGCGGTCGGGTTCACGGCGCATAAACTCGAAGGCGACGACCAGCGTACTGGCCCACTTGTCGCCACAGGGCGCATGGTCATCGTCTCGATGGATCCCACTACCGAACGCGCAACTCCCCTGCCCGCTCGCTTACGACGGGCGTTGTTGGGCGAAACGGCGCCCCCTCAGGCTCGAACCTGAACGTCTGCTGAACGTCTGCTGAAAACTGTGCGCACCGGCCAATGTAGGCGCAAAAGGGGCTTGACGGTTTGCTGTGGGTATGCTAATATCCGAGTGTGGAACTAGGATATAGCCTGTCGGCAATACGCGCGCCAGAGCCATTGGGGCCAGTTGGGGCCGAGCCAAAGATCGCTGACGCTGGTTGCAGTCAGGTAAGGTTGAGCAAAGAAGGTCGCCTATGCTTGCCGCGTTTGTCTTATTCTTACGCGAGGGATTGGAAGCCAGTCTGATCGTCAGCATCCTGCTGGCGGCGCTCAGGCAGCTTGGACAAACGCGCCAGATGCGCGCAGTATGGCTTGGCGCTGGGCTGGCGGCGGTGGGATCATTCGCAGGAGCGGCGGCGATCTATGCCACCGTGCAAGCCTATGATAATACCACCTTCCAGACGATCTTCGAGACCGTTGCCTACCTGGTCGCCGTGGCATTGCTCACCTATATGACCTTCTGGATGCAGCGCCATAGCCGCTCGCTGAAGAAGGAACTGACGGCCAAGGCTAGCGCGGCTGGCTCCGGCTTTGCGTTTGGTTTGCTGGCGTTTTCCACTGTTGGGCGCGAAGGGCTTGAGACAGCGGTCTTTATGCTGGCGTTTGCCTTCCAGACGAGCGCAGGCTGGCTGCTACTTGGCGCAGGGCTTGGCTTGCTGGCTGCGGTTGCGCTGTGCTTCGCGATCTATCGTATGGGTTACCGACTCGACTACCGCGTCTTTTTCCGCGTGGTGGGTGTGCTGCTGCTCTTCTTCGCGGCGGGCCTGCTTGGCGACGCCGTGCAGAATTTACAAGCGTTGCAATGGCTGCCCGGAGGCGCCGCTCACCTCTGGAATACCAGCGGCATCCTATCGGAAGACAGCATGGTAGGCGATCTCCTGCATACCTTCCTCGGCTATAGCGACACGCCAAGCGCCCTGCAACTGCTGGCCTATCTGGTCTATCTGGGGATCACTGGCGCATTCTTCATTCATGCCACGCGCAAGCCAGGCGCGCCTCATACCCGTAAAGAAGCCTCTGCGCTGACGGCCACCCACGCCTGATACGCCTGATACGTCTGATACATCTGACTCGCTTGAGTCTGCGCTATTGGCATGGTACACACGACACCCCCTGATGCGCGCATTGCCTTATCGGCCAAGGCGTACATTCAGGGGGCGGGTGTGTTGGCGTCCGTGCGCGCGGTCAGTATGCCCTCCATGGCTGAGAGGGCGCTGACATGCTCTGCTCCGGTTTACTCCTCCGGTTTACTCCTCCGGCAGGCGTTGCCGACTGGCGGCGCCGCCCTTGCGACCGGCCTCGCGGGCTTCATCGCTTGTCCACTCATGCGCTGTGCCAAGCTGATGCGCCGCGCGTCCGCCTTTGCTGGCGATCTCACGCTGCTTTTCGGGATCCATCGAAGCGAACCCACGCCCACGTCCCTTACGCTCTTGTGCCATATGCCTCACCTATTTTCTAGCTCTAGCAACCGCCAACCCATGTCGGCGGTTGGCGCCAACGAACAGTCACGAAACTTGACGAACTCTTTCGTGAGGCGCGCCCCCTAGCGGAGGCGCGTCCTCAACACTACCTACGAAGCGGCGCTACACGAGGTTGGGCAGGCGCCCGGTATCCCCTACACCACAACAATGACAACACCAAAGTGTGTGCCACGGATCAGGTCAATCGGTGGTTTTTGTGGAGCTTCTCAGCAGCATTGGACACGCTACATGCCGCAAAAGCTGCGCCAACTCATGTGCGCGATTTTTGGGAAGCGCAGCCACAGGCCCTACTGGCCAACGGTTCCCCAGCGTCTCACCACGCCCCGTCTGACTGCCCATGTGATGTATGATGCTTTTGTTTGTCTGATTTTTCTTTTGCTGATGTCCTATTGGACATATGTTGGATTTGGATAGTGGCGACACCTACCTGATTCCCGGCTCTCTCACCGGCATTGCTCGCAGAGTGATCACTGCTGCCTCTACAGTATACCATATTCATGGGCTACTGTCTTGTGTTTCAAGACGATCAGAGTGTGAAATTGGTGACATAACCGTTGTGATCTGGTCAACATTTCATCGGTGGTAAAGATTTCGCCCCGGCTGCGTGTGCGGCCATAGATGCGCCACAGGCAAAAGATAAGAAAATAGTGTCGCAACTGCATAACCCTGGCAAGAGACAGGCTGACGTGGTAGCATGTGGGGAGACGAAGAACTAGAGGGTGGGCAGAGGTTCGTGAGAACATGGCATGAAAGAGCTGGCGGTCGGAAGTAAGGCGATCAAGGCGCTATGGGCGCTGGGGCGCTGGGAGGCCGCAGATGAGGGTAATGTGGCATGAGGTACAACAATCGTAACAATCGGCCAGGGATGCCTGGTGGGATAGGGTCTTTTCTGCGGCAGACAAACACACCGAGCAGCGAGCGCCGTGTGCATATAAGCGTCTTGATGACAGGCTTGACTGTTGAGGATGGCGAGTGGCTGGCGCGCACGCTTCCTGCCTTGATGCGCAAGTCTCGTCCGGCGCATGGGGCTGTGCGGGTGGAGCATGTCGCGTTGCGCTACCGGTCGGGGCGACTTGGGGTGGCCGACGCGCTCGATGCGACTGCGGCGCTGCTCGAGCCGTTTGCGGCGGCGGGCGCAGAGCTTGAGCGCCGCAATGAGTGGTATATCACGGATGATGATGACGAAGACGACGAGGACGACGACGATGATGATGACGATCTCTCCTCATCGAGCCTCTTTGGCCGTGGCCACTCTGCCCGTCTCGACGAGTCGCCCGAACAAGACCTGTTGGTGAGCGCACGCCTGCAAGTGGACGCAACAGCCGAAGATGCAGGGGCCGCGCTGCTCTATTGGGCGGCGCTGGGCTTGGCGCAATGACGCAATAATAAACCGAATCGTAGAGTAGAAAGGAACAACCGCCATGCGCGTGATGATCTGGGTGGATATGGAAGGCATCGCCGGAATTGAAACCTGGGATCAGGTGAAGGGTGGAAGTCCCATGTACGAGGAGGGGCGGCGGCTGATGACCGGCGAGGTCAACGCCGCCGTGCGGGGCGCGAAGGCGGCAGGCGCCGATGACATCATCGTGGTGGATTGCCATGGCGCGGGCGGCTCGTATAGCTTCAAGAGCCTTATGCCAGAGCGGTTGGAACGTGGGGCAAGCTATGTGCTTGGGCATGCGTGGCTGCGCTACGTGGAGCCGCTCAAACAGGGCTGCGACGCCGCGTTGCTGGTGGGCGCGCACGCGATGGCCGGGACGCCAGATGGTGTGATGTGCCATACCGTCAGTAGCGAGGCATGGTACAACGCCTGGATCAACGATCAGCTCGTCGGCGAGAGCGGCCTGGAAGCGGCTGTCTGTGGCGCATGGGATACGCCTGTCGTGTTTGTGGCGGGAGACGAATCAACCTGCCGCGAAGTGACCGAATTGCTTGGCTCCAAGCTGACCACAGCGCCCGTGAAGATTGGCCTTGGGCGCTACTCGGCGCGCACCCTCGGCCATGCCGACGCCTGTGAGCTGATCGAGCAGCGTGTGCGCGAGTCGCTCTCCACACGCGATTGGCCCGCGCCCTACAAGCCCTCACTGCCCCTCTCGTTTACCGTTGAACTGGCCGCGCCAGACCATGCGCAATCATTTGTTGGCCGTCCAGGCGTGGAGGTTGTTGGCCCGCGCAAGGTGGTCGCGCGGGGCGAACAGTTTACCAATTTCTGGGAACTGTGGGATGCCTTCTGGTATCGCTCCTGAAGATGAGCCTTCGCGATTAGCCTTCACTCGGCGCCGCTTTCTGCCAATTGGCGGGCGCACGAAACGAGGCGTCGAGTAATCCTGCCTCGCGCAGGTGCGAGATGTCGTTGAGCGCCATCACCAGTGTGCGCGGGCCGTTTATCCGCGCGACCGAGATCGAGGTGTTGGCGGCGGGGAAGAAGTAGTCGCGCGCTATGCCAAGATGATCGGCGAAGAAGGCGTTGATCGCGCCGCCGTGGCTCACGGCCACCACGCGCTCGCCCCTATGCCGCGCCGCGATTCGCGCAATCGCCTCGCGCACACGCTGGCGCAGGTGGGCGCTGGCCTCACTACCAGGGATGCGCTCCCACACGCCGACCGTGATGGCGAAGTCGGCGATCTCGCCCATCCGCTTGCGCAACAGTTCGGCCAGCGCCGTTGGATTCTCACGGATCGTGCTATCAGTATCCTCAGGGCCAATAACCTCAATCTCCACCTCGCGCAGGTCGTGTTCGATAGTGACAGGGAGATCGAGCGCCTGGGCGATGGCCTGCGCCGTCTGGTGGGCGCGCCCGGTGGGGCTGCTATAGATGGCGGTCGGCGCAATTTCTCGCATGCGCTTTGCCACTGCCTGCGCCTGTGCGCGGCCAAGCTCGCTGAGCGCCTGCGCGTCGTAGTCGCCGGGTGTGACCTCTTCCGCGCCGGGCAAGGCATCGCCGTGGCGAACGAAATACACCTCGGTCGCGCCGCGCTTGAGGCTGAGAAACGTATCGGGAAGGGCGGCCTGTGGCTCGATGGTTGTTTGGCTGTCTATCGCGTCTTCCGGTGGAGTATCCGACGGAGTATCCTGCGGGATGATCTCTGCTGGCATGATCGCTCGCTTTCTATGGGTGGGCGTAGTATGTGTTTCATGGCGCCAGCCAGATCATAGCAGACTTTAGCCCCTGCTCTTGCACAAGAGTGAAGCCAAATTGAGCAAAATGCTGATCATATGTCCAGGCGAAGGTGAAGACGCTGCATCACCGCAAAGCTGATAGCATCTACCATCGAAAACGCTTCGTCCTGATACTGTCGAATGATCTCCCTAGCGGCGGCAGCATCTACGAGCATGTCACCGGAAGAGCTGTGCGAGAGGATAAGTAAAACCTGGCACAACATCGAGGCCGTCGAGGCTGTCAGTAAAACGAAGCGTCGCCACCGGCGCATTCGGCGAAGCGGCGCACCACACATCCACTTCCTTGCGGGTAGGCCAGATCATCCACACCAGCCGCACGCCCTTATCGAGATAGAGCTTCGCTTTTGCGGCCATCTCTGGGCGATATTGGCTGGGGGAGACGACCTCCGCAGCAAGATCGGGGGCAAGGTGGGCGTACTTATCGGCGTCTGGCGCATCGTTTGCAGGCAAGCGCCCAGCCAACACAAAGGAGACATCAGGCACAAGCACAGTAGGGACTAGATCGCCTGGTAAGGTCAGATCATACGTGCCATCCTGGCCTAACGCTTCGCCCAAGCCAGTTGCCTCGCCATAGGCGAGCAACGCAGAAGCCAGGCGTAGCGCGGTTCGCGACGCCTTGACGCCGGATGCTGGCATTCTGATCAATTCCCCTTCAACGATCTCATACGTGGAGCCATCGTCTGGCAGCGTCGCCAGATCGGCAACCGGAAACGGGTAGGGCGCGTCGGGAACGCGCTCGCCCCATAGCGTCTTTTGTTGCATAGCTGACCTACCTTCGCACGCGACCGTTCTTGCCATCACTATAGCACGCGGCTCTGAAGCGCAGCTTGGGTTGCGCTCATCCCGCCAACACATCGCGTAGCATCTCAGGCGCGACGTTGCCTCCGGTCAGAATGATGCCTGCGTTCTTGCCGTAGCGGCGCAGCTTGCCTGTCAGCGCGGCGGCGGCGGCCACCGCGCCCGTCGGCTCAACCACCAGCTTCAGCCGCAACAGCAGATAGCGCATTGTCGCGCGCACCTCGTCGTCGCTGACCAGCACGATCTCGTCCACTGCGTCGCGAATAATCGGCCAGGTCAGCGTGCCCACCATCCCCGTGCGAATGCCATCGGCGATGGTATCGGGCGAGGGAATGGTCACAGGCTCGCCACGTTGTTTCGAGAGGTAGGCATGGTTGGCTGCCTCGGTATCCACGCCCACCACATGAATATCTGGCCGCAGCCCATGCGCGGCTATACTGGAACCAGAGATCAGCCCGCCGCCGCCAACGGGCGCCGCCACCACATCCAGCGTGATCCCCTGCGCAGCCATATCCTCCACCAGTTCAAGCGCCGCCGTTCCAGCGCCCGCGATGATCGCCGGATCGTTGAACGGCGGCACGAGCGTCAGGCCGCGCTCCTCGGCAAGCCGGCGCGCCAGCGCCTCGCGATCCTGTGTATGGCGGTCGTAGTGAACAATCTCCGCGCCGTAACCACGGGTCGCCTCCACCTTGACGATGGGCGCATCCATCGGCATGCAGATCACCGCAGGCACACCAAACAACTGCGCGCAGAGCGCCACCGCCTGGGCGTGGTTGCCCGACGAGAAGGCGATCACGCCGCGCTCACGTTCCTCCGGCGCCAGTGTGGAGATTTTGTTATATGCCCCGCGAAACTTGAAGGCTCCGCCACGCTGTAACTGCTCGCACTTGAACCAGACCGAGATTCCTGCTTCGGCGTCGAAGCTGCGGCTATGCTGGATCGGCGTATGGTGCGCCACGCCAAGCAGGCGCTCCGCCGCTGCCGATACATCCGCTAGCGAAACGGCATATGGGGACGATGACGATTGTTGGGCTGGAGGGGTCTCTGTAGACATCGGCTGCTCTACTCTCTTCTCTATCTCTTTACCGCGATGAAGACGCAATGGGTCAAAACGTGCTCATTGTCAGTATACGCTATCGGCGCGAACGCCCACATGAGAGGCAGTCCAAAAAATATGATCAACATGATATTGTAACTTTGCGGAGTCTGTGCTATACTTCACATGCGTATGGCGAAGTAAGTCACCTGGCTAACAAGATAGACGATTGTCATACACTGTCATACGCGCGCCTCTTAAAAAAGGCTTCGGCTCATCCAGACGGGTGGAGGGATCGGCCCTACGACACCCAGCAACCGGCAGGCGTAGATGACTGTATTACGCCTGACATGGTGCTAACTCCGGCAGAGAATTGTGCTTCTCTGAGAGATGAGCCACATCACAACCAGGCGGTTTCTGCGTGATACACAATCGCGCGGAAGCGCTCAACTGCTCGATGTGGCTTCTCCGCACAGGGAGAAGCCACTTTTGTTGTCGTGATGCGTAACAAGTGTGGCGCGCTTGGGCGTCATGGCCTGGCTACTGGCATAAAGGAGAGTATGTGGCGATATTGGTGATTGGTTCGATTGGGCTTGATACCATCGAGACACCGTTTAGCGACGGCCCGAAGGTAGATATTCTTGGTGGCTCGGCCTCATACTTCGCGCTGGCGGCGTCCTACTTCGATAGGGTAAACCTGGTTGCGGTCATCGGCGATGACTTCCCACCTGCGCTGCTCGAAACCTTTCGCGTGCGCCAGATCGACCTGACGGGCCTGCAAACTGCGACGGGGAAGAACTTCCGCTGGGGCGGGCGCTATCACCTGGATTTCAATACCCGCGACACTCTATTTACCGATCTGGGTGTCTTTGGCTCCTTTGCGCCCGTCATTCCTGACGCCTATCGGTCGTCGGAGGTGGTCTTTCTGGCGAACTTGCAGCCTGGGCTACAACGCCAGGTGGCCGATGAGCTTGGCGCTGCGCCACGCCTGCGCGCGCTCGACTCCATGAACCACTGGATCGACTCCGCGCGTGACGAATTGACCGAGGCGATCCGTCGAGTGGACATCGTGCTGATCGCCGAAGAAGAGGCGCGCCAGTATGCGGGCACGCCCAGCCTGCGGGCGGCGGCGCGGCGCATCCTGGAGCTTGGGCCGCGTACACTTGTGGTGAAGCAAGGCTCCTATGGCGCGCTGCTCTTCACCGCCGCTGGCGATTTCTTTACCGCGCCCGCCTATCCGCTCGAAGAGGTGCGTGATCCGACCGGCGCTGGCGATAGCTTCGCTGGTGGCTTTTTGGGATACCTGGCGCAACGGCTCACCACTGGCGCAGAACTGGCGCTGGCCGATTATCGCCGCGCGTTGGTCTACGGCAGCATCATGGGGTCGTTCGCCTGCGAAGATTTCAGCGTCGCGCGGCTGGAATCGTTGACCGCAGATGATATTGCCGCGCGCTATCGTGAGTTCGTCACCTATACCCACTTCGATGGGAATTGGTGAAACATTAGCACTGCCTATTTCTCTCACACAGAATGGGCAATGAGGAGAATTTCTGGCCGGAGCGTGTCTGGCCCGCGTCGGACGCCATCATCGCGTCAGCGCCGTGACTTCCGCTTTGTGAGAGCGCCCGGAGGAGCGCATTGCGGAACACCCGGCATACTTTTGACGCCGACGCCGCTCACCATTGTGTGAGCGTCTGGCCGCACGCATCCCTGATATACAGCGTTGTCCGCCTTGACGCGCGGATGACAGGGCGAGGCGCCTCACCGGCGGTCGCCATCGCACAACGAAGATACACAGTTTCGATTCAGGAGAAACACAACGTATGACAACTCCAACGGGCATCACAGGCGATGTGAAAGACCTCTCGCTTGCGCCGCGCGGCAAGGCGCGCATCGCCTGGGCCGCCAAAGATATGCCGGTGCTGCGGCTGATTCGCGAACGCTTTGCGCGCGAGCAGCCGCTCAAAGGCATTCGCATCTCGGCGTGTTTGCATGTCACCACCGAGACGGCCAACCTGGCCATCACCCTGAAGGCGGCGGGCGCCGACCTGGTGCTCTGCGCCAGCAATCCGCTTTCCACGCAGGATGACGTGGCCGCCTCACTGATCGTAGATGAGGGCATCCCGACCTACGCTATCAAAGGTGAGGACGAGCAGACCTACTATAAACACATCGCCGCCGCGCTCGACCACGCGCCGCAGATGACGATGGACGACGGCTGCGACCTCGTCTCGCAGTTGCACAAAGAGCGCCAGGATTTGATCCCCAACGTGATCGCGGGCACCGAGGAGACGACAACAGGCGTCATTCGTCTGCGCAGCATGCAGGGGCAGGGCGTTTTGCGCTTCCCGGTGCTGGCCGTCAACGACTCCGACACCAAGCATCTCTTCGACAATCGTTATGGCACAGGCCAAAGCACTGTGGACGCGATCATCCGCGCGACAAACCTGCTGCTGGCGGGCCGCAATTTTGTCGTTGCGGGGTACGGCTGGTGCGGCAAGGGCGTGGCCTCGCGCGCGAAAGGCATGGGCGCCAACGTGATCGTCACCGAGGTCAACCCGGTGCGCGCCATCGAGGCGCTGATGGACGGCTTCCGCGTCATGCCGATGGCCGAGGCAGCGGAGATCGCCGACATCATCGTCACTGTCACGGGCGACATCAACGTGCTTAACTCCGAGCATCTCAGCCGCCTGAAGGACGGCGCAGTGATCGCCAACTCCGGCCACTTCAACGACGAGATCAATATCGCGGCGTTGGAGGCGCTGGCGACCGGTGGCCACCAGCCCGTGCGCGACTTCATCGAGGAGTACGCCTATAGCGATGGGCGCAAGGTCTACCTGCTGGCCGACGGGCGGCTGGTCAACCTCTCGGCGGCGGATGGCCACCCCGCCAGCGTGATGGATATGAGCTTCGCCAACCAGGCGCTCGGCGCGGAGTATATGCTCAAGAACGCCGGACAACTGGCGCCGCAGGTCTACACCATCCCGCAGGAGATTGACCAGGAGATTGCGCGGCTCAAACTCGCGGCGATGGGTGTGCGTATTGATACCCTGACACCTGAGCAAGAGGAGTATCTCAACGCCTGGGAGTCAGGTACCTAACCCCCTAGCCCCCTTCCCATAGATGGGAAGGGGGAAAGACGTCCGTTTCAGTGGAAGTGGGCAGCGCTTCCCGTCACTCACCCGCCCCCCTTCCCCTGTTCTGGGGGAGGGAGAGCGGAAGGAGGAAGAAGCTATGAAACTACCGAAGATACCGGGATTGTCGTCACTGCCCAATCCCTTCCCGCCGTTTGGGGAACTGGTGCGCGAGCATCGTACCCTGCATGGAATGACAGTGGAGGAGCTTGCCGCTGCTGTGAACATCTCGCCTGGCGCCTTGCGCGAAATCGAGGACGGTGCCCGCACAGCGCCACCTGAGAACGTGGTCAAGCTCATGGCGAATGCGCTCCACCTCACTGGAGACGCCCGCGACACTTTCATAGATGCTGGCGAGTGGGAATCGTCTGCGATGGGCGCGCTGCTGGGGCGCAAGAAGCCACAGAAACCGGCGCTGCCGAAGATGTCGGCGGCCATTCTGGTCTTCCTGATCGCCGACATACGGGGCTATACGCATTTCACCCAGGACTATGGCGATCAGGCGGCGGCCAGGCTGACCACGCGCTTCGCAGACATCACCCGGAGTGTGATGGAGCAGTGGAGCGGCCATCTGATCGAGGTGCGCGGCGATGAGGTGATGTGTGTGTTCGCCTCCGCACAGCATGCCTTGCATGCGGCGCACGATCTGCACGCTCGCTGCATCGCCGAAGCCGAGACGCATCCCGATCTGCCGCTGGCGATTGGCATTGGCCTGGATGTGGGCGAGGCCGCCACCGTGGACGACGGCTATCGTGGCGCGGCGATCAATCGCGCGGCGCGGCTGTGTAGCCTGGCGGGCGCGGGCGAGACGCTGATCTCGACGGGGCTTGCCTACATCGCGCCATTAGTGGATGGCGTGACCTACGTGGGGCGTGGCCAGGCGCAGCTCAAAGGCTTCGATACGCCGGTTCCCATCCTGCTGGCCGCCCGATCCATCACGACAACTGCCGTTGCCGTGACTGAAAGCGCAACCATTGAAACGGCTGAAGTCGCAACCAACGCCGATATGAACACAGCAGACGCCAGCAACGACAAAGCGGAACAGCCTGAACAGTCTGTTGCGCCTGTTGCGGACGAGGAGAGCTGACCGGAAACCTTTTCATTCTGAAGAGTCTGCGTAGGCAGACTTCGTGGCGCTAGCCCTAAGGCGCGGTTTCACCCGCCTGCCAACCGCCAATCATTTGTAGTAGTTTGGAGACAACGGAGACAAGACAATGGCCGACACGAGCTTTATGAGCGCGGCGAAAACCTACTTTACCAGCGAGAGCGTGACCGAGGGGCATCCCGATAAGCTCTGCGATCAGATCAGCGATGGCGTACTCGATGCGCTGCTGCGCGACGACCCGCTGGCGCGCGTGGCCTGCGAGACGGCCACCACTACCGGCCTGATCCTGGTGGCGGGCGAGATCACCACCACCGCCTGGGCCGACATCCCTGATATTGTGCGCCGCACGATTGAAAGCGTCGGCTATACTGACGCCCGCTATGGGTTCGACTTCCGTACCTGCGGCGTCGTTACCTCGATTGGTAAGCAAAGCCCCGATATTGATCGCGGCGTCAGCGCCTCCGTTGAATATCGTGATCGCATGGCCAGCGGGACGCTTTCCGATGCGGAGCTTGACGCGATTGGCGCGGGCGATCAGGGCATGATGATCGGTTTCGCCTGCAACGAGACTCCCGAACTGATGCCCGCGACCATCAGCTATGCCCACAAGCTGACGCGCCGCCTCTCTCAGGCGCGCCGCGAGGCATGGGCGAACGACGGCCCATTGGCCTACCTTCGGCCCGACGGCAAGAGCCAGGTGACGTTCCAGTACGAGTATGGCCGCCCGGTGCGTGTGGATACCGTGGTGATCTCGACCCAGCACGCCGATACCGTCTCGCAGGAGCAGATCAAAGCCGACGTGATTGAGCATATCATCAAGCCGGTCATCCCCGCCGAACTGCTCGATGACGACACCAAGTATTTCGTCAACCCCACCGGGCGCTTCGTGATCGGCGGCCCAATGGGCGACGCCGGGCTGACCGGTCGCAAGATCATCGTGGATACCTATGGGGGCATGGCGCGTCACGGCGGCGGCGCCTTCAGCGGGAAAGACCCGACCAAGGTTGATCGCTCGGCGGCCTACGCCGCGCGCTACGTGGCGAAGAACATCGTCGCCGCAGGGCTGGCAGATCGCTTCGAGGTGCAGATTGCCTATGCGATTGGCGTGGCGCGTCCGCTCTCGCTCTTCGTCGAGACGTTTGGCACGGGCAAAGTCTCGGACGAGACGATCATCCGGCTGATCCACGAGAACTTTGATCTGCGCCCGGCGGGGATCATTCAGACACTGAATCTGCGCCGCCCGATCTACCAGCCAACCGCCGCGTTTGGCCACTTTGGCCGCACGGATATTGACGCGCCGTGGGAGAACCTCGACAAGGTAGACGCGCTACGCGCTGCCGTTGGCGCGACGGCGGCCAGTGTGGGCGTATAGTTCATCGTTCCGTTTCATATTGGCGGTGTCCAATACGTTTCCCCCTCGCCCAATCTCTTTCCGCAGAGCATCTGCATGGGAAGGGATTGGGCTTTTGTCTGTGTACGCGAAGACGCGCGGATGTAAGCCAGCAGAGAAAAGCGTCTTGACAAGCTCCGCTGAAGTATATAGTATTGTTCGCAATACAGAACACATGATTCACCAAGAAGAACGAAAACACACACGAAGAGGAGAGGCTCACATGATCTACCGCAGTCCGTTTCCAGATATTGCCATTCCTGACACAGCCTTTGCGCCGTTCGTCTTACAGCATGCGGAGCGGCTTGCGGGCAAGCCTGCCATCATTGATGGCGTGACTGGCCAAACCTTTAGCTACGGAGAGCTTGCCGATTCGGTGCGCCGTGTGGCGGCCAGCCTGGCTCAGCGGGGTTTCCGCAAGGGCGATGTGTTGGCGCTCTTCACACCCAATCGCCCTGAGTTCTTCATTCCTTTCCTGGCCGCTGCCCTCCTGGGCGGTAGCGCCACGACAATCAATCCACTCTATACTGTTGATGAGCTTGTCTTCCAGTTGAACGACGCAAGAGCAAAGTTTCTCTTCACGTCGCCTGTCGCTTTGGAGAAAGCGTTGGAGGGCCAGCGGCGCTCACAGACGCAGGAGGTCTTTGTCTTTGGCGACGACGCTCCTGGCGCCACTTCTTTCAGCGCCCTTCTGAAGGGCGAGGGCGTTGTATCTCCGGTTGCGGTGGATGTGCGCGAGGATGTCGTAGCTCTGCCCTACTCTAGCGGAACAACCGGACTGCCAAAAGGTGTCATGCTGACGCACCGGAACCTGGTAGCGAATCTCTGCCAGATGAGTTCTCTTGGGTTAGTGCGAGAGGACGATGTGATCATTGGCGTACTGCCGTTCTACCATATCTATGGGCTAACCGTGATAGTGAGTCTAGGGCTGGCCAACGGCGCCACCATCGTCAGTCTGCCTCGCTACGATCTGCCCCAGATGTTGCAGACGATGCAAGACTACCGTGTCTCGGTAGGTTACATGGTACCGCCGATCATGCTGGCGCTTGCCAAACAACCGATTGTAGATTCGTATGACCTCTCACCCTTGCGTGTCATCCTTTCCGCCGCAGCTCCCCTGGGGAAAGACCTGCAAGAGGCTGTTGCGCATCGGTTGAACTGCCTGGTGGCGCAGGGATGGGGGTTGACCGAGACCAGCCCCGATGCGACGCTCAGTCCCCTGGAACCGGAAACAGTGAGGGTAGGCTCTGCCGGTGTCTGCGTTGCGAATACCGCCTGCAAGGTGATCGATTTGGCCTCTGGCGCCGAACTTGGCCCGCGTCAGCAAGGGGAGATTTGCGTGCGTGGGCCACAGGTGATGAAGGGGTATCTCAACAACCCGCAAGCCACCGCCGAGATACTTGAGCCCGAGGGCTGGTTGCACACAGGCGATATTGGCTACTTTGATGAAGATAGTTATCTCTACGTTGTTGATCGGCTCAAGGAATTGATCAAATACAAAGGGATGCAGGTCGCGCCAGCCGAGCTTGAGGCGGCGCTGCTGACGCATCCGGCTGTGGCTGACGCGGCGGTGATCCCAATCGCCGATGAGGAGGCAGGTGAGATACCCAAAGCCTTCGTTATCCTCAAATCCGAAAGCGTGGCGACGGCTGATGAGTTGATGGCGTATGTCGCCGGGCGAGTAGCTCCACACAAGCGCATCAGGCGTCTGGAATTTGTCGAGCAGATTCCCCGATCAGCCTCAGGCAAGATTCTTCGCAGGGTTTTGATCGAACAGGAGCGCGCGCAAGCTCCAGCGGAGGCGCCTGCTCAATCTCACTCCGCCGAGCCTGCCGCTGACCCTGCGCTCTCATCCGCAGATGTTCAATCTGAACCGGCGCGCGCGTCCGGTAGTTTGTGGCGGCGGTTCTTCCATCGTCACAGTTGAGCGGTATCGTGAAGTGGACATCCTTATCTGCCGCCAAGCGCCAGGGAGATGCTCTGCGCTTCGGCGCGCAACGCATCGCTGGATTCTCGCAAGACATCGCCCGTGAAGTGATTGTTGAAGCCAGCAATCCAGAGGAGGGCAATCAGTTCCCGATTCAGCCCGTAGACGCCAACAGCCACTGCGTTGACGCCCGTAAGGTATTCCTCATGCTCCGCGCCGATCCCGCTGCGCTCTGCCTCCTCCACCGCAGCGAGGTATTTTTCAGGCGCGGTGATTGAGTGTTCGGTGAAGCGCGGCAAGGGGTGTGTCTGGAGATACTCCATACGCCTGGCTGGGGGCCAATTGGCCAACACAACGCGCCCTATGGCGCCCGCCAGAAGGGGAATGCGCGTACCCCTGCGCGCGGCGACACGCAGCGCGGCCTGCTCGGAGGGCGCCTCCGCCAACTCGACGATGCGAACGGCGTCAGATTCGATCTGCCCCAGAAAGACGGTCTCACCTGAACGCTCCGCCAACCGGCGCATGGCCGGCAGAGCAAGACCCCTCAGGCCACTGCGATGAATGTAGGTCTGCGCCAGTTCGTAGATGCGCGAGCCGAGCAGATAACGCCGATCATTGTCTATCTCGATCACACCCCGCTGCTGCATGGTTTTGAGCAGACCGTGCATGCTGCCTTTGCTCATCCCCAACATGCGGGCCAGCTCCGAAAGATGGTAGCCCTCCGCGCGACTTGCCAGCAGCTCGAGCACATGAAAAGCGCGATCTACCATTGGCGCCGCAACCGGCTGGCCAGTAGTTGGGGCCGATTGGCCAGTTTGTTCGTCCTCTCGAATCATCAGACCCTCCATATGAATATTTTGCTCAAGCGGTCAACACGCTGTCAAGCGAGTATCGCACGTATCAAGCGTCTGCCCAGGGTTATCCAGAGTTTTCAAGGCTATCCAGTGCTTGACAGGAGCGTCGGGTTCAGGTATACTGTTCTCAATGCAAAACATTAAGTTCTATATGGCGAACCAATCCAGCAAGCCTTGCCAAGAGCAGGGCATGGAGATAGGGAAAGGAGGCGCGACGCTTCCACACCAACCCGGCGACACTATCTTGGCGACAGCAAACTCCCTTTCACCGTAGGCCGCACGCATGCCATTGTAGGCGGCGTGCTCTTCAGTGTCGGCAATGAGACGCCGCACACAGAGTTGAAAGCAGGTGGTGTTGTGACAACTTCCTCTCCTCCCACCACGGGCCAGATCGTCGCACGCCTGGACCGTATCACCGTTTGGGCCTTGCCGCTGTCGTTCCTTTTCATCATCGGTCTGGGATTCTTGTTCACCTTCTACGACATCTTCGACATCAACGTCTCGTTCATCCAGACCTGCACACAGATCGTGCCGAAATGCCTCGCTGGGCCGCCTCCCGGCGCGACGAGCCTGCCGCCAGGGTTCGTCCAGGCGTCCGATAAGCTCGGCCTGCCCGTCCTTTGGAACCTAATCGGCTATGTCATTGGCGCGCTCAGTCTTGGCCCGCTGGCCGACCGCTTTGGGCGACGCGATATGCTGCTGGTGACGTTGATCATCACCGGGTTGGGATCGCTGTATACGGCGTTCACCAATGACTACACCACGTTTATCATTGCGCGCACCATCACTGGTGTGGGCATCGGCGCCGACCTGGCTATTGTCAATACCTACGTCAACGAGGTTGCCCCACAGGGAGGGCGCGCTCGCTACACGTCGTTTATTTTCATTAGCTCGGCCATCGGAGCTATCGTCGGCATCTGGCTTGGCTTGATCCTGACAACCCCTCCCGCGCAGTTCCCATTGGGGCTGCCATTTGCGCAGGTGCAGGTGAGCAGCCACGGCGTCTTCCTGGGCAATGGCTGGCGCATCATGTATGTTGTAGGGGCAGCGCTGGCGCTTGTTGGCATCCTGCTGCGTGTCCAGTTGCCTGAGTCGCCACGCTGGCTGGTGACACGGGGACGCGCCAAAGAGGCGGATGCCGTGGTCAGCGAGATGGAGCGCCGTGCGTCGCGTTCGCAGACATTGGCGCCCGTTGGCGCTGACACGCCAATGCCCGCCCGCGAGCCGCACGTCGGCTATGGAGAGATTCTGACTAACCCTCTCTACTTTAAGCGCGCCCTGTTAGTGCTGGCGGTCTGGTCATTTGCCTACGTGACCGTCTATACCATCGCTTCCGGCTTCACTACCGTTCTTGCTTCCCTGGGCTACATCCCGCCAGAGGCTGGCCTGATCGTGGCCATCGGCACGCTGGGTTTCTTAGCCTGCGCGGTATTCGCCTATTTCTTCGGCGAGCGCCTGGAGCGCAAGGTGTGGCTGCCCATTGGCGCGGTGATCACCCTGGTGGGCGGCGTACTCATCGCGCTTGCGGGGCATGCGGCGTCGCCTACCGTCATTCCCTGGGCGGCGTTTATCGGCTCAGTGATCTTGTTCTTCGGCTTCAACCTGTGGGTGCCGATGACCTACACCTGGTCAACCGAGAATTTCCCCACACGCGCCCGCACGACAGGCTATGCGCTCTCGGATGGCATTGGCCATGTCGGCGGCGGTATCGGCCTCCTGATCATCGTGCCGCTGCTCGGCCAGTTGGGACCTCTACCAGCCTTCCTGGTGATCTCTGCCTTCCTGATCGTCGCGGCTGTCCTGGTTCAGTTCGGTGTTTCGACACGCAAAGAGACGCTCGAACAGATTGCGCCTTAGACGCCTGTTCGTCGTGCTACACTTCTTGATAGGAGTCATCTCCCCCGTAGCCCTGGCTCTGGGGGAGAACTGAACTCTCTGCGTCGCCAGACCAGGTTTCTTGCCTGACGGCGCCTGACATCGCATCACGCCAACTTGTGGAAAGGGGAAGCCAATGGATCAGCAGCATACTACGATGATGGCGCTCAGCGATCAATGGCGACCTTGGCCACAGGCGGCAAGCCGCGCCGACCTCGCTACCTATCAGATCAACCGGTTGCGCGCGGGATTGCGTAGCGTGCTGCACAGCAACCAGTTTTATCGGCGCAAGTTTGCTGACCTTGACGTAGGCGCCCTGACCGATTATGACGCGCTACGTCGGTTCCCCTTCACCACAAAGGGTGAACTGATAGAAGACCAGCGCGCCAACCCGCTGTATGGCACAAATTTGACGTTCCCATTGCACGACTACATTCGCCTGCATCAGACGTCTGGCACGACGGGCCAGCCGTATAAGATGCTCGATACGGCGGAAAGTTGGGATTGGTGGGCGGATTGCTGGGCGACGGTGTTGCACGCTGCCGGGGCAACCAACGATGATGTGGTGTTTCTCGCGTTCTCCTTTGGGCCGTTCATTGGCTTTTGGTCGGCCTATGAGGGCGCCAAACGCATTGGCGCGCTGGTCGTTCCGGGCGGCGGCCAGACCTCGCTTCAGCGTCTTCAGACGATACTGGCGGTACGCGCAACCGTGCTGATTTGTACGCCCACCTATGCGCTGCATCTTGCGGAGATCGCCCAACAGGAGGGAATAGACCTCGCCAACTCTTCGATCCACAAGACCATCCATGCCGGTGAGCCGGGCGCATCGCTCCCTGGCGTGCGGCAGCGCATCGAGACGGCCTGGGGCGCGCGGGCGTATGACCACGCCGGAATGACCGAGGTCGGCGCCTATGGCTTTACCTGCCAACAGCAGGACGCGCTGCATATCAACGAGGGCGAGTTCATTGCGGAGATTCTTGATCCGCAGACCAACGAGCCGGTCGCGGAGGGCGAACGCGGCGAACTCATTCTGACGACGCTTGGCCGTTGGGGATCGCCAGCTATCCGCTATCGCACGCGCGATCTTGTCCAGCGCGGCCCGACGACCTGTCCCTGTGGACGCACGTATCTCACACTGCCAGGCGGCATCCTGGGACGCGTTGACGATATGCTCATCATCCGTGGGGTCAATGTGTATCCATCGAGCATCGAAGACACGCTGCGCCGCTTCCCTGACGTTCAGGAGTTTCGCATCACTGTCTTCAAGGATGGCGCGCTCGATGAGATTGCGCTGGAGGTGGAATGCCCTGAGTCGCTGGTTCCGCAGATCGAAACGATGCTGCGCCAGACGCTTAGCCTGCGCGTACCCGTACAGGCGGCGCCTGCCGGTTCGTTGCCACGCTTCGAACTCAAAGCGCGTCGTATCGTTGATAAGCGTACAGAAGGTTGAGCAGGCTGGAAAGGAGGATGTGGTGATGGAGAAGCAACTGATGACGTTCCATGTGAACGGCGAGACGCAGGAGGTGGCTGCGTCGCCTACGCATACGCTGCTCGAAGTCTTACGCGAAGAGCTAGACCTGACCGGCGTCAAGCATGGCTGCGAGCTGGGCCAGTGTGGCGCCTGCACCGTGCTGGTGGATGGCTCGCCGATGCTCTCCTGCCTGATGCTTGCCATCGAGGCGCAAGAGTGCGAGATCACGACGGTGGAAGGGCTGGCGCAGGGGAACACGCTGCACCCACTGCAACAAGCGTTCGCGGAACGTGGCGCGGCGCAGTGTGGCTATTGCACGCCGGGCTTTCTTCTGAGCGGGGCCGCGCTGCTGGCAGAGAACACCCATCCCACGCGCGATGAGATTCAGGTGGCGCTTGCAGGGAATCTCTGCCGGTGTACCGGCTATACCAAAATCATCGAAGCCGTCGAACTGGCGGCAGAGCGCATGCGCAGCGTGTCGGAGGCGCATTGACGAACGGATACAAGGGTTTCTCAATCAGACAAAAGGGCTTATGGTATGGGTATGAAAACAGTTGGCCGCTCCCAAACGAAAATTGACAGCTACGCCAAAGTGACGGGCAAAGCGCGTTACGCCGACGACATCAAGCTGCCACGTATGGCCTATGGGCGCATCCTGCGCAGCACAGAGCCGCATGCGCTGCTCAGGCGGGTGGATACGACGGCAGCGCGTGCACTGCCTGGCGTGCTGGATGTCTTTACCGCCGCCGACCTGCCGCATCGCTACGGCATCATGCCTACCACCCAGGACGAGTATCCCTTCGCGCTGGACAAAGTGCGCTATGTCGGCGAACCCATCGCCGCCGTGTGCGCAGTGGATGAGGAGACCGCCGAAGCCGCGCTCGATCTCATCACCGTGGAGTATGAGCCGCTGCCTGCCATCACCACCATCGAAGAGGCGCTGGCCCGCGAAGACCTCAAGATTCACGAAGAGACGAAGCGTGGCAACATCATGAAAGAGGTTCATCTGGCCTTTGGCGAGGTGAATGAAGGCTTTGCCGAGGCCGATCTGGTGCGCGAAGATACCTTCTTCTTCGAGGGGACAACGCATGCGCCGATGGAAGAACATGCCTGCGTCGCCGACTGCGCAGCCGATGGCAAGATCACCCTCTGGACATCCACGCAAACGCCGCACTATGTGCATCGCGAGGTCTGCAAGGTGCTGGGGACGCCGTTGAGCCGTCTGCGGGTGATTGTGCCGCCAGTGGGTGGGGGCTTTGGCGGCAAGTGCGAGCCGTTTGCGCACGACTTCGCGGCGTGTCTTTTTGCGCTGCGACACGGACGTCCGATCAAGTTCACGCTCAACCGTGAGGAAGTGTTTTATTGCCATCGCGGTCGCCATCCCGTCAAGATGATTCTCAAAACGGGCGTCAAGTCCGACGGGACGATCACCGCTGTGCATTTGCAAACCTTCCTCGATGGGGGCGCATATGCTAGCTATGGGTTGGCGACCGTCTACTACACCGGCGCGCTGCTCACCGTTACCTACAAGATTCCGCACTATAAGTTCGACGGCATGCGGCTCTACACCAACAAGCCTGCCTGTGGCCCCAAGCGCGGTCACGGCTCGACGCAGCCGCGCTATGCGTTTGAGTGCCAGCTCGATAAGATTGCCGAGCAGTTGGGGATCGATCCCGCCGAGTATCGCCGCCGGATCGCTATCGAGCCGTATTCCACCACCGTCAACGGCTTGCGGGTGACAAGCTGTGGGTTGGTGGAATGTATTGACAAAGCAGTGGAGGCGTCGGGCTGGCGTGAGCGGCGTGGGAATCTTCCCAGTGGGCGCGGTCTGGGTATCGCGATCAGTTCGTATGTGACGGGCGCGGGCAAGGCCATCTACTGGAACGACATGCCGCACTCCGCCGTGATCGTGAAGATTGATCGTGGCGGAGGCGTCGCCGTGCTGTGTGGCTCGTCGGATATTGGGCAGGGGTCGGATACCATGCTGGCGCAGATCGTGGCGCAGGAGCTTGGGATCGATCTGCTGGATATTCGCGTGCATGCGGGCGATACCGATCTGACGCCGGTTGACCTCGGCAGCTACTCCTCGCGCGTCACCTTCATGGCAGGCAACGCCGCGCGCTCGGCCAGCCAGAAGCTCCGGGCGTTGCTG
>Ga0070737_10002621_pt1 | contig 21119 bp, 21 predicted proteins | sample Coa_R1_10_FD_66438 | JGI IMG/M metagenome (GOLD analysis project Ga0070737, IMG submission 66438) | Surface soil microbial communities from Centralia Pennsylvania, which are recovering from an underground coalmine fire - Coalmine... | ecosystem: Environmental > Terrestrial > Soil > Unclassified...
ACACGCCCAGGCTCTGCCAGCTGCTGGCCGTGCTGGACCGCAGGGTGGGGTTGAGGATGGCCAGCCAGGACGTCTACGTGTCGGCGGCGGGAGGGGTGAGCGTCGCCGAACCGGCGGCGGACCTGGCCGTGGCGCTGGCCGTCGCGTCGGCGGCGACCGGCCGCGTCGTGCCCGACGGCATGGTGGCGATCGCGGAGGTCGGGCTCGGCGGAGAGCTCCGCAGGGCGCCGCGAATGCAGTCCCGGCTATCCGAAGCCGGACGCCACGGTTTCGGCACGGCCGTCGTCGCCGCAGGAGAGGAAGCGGCCGGGCAGGTCGAACTTAGGCCGACGGCGACGCTGGGTGCTGCCATCGACGCCTGCCTCGGCGACGCCGCCGAGCCTCCCCGCCTGCGGGTGCTCTCCGGCAGCTGATCAGCCGGCGCCTCAGGGAGGCGCCGGCTGATGGCCTGCGGCAGGACGCGCCGTGGCGATAGGCCTCCGGGGCGCAGATGGCTGTCGGAGACCCGGGCCGGTTGGTCTGGTCAGTCGCCGCTTCCGGCGCCGGCCAGCGCCACGGGCGGCGGCTCGACGCTCTCCACGGCCCGGAAGACGATCCCCGGCTCGCTGGTTGTCTCGTCGGTCTCGACGTCGACGACGACGGTCTCGCCGGCGCGGAACTCCTTCCAGAGGATCTTCTCCGACAACGGATCCTCCACCAACCGCTGCAACGCCCTGCGCAGCGGACGGGCGCCGAGGGTCGAGTCGTAGCCGCGTTCGACGACGAAGTACTTCGCCGCCTGGGTGAGCTCCAGGCCGAGTCCCTGCGATTCGAGGGACTTCTGCACCCGTCGGATCATCAGGTCGATGATCTGGGTGACCTCGTCCTTGGACAGCTCGTGGAAGACGATGACGTCGTCGATCCGGTTCAGGAACTCGGGCCGGAAGTGGGCTTTGAGCGCCTCGTGGACCTTGGCCTTCATCTTCTCGTAGGTCACGGCCTCGCTGGTCTTGGCGAAACCCACCGACGCCTTTCGAAGGTCGGCGGTTCCCAGGTTGGAGGTCATGATGATCACCGTGTTCTTGAAGTCCACGGTGCGGCCCTGCGAGTCGGTGAGCCGCCCGTCCTCGAGGATCTGCAGCAGCGAGTTGAACACGTCCGGGTGGGCCTTCTCGATCTCGTCGAAGAGCACCACCGAGAACGGCTTGCGCCGGACAGCCTCGGTCAGCTGGCCGCCCTCCTCGTAGCCGACGTAGCCCGGGGGCGAGCCGACCAGCCGCGACACGGTGTGCTTCTCCATGTACTCGGACATGTCGAGCTGGATGAGCGCGTCCTCGTCGCCGAAGAGGAACTCGGCGAGGGTCTTCGCCGTCTCGGTCTTGCCGACCCCGGAGGGTCCGAGGAAGATGAACGACCCGCTGGGGCGCTTGGGGTCTTTCAGGCCGGCGCGGGTGCGGCGGATCGCCTGCGACACCGCCTTGATGGCGTCCTGCTGGCCGATCACCCGCTTGTGCAGCTCGTCCTCCATGCGGAGAAGCTTGGCGGTCTCCTCCTCGGTGAGCTTGTAGACGGGGATGCCCGTCCAGTTGGCGAGGACCTCGGCGATGACCTCCTCGTCGACCACGTCGAACAGGTCGACCCCTTCGGCCCGCCATTCCTGCTCCTTGGCAGCCTTGCGCTGGAGGAGCTCCTCCTCCTTCTCCCGCAGCTTCTTGGCCTGCTCGAAGTTCTGCTTCTCGATGGCCACTTCCTTCTCGCGGCGGACCTTGGCGATCTCGTCCTCGATCGCCTTGTAGTCCGCCGGCGTGGCCATGCGGCGGATGCGCAGCCGGCTGCCTGCCTCGTCGATGAGGTCGATGGCCTTGTCGGGCAGGTAGCGGTCGGCGATGTAGCGGTCGGCCAGGTTCGCCGCGGCGACGACCGCCTGGTCGGTGATGGTCACCCCGTGGTGCGACTCGTAGCGGTCGCGCAGCCCCTTCAGGATCTCGATGGTGTGCGGCAGGGAAGGCTGCTCGACCTTGATCGGCTGGAACCTGCGCTCGAGGGCGGCGTCCTTCTCCAGGTGCTTGCGGTACTCGTCGAGGGTCGTCGCGCCGATCGTCTGCAGCTCGCCGCGGGCGAGCATGGGCTTGAGGATCGAGGCGGCGTCGATGGCCCCCTCCGCCGCTCCCGCCCCGACCAGCGTGTGGAGCTCGTCGATGAACAGGATGATGTCGCCTCGGGTGCGGATCTCCTTGAGCACCTTCTTCAGGCGCTCCTCGAAATCACCCCGGTAGCGCGACCCGGCCACCAGGGCGCCGAGGTCGAGGGTGTAGAGCTGCTTGCCCTTGATCGTCTCGGGCACGTCGCCGGCGACGATCTTCTGGGAGAGGCCTTCGACGATCGCCGTCTTGCCGACCCCGGGCTCGCCGATCAGCACCGGGTTGTTCTTGGTGCGCCGTGAGAGGACCTGCATGACCCGCTCGATCTCCCGCTCCCGGCCGATGACCGGGTCGAGCTTGCGTTCCCGGGCGAGCTGGGTGAGGTTGCGCCCGAACTGGTCGAGGACCGGGGAGCCGCTGGGGGCCTCCTGGCCCGAGGAGGGTCCCACGCCGGCGCCGGCCGTCTCCTTGCCGCCGGGGGACTGGTACCCCGAGAGGAGCTGGATGACCTGCTGGCGGACTCTGGACAAATCTGCGCCCAGGCTGACCAGGACCTGCACCGCCACACCCTCGCCTTCGCGCACCAAGCCGAGGAGCATGTGCTCGGTGCCGATGTAATTGTGGCCGAGCTGCAGGGCTTCCCTCAGGGAGAGCTCGAGCACCTTCTTCGCCCGCGGTGTGAACGGGGGGGAGCCCGTCGTCGACGAGCCGGCCGGCCCGATGGTCTCCTCCACCTTCTCGCGCACCGCCTCGAGGCTGATGCCAAGGGACTCGAGCGCCTTGGCGGCGACGCCTTCGCCCTCGTGGATGAGGCCGAGGAGGATGTGCTCGGTGCCGATGAAGTTGTGGTTGAGGAGTCTCGCTTCCTCCTGGGCTAGAACCAGGACTCTCCGGGCTCGGTCAGTGAAACGTTCGAACATTGTGGTCCTCCGAAGTGCAGTCTACCCGGACCCTGCGTCCATAGCTCGTAGGCCGCCTCCCCGCGGGGTTCTCAGTAGGTTGGCGGGTGGCATAGCCTCCCCAAGGTGAACGTCGTGGACGCCCTCCGTCTTCCCGGGCTCGAGTCGGCGCTCCGCCGGGTTGAGGAGTCGCTGAGGGCTGCGACAACGGGCGAGGACCCGCTCCTGGCCGAGGTGGCCGGGCACCTGGTGAGAGCGGGCGGCAAGCGGCTGCGGCCGGCGCTGGTAGTCGCCGCGGCGCGGGTCGGCTGCCCGGGTTCGGCGTGCATCTCCGAGGCCGTCGTCCAAGGCGGAGTGGCGGTCGAGCTCGTCCACCTGGGTTCGCTCTACCACGACGACGTGATGGATGAGGCGCGGTCGCGCCGGGGTGTGGAGAGCGCCAATTCGAGGTGGGGGAACCTGGTGGCGATACTCGCCGGGGACTTCCTCCTGGCGCGGGCGTCGGAGATCGCCGCCTCGCTGGGCACCGAGGTCGCCGCCCTGCTCGCCAGGACAATCGGCCAACTGTGCGAAGGCGAGGTCGCCCAGCTCCGCCACGCCTTCGACCCAGGCAGGAGCGAGGAGGCGTACTTCGCCTCCATCGGCGGCAAGACGGCGTCGCTGATGGCGGCCGCGGCGCGCATCGGCGCCCTGACCGGCGGCGCGCCCCGGGAGCACGTGGAGGCACTGACCAGCTACGGCTACTCGATCGGCATCGCCTTCCAGATCTGGGACGACGTGCGAGACCTGGTCAGCGACGAAGCCGAGCTCGGCAAGCCGGCGGGCCACGACCTCGTCGAAGGGACCTACACGCTGCCGGTCATCCGCGCCTTGGCCGTGCCCGGCGTCGGCGACGACCTCAAGTCGGTTCTCGGCGGCCCGCTGGACCCGGCGGGGAGGGACCGCGCCCGCCAACTGGTGCTGTCGACCTCGGCCGTCGAATCGTCGGTCCGCACCGCCCGGGCGTGGGCGGATCGCGCCGAGGCCTCGCTCGAGCCGCTCTCGGGTGCCGCCGGCGACTCGGCCGAGCTGGCCCTTTTGGGCCGCGTCGGTCACCATCTGCTCGACGAGCTGGCCACCCAGTAGGCGCCGCCGGCACCGCAGGGTCAGACCTCGGGCTTGAGCGTCGGGAAGGCGATCACGTCCCTGATGGCGTCGACGCCGGCGAGGAGCATCGCCAGGCGGTCCACGCCGATGCCCAGGCCGCCGGTCGGCGGCAGCCCGTAGTCGAGGGCGCGCAGGTAGTCCTCGTCGACGACCATCGCCTCCTCGTCGCCGGCGGCGCGTGCCGATGCCTGCTCCTCGAAGCGCGCTCGCTGCTCGTCGGGGTCGGTCAGCTCGCTGAAGGCGTTGCACAGCTCCCTGCCGGCGACTATCGCCTCGAAGCGCTCGACCCAGCCGGGGCGGCTGCGGTGGTCCCTGGCGAGGGGGGACACCTCCTTGGGGTAGTCCACGACGAACACCGGGCCCCAAAGCTTCGGCTCGGTCGTCTTCTCGTATATCTCCAGCAGCAGCTTGCCCGGGCCCCAGCCCGCCGACACTTCGACTCCCCGCTCGGAGGCCACCCGGCGCAGCTCGTCCAGCGGGGTGTCGAGGTCGACCTTCACACCCGCGTGCTCTTCTATCAGCGACGTCATCGTCGCTCTACGCCAGGGGGCCGCCAGGTCCAGCGTGCGGCCGGCGTAGCCGATCGTCGTCGCGCCGAGCAGCTCCGACGCCGCTCCCGTCACGAGGGACTCGGTGAGCTCCATCATGTCGGTGTAGTCGGCGTAGGCCTGGTACAGCTCGAGCATGGTGAACTCGGGGTTGTGGCGGGTGGAGAGCCCTTCGTTGCGGAACACCCGGGCGATCTCGAAAACCTTCTCGAAGCCGCCGACGACCAGCCTCTTCAGGTACAGCTCGGGCGCGACGCGCAGGTAGAGGTCGACGTCGAGGGCGTTGTGGTGGGTGACGAACGGCCTGGCCGTCGCGCCACCGGGTATGGGGTGGAAAACCGGGGTCTCCACCTCCACGAAGCCGCGTGCCTCCAACCAGCGCCTGATCCACGACACCAGCCGACTCCTGAGCAGCAGCACGCGCCGGGAGTCCTCGTTCGCCCAAAGGTCGGCGTAGCGCTGGCGGTAACGGGTGTCGACGTCGGTGATCCCGTGCCAGCGGTCCCCGAAGTTGCGACGGGCCTCGGCCAGGAGGGTCCAGGTGCCGACCTTGACCGACAGCTCGCCGGTGCGGGTGCGCACGACCTCGCCGGTGGCGCCGAGCCAGTCTCCGAGGGACAGGTGCACGAAGCGGTCGAAGTCGTCGGTCCACTTCGCTCCTGCGAACAGCTGGACCGAGCCGCTGGAGTCGCGCATCGTGGCGAAAGCCAGCTTGCCCATGTGGCGCCGCAGCATCATCCGACCGGCGACGGTCACGGTGACCCCAGACTCGCCGCCGGCCGGCAGGCCGGCAAAACGGTCGGCGAGCTCGGCGGCGGTAGCGGTCCGTTCGAAGCGGTAGGGGACCGCGCTCACAGCTGGTTGCGGCCGAAGATGATCCGCAGGCCCTCCAGGGTCAGCCACGGTTCGTGGTGCTCGATGGCCGCCGAGTAGGGCCCGATGAGGCCCGCCAGGCCTCCGGTGGCCACCACGGTGGCGGGACCCAGCTCGTCCACGAGCCGGCCGCAGAGGCCGTCGACCTGGGCGGCGAACCCGTAGATGACCCCGGACTGGATGGACTCGACGGTGTTCTTCGCCAGCACGCTGCGCGGCTCGACCAGCTCCACCCGGGGGAGGAGCGCCGCCCGGCTGAACAGCGCCTCGAGCGAGACCTCGATTCCCGGGAGGATCACCCCGCCCAGGTACTCCCCCCGCTCGGAGACAACCTCGAAGGTGGTGGCCGTCCCGAAGTCGACGACGATCGTCGGGCCCCCGTAACGCTCGTAGGCGGCGACGGCGTCGGCGATGCGGTCGGCACCGACCTCCTTCGGGTTGTCGTAGAGGATCGGCATGCCGGTTCGCACACCCGGCTCGACGATCACCGTGTCCACCTTCAGCCACCGCTGGGTCATCTCCCTGAGGGCGGTGCGCTGGCGGGGCACCACCGATGCGACCGCAACACCGCTGATCGCCTCCTCCGGGTCGAGGCCGCGCAGCTGGAACAACTGGTCGACGAGCAGAGCCAGCTCGTCGGCGGTCCGCGACGCCACGGTCGCCACCCTCCAGTGGTGGAGCAGCTGCGGGCTGCTGCCGCCCGGGCCGTCGCCGGGCGCGAACAGGCCGATGACCGTCTGGGTGTTGCCGACGTCGACGGCGACGAGCACGGCTAGCCTCCCCCCGCCGGCACCGGTCGACCCGTGTCGAGGTCGAGCCCGATGTCGAGCACCGGCGCCGAGTGGGTGATCAAGCCGACAGAGATGAGATCGGCGCCGGCCGCGGCGTAGGCGGCGACGCTTTCGAGGGTCACCCCGCCCGACACCTCCACCGGGACCTTGCCGGCGACCAGGGAAACGGCGGCGGCGACCTGAGGCGGCGTCATGTTGTCGACCAGCACCAGGTCGGCGCCGGCCTTCAACGCCGCTTCCACCTGCTCGATCGTGTCGCACTCGACTTCGCAGGGCACCCCCGGCCAGCGGCGGTGGGCGGCGTCGACGGCGGCGGCGATGCCCAACCCGGCGAGGTGGTTGTCCTTGACCAGGACGCCGTCGGAGAGCGAGCCGCGGTGGTTCACACCGCCGCCGGCGCGCACCGCCGCCTTCTCGAGCGCCCGCAGGCCCGGCGTCGTCTTGCGGGTGTCGCGCACCCGGGCGGGCCGCGCCGCGTCGGCGAAGCGCCGGGTGAGGGTGGCGACCCCCGACAGGTGGCCCAGCAGGTTGAGCGCTGTCCTCTCCGCCGTGAGGATCGACGCGAGCCTGCCCGACACCGTCGCTATCGCCTCCCCCGGGCCGACGGCGTCGCCGTCGCCGGCTCGCCAGCGCACCTCGATCCCCGGGTCGACCGCGGCGAACGCCTCCGACGCGGCCAGCGTGCCAGCCAGCACCCCGGAAGACCGCGCGGCGACGCGTCCCGTGGCGGTCGCCTCCGGGTCGACGAGTCCGGCCGTCAGGTCGCCGAAAACACCGAGATCCTCGGCCAGGGCCCTGGAGACAACCTCGCGCACCGCGCTCAGCGGGGGGTCGAGCCACGAGGTCACGCTGCGAACCTCAATACCAGCGTCGGGTCGGTCACGGGATGGTCGGACCTGCGGTGCCCGCCCCGGCTCTCCCGCCTGGCGGCGGCGAAGGCGACGGCGGCCGAGGCGACGGCCGCCAGGTTGGCGTTCTCCAGGTCCAGGCCTGCCGCCCCGAGCGACTCGACCTCCCTGGCCGCCAGCGCCAGGCTTTCGGAGCTGCGGAGCACGCCCGCCCCCTCGGTCATGGCCCGCTGCAGCGCCTCGCGCGCCTTGTCGTCGGGGGGGCGTGCCTGCGCGGGGAGTGGCACGTTGATTGACAGTTTCTCGACGGGCAGAGCCCCCCGGGAGGTCGCCGCGGGGTCCACCAGTGGGGCGATGGCGCCTGTCGCTCCGGGCCCTTCTTTGTCCGAGAAGACGGCGTCGGCGGCGCGGGTGCCGAAGACGAGGCCTTCCAGCAGGGAGTTGGACGCCAAGCGGTTCGCCCCGTGGACGCCGGTGCAGGCCGCCTCCCCTGCCGCCCACAGGCCGGGCAGGCTGGTCGCGCCGTCGAGATCGGTGAGGATGCCGCCGCAGAGGTAGTGCGCCGCCGGGGCTACGGGAAGCCAGTCGCGCCCGGGGTCGAGGCCCGCCGCGCGCACCGCGGCGGCGATCGTCGGGAACCGCTGCTCGAACCCGTCGACGGGAGCCACGTCGAGCCACACGTGGTCCAGGCCGGACTCGCGGATGGATGCGGCCACCGCCGCGGCGACCACGTCGCGAGGCTGCAGCTCGTCGACGAAGCGCCTGCCCGCCCGGTCGCGCAGCAGCGCGCCCTCCCCCCGCAACGCTTCGCTGAGCAGCGGCCGGGGGGCGCTCCCCGACGGCAGGTACAAGGCGGTGGGGTGGAATTGGACGAACTCGACGTCGGCGACGGCGACCCCCGCCCGCAGCGCCATCGCCACCCCGTCCCCCGTCGCCTGCGGGGGATTGGTCGTCACCGTGTAGAGCTGACCGGCGCCCCCGGTGGCGAGCAGCGTCGCGCGCGCCCGTACGACGCCCCCTCCGGCGAGGCCTATCCCGCGGCAGCGGCCGCCTTCGACGAGCAGGTCGGCGGCGGCGGCGTGCTCCCAGATCGAGGTGGCCGACGACCTGGCGGCCTCGACCAGCGTGCGCTCCACCTCGGCGCCGGTGGCGGCCCCCCGAGCGTGCACGACCCTCGCGGTCGAGTGGCCCCCTTCTAGGGCGAGGCTCCAGCCGCCGGCCTCGTCACGGTCGAAGACGGCCCCGAGCGCCGCCAGCTCCCTCACCCGCTGGGGACCCTCGCCCACCAGCACGCCGACCGCCGCCCGGTCGCACAGCCCGGCGCCCGCCCTGAGGGTGTCCGCCAGGTGGAGGTCGACCGAGTCTCCGGCCGTCTGGCGGACGACGGCGGCAACCCCGCCCTGGGCCCACTGGGTCGCCGAGTCCGAGAGGGCGCCTTTCGAGACGATGCCGATCCGGGCGCCGGGGTGCCGGGCGGCTGCCCGGACCACCGCGGACAGCCCGGCTACGCCGCTGCCGACGACCAGGAGGTCAAGATCTGTCAGTTGCCTTGTCCTCTCCAGGCGCGACCGGCGACGACGTCAGCGGCGTCGACGCGACGGTTCCACTGATCGACGTGCACGACGGTCGGCTCGTAGCCGTCCAACTCGTCCTCCTCGTAGTCGGCGTAGGTGATGATTATCACCTTGTCACCCACGTGGACGAGCCGGGCGGCCGCACCGTTGAGGCACACCTGGCCCGGCTGGCCGGTGATGGCGTAGGTCTCGAAGCGGGCGCCGTTGTCGATGTCGAGCACGGCGACCTGCTCGTGCTCGAGGATGTCGGCTGCCGCCATCAACTCGGGGTCGAGGCTGATGGAGCCGATGTAGTTGAGGTCGGCCTCGGTCACGGTGGCACGGTGGATCTTCGACTTGAGCATGCGGCGACGCACGACGGTCTCCTTAGTCGGCTCGGGTGGGGGGGTTGGCTTCGACGTTGTCGATGAGGCGGGCAGCCCCGAGGCGGGCGGCGATCAGCAGCCGAACGGGTCCCTCGATCCGGGCGGGGCGCTCGAGGGTCTCGGGGTCGGCGACCTCGGCGTAGTCGAGCTCGAGCGCGGGATGCTCGGCGACCGAGGCGGCCATGACCGCCTCGACCCTGGCCGGGTCGACGACCCTGTCGTCCTCCACGGCCCGCTTTCCGGCGAGCAACGCCCAAAACAGGCGTGGAGCGACCGCCCGCTCGGCGGCCGACAGGTAGGCGTTGCGGCTCGACAGGGCCAGGCCGTCGGCGTCGCGCACGGTGGGACAGCCGACGACCTCGACGGGCAGGGAAAGATCGGTGACCATGCGGCGGACGACGGCCAGCTGCTGGAAGTCCTTCTCGCCGAAGTAGGCCCAGCAGGGCCCCGAGAGCGAGAAGAGCTTGGCGACGATCGTCGCCACCCCCTCGAAGTGACCAGGGCGGCTCGCCCCCTCCATGCGTTCGGTCAGCCCCTCCACGCGCACCGTCGTCGTCGGCGCAACAGGCCACATCTCCTCGGGGCTCGGGGCGAAGAGGACCGACGCTCCCGCCTCCTCCGCCAGCCTGCAGTCCCCGTCGAGGTCCCGGGGATAGGCCGTGAGATCCTCGGCGGGGCCGAACTGCAAGGGGTTGACGTAGTCGGTGACCGCCACCACGTCGCATTCGCCCGCCGCGCGCCTGATCAGGGACATGTGCCCGGCGTGGAGGGCACCCATGGTCGGGACGAGGCCGACCTGCAGGCCCTTGGCCCTGCAGGCGTCGAGGTGCTCCCGCCAGGCGGCGGCTCGGTCTATCAGTGTTATGGGCATGTGGTGCGTTCCGGCCCGCGGGGGGTGCCGTTCGTGGCCGACAGACTAGCCTGACGCGCCGGCCCTAGAGGTGGCCCGCCGGACGGACCCCGCGGCCGATGTCGGAGCTCAGGTGGCCGACCACCAGCTCGGGGGCCAGGTCGGCGAGGGGGACCAGGACGAAGCCGCGCTCCCACATCCGGGGGTGGGGGACAATCAGGTCCGGCTCGTCGACGACCTCGTCGCCGACCAGCAGCACGTCCACGTCGAGCGTCCGGGGCCCCCATCGCTCGTCCCTGGTTCTTTGCGCCGCGGCCTCCGCCGCCTGGGCGACGGCGAGGAGCTCGCGCGGGGTGCGCGTGGTCCTGAGCTCGACGACGCAGTTGAGGTAGGCGCCCTGGCCGGGTGGGCCGCCCACCGGATCCGTCTCGTAGAGGCCGGACACCGCGACCACGTCGGGCAGCCGTGACATCGCAAGGCGCAGATGGGCGCGGCGGTCCCCGAGGTTGGACCCCAGGGCGAGGAAGGCGCGAACGGGCTGGCGGGGCTGGCGGCGCTCCTGGACGGCGCTCTCCGCGCTCGGGGGGGCCGGGGCGTCCCCGGCTGGTGGGTGCGGCCTGCGCGGGGCGGGCGCCTGGCGGTCGGGGCGGCGGCCGGTCACAGCTGTTCGGGGGTCCGCCGGATCCGCACCCCGGCCGAAGAGAGGTGGGTGCCGACGGGGGGACGCAGCTTGCGCAGCGCCACGGTGACCGAGGAGACGGACGCCGGCCCGCACACCTCGACAGCCGCCCGGGCGACCCGCACGGCGAGATGCTCGAGCAGGTCGGCGCGCGGCCCGGCGAGAGCCGCCTCGGCGGCCAGCGCGAGCTGGGAGTAGTCCACCGTGTCGGTGAGCGCATCGCTCGCCCCCGCGGCGGCCAGGTCGAGCTCGACGTCGAGGTCGACCTCGAAAGGCTGCGGCAGGAGATGCTCGGCGGGCAGCGCCCCGTGGGTGGCGACGACCCTCAGCCCGCGCAGCTCGATGCGGTCGGCTGCGCTCACCCTCGGCCCACCTTCGGGCCGGCCCCGGCGGGCGCACTGCGCCCATCCGCCGCCTTCAACGCCTTCCCATCAGTCGGACGTGAGCGTCCCGGCGGCGCTCCCCGCCAGCTGCGGAGCGAGGGCGACCAGCTCCCTGCCGGCGGGACCCATCTGCCGGGCGAGGATGCGCTCGACGATGGTGATCGCATGGGGGCCGCTCGGCACCAGGCCGGACCAGCGAAGGTACCCGGCGACGACCCCCATGAGCCGGTCCCCCATCTCCTCTTGGTGCACCAGGATCCTCTCACCGCTGGCCAGCCACCTCTTGAGGTCTGCGTAAAGCTCGCTGAGCACCTCGGCGGGATCGTCGTGGGGGCTCAACGGCACGTGCGACCAGGTCATGCCCAGCTCGTCGTAGGCGTGGAGGTTGTGCGGCGAGGGCAGGAGGGACACGATCCGGGTGAACTGCTCTCCCCGCAACCAGAGGATCTCCTCCTGCCGGCGCACCTTGCGGTGGTTGCGGGCGTAGCCGCCGGGCCTCTCGCTCACCGCCAGCTTGCCCATGATGATCCAAGCGAAGAAGCGCGGTCGGATGCCCCTGGCCCATTTGCCCCTCACGCAGCCGTCCCGCAGGCGAGCGTCGCGGCTATCACGGTCGGCTTGACGTCGTGGACCCGCACCATGTCGGCGCCCTGCAGGACGGCCCACGCGGCGGTGGCGACCGAACCCTCCAGGCGATCGGCGGGCGGTGGGGGTTCACCCCCCGGGGTGGCGGCCAGCGCCGCGAGGAACGACTTGCGGCTCGTTCCGATAAGGACCGGCCAGCCGGTGTCGACGAAGCGGCGCAGGTGCCGCAGGAGAACCAGGTTGTGTCGCGCCGTCTTGCCGAAGCCGATCCCAGGGTCGATCCAGATCCTCTCCACGCCCGCGGCCCGGGCCTTCTCGGCCCTGCTGCACAGGTAGGCGAGGACATCGTCGACGACGTCGCGGTAATGCGCGTGGCGCTGCATCACCGACGGGTCCGCTGGCATGTGCATGGCCACCCACCCTGCGCCGGTCTCCGCGGCGACAGGCCAAAGCTCGGCGGAGACGTCGTTGATCACCGTGGCGCCCGCGGCGACGGCAGCCCTGGCCACGTCGGCCTTGCGGGTGTCTATCGACACCGGGGCGTGGCAAGAGATCGCTTCTACGACGGGCAGGACCCTTCTCATCTCCTCGTCGGGCGGCACTGGGCTCGCTCCCGGCCGGGTCGACTCGCCGCCCACGTCGACCAGCGCGGCACCCTCGTCGGCCATCGCCAGGCCGCGGGCGATCGCCGCCGCGGGGTCGATCCAGCGGCCTCCGTCGGAAAAAGAGTCGGGCGTGACGTTGAGCACGCCCATGACCTGGGCCACCCGCCTAGCGTACATCCGCCCATGTCGCCGCCCGCCTGGCAACGCCGTCGAAGCTCAGCGGCTGTGGATGAAGCTCATCGCCTCGCTACGGGTGCTGACGCTGTCTCGCATGAGGCCCCGCACCGCGGAGGTGACCGTGATCGTGCCCGGCTTCTGCACGCCGCGCATCGACATGCACAGGTGCTCGGCTTCGACGACGACCAGGACCCCCCGCGGGACCAGCGCCCTCTCCAGCCGGTCGGCCACCTGGGTGGTGAGCCGCTCCTGCACCTGAGGCCGGCGGCTGAAGCCGTCCACCAGGCGGGCGAGCTTGGACAGCCCGGTGATGCGACCGTCCTCGTTGGGGATGTACGCCACGTGCGCCCTTCCGAACCAGGGGACGAGGTGGTGCTCGCACATGCTGTAGATGGGGATGTCCCTCACCATGACCATCTCGTCGTGTTCGGCCTCGAAGACGACGTTGAGATGCTCGCCGGGGTCCTCGTGGAGCCCGGAGAAGATCTCTTCGTACATCCGGGCGACCCGTCGGGGAGTGCCGGCCAGGCCGTCGCGGTCGGGGTCCTCGCCGATGGCGAGGAGGATCTCCCTTACCGCAGCCTCGATCCGGGGGGCGTCGACCCGAGCGGCCGGCGCACGCCCGTCTAGGTCGTTGCGAAGCTCGAAAGCCACCGGTTCAGGGCTCCGAGGTCTTTGGCTTGGGCCGCGGTCGCGCGGTGCGCGCCGACGAATCGCCCTTGGCTCCCCCCGCGGGGGTGCGCCGCCCCCCGGCCGTCGTGGCGGTGGCCGCCGGCGCTTTGCGCGCCGGTGCGGCGACCCCCCTCGCCTTCCTGGAAGCCGCCGGCGGTACGGGGCCCCCCGGCTCGACCCGCGCCCGGGCGGCCGGCGCAGCGGCGACAGCGCCACGGGGCGCAGCGGTGCGGCCGGCGGCGCCCGCCGGCACGGCACGGCCCGGGGCGACCACCGGGCGGCGGCGAGGCGGTACCGGCTCGGCAGGCCCGGGCAGCGCTCCGCCCGGCGGTGAGGCGACCGGGCGGCGGCGCGCCCGCGCCGGCTCCTTGCCCGTCGTCGGCCAGGGGGCCAGCGGCCCGAGGATCGCTTCCAGGTCGAGCGCGTCGAGCGTCTCCTTGTCCACCAGCTCCCGGGCCATGCGGTCCAGGGTGGGACGGTGGTGCAGGAGCACGGCGCGCGCCCGGCGGTGGGCCTCGTCGATCAACGCCCGTATCTCCCGGTCGACGACCGCGGCGACCTCCTCGGAGTAGTTGGCCTGATGCCCAAGGTCGCGGCCGAGGAAGACCTCACCGTCGCGCTGGCCGAGCTGCTGGGGACCGAGGGCGTCGCTCATCCCGTACTCGGTGACCATCGCCCGGGCGATGCGGGTCACCTTCTCGATGTCGTTCTCGGCTCCGGTTGTGGGTTCGCTGAAGACGATCTCCTCGGCGGTGCGTCCCCCGAGGCACATGGCCATCGTGTCGCGCAGCTGGCTGCGCGAGTGGTTGAAACGGTCCTCGGGCAGCGTGTAGGTGAGGCCGAGCGACCGGCTGCGGGCGACGATCGAAACCTTGTGGATCGGGTCGGCGTGGGCGAGGACGTGGCCGACGATGGCGTGACCAGCCTCGTGGTAGGCGGTGACCAGCTTGTCGTGGTCGCTCATCACCAGCGTCTTGCGCTCCGGGCCGGCGAGCACACGGTCGATCGCCTCTTCGCACTCGCGCATGCCGATCTGGCGCAGGTTCCTCCGGGCGGTGAGGATGGCCGCCTCGTTGAGCAGGTTGGCGAGGTCGGCGCCGGTGAAGCCGGGCGTGCGCTTCGCCAGCACGTCCAGGTCCGCGCTGCGGGCGAGCGGCTTGCCCCTGCCGTGCACCTCGAGGATCTTGCGCCGCCCGGTCAGGTCGGGGCGGTCGACGACGATCTGGCGGTCGAACCTGCCGGGCCGGAGGAGGGCCGGGTCGAGGATGTCGGGCCTGTTCGTAGCGGCGATCAGGATGACCCCTCCCCGCACGTCGAAGCCGTCCATCTCGACGAGCAGCTGGTTGAGGGTCTGCTCCCGCTCGTCGTGGCCGCCGCCGAGCCCGGCACCGCGGTGGCGCCCGACGGCGTCGATCTCGTCCATGAACACGATCGACGGGGCGTTGGCCTTGGCCTGCTCGAAGAGGTCCCGCACGCGGCTGGCTCCGACGCCGACGAACATCTCCACGAAATCCGAGCCGGAGATGGAGAAGAACGGCACCCCGGCCTCGCCGGCGACGGCTCTGGCCAGGAGCGTCTTACCGGTCCCGGGCGGCCCGAAGAGGAGCACGCCCTTGGGGATCTTGGCGCCGAGGGCCTGGAAGCGAGCCGGGTTCTCCAGGAACTCCTTGATCTCCTGCAGCTCGGCGACCGCCTCGTCGGCCCCGGCGACGTCGGCGAAAGTCACCTTGGGCTGGTCCTTGTTGGCGGTGCGGGCCTTCGCCTTGCCGAAGGCCATCACCCGGGACCCGCCACCCTGGCTGGCGAAGATCAGGTAGGCGAACAGGGCACCGAGGAGGATGATCGGGGCCCAGTTCTCCAGGATCGCCGGCCAGATGGAGCCGCCGCTGTGGGTGACGTCGACCTTGGCGCCGGACGACAGCAGCTTGTCGGTGAGGGCCTGGGTCATGCGGTCCGGGTAGCTGACCCGGAACGGCGAACCGTCGGACAGCTTGCCGGTGATCACGTCCGAGTCGTCGTGGATGGTGGCCGTGACGACCTTGCCGGGGGCGGAGAGGTAGCTCTCGAACTGCGACAGCGGCATGCTCGGGGTGCTGCTCCCCCCTTGCAGGCTGAAGAGGACCACGAGCGCCACGATCACGGCGAGGGCCAGGTAGACCCAGCGGCTACGGGCGAACCTTCTCATGCGGGGCCAAGGCTACTTGTCGGCCCGCCGGCAGGCGTCGTTGGGTCCTCCACGTAGGCGGCGACGAAAGGAAGGTTGCGGTAGCGCTCACCGACGTCGAGCCCGTAGCCGACGACGAACTCGGCCGGGATCCGGAACCCCTCGTACGCCAGGTCCATCTCGACCGTCTGCAGGCCTTCTTTCACGAGCAGGGCCACCACCTCCAAGGACGCCGGGTTGCGGGCGGCGAGGTTGCGGCGAAGGTAAGAGAGGGTGAGCCCCGAGTCGACTATGTCCTCGACGATGAGCACGTGCCTGTCCGTCAGGTCGGCGTCCAAGTCCTTGACGATCCTCACCACGCCGCTGGTGCGGGTCGCGCTCCCGTAGGAGGAGACGGCCATGAAGTCGAGCTCGACGGGAAGGGCGATGGCCCGGGCGAGGTCGGACAGGAAGAAGCACGCTCCCTTGAGCACGCCCACGAGGAGCGGCGGCCGGTCGCGGTAGTCGGCGGTGATGGCCGCCCCCAACTCTTCGACCCTCCGCTTCAGGTCGGCCTCGGCGACTATCACCCTGCCGACGTGGGGGTCCGAAGCGCCGGCGGCGCCGTCGAGCCCACCGGTAGGGGCGTCGTCGCGCCCGGCGCTGGCGGTGCGCAACCCGCTCACGACGTCTCCCCGCAGGTGAGCTTCCCGCGGCTGCGCCAGACCCGCCGACCCCCGGCCAGCTCGCAGGCGCGGCGGTCCCCGCGGGCGACCTCGAGGACCCGTTCCACCTCGGCGAGCGACGGCGGGTGCCGCTCGGCGTCCCCGCACGCCCTCAGCCAGCCCCTCACCGCCCGGCGGGCGAGGGCCGCCGGCGCCGCGGCCAGCGACCGGGCGTCGGCGGGGTCGATCCCGGCGGCGAGGCTCTCCAGGTAGGCCGCGTCGAGAGAAGCGACCTCGGCGGCGCGCGCGAGGAGGGGGACGACGTCGCGCTGCGCGACGGAGCACAGGAGGGGCATGACTTCGAGCCGAACCCTGTTGCGGCGGAACCGGCGGTCGAGGTTGGAGGGATCGCTGAGCGGCACGAGGCCCTCGGCGGCGCAGAGGGCCGCCGTCTCGGCGCGCCGCAGACCGAGCAGCGGGCGGCGCACCGACTGGGCCCGAGCCGCGCCGGCCATGGCGGCCAGCCCGTCGGGGCCCGCCCCGCGAAGCAGGTTCAGCAGCACCGTCTCCGCCTGGTCGTCCATCGTATGCCCGGTCAGCACCCCTGGCGGTAGAGCGGCGTAGCGGGCCTTCCGGGCGCGGGCCTCGAGGTCCGGGCCGTCGCCGACGACCACCTCGAGCGCGACGAAACCGAACCCGTAGCGCCGGGCGGCGCCGGCCACCACCGCCGACTCCTCGCCCGAGCCGGGGCGCAGCCCGTGGTCGACGTGGATGGCCGCGCCGTCGAGGCCCGCCCGGGCAGCCAGCACCATCAACGCCAGGGAATCCGCGCCCCCCGAGACCGCCAACGCCACCTCACCCTCGCCGGGATCCGGGAAGCCGCAGCGGGCCAGGAGCTCGCCGGCGTAGTCGGACTGCGCCCGGGGTGGCGCTCCGTGGCAGGGCACGACGCCGCTCATCCCGGCTGCAGCGCCGGGCGACCACCGCCCCGGGCCCGTTCGATCCACCGCTGCGGCGAGCGGATCTCCTCCCAGGACGGGAGCCATTCGGGGCCCTCCCACACCCGCGTCATGAGCTGCGGCCCTCCGGCAGCCTCTACCGAAGCGATGAAGCGCTCCCCCTGCTCGTACTGGCGCAGCTTTGCGTCCAGGCCGATGAGCACGGCCAGCAGCTTGGCCGGCCCTCGCTGGCGGCGCCGCTCCCGGAGGACCCTGCTGAAGCGCGGGGCGCTCGGGATCAGCTCTGCGCCGGCCCGGTCCATCGTCACGTCGCCATGCCCCTCCAGCAGGCTCATCAGCGCCGCCGTCTCTTGGATCGCGGCGAACTGGTCCGGGCCGGCCACGAGGCTGACCAAACCGCCGTCGTCGAGCGGGTTGCGCCCGGCTCGGATGCTCTCGGCGCTGCGCTTGAGCGCCGCCAGCAGCTGCCTCGGGTCGGGGTCGATCCCTGCCAGTGTGCGCTCGACGAGCGACAGGAAATGGGGTCGAAGCCAGGGGACACCGGTGAACTGGACCCGGTGGGTCACCTCGTGGATGGCGATCCACAGCCTGAACTGCTTCGGGGGGAAGCCGTATTTGCGTTCGAGCGAAACGATGTTGGGCCCCACGTAGTAGACGATGTCCTGGTCCTCGGGGCGCTCGTCCTCGATCAGCAGCTGGTCGTACTGGCCGAGGACGCGGCCGGACATCCAGCCGAGGATGAGGCCCACCTCCACCCCGGCCACCTGGCGCGACACCTGGGCGGGCAGCGGGTTCCAGCGCCCGGCCCGCTCGGCCCGCGCGCCGAGCCTGGCGACCACGGGGCGCAGCAGCCGCTGGAAGGAGGCGACGTTGGCCTGCACCCACTGCGCCCTGTCGGTCACCCTGGCCCTGGCGGGCCCGGCGAGCGAACGGAGGCCCGTTTCGGCCTCGACCAACCCCTCCGCCCTGGCGGTCATCTCCTGGAAGTCCGATTCCAAGGACGCTCTCTCGTAGGCGGTCAAAGCCGTCTGCTGGCGGGCCACGCGCGCGGCAACCAGGCTCGCAGTGTCCCAGGCGACCATCTCAGCCATGCCCCGCTCCGCGTCCATCTCGGGCGTCGTCGGGCATGGCGAATGGTACCCGGCGGCCGGGCCGAGCCGGGTGGGCTAGGCGATCTTCTTGCCGCGGGTGCGAGGGACGACCATCGGCTCGTGCAGGTAGCAGTACTTGCCGCTGTTGTACACCGACAGCCGGGTCGTGCAGCCGGGCTGGCGGCACGTGCGACCTCTGGCGAAGGACCTCGACGGCCGCTCGCCACCACTCAAGGTGTGCCCTCCAAGGGATCGTTCGCTCATCACTGCCTTTCAACGCCTGCGAATCCTCGGGTGTTCCCCTCCTATACGCTCGGCGCCCCGCCTCCGGATGCGTCGCGGCGCGCCTGGCCGAGGGCATCCTCGATCCGGCGGCGCAGATGGTCGGGAACCTTGTCGCGGCACGAGCGGGCCACCACCACCTTCAACTCGGCTTCGAAGTCGAAGGCCCTGAGGCACGGGGCGCACTGCTGAAGGTGGGTCTCTATGGCCCGACGGCGCTCGGCTGTCAGCTCGCCGTCGAGGAAGTAATAGAGAGTCTCGAGGGCGTCGCGGCAGTCCCCGCCTGCCATGAGGTCCTCGACCCTGTAGGAGCCGGACTCTTCCATCCTCATCGCCCTCGGGTGTTCAAGGCTCTCGGTCTCAACGCTTCGGCGCCTCTAGCTGCGAACCCGGCGTGCCGCCGGTGGTGACCAACCCTCTGGCCACTCCGAAATCGTGCAACGCCTTTTGCAGCGCTCTTCTTCCACGATGGAGCCTGCTCATCACGGTTCCGATCGGCACGTCGAGAATTTCTGCGATCTCCTTGTAGGAGAACCCCTCGACGTCGGCGAGCAGCACGGCCAGGCGGAAGGATTCGGGCAGCGCCTCGAGGGCGGCCTTGACCTCCGCCTCGGTGAAATGGTCGAGAACCTCCTCCTCGGCGCTGCGTCCGGCGCTCGCCGCCTCCAGGCCGCCCAGGCGGCGATAAAGGTAGAGGTCCTCGACGTCGTCGAGCTCGGACTCCTCCGGCCTGCGACGACGTGCCCGGTAGGAGTTGATGAAAGTGTTGGTCAAGATGCGGTAGAGCCAGGCCTTCAGGTTCGTGCCCTCCTCGAAGGACCCGAACGCCCGGTACGCCTTCAGGTAGGTCTCCTGCACGAGGTCCTCGGCGTCGACCGGGTTGCGCGTCATGCGCAGCGCCGCGCTGTACAGCGACGCCATGTGCGGCATCGCCAGCTCGGCGAACTGCGCCTGGTCGGCCATGGGCCAACCCTACCCGCCGGGTGGGACGGCCCCTACCCGCCCGCCGGGAGGTATCGTTCGGCGATCACTACGGCGTCGCGGGGATGCTAACGGGATGAACGTGACCGTTCTCGGCGCGGGCTCGTGGGGCACGACCGTCGCTAGCTTGACGACAGCGCTCAACCCTACGGTCCTCTGGGCGCGCAACCCCGACGTGGCGGCAGAGGTCAACGGCGAGCACACCAACTCCGCCTACCTGCCCGGGGCGACCCTGCCGCGTCGGCTCCGCTGCACGTCCGACCTGGAGGAGGCCGTCCGCGAGGCGGATGTGGTCGTCGTAGGTGTGCCCTCGAAAGGCTTCCGCTCCACCCTCGAGGAGGCCCGGCGCTGGATCCGCCCGTGGATACCGGTGGTCAGCCTGACCAAGGGCTTCGAGGGAGGCAGCCTCCTGCGGATGACCCAGGTCGTCGAGGAGCTCCTCCCCGGCCACCCGGCGGCGGCGCTCACAGGGCCCAACCTCGCCCGGGAGATCATGGCCGGCCAGGCAGCCGCGAGCGTGATAGCCACCGACGACCAGAGCGTCGCCGCCGCCCTGCAGAAGATCCTCCGCCACAAGCTGTTCCGCGTCTACCGCCACCACGACGTCATCGGCTGCGAGGTCGGAGGAGCCCTGAAGAACGTCATCGCGATCGCCGCGGGCATCGCCGAGGGGCTCGGCGTGGGCGACAACACGAGGGCCGCGGTGATGACGAGAGGCCTCGCCGAGCTCACCCGGTTGGGCGTCGCCATGGGTGCAGAGGCGCAGACGTTGTCCGGCCTGGCCGGGATGGGGGACCTGGTGGCGACCTGCATGAGCCCCTACAGCCGGAACCGCACGGTCGGCGAGATGCTCGGGCGCGGCAAATCGCTCGCCGAGATCCTCGGCGGGATGCAGATGGTGGCCGAGGGGGTCGGCACGGCGCGCCTGGCGCTCGACCTGGCGTCGAGATACGGGGTGGACCTGCCGATCTGCGAGGAGATCCACAAGGTGGTCACGGGAGCGCAGAAGCCCCTCGACGCCTACCGGGGGCTGCGCAACCCCGGCCACGAGCTCGACCCCGGCTGAGCCTGGGGGAAAGCGCCGGGAGGGGCGGGGGGCGCGACGCCGGGGGCGGTGCGGGCGGAGGAGAGCCGCAGCTGCAGGGCTTGGCGGATGAGCCCGACCGCCAGGGCGGCCCCGACCCCCTCGCCGGCGCGTAGGCGCAGGTCGAGGAGCGGCTCGAGACCGAGGGCGCCGAGCACCGCTGGGTGCCCCGGCTCGCGGCTGCGCTGGCCGGCTATCAGGTGGGCGCCGGCGGCGGGCTCGAGCCTCACCGCTGCCAGGGCGGCCACCGAGGTCGCCAGGCCGTCGAGCACCACCACGGAGCCCGCCGCGGCAGCCCCGAGGACCACGCCGGCCAGCACGGCCAGCTCACCGCCACCGAGGGCCGCGAGGAGCCTGAGCGGGTCCGCCTCGCGGCCGGCCCGGGCCACGGCCCGCCGGACCACCTGCCTCTTGGCGTCGAGGATCGCCGAGTCCGACCCGGCCCCCAGGCCGACGAGTCCCCCGGGGTCGGCGCCGGTGAGCGCCGCGGCGAGGGCGGCGGCGACCGTGGTGTTGGCCACACCCACCTCGCCGAGCACGACGAGCTCCGCCCCGAGACACCCGGCGAGCTCGGCGCCGCCTTCGAGGAGCCTCTCGGCGTCGCTGGCAGCCAACCCGTCGCCCGAGACGAGGTCGCCTCTGGGTGCTTCGGGCCGGATCGCCAGCGCCCCCTCGAGGGGGCCGCCGTCCACCCCGGCGTCGACGACGACCAGCTCCAGGCCGGCGGAACCCGCGGCGACCGCTCCGTAGGACTGGCCGGCGACGGCCGCCTCGGCGACTGTTCGGGTGACTCCGGTCG
>Ga0070737_10002623_pt1 | contig 21102 bp, 18 predicted proteins | sample Coa_R1_10_FD_66438 | JGI IMG/M metagenome (GOLD analysis project Ga0070737, IMG submission 66438) | Surface soil microbial communities from Centralia Pennsylvania, which are recovering from an underground coalmine fire - Coalmine... | ecosystem: Environmental > Terrestrial > Soil > Unclassified...
CGCGCCACGACCCAGCGAGAGATAGTCAAGCCCGACGTCCACCAAAAAGCCCAACCGCGCGCGTATCTCTTTCAACACCTGGCGGCCAATCGTGCGTTCGCGCTCGGTCAGCGGAGGCACGTCGTTGAAGTCCGGCAGGACGGCGACATCCGGCGCGACGATCACATCCTCACTCCTGGCGTTGCGCTTCCCATTCTTGCCATTTGTTCCGATCACGTCAGGCGCGCCAGACTCGATGACAAGTGGCGTCTCGCCCGGCTCGCGCGCAAGCGCCTCGAAGAAGCGGAGCGCGTTGACAATCGAGAGTTCGCTGACCTCGGCGATGTTGCGCTCGCCCACCGTGACGGCCAACACCTCAGGCTTGAGGCGCGCGCCGTGACACGCGGGACAGACACGCGCCGACATATACTGCTCGATCTCCTCGCGTCCGTTCTCGCTGGCCTCGCTGTAGCGCCGCTCAAGGTAGGGAATAACGCCTTCGAAGGTGGTGGAATGGCGACGCTGGATGCCCTGGCGGTTGCGATACTGGAACGAAACCTCGTCGGTTGTGCCATAGAGGACAACCTTGCGCGCCTGTTCACTCAGTTCTTTCCAGGGCGTGGTCAGGCTGAAGGAGTAGCGTTCGGCCACCGCGCGCAGTATCTTTTCGTACCACTGGCTGATGCCCGCGATGCGGTTCCACGGCAGAATCGCTCCCTCCTCGATGCTGAGGTCGGGATTGGTGACGACGCGCTCAGGGTCAACCTCCAGCTTGGAGCCAAGCCCCGTGCATTCAGGGCAGGCGCCATAGGGGCTGTTGAAGCTGAAGCTGCGCGGCGCGATCTCTTCCAGGCTGATACCGCAATAAACGCAGGCGAAATGCTCGGAGTAGAGCCGCTCCTCGCCACCAATGATCGAGACAAGGATCACGCCGCCACCCAGCTTGAGCGTCGTCTCCACGGAGTCGGTCACGCGGCCCCGCTGGCTGGTCTCCGGGTCAACCGGCGGCGGTGTAGCGGCGTCGCGCCCATCGGCGGGCGCCATGCTTTCGGCAGGCAAGCCAAGCGAGGCCACCAGATTTGGCGTGTGTCCGTTGCTTACCGCGCCGTTAGAACTGGCGCTATCAACCGCATACGCCGCTGTGCTTTCGGCCACCTTGCGCAGTCCATTGGCTGAGGCGCCGCCGTTGTAGAGCGCGATAGGATCGGGCGCGTGGTGATCATTGTCTGAGGTAGTGAGAGAGGCGTCAGATTGCGCCTCGTGATGGATGATCAGGCGATCCACCACGACTTCGATGGTATGCTTTTTGTTTTTGTCAAGCTCGATGGTCTCGCTGAGGTCATGCACCTCGCCATCCACACGCACACGCACGTAGCCTGCCCGCCGCATATCCTCGAAGACCTGTTTGTATTCGCCTTTGCGTCCGCGCACCAGCGGCGCCAGCAACATGAGGCGCGTGCCGTCAGGTAGGCCGGTCACAGCGTCTACGATCTGCTGCACGGTCTGCTGGCTGACCTCACGCCCGCAGTTGGGGCAATGGGGATGACCGATGCGCGCATAGAGCAGGCGCAGATAGTCATAGACCTCGGTGACGGTGCCAACGGTGGAGCGTGGGTTGCGCGAGGTGCTTTTCTGGTCAATTGAGATGGCGGGCGAGAGGCCGTCAATATGATCAATATCGGGCTTTTCAAGCTGGCCGAGGAACTGCCGCGCATAGGATGAGAGCGATTCGACGTAGCGGCGTTGCCCCTCGGCGAAGATGGTATCGAATGCGAGGCTGCTCTTGCCGGAGCCGGAAAGACCAGTGATGACCACGAGTTCATCGCGTGGGATGATGACATCAATGTTTTTGAGATTATGCTCACGCGCGCCACGCACGGCGATATGATCAAGCGGCATGGACAAAGCCTTCCGGTGATGTTGGTCGGGAACGATGTTCCAGGCGCACAGGCGATGAATTGGTTGGGATGAGACAGGCTGATCGCCCGCGCCAGAGTGTTCAAACGAGTATCGTTAGGGAGAGATGAGCGCATCTCCGGCGCCAGGCGATCCTTTGTATTATAGAACGTCTGTCCCATCTGCGTCAAGCAAGGGGGACGTTTTGGCTAGCTGCTCTCACCGAGGGATCGTAACGTCGAGGAGGGGGATTGAGCTTGTGTTCGCCTGTTTGTCCTACCGAACATCTCCAGTGTGTGCTTACAGACACACTTATATGCTATCGAGTACATCCTTGAACTCATCTGATGAAAGGCCGATTTCTTTGAGTATCTCTTGAACAAGTGGGCGTGAAAGATCGCGCCTAACGTGATGAGGAACAGTCGTTGTGCGCCCATCCGCATGGCGATAAAAGCGTTGGCGCCTTGCTCTTCCAAACATAGCTCTAGCACCTCTTTCAGGTTACCACGCAACTCGTCCAATGTCGCCCCCTGTGTATGCGCGCCGGTTATCCCTGGAACAACGCCAACAAACAATTGCGTTTCCTCGTCAAACTCAATATATGCTGTGAATGTGCGCTCCGCCACTGCTATGCCTCTTCGCCCAGGAAAAATGCCGCTTTGGTACGTTTTGTTCATCGTATCACAAATGCTGAGCGGACACACATCACATTCGCTCGCTTTTTGGCGTATACTATGAAACAAGGACGCCAGCGAACGAGCAGGCAGACGACGGCGCCACTGGTGGCGCAAGCGACAACGTGGCCGGTTGAGCGGGAGGAGATTGTGGGCAGTCAGGTCTTTCCATTCAGTTCGGCGTTTCCAGGCGCGCCGCAATCCATTGGCCTGGATGGCGTGACCATGGCAATTTCGTCTGGGGCGCATATCAATCTGCTCTCTCTGGCGCTGATGATCGTCGTCTGGCTGATAGTCTACCACGGTGTGTACTGGGCGTTGGCTATCGCGCGCAATCCCTCACTGATCTGTTGGGGAGTGGGGCCGTTTGGCCTGATCGTCATCGCGCTGCGTCAACCGGGAAGGGGACTGCGCCTGGCGCAATTCGTCGCCGCCGGACTGGCGCTGGCAAGCGTCGCCGATGTTAGCTTGTTTGTGGCGCGGCCAGAGCCGATTACCGGGCTTGATCAGTCGCCATTGTCCGAGCTTGGCGTTGTGTTTGCTGTGGTGGCGCTGGCGACATTGTTGCGTCTGGCGGCCAACGCGCGGCTGCGGCGTTTCCCTCTCTGGGGCGAGGCGCGTGTGCTGGCGGGCGTGCAGCGCAACATCGCGCGAGGCGCTGTATTGATCTTCACGCCGTTGGGGCGCGCCTTCCTGCGTGAGCGTTTCAACGCGACCCCGAACGAGTTCATTCAGACGATGCGCTCGCAAGCGCCTTACGTTTCGTAAGTCATATCATAAGTCATAAGCGGCAGAGATGTTCAGAAGCAAAGGATCATACAGATGGCCGAACAGCATGCCGAGGGCTGCCTCTTCTGCGGAATCGCGACGGGCGCCATCCCCTCAACGCGCGTCTACGAAGATGAGAAGGTGATTGGCTTTCGCGACATCAATCCTGGCGCGCCCACCCATGTGTTGATTATCCCCCGCACACATATCGCCGGAATCAATACGCCGGAGGCGGAAGACAGCGCGATCCTTAGCGCGCTCGTCCATGCCGCGAAGCAGATCGCACAGCGGGAAGGTATCGCGGAGAGCGGCTACCGGCTCGTGTGGAACGTTGGGCCGGACGCGGGCCAGAGTGTGTTCCACCTGCATCTGCACCTGCTTGGTGGCCGCAAGCTGGCCTGGCCGCCAGGGTAGACCGTCCTGGAGATTACCAGCCCTGGCGCACGGCATTGGATTGTTCGGGCTGCTGCGTAGGTTGCTGGGGTGGCAGCGTCCGCACGGCTTTGTCGCTGGTGAAGCGCGTCTTCAGCACCCAGGTAAACGCCTCGATGAAAATCTTGCGTGACATCTTCGACTTGCCTACCCGCCGATCCTCAAACGAGATGGGCGTTTCGCGGATGCGGAAGCCGCTCTTCCAGATGTTGTAGACCATCTCGATCTGGAAGCCGTAGCCCTGCGCACTGATAGCGCGCAGGTTGAGCGCGCGTAGCGCCGACGTAGAGTAGCAGCGATAGCCGCCGGTGCAATCGTGGACAGGGATGCCCAACACCGCACGCGCGAAGATGTTGCCGCCGCCACTGATAAACCGCCGCATTGCCGACCAGTTGGGTGTGGAGCCGCCAGGGATATAGCGGGAGCCGATGACCAGCTCGGCCTGGGGCGCGAGGCGGAAGAAGTCGGGCAGATACTTGGGATCGTGCGAGAAGTCGGCGTCCATCTCGAACACGTAGTCGTACCCATTGGCGATGGCGTACTCGAAGCCAGCCACATAGGCGGCGCCAAGCCCCATCTTGCCGGGGCGGTGCATCACCTTCACCTGTGGATTGCGGCTGGCGATCATATCTGCCAGCGCGCCTGTGCCATCGGGCGAGTTGTCGTCAATGACCAGGATGTCCGTCCGGGGAGCGAAGTGGAACACCTGCTCGATCAACGGCGGAAGGTTCTCGCGCTCGTTATAGGTTGGAATGGCAATCAGCGATCTCATCAGGCGTTCTCTCCGCGAATCCTCTACTCAAACAGCCGGACTGGCTGCGACTCTGACATCCAATGCGAATGGATATTTCTAGTATATACGGCGGCGCAACTCCGCCAGCCGCAGAATGGTGATCTGGCGGCGTTCGATGCTGATGTATTGCTTGTCGGCGAAGTAGCCAATCACCTTGTTGACGCTCTCGCGCGAGGCGCCTACCATCGCGGCAAGGTTGCTCTGGGTGAGCCGCATATCTATACGGATGCCTTCCGGCGTCTTGACGCCATGCGTCTCGGCCAGTTCGAGCAGCTTCTTCGCGACGCGACCATGCACATTCAGGAAGAGCAAGTTTTCGATCATCTCATCGGTCTGGCGCAGGCGCCGCGAGAGCACGTTCATCACCTGGATGGCGACGCGCGGACGACGCAAGACGACGTTGATGAAGTCGCTTCGCTGCAAGGTATACGTTTCGACCGGATCAACGGCGACGGCGCTGGCCGAACGCGGTTGCCCATCGAGCAGGGCCAGTTCGCCAAACGTATCGCCCGGCCCAAAGAGGGCAAGCGCCACCTCCTGCCCTTCGGGGCTGGTGATATAGATGCGCACCTTCCCCTCACGGATCAGATAGAGCACCTGTCCGGCGTCGTCGCGATGAAAGATCACCTCGCCTGGCTTGAATGCGCGCGATTTCAGCGCGGCGGCCAATTCGCGTGCGCCCTCAGGGTCAAGATTGGCGAAGAGAGGAATCTTCGCCAGCGCCGTCGCATTGTCATGGTGAGGTATGACTTGTCCTGCCAAGAGCGACCACCTTTCTACGCCTACGCCTGATGTGTCTGGTGTATACTTGCGCCATGTCGCTACTATACTAACGTTTCGCGACGAATGGCGCAACATGGCAGAGCAGATGGGACAGCAGACGGAACTCCACGTTTCGAGCGTCCTTTCGTGCACTATGCGCGTGCGCCCCTCTCTGCGCGCCGGAATGACAAATTGACGTGTTGCGTGTTCGGCATATAAGTTGCTAGCGTAGCGGCGATGCCTATGTGAAAGGAGCACCCTCTATGCGCTCACCCACCGAGAAGCGGCTGAGCAAGGCCAGTTTGAATATCTCGATTCCCCCCAGCCAGCGCGAGGCATTTTTTCAAGCGTTGATTGATCTGCGCCAGGAAGAAGGCGATCCCCTTATGAGCGCCAGCGCCATCATCGTCAAGGCGGTCATTCAGGCAGCCAGTAGATTCCATCAGCAGCCTCAGCGGATGGAGGAAGCGGCGCAGGCGCCTGATTTGGCGCGTTGAATACCAGCCAGCCCGTAGCCCATACCGCTAAAGGATCGCTAGATGGAACAATTTGGTCATTCTTCCTCTCTCTCTGCTACCGATCAGTTGTTTCGAGGTGGTGGCGAAACCGGGCATATGCTTTCTGAGATCGATTGGTCGCAAAACACGCTTGGCCCAATCGAGGTGTGGCCGCAGAGCCTGCGCATCAGTCTGCGTATCTGCCTGACGAGCCGTCATCCATTGCTCATCTGGTGGGGAAACGATCTGGTCAAGATCTATAACGACGCCTATCGCTCCGTGTTGGGCAAGCGCCATCCCTGGGCGCTTGGCAGACCTGGCCGCGAGGTCTGGCCGGAGATCTGGGACATTATCGGCCCGATGCTCGAAGGTGTCTTGAAGACGGGACAGGCGACCTGGTCGGACGATCAACTGCTTTTGCTCGAACGGAACGGGTATCAGGAAGAATGCTACTTTACGTTCTCGTATAGCCCTATCGAAGATGAAGGAGGCCAGGTTGTTGGTGTGTTTACCGCCGTCACCGAGACAACCGAGCGCGTGCTGGCCGAGCGGCGCGCCAGGTTTGCGAGTGAGCTGGCGGGCGCGCTGGTGGATGCGCGCACGACGGAGGAGGTGTGCGCACGGGCGGCTCGGCTGCTGACTCAGAACACACTCGATATTCCTTTCTCGTTGCTCTACCGGATGGAACCTGATGGCAAGACGCTGACATTTTGCGGCGCGAGCAATATAGCGCCTGGAACACCCCTCAGCCCGCAGACGCTGGAAAGCGATGCGCATGACGCGCCCTGGCCCGTTGCGCAGGCGCTGGCGACCCATCAGCCGCAGACGGTAACAACAATTGATTGGCGGGGAAGAGCGTTCCCATGTGAAACAACGCTCATCTCACATACAGCCCTGATCATCCCTGTGATTGAGCCTGGACTCAACACACCCACGCTGATCTGGATCGCCGGGGTCAGTCCGCGTCTGGCGCTTGGCGTACACTATGACGCTTATTACGCGCTGCTCACCGGCCATCTTTCTACAGCCCTGGCTGCGGCGCACGCCTACGAGGCCGAGCGACGACGCGCTGAGGAGTTGAGCGCGCTCGACCGCGCCAAGACGGCGTTCTTTAGCAATGTCAGCCACGAGTTCCGCACGCCGCTGACGCTGATGTTGGGGCCATTGACCGATAGCCTGGCCGATGAATCCGAGCCGCTGCCACCGACGCAACTCGCCCGCCAGGAGGTCATTCTCCGCAATGCGCATCGGCTGCTCAAACTCGTCAACAGCCTGCTGGACTTTTCGCGGATCGAAGCCGGACGCATTCAGGCGAGTTACATGCCAACCGATCTGGCGGCGCTGACCCGCGATCTGGCAAGCTCGTTCCGCTCGCTCATTGAAAAGGCCGGACTGACCTTCCAGATCGATTGTCCGCCACTGCCGGAGCCGATCTACGTGGATCGCGATATGTGGGAAAAGATCGTGCTCAACCTGCTCTCGAACGCCTATAAGTTTACCTTTGAGGGTGAGATCGCCGTGCGCCTGCGTATGCGTGGCGGCGAGGCAGAGTTGAGCGTGAGCGATACCGGTGTGGGGGTACCGAAAGCCGAGCTTCCCAGGCTCTTCGAGCGGTTCCATCGGGTGGCGGGCACGCGGGCGCGCACGCATGAAGGGTCAGGCATCGGGCTGGCGCTTGTGCAGGAACTCGTCCACTTGCATGGTGGCTCCATCACTGTACAGAGCCGAGAGAATGCTGGAACGACATTTACTGTGCGCGTGCCAACCGGTTTTGCGCATCTGCCCGGCGACCACGTTGGCGCCGTTGCGCGGCTTGCCTCAACCGCGGCGAGGGCGGAGATGTTCCTCGAAGAGGCGGAGCGGTGGGCGCCTGGATCGTCATCTCCCTCCATCCGGGCCGATCTGGTGACGCCGCAGCTTGTGCAAGAGCGGGACATGCCACTCAGGGGCGTGCGCATCCTGCTGGCGGACGACAACGCCGATATGCGCGAATATCTTGCTAAACTGCTCGGCGCGCGCTATGAGGTGACGGCGGTGGCCAATGGCGCCGAGGCGCTGAAGAGGATCTTTGCCGATCCCCCCGATCTGGTGGTGAGCGATGTGATGATGCCGGAGGTGGATGGTTTCGAACTGATTGCGCGTGTGCGAGCCGAGCCGCGCACGGCGTCGCTGCCCATCATCTTGCTTTCGGCGCGGGCGGGCGAAGAGGCGACCATCGAGGGTCTCTCGGCGGGGGCGGATGACTATCTGATCAAGCCGTTCTCCGCACGCGAGGTCTTGAGCCGAGTCGCCGCGCGCCTCGAAATCTTCCGTACTCGCCGGGAGGAGCAGACGAAGACTCGCCAGGCGCTCGATACGTTGTTGCGCATGGCGGGCATGTTGCTGGAAGGTGGCCGGTTCCCTGGCGTTACCCTCTATCACGAAATGATCGAGGTGGCGCAGCATATCCTTGGCGTGCCTATGCTGGCGCTGCTGAGCCAAAACGAACAGACAAAGGCGCTGAATGTTCTGGCGCTTGTTGGGTACACGAATGAGCAAGCAGCAGAGCTGCGGCGGCGTGTCATTGGGCATGAGCTGCGCGAGTTGGCGCATGCGGAGGAGTATGAGAAATTGTCCGCAGGGCAGCCGGTCATTATGGATTTGGCGCATCCACCCTATGAAGAACGTGGCACGTTCTACAATTCGACCCAGGCGGTGATCATCCCCCTGCGCATCGGAAATGAGGTGAATGGCGCGCTGCTCATGAACGCGTGTGCGCCACAGATGACGTTCACCGCCGAAGAGATCGATCTGGCCGAAGGAGTTGTCGGGTTCATCAGTCTGGCGCTCGAACGGGAGCGGCTGTTGAATGAGCGGGTGGCGCGTGAAAGCCAGATGCTTGCCCTTCAGGCGACGAATCAGCGGATGGACGAGTTTATCGGCGTTGCCAGCCATGAGCTGAAGACGCCGATGACCAGCTTGATGGCGAATGTGCAGATGAGCGAACGAGGTCTGCGTTCCTGGCTCAATGAACTCAAGGGGTCGGAGCGGTCTGCTGTCGCACGGTATCACCACCTGCTCGAACGAACGGAGCGACAGGTACAGCGGCTTGATCGGCTGATCAACGATCTGCTCGATGTCTCGCGTATCTCCGCCGGAAAGCTGGAGATGCGCCCAGAGCCATGCAACGTCGTGGAGATCGTGCGCGATGCTATCGAGACGCAGCGGGCCGCATGGCCTCATCGGATGATCAGCTTCGTGGCGCCTGAGAGGTCTTCAATGGAGGTGATGGCGGACGCCGACCGCATCGTCCAGGTGGTGACGAATCTGCTGACGAACGCGCTGAAATACTCGGCGCCGGATTGCCCTGTGGTTGTGCGCGCATATGCGAGACAGGCCAGTGTGCGTGTGGAGGTACACGACGAAGGGCCAGGGCTCACCGGCGAGCAACAAAGCCATCTGTTTGAGCGGTTCTATCGTGCGCCGGGCATCGTGCAGCGCGACGGATCGGGCGTAGGATTGGGGCTTGGCCTCTCCATCTGCAAGACGATTATCGAGCGCCACGCCGGAGCGATGGGGGTGGAAAGCGTCGTCGGCAAGGGCAGCGTCTTCTCGTTTACGCTGCCCCGTCTGCGCAAGCGCAACAGCGCGCGCAATGAAGCACGCTAGCGTTTGCGGTGTGTGGGCGCGGCTGTCGCCTTTGCGGCCTGGGCGGCAGACTTGCCGCTTGCATTCCCATTGGCCGCTCCAGCGCCGCTCGGCTTGCCAACCTGCGTTGTGCGCGTCGTCGTGAGGGCTGTCGCGTTCAATTGCTTCGCGATCTTCTCGGCGTCCTCTGGGCAGAGGTTCGCGCGCAACAACGTGAGGATTTCAAGCTGCTGGCGATTGATCTGATAGAGCAGGTCAACCTCTTCTGCCTCGTGGTCGTCACGAATATGATCACGCTCTGAGGCGCGGTTCTGGCTCATCATCACGAACGTACTCAGGAAGATGGCTTCCAGGCTGACGAGCAGCGTGAGCAGCCCATAGGGAAACGCTTCGACACGTAGCACAATCCAAAGGATGAACCAGACGGCGTGAATGCCGACAAAAAGCCACGAACCGACAAACGCGGTGATTATATCCGCTGCCCAGGCTCCTATGCTTGCCGGGGTGTAGATATAGTGGCGATCTCGCCCCACTTTTTGCGCCGCCTCTGTTGATATGGCTGGCGCTGTGGATTTCGCTGTGACCGATGTAGCTGTGGTTGCCATAGATGGCTCTTCCTCACTCTGAAACAATGGACGACGGTATGATCGCTTGCCAAAACTTACTCTAATGACGATTGACCTCCGACAAAGTTGCTCGAAGCAGCTTGCAATGTATTTAGTCCTGGCTAGAATTGACCAACAATGCGGGGAGGAGCGCATTTCGTGTTTACTGACCGTGGCTGATTGGGCTGATCGTGCATGGCTCGGCCTACAAGGGCGATGCCATTCCTGGATGCAGCGATCTCGACCTCAAGCTGTTTCTCGATGAACAGGCGTTTACCGAGTACGGGCAGTTGCCACTTGCGGTTGGCATGGCGATCCAGCGTGACCTTGCACAGATCGATCCAGCGCCGTTCCAATACATCCAAAGCTATGCGCGTGGGCCGCATCCCCAGCCTGACTATGTTGATCTTGTTCCGGGCGCGTATCATCTCTTGGTTGGACGGCTGCCGTTTGCCGAAGCCACCGCCGCGCAGCTTCACCGTTCGGCGTGCAATGCGCTCTCGGCGCTCTCGCCCTATCCGGCGTATATAGCGCATGCCTTCCTTGAACATGGCGGCGGCAAGCTGGAACGCGCAGTTCGCTTCGCCTGTACGGATGTTTGGCCAACGCTCAACCATATCGTGACGCTTCAGCAGGGCGAGGGGACGCGCGGCTGGCGGCTGCCCAAGCGCCAGGTGATGGCGCTGCTGGCGCCTGAAGGCGAATTGGCGCGTACCATCCATGCCTTCTATGCGAGCGTCGTCGCCTATTATCAACAGCCGCCGTCGGTTGAGCCAGGGCTGGCTACGCTGGCGAACGCTGTAGCGTTTCTTACCGCCGCGCGTGGCTGGTGGGATGCGCATGGTCAGGATATGGCGAAGTGAAGCGGATTGACGCGGCCTCGTCCACACGCATCGCAATGTGTTGTACACTCTAGAAAAAGACACTCAAGAGCCAAGCGCGCCATGTACTTATTCATCGGCGAGCGGCCAGCGACGTGAGGACGAGGAGGTCAGCACAATGAGCGAACCACATGCAACGGGAACAACGGGCGCGGACGCGACCGAGAACTGGGAAAGCCTGAACGAGCCTATTGCCTGGCGGCCAACCGACGCTTACCTCGAAACGAGCCGACTGCTGCGCTTCATGCGGCGGCACGGTATCGCCGACTATCCCACCCTGTTGCAGCGCGCCAACGATGATCCCGCCTGGTTCTGGGACGCAGTGAGCGACGACCTGGGGCTGGTCTGGCGGCGTCCATACACCCAGGTGATGGATACCTCGGGTGGTATCCCCTGGACACGCTGGTATGTCGGCGGACAGATGAACTACGTGGAGACCGCGCTGGATCAGCATGCGCGTGGCCCCAACGCCCACAAGACCGCGCTGATCTGGGAGGGCGAGGATGGCGCCGTCATGAAGCTGACCTACGCCGAGTTGGAGGGATTGACAAACCAGGCGGCCAACGCGTTGCATGCGCTGGGTGTGGGCAAGGGCGACCGCGTGGGCGTGTATATGCCAATGGTTCCTGAGACGGTGGCGGCGACGCTGGCCTGTGGCAAACTCGGCGCAATTTTCACCCCCATCTTTTCCGGCTATGGCGCCGAGGCAATCGCCACCCGCCTGCAAGACAGTGGCGCAAAGGTGTTGATCACCGCCGATGGCTTTTATCGGCGCGGCAAGATTGTTCCCATGAAGGCGACCGCCGACGCCGCCGTGAGAGACGCGCCGTCGGTTGAGCATACGCTGGTTGTGCGGCGCGTCGGCGCGGCCAGCCAGACGCCGTGGGATAGCGACCGTGACCGCTGGTGGGACGAACTGATCCCTGTGCAATCAGCCGCCTGTGAGACGCTGACCACCGACGGCGAAGACCCCTACATGCTGATCTATACCTCCGGCACGACGGGTCGCCCCAAAGGGGCGCTGCATACGCACGACGGCTTCCCCGTGAAGGGTGCGCAGGATATGGCGCACTGCTTCGACGTGCAGCCGGATGATACGCTCTTCTGGCTGACCGATATGGGCTGGATGATGGGACCGTGGGCCGTCAGCGGAACGCTGATGCTGGGCGCGACGCTGGTGATCTACGAGGGCACGCCCGACTATCCCGCGCCTGATCGCCTGTGGGCGCTGGCCGAACGCCACGAGGTGACGGTGATGGGTGTCGCGCCAACGGTGATCCGTTCGCTGATGACGCATGGCGACGAGATGGTGCGCCAGCATGACCTGAGCGCGTTGCGCGTGTTGGGCGCCTCGGGAGAGCCGTGGAACTCCGCGCCGTGGCATTGGTTCTTCGAGGTGGTGGGCGGCGGCAGGGCGCCGATCATCAACTATTCCGGCGGCACTGAGGTATCGGGCGGCATCGTCGCCTGCACCACTATCACGCCGATCAAGCCGTGCTCGTTCGCGGGGCCGGTGCCCGGAATGGCCGCTGACGTGGTGGACGACAACGGGCAATCTGTACGCGGGCAGGTGGGCGAACTGGTGATCCGCCAGCCCTGGCCAGGCATGACACGCGGCTTCTGGCAAGACGCCGCCCGCTACGAGGCGGCCTACTGGCAGCGGTTCCCCGGCATGTGGACACATGGCGACTGGGCCGTGGTGGATGGCGATGGCTTCTGGTATATCCTGGGGCGGTCGGACGATACGATCAAAGTGGCGGGCAAGCGGCTCGGCCCGGCGGAGGTAGAATCGGCTGCGGTGACGCATCCCGCTGTGAGCGAGGCGGCGGCGATTGGCGCGCCACATCCCATCAAGGGCGAGACAGTGGTGGTGTTTGTGGTGCTGCGCCCAGGCGTTGAGCCAAGCGATGCGCTGCGTGACGAGATCAAGGCCGAGGTGGTGAAGGCGCTTGGCCCGGCGCTCAAGCCGGAAAGCGTGCTGTTCGTGACGCAGATCCCCAAGACACGAAACGGCAAGGTGCTGCGCCGCCTGATTCGCGCGCGCCACCTGGGCAAGAGCGACTTAGGGGATCTCTCGTCGCTCGAAAGTCCCGACGCGCTGGAAGCTATCGCCCAGGCGCGGTAGCTGGCAAGTTTGCGTCGGGGCGACAGACAGTGCGGTGGGCGATTGAAATCGCGCGAGGGGCTGGCGCCACGAAGGCTGTCTAGAGAGCGGACGGCGCCGACTCTTCTGGGGCGAAGGATGTGGCGTATGGCAATCGTCGGATCAATCTAAACGAGAGGAGACACTCAATATGATTATTACATCGGCCAGGGAGGCCATATGCAGACGACGAATCTCGACCTGTTCGCGGGGGTTCCAGTCTCCGACTACGCAGCGGCGCTGAAATGGTACGAGCGGCTGCTGGGCTATCCACCCTCATTCTTCCCACACGACACGGAGGCCGTGTGTGAGCTTGCAGAGCATCGGTACTTGTACATTGTGCAGCAGCCGGAACACGCCGGACACACTATGCACACGCTCTTCGTCGCCAACCTCGATACGCTCATCACAAAGATTGCCGAGAGGGAACTCGACCCCATGAAACGGGAAAGCTACGCGAACGGCGTGCGCAAGATCACGTACCGCGATCCCGATGGCAATGAGATTGGGTTCGGCGGTGCGCCACTGTAACCTGATCAGCGTAGCGGGCGGAAGAAGGCGCGCACATCGCCCACCAGCAGATCGGGCGCTTCCATTGCGGCGAAGTGACCGCCCCGCTCGAACTCCGACCAGTGGACGATGTTGTGCCCTGGATCGATCATGCGCCGGGTGGTGGCGTCTGCGCCAAATGCGGCCATGCCCTGCGGGACAGAAGACGGCGACCAATCCTGCGCGACATGCGCGGCCTCATAGATGAAGTTGGCGGCGGAAGCGCCAGTGCGCGTAAACCAATAGATGCTGATGTTGGTAAGCATCTGATCACGATCCACACCATCGGGCAAGTCGGCTGTTTTGTCTGTCCACTCCTGGAACTTCTCTGCGATCCAGGCAAGCTGGGCAGTGGGAGAGTCGGTCAAGCCATAGGCCAGCGTCTGGGGTCGTGTAGACTGAATCTGAAGGTACCCTTGCCCCTCTTTTTGGAGCTGGCGCAGACGTTCCAGGCGTAGCCTCTCACTTTCCGAGAGAGCAGCCAGTTCATCCGGGTCGCTTGGAATAGGCATGCCAATCAAGGCAATCGCGGTCGGATCGGTGTTGACATGGACGCCAACGACATGATCGGCTGCGATGCGACCCAACGTCCCGGAGACGCCTGAACCAATATCCCCTCCTTGCGCGCCGTAGCGATCATAACCCAGGCGGCGCATCAATTCAGCCCAGGCTTTCGCGGTGCGACTGATCTCCCAGCCAGGCTCACACAATGGTGTGGAGAAGCCGAAGCCAGGCAGCGAGGGAATGACCACATGGAAGGCGTCGGCGGGATCGCCGCCATGAGCGCGTGGATTGGTGAGCGGGCCGAGGATGTTTAGGAACTCGACGACGGAACCGGGGTAGCCGTGTGTGATGATGAGCGGCAGGGCGTCCGGCTCAGGTGAGCGGACGTGCAAGAAGTGGATGTTCTAGCTATCAATGGTGGTGATGAACTGTGGGAACTCGTTGAGCCGGGCTTCCCACGCGCGCCAATTGTAGGTCGTGCGCCAGTAGTCCGCCAATTCTTTGAGATACGCCAGCGGGACGCCTCGGCTCCAACCGACGCCTGGTAGCTCATCGGGCCAGCGTGTATGGGCCAAGCGCAAGCTCAGGTCATCAAGGTCGGCCTGGGGAATCTCCACACGGAAAGGTTTGATCGTCTCGTTGTTCGACGCAGTGGTCTGAGACTTCGCCTGAGAGGTAACTTTCTTGGGCATGTCAACGGCTCCTGTTCGTTCTGATTTAGCCAAACTTTCGGAACGGATTGCTCCGTTCCACAATCATAGTATACCATATAATTTATCGGAAGGGAATACTTTGTTCCGTTTTCTAAGAAAATTGATCAAAAGGGGAGGCAATGGCGCATGCAGGCATCTGAGGCATCTGAGTCAGTGGAGACAGCGAAAGAGACTGGGGAAGCGGACGCTTCGGCGAAGGCTCCACTGAGCGGGCGACGCGCCCAGGCGGCGCGCAACGATCAACTGATTCTCGCTGCGGCGCGGGCGGTGTTTCTCGCCGATCCGGAGGCGCCGATTGCGGCGGTCGCCGAGCGCGCCAATGTGGGGATCAGCGCGCTCTATCGGCGGTACCGTAGCAAAGAAGAATTGATCCAGCGGTTGAGCCTGGATGGCCTGCGGCGGTTTATCGCAGAGGAAGAGAAGGCGCTGGCCGACGAGGGCGAGCCGTGGGAAGCCTTCACGCGCTTCATGCGCCGCTGTGTGGAGACAGGGACAAACTCGCTGACAGCGCGCTTTGCTGGCGCCTTCACGCCGACGGAGGAGACGTATCGCGAGGGGCGCAGGGCCTCTGCGCTCCTCCAACAGATTCTCGACCGTGCGAAAGCCGCTGGCGTTTTGCGTACTGAGATCGTCGTCGGCGATCTCTCGCTGATCTTCGAGCAATTGCAGGCCATCCACCTTGGCGATGAGCAGCGAACCGGCCAGCTCCGCCTGCGCTATCTGGCGCTGATGCTCGATGCGTTGCATAATGTATCAGGAGCGGCTCTGCCTGGCCCACCGCCAAGCTGGGAGGAGATCGCGCGGATGTATGATCGGTAGTGTGTGGCTTTCTGTAGAGTTAGGCCGCACCGTCCGCTCTTTAGGCGGCCTTTGTGGCTGCAAGCCTCCAGGCGCGCGTTCACGCGCCCGCGAGCGGGAGAGCCTATGGATAACGAGAACACACATGACCCACCGATCCGGCGGACGGAGCTTGCCTGCCCTGGCCATTCGCTGGCTATGATGAACAAGGCTGCCGCAAGCGCGGCCGACCAGGTGATGTTCGACCTCGAAGACGCCGTGGCGCTCTCGCAAAAAGAGGCCGCCCGTCAGACAGTCATCCAGGCGCTCACGACCATCGAGCGCGCCAGCCTGCCGCCCAAGCTCTATACCTTTCGTCCGAACGGCCTCTCCACCCGCTACTTTTATCGCGATCTGATTGATGTGGTTGAGGCGGCTGGCGCCCAAATTGATGGTGTGGTGATCCCAAAGGTCAACGCCGCCGCCGATGTGCTGTTTGTGGATCGCTTGCTCACGCAGATCGAGCAGAATATGGGGCTGCCGCTGGGGCGTATCACCATAGAAGCATTGATCGAGTCGGCGGAGGGCGTGCTACACGCCGAGCAGATCGCCAAGGCGACGCCGCGCATGGCCAGCCTGATCTTTGGCCTGATGGACTTCGCGGGCGACATCGGCGCGAAGGAGTTGGGCGCGGAGCAGTTTTTCTACTACAACTACGCCAAAGGAAAAATGATCGTCGCTGCGCGGGCCGCCCGCATCGCCGCGATTGACGGCGTGACGCTGGCGGTGCGTGACCTTGCCGCCTGCGAGCGCGACGCCACGATGGCCGCGCGCATGGGCTTTGAGGGTAAGTGGGCTATTCATCCGGCGCAGATTCCCGTCATCAACGCTGCTTTCACTCCTACCGCCGAGGAGATCGCGCGGGCGCAGCGCATCATCGCTGCCTATGAGCAGGCCGACACGGCGCAGGGCGTTGGCGCACTGATGATTGACGATCAAATGATTGACGCCGCCACGCTGACCGTCGAGCGGCGACGGCTGGCGATTGCCCGGCGCGCGGGATTGGTGTAGCGAGACGAGGAGCAGAGAGCCATGACAACACCACAGACCAGCGATACGAATGTAGACGCGCGGATCGAGGTGATTCAAGGCGACATCACCGAGCAGGATGTTGACGCCATCGTGAACGCCGCCAATTCGTCGCTGCTGGGCGGAGGCGGCGTTGATGGCGCGATCCATCGGGCGGCGGGGCGGCAATTGCTGGAGGAGTGTCGCACGCTGGGTGGCTGCCCAACCGGCGAGGCGAAGATCACGAGGGGCTATCACCTGCCCGCGCGCCATGTGATCCACACGGTTGGCCCTGTCTGGCGGGGCGGCGAACACGGCGAGGCGGAACTGCTGGCCAACTGCTATCGCAACAGCCTTGCGCTGGCCGCGCAGCATGGGCTGCGTACTGTCGCCTTCCCGGCGATCAGCACGGGCATCTATGGCTATCCATTGGATGAAGCGACCGCCATTGCCGTCAGGGAAACGCGCGCCTTCCTGGCGACACACCCCGACATCGAGCATGTCACCTTTATCTGCTTCGGGCCACACGCTTACCAGACGTACTTGCGTGCGCTGGGGAGATAACCAAACGGGGCACGCGCCGGTTCACCTGCACACCTGCCAATGGATCAGGAAAAGCGGAAGCTGGTGAGCATCGGCTCGAAGGTGGCCGAGTCGTCCTGCGTGAACTCGCTGGCGTCGCCGGTCAGCGTGATCACATATTCGCGTCCCAGGTGATTGGTTGCAAGGATCGCCATGTGCAACTGCGTATGCGTTTTGGTCAGCGTGACGCTGTACTCCTGGCGCAGCCATGTCTGGCCGCCGATCTGCTGCGTGCGGGTGGCGCTGGAGATGGGCGTGAACTGTGCGCCAACCTGCTCGGCGTTCGTCACCTCGCCTTGAATGGCCTGGGCGTTGGTGAGATTCGCGAAGACGGTTCCTGTCTCAATCGTGATCCTCGCCACCGAGCCGGGAGCCGTATAGACATCCAGCAGGTCAGTCTGGCCGGAAGGAGTCGTATTCGTCAGGGAAGAAAGCTCCCATGTCGTTGGATAATCCATGTTGTAGCGCAGGCTTTGGCTGGTGTTTAGCTTGTCGTTAGGCAGCACAGTGGGCGTCGGCCCTGGCGTGTAGGTGGCGAACGATGGGACTGTGGGCGTGCTGACTGTTGACGAGCTGCCCAATAAGTGCTTGATCTTCGCTTTGATGCTGTACGGCGCAAAGTGATACCCCGCCCCGGCGATGCCAAGCACAACCAGCGCCACCAACAAGATTACCGCAATCATACGTGTGCGGTTGGGTTTTGCAGCAGGTGGCGCCTCACCTTGCGACGGGCGCCCGGGACGCTGGCCCACCTGTCCCCCAGATCCATACATCCCCGGATTGACCACCCCAGGCGTTGACCAGGGATCATCTTCCTGCATGCCTTGCATGCTGCGCCTGGATGGCAAACCCTGCCCGCCTGGCGAACCAGACGAACCGCCGCCCGATACGTAGCCCTGTCCGCTTGGCATCCGTCCACCGGAGGGGCCACCGCGCGACGGGCCGGGCAGGCTACGGTCGCGTGGATCGCGTGGGTCACGCCGACCGGCGCCAGGGTCGTAGCCCTCGTAGTCGGCGCGCGACCGTGACCTTCCGGCGCCTGGATTCCCAGAGGCGCCCATACCGCCGGGCATACTGGACGGGCCGGGGCTGCTCCGGCCACTTCGTGGGTCGCGTTGATCGCGCAGGGGTGTGCTCGTGCGCAATGGGCGGGGCGCGCGTGGATCATCGAGCGGGTCGGGCAGGCCGCGATCACGCGCATCGCGCGCATCACGAGGAGCGCCGCGACTACCCTGATAGCTGTCGCGTCCGCTGCCGCCGCTTCGCCCACTCTCGCGGGCGGCGATTCGCGCAGGCTGATCCTGCTCATAGTCACTATAGGCGTCGGCGCCCTCATGGCGATTCTCCGGGCTGGATGCCCGCCCGCGCGCCGGAGGAGTCGCGCGACTACCGGAGGGATCGCGTGAGTCGCGTGAGTCGCGGCGGTCGCGATCTCCTGAGCGGCTGGGCTGATAGGCCGGGGCAGCCAGGGAGTCGTCGGTATAGGCAGGTTCTTCGCGGGAATCATCGGCAGCGGATGATATCGGGGGTTTTGGTGTACGGTTGCGGTCTCGTCCGCTCCCACCACCGCGCTCACTTCGTGCGCCGCGTTCGTCGTACTCGTCGCCGCTGGAGCGCGCGCGGCGCCCTCCATCCTCGCGCCCCTGGCGCTCTACACGCTCCGAGCGATTCGCCCGATCATCAGGCTCGTCCGATTGTTCATACGCCCCGTAGGGCGCCGAGTCATCGCGATCATCGCGGTTGGATCGCCCCGATCTGTCGCGGCGGCTGCTACGGCTGCCACGGTCATCATAGTCGTCTCGGCTTTCGCGCGCGTCACGCGAAGGGCGCTGCTCATAGGCGTCGCTCTCATCGTACTGCACACGCATGGTATAGTCGTCGTAGTCATCGCGTCCGCGCCGCTCTCGAGGTGGGTAGTCATCCCGGCTGCGGCGGGCGCTGCGGTCGTACTCCTCGTCGCGATCACCGCGATCACTACGGTCTCGGCCACGGTCGCGAGTGGCGCGCTCATCGGGGTCGCGCCGCCGCGCGTCGCGTGGATCGGGGCGACGCACAGGGATGGGCAACGACTGATCCCAGTCGCCATAGGCGACATTTTGATCGGCGTGGCAGTTTGGGCATATCTGAGCGCCGGGTCTGAGCTGCGCGTCACAGTTCCAACATCGCATATATTCTCGCCTTTCGTTGCGCCCCTGCGCCATCACTCACTCCTGGCTGCATCCTGCGGCGCCCGTTGGACTGATAGCGCATACCTGAGTAGAGCGCGACGGCCCCTTCCTCAACATTCTCAAGCACTCTCAAAATACTCTCATGGAATGGTATAACCACTGTATTCAACGGATCATTTCCCCTCACCTCGCATCTCTTAGGACTTGCTGGATCAGGCTGGCAATATGCGTTCCGTCAGTGTATCATACCACTCTTTGGCGCCACGAGACACAATATCCCCCTTCCGTGACGAAGAAGGGGGAGAGCAAGCAACCGGATGTCCTATTGTGGTATGACCGGAAGGGCGCTTACGCGGCTCGTGTTCGTTTGCGCCACTGTAACGCCAGCACGCCCAACGCCGTGAGGCCGCCCAGGATGGTCGCCGTCAGCGAGAGACCCTCGCGATGCTCTGGGGTGGCTGTGAGCGCCGTCTGGCGGGTGGCTGGTCGCCGTGTGGAGCTCCTGCGCGTCCCATGTCGGTTTTTCCCTGCCGGGCGGGCGCCGTTATTCGCCTGTGTGGGCTGCCCAATGGCGGGCGGGTGGACTTTCTTATGCGCCGGTTTGTGTATCTGACCCTTCCCCACATGCTTTTGCGCTTGGCGTTCCTGCTGAAGCCTTGCCTGATCGCGCAGGTAGGTCATAAAGTCGCCACCAGCGTCACGTATCCCGGTTGCCCAGGCGTTGATCTCAGCGCCCAGCAGGAAGATGACTGACAGGTAGTAGAAGAACGCCAGCAACAGCAGAAGGAAACCGGCCAACGAGCCATAGCTTCCCGGCTTCAGCACGAACGATTCATAGAGCGGGAAGAGCAGTTCGTAGATCACCAGCAGACCCGCCGCCACCGCAGCGCCTTTCCACACTTCCCGCCAGAGCATATGCCTGTTGGTCACGACATAATAGACAATGGCGAAGAACGCAAACGCGACGCCAAAAGCGATGAGCAGGCCGAGCAGTTGGAAGAACAGCACGCTGACGATGCCCAGAGAATGCGTTGGAGCATGGCTGATAATCGCGGTGGGCACGCTCGATGCCAGAAACACAATTGGCCCGGCGACCACAAAGGCAAGCGTCATGAGGATCGCGACGATATTCTGCTGGAGGAACTCCCGCTGCTGAATGCGGTAGATCACCGACAGGCAGAACTCCATCACGACGAAGAGGCGCGAGCCTGCGAAGATCGCCGAGAGAATGCCGATAATCAGGATAACCCCTGCACTACTGCTGAGCTTGGAAGTGGCGGCGTGAATCACGGTGGGGCCGATGCCGCTGGGCAGCGCATTGGCGACTCCGTTTTCAAGGGCATGCAACCCCGCAGGCGAGAGCGACCCGATCACCAGACCAGCCACTGCCAGCAGCACCAGCAACAGAGGAATAATGGAGACCAGGAAGCTATAGGCCAGGTTTCCGGCCAGGTTGAAGACAGCATCGGCGCTGACCTTCGCCATAAACGCCTGGAATGGACGCGCATCGCGCTTGGCAGTGTTTTCGAGTTTGGCGACCTCGCTGCCTTTCTTTTGTGGCTCCCACGCTTGTGTACCCTGCGCCCGGCGATCCTGTGTGATTGCCATCGTTCGCGCTCCTTCCAGCTACGCCTGCTGTGTCTGCTATGTGTGTGTTTCTGTCTGGGCGCGCCTGAGACCTCAA
>Ga0070737_10002624_pt1 | contig 21101 bp, 20 predicted proteins | sample Coa_R1_10_FD_66438 | JGI IMG/M metagenome (GOLD analysis project Ga0070737, IMG submission 66438) | Surface soil microbial communities from Centralia Pennsylvania, which are recovering from an underground coalmine fire - Coalmine... | ecosystem: Environmental > Terrestrial > Soil > Unclassified...
CCCTCGGCGTCGGTGTTCAGCACCTCGACGGTCTTGCCGCCGTGGATGGTGATGATGTCGGCGGGCCGCTGCGCCGCACCGCCCGGCATGTTCTCCGCGCTGGCCAGGTAGGCGACCACGTTGACCTTGGGGGCCAGCCCGGCGACGGCCTGCACGGCGCCGAGCACGGCGGCCGCGCCGGCCATGTCCGACTTCATGTGCTCCATCGACTTGGCGGGCTTCAGCGACAGGCCACCGGAGTCGAACGTGATGCCCTTGCCCACGAAGACCACGGTCGCGGTGGCCTCCGGGTGCTGGTAGGCCAGCCGGACCAGCCGCGGCGGGTGCACCGAGCCCTGGCCGACGGCCAGGATGCCGCCGTACCCGCCCTCGGCCAGCGCCTTCTCGTCCAGCACCTCGATGTCGAGACCGTGCGCCCCCGCCACCTTCTCGGCCTCTTCGGCCAGGGTGGCCGGGACCAGGTCGGACGGCCCGGTGTTCACCAGGTCCCGGACCAGCGCCATCGCGTCGGCCAGCACCTGGGCCCGGTGCCCGGCGTCCGCCGGGATTCCGCCGGCGAGGCCGATCTCCAGGTCGGGGGGCGCGGGCGCGGTGGTGCGGTAGCGGGTGAAGCTGTATCCCCCGAGCAACCCGCCCAGCGCGGCCGCCTCGGCCTCCTGCTCGTCCCGCGCGGGCAGCGCGAGCGAAATCCGGTACGGGCTGGCCACGCTGCCGTTCTTGCCGGGCTTCGCCGGCGCTCCGGCGATCTTGCGGACGGCGGCGCCGGCCGCCCTGCGCAGCACGTCGGGATCGAACCCGGTGCCAGCCTGCTTTCCCAGACCGACCGCGACGACCAGCGGAGCCAGCCCAGCGGAGCCGCCTGCCGCCCCGGCCAGCGGGCCCGTGGCGACCAGGGTGGTCTCCTCGGCCTTGCCGGTGACGCCGAGCGCGGTGAGGACGGCGAGCAGGCCGCCGCCCAGGGCCTTGTCGACGGTCTCGGCCCCGGGGGCGAGACCGGGCCCGTCCGCACCCTCGAGGATCCCGACGACGACCGCGTCGGGCCGGGCTTCACCGGCAGATGCTTCGCTGGTCAACAGTCTCGTGGTCACCCGACAGATGCTAGTGCCTACGGGAGACCGCCGGTTACCCGGCGGGGCCGGGCTCCGGTGTCCACGGTGTTCAGCCGGGCCGGGGCGGATGCGCGCCAGGCTCTCCACCGGCCCGTCTGACCGGTTCCCGCCACCCGGGGACCCGGCCGCGGTCACTCACGCCTAACCGCTGTCAGCTCGCTGAGTTAACTATGGTTAGAAACACAGCACACCAACCGTACGAGCGAGCCGGCGGCCGGGAAGCAGGACGCACGGGTTCCTGCCCAGCCGGCCAGCAGAGTGGGAGAGCCGTGGGAGCCGGAGCACTGTTCGCCGCGGTCTTCCTGGCCTGCGTCGTCGAGGCCGTCGAGGCCGTCACGATCGTGCTCGCGGCCGGGACCGCGCGGGACTGGCGGTCGGCGCTGACCGGGGCGTTCGCCGCGCTCGCGGTCCTGGCCGTCCTGGTCACCGTCCTGGGCCCCGCCGTCTCCGATCTGCCGTTGCGCGCGCTGCGGCTGGTCGTCGGGGCGCTGCTGGCCAGCTACGGCCTGCAGTGGCTGCGCAAGGCGATCCTGCGGGCCAGCGGGCACAAAGCCCGGCACGACGAGGACGCGATCTACCGGACCGAACTGGCCGCCGCGAGCGCCGCGGCCGGCCGCCGAGCCGCCCTGGTGCCCGACTGGTACGGGTTCACCCTGGCCGGCAAGGGAGTTCTGCTGGAAGGCCTGGAGGTGGTGTTCATCGCGCTGACCTTCGGCACCAACGCCCGCGACGTTCCGCTGGCGGCTCTGGCGGCTGGCTGCGCCGTGGTTCTCGTCGCCGCGGCCGCGATGGCGGTGCGGGCTCCCTTGTCCCGGGTTCCGGAGAACACCATGAAGTTCACCGTCGGGGTGCTGCTCACCGCCTTCGGCATGTTCTGGGGTGCCGAAGGCGCCGGGGCGCACTGGCCCGGTTCGGATGCCGCGCTACTGGTCCTGGTACCCGCGGTTGCGCTGTTCGCGCTGGCCCTGACCGCGGCACTGCGCCGGGTGCCGTCCGCCCCGGTGGCCGGGGCCCCCGCAACGGCCCCGGTCCCGGCGCCGGAGGTGGGCTGACGTGGGCTCGCGGCTGCGGGCCGGGTGGGCCGTCCTGGCGGACTTCGTGCTGGGCGACGACTGGCGTATCGCCCTGGCGGTCGCGACCGGCCTGGCCCTGACCTGGGCGGTCAGCCGGACCAGCCTGCCCGCCTGGTGGCTGCTGCCGGTGCTGGTGGTGGCGGTGCTGCCGGTCAGCCTGTGGTGGGCGATCCGCCGGCGCTGACGGTGCCTGCCGGGCCGGGAAGCCTGCCGGGCCAGAGCCGTCAGGAGCTCTCGCCCTCCTCGGTGTACACCCGGGCGGCGTAGTCCTCCAGCGTCTTCTCGCAGCCGGCCAGTGCGCGCTCGGCCTGCTCGCGGCCCTGCGCACCGAACACGTCCCGCTCCCGCACCCGGGCCAGCCAGTTCCGCAGCTTGACCAGGTCGACCTCGTTCTCCTCCAGCTCGGCCCAGGTGAAGTGGTGAGCCACGTACTCCTTGCGCACCTGGGCCTGGAAGTCGTCGCAGCGGTCGACGATCTCCTCGTACTCGTCGTCCCTGGCCGCCTGGAACGCCGCGCGCACCTCGGGCTCCCCGGCCAGTACCCGGCAGGACATCAGCACGGCGCTGCCGGACATCTCGGTGATCTCCCGCCGCAGCTTGCGCAGCGCCCGCTCGGCCCCGCTGCCCGCGGGCAGGGCCGCGGCCGAGTTCTGCAGGTAGATCGCACCCAGGCTCTTGATCCTGCGCCACACCGCGGCCCGCAGCCTGGTCGGCTCCGGCGGCACCCGGTAGACGAGCAGCAGCCACTCGCCACTGGCCCGATCCGGATCGCTCACCCCGGCATTGTCTCAGCGCTGGGGTCCCCGCCACTTCGCCCGGGCGTCAGCGGACGACACGGTAGTCGGCAAGCAGGTAGCCGGCCGGCGAGGTACGGCTCTGGATCGACTCGAGCCCGATCGGCGGCAGGCCGTCGAAGAGCCGTCGCCCCTGGCCCGCGAGGTGCGGCGCGATCACCAGCCGGAGTTCGTCGATCAGGCCGGCGGCGAGCAGCGCCTGCGCGACCGAAATGCTCGCGTGAACGCCGATGTCGCCCCCGTCCTGCTGCCTGAGGTCCCGGACGGAACCGGTCAGCTCACCATCGAGCGCCGTGGCGTTGGCCCAGTCCCGGTCCAGCGGAGCCGAGGTCGCGACGTACTTCCTGACGCCGTTGATGAACGCCGCGAAGGGCTGGATCTGGCTGTCCGGCCAGTACTGCGCCCACTCGGTGTAGCTGCGGCGGCCGAGGATGACCGCGTCCTGGGTCGCGATCACCGCGGCCAGGTTGGCGTCCATCTCGTCGTCCCAGCTGGTGAAGAAGGTATCGGGAGCCTCGGCCACCCCGTCGAGGGACAGCAGTTCGTAGAGGACGGTCTTTCGCATGCCTGGTACCTCCGGTTGATTCGATGCCCTACTGACCGGCCGGGCCACCGGAACTCATCGCCCGCCGCCGGCCCGTCCCGGCCGCGCCGTCCGGTGCGGCGGGCCGGCGAGGCTGCCAGAATGTCGCGCATGTTGCGTACCGCGCTTACGGAACTCCTGAATATCGAGGTGCCGGTCGTCGGCGCACCCATGGCGGGCGTGTCGGGCGGTGCGCTGGCCGCCGCGGTCACCGCGGCCGGTGGGCTGGGCATGATCGGAGTGGGCAACGCGGCCACGCCCGAGGCGATCACCCGCGAGGCGGACCGGGCCAGGGCCGCCGGTTCCCGGTTCGGCGTCGGCCTGATGGGCTGGGCGCTGGAACATCGGGCGGACCAGTTCGACGCCACGCTGGCGGCCGGCCCGGCGCTGGTCTCGGTCAGCTTCGGCTGTCTGGACCCGTGGGCAGCCCGGCTGCGCGCGGCCGGGATACCGGTGGCGACCCAGGTCGGCCACGTGGAGGGCGCGCGGGCCGCCGCCGGTGCCGGTGTGGACCTGATCGTCGCCCGCGGCAGCGAGGCCGGCGGCCACGGCCTGGACGCGGTCGCCACCCTGCCGCTGCTGCAGGGCGTGCTGGACGCCGTGGATGTGCCGGTACTGGCCGCTGGCGGGATCGGCACCGGGCGGGGGCTGGCCGCCGTCCTCGCCGCGGGGGCCGCCGGGGCGTGGGTGGGCACCGCGCTGCTGAGCTGCCCCGAGGCCACGACGGACCCGGCCGCCCGGGCCCGGGTGCGGGCGGCCGCTGAGACCGGCACCTTCTACGGGCGGGTGTTCGACGTCGCGCAGCGGATCCCGTGGCCACCGGAGTTCGGCGGCCGGGCCCTGGCCAACGACTTCAGCCGCCGCTGGCTGGGCCGGGAAGACGTCCTGGCCACCGACGAGGCGGCCCGGGCCGAACTGGCCGCCGCCCGGGCCACACCGGACTACGACATCGCCTGCCAGTACGCCGGGCAGGGCGTCGGCCTGGTCACCGCCGAACGCCCGGCGGCCGAGGTCGTCGCGGACCTGGCGGCCGGCGCGGAGCGGCTGCTGCGGCGGTGGGCCTGATGGCGGGCGAGTGCCTGTTCTGCGCCATCCTGGCCGGGACCGTCCCGGCCGACTTCGTCTGGACCGGCGACCGGGTGGCCGCCTTCCTGGACAACCGGCCGCTGTTCAAGGGGCACGTGCTGGTGCTGCCGCGGGAGCACCACGTGACCCTGGGCGACCTGCCGCCGGAGCTGCTCGAGCCGCTGTTCGCCCGGGTGCGGCTGATCAGCGCGGCGATGCCGGAGGCCTACGGCGCGCAGGGCAGCTTCGTGGCGAACAACAATGTCGTCAGCCAGAGCGTCCCGCACCTGCACGTGCACGTCGTGCCGCGGACCAGGGGCGACAAGCTGCGCGGGTTCTTCTGGCCCCGGCACCCCTACGACAGCGCGGCGGAGTCGGCTGATTACGCGCGCCGGATGCGGGCGGCGCTGGGCGCGGATGGCTGACCGCGGCGGGCAATCCGGGCCGGGCCGGAGCCCCCGCGGGGTGAAGCATCACGGCCGGCGGTGCAGGATGGATGGATGAGGGAAACCCCAGCCACCGCGGACGGTCTGCGGGCCGCGATCGAGCACAGCGGCTACTACCCAGGGCTCGTCTCCGATGCGGTCTGCTCCGTTCTCGGCCCCGAGCCCATCGTCTCGTTCTTCGTGCACCACGACGCGATGTTCGATCCCGGGATGGAGGTCCGCCGGCACATCACCGTGCTGGTGCTGACCGCCACCCGCCTGATCTACTCGCACACCGACGAGAACCCGCCGCTCGAACCGGACGGCCGGCCGCAGGCGGAGACCAGCACCGAAGCGGTCAAGTTCTCCCGGATCTCGTCGGTCGCGCTGACCCGGGTGGTGCCCGACCCCGCCTCCTACGTGGCCGGGGTGACGATGCCGACCGAGGTGCTGCTCACCATCGGGTGGAACGTGCTGTCGCACATCGAGCTGGAGCCGACGCACTGCGGCGACGAGAACTGCGACGCCGACCACGGCTACAGCGGCACGCTCACCGCTGACGACCTGTCCCTGCGGGTCAGCGAGGCGGCCGACGGCGAGGATGCCATCCGCCAGGTCCTCATCTTCGCCAGCGCGCTGTCCGAGGCCGCCACCCGGCCCTGACGGGCCGCCGCGCCGTAACCTGCCGGCCCGCGCCGGAGGACCCTGCCGGGCGGTGCCGGCGGGCCGCGTTGCCGGACGGCGCGGGTGGTGGCACGATGATCGGCGTAGCGATGCCCCCCACGAGCCGATGAGATGACGAAGGACTGCTCCCGTATGACGGATGAGCCGCGGACCACCCCGACGGTGCCGTCCTACGGTGACGGGACACTCGCCGACCTCGCTTCCTCGTTGCTCGGCTCGCTGGAAGTGCCCGGCGAGGCCAATCCGCTGGGCCTGCCCGAAGCGCTGCGCGCCTGCCTGCTGATCGTGGACGGCCTGGGCTGGGAGCTGCTGCGGGACCACCCGGCCGCCGCGCCGTTCCTGTCCGAGCTGGCCCGCGCCGGGCGCCCGCTCACCGCGGGGTTCCCGTCCACCACGGTGACCAGCCTCAGCTCGCTGGGCACCGGCCGCCCGCCGGGCGAGCACGGCATGCTCGGTTACCAGGTCGCGATCCCGGGGACCGGCAAGCTGCTCAACGGGCTGCGCTGGGACGCCCACGTGGATCCGCTGGTCTGGCAGCCAGGCTCGACGGTGTACGAGCGGGCCGCCGCGGCGGGTCTCGGTGCCTTCCGGGTGGCCGCCGGGGCGTTCGAGAAGAGCGGCTTCAGCCAGGCGGCCATGCGCGGTGCGGCCTACCGGCCCGCGGACAGCCTGGGGGCGCTGGCCGCCCGGGCCGGATCCGCGCTGCGGGAGACCGACCGCTCGCTGGTGACCGTGTACGTGCGGGACCTGGACGCCACCGGGCACGTCTTCGGCTGCGGTTCCGCCGCCTGGTACTACGAGCTGGGACACGTGGACAGGCTGGCCGAGCAGCTGGCTTCGGCGCTGCCGTCGGGCACCCGCCTCTACGTCACCGCCGACCACGGCATGGTGGACGTTCCCGCCGCAGGCCGGATCGACGTGGACGCGATACCCGCGCTGCGGGAGGGCGTCGCGCTGCTCGGTGGCGAAGCGCGCGCCCGGCACGTCTACGCCCGGCCGGGAGCGGCGGCGGACGTGCTGGCTGCCTGGCGGGACACCCTGGCCGAGAACGCCTGGGTCCTGTCCCGGGACGCGGCCATCGGCGAGGGCTGGTTCGGCCCGGTCAACGACAGCGTCGCCGCCCGGATCGGCGACGTGGTCGCCGCCGCGACCGGCACCGCGGCCATGGTCGCCACCCGGGCCGAGCCGCGCGAGTCCGCCCTGGTGGGCATGCACGGCTCGCTGACCCCAGCTGAGCAGCTCATCCCGCTGCTCAGCCACGAAGCCCTCTGACGGACGGCCCCGGACCAGACGCCTCTCATCAGCCGGCCGGGCCCGTCGGGCCCGGCCGGACGACGCCGCAAAGGACGACGCTGTGAACGCCTCGCTGCCCACCGATGACGTGGCCGGCCTGCTGGTGACGCCCGCCGCGCTGGCCACCGAACTGACCGCCGCGGACCCGCCCACCCTGCTCGACGTGCGCTGGCGGCTGGGCGGCCCACCCGGTCTCGCCGACTGGCAGGCCGGTCACCTGCCCGGCGCCGTCTTCGTGGACCTCGACCGCGACCTGTCCGGGCCGCCCGGGCCGGCCGGCCGGCACCCGCTGCCCGGGGCGGCGGACTTCCAGGCCGCGATGCGCCGCGCCGGAGTGCGGGACGGGCACCCGGTGGTGGTCTACGACGACGGCGGCACGCTGGCCGCCGCGCGGGCCTGGTGGCTGCTCACCTACTTCGGGCACACCGCGGTGCGGGTGCTGGACGGCGGCTTCCGGGCCTGGCGGGCGGCCGGCCACCCGCTGCCGGCCGCGCCCGGTGCGGGTGTGGCCGGCAGCGCAGGGGCGCCCGGCGACTTCACCGCTGACCCGGGCCACCTGCCGACCCTGGACGCGGCCGAGGCGGCCACCCTGGCCCGGTCCGGTCACCTGCTCGACGTGCGCGCGGGGGAGCGCTACCGTGGCGAGACCGAGCCCGTCGACCCGGTCGGCGGCCACATCCCCGGCGCGGTCAGCGCCCCCTTCACCGGCAACCTGAACGACGACGGCACGTTCCGCGACCCAGCCGCCCTGCGCGAGCGTTACGCCTCGCTGGACGTGGCGCCCGGCGGCGCGGTCGGCGCCTACTGCGGCTCCGGCGTCACCGCGGCCCAGGAGGTCCTGACCCTGGCGCTGGCCGGCATCCCCGCCGCCCTCTACCCGGGCTCCTGGTCCAACTGGGTCGCCGACCCGGCCCGCCCGGTGGCCACCGGCGCCGACCCCGGCTGACCCCCGCTGCCGCTGTCCGCCGCTACTGCTGGGTGGCCGCTGCCGCTGTCCCGCTGTTACTGCTGTCCCGCCGCTACCGGGTGAAATTCCACCCGGTACAGCAGCGTGCCGTCCTCGATGGGACCCGCGTGCGCGGCCCGGCGCCGCAGCGTCTCCCGGTCCGGCTCCCCAGCCCGGCGCACGTCGGTGTCAGTGATGTCGGCGAACGGCACCATCTCGACGGAATCCACCTCGATCAGCCCCGGCCCCACCGGATACCGTCCACCGGCCCTGACTTTGGCCCGTTTCCAGAGCCGGAACGACACGGTGATGTCCCCCGCCAGCACGTCCTCGCGCAGCTCCTTGCTGAAGATCACCCCGTCGACGGTACGCCCGCCCGGCCCGCCCGGAGTGATGTCACCCCGGGCGGCACCCCCGGTGCGGTCCGCGGCACCTCGGTGCGGTCAGCGGCGGAGACCCCGGCGTAAGCAGCCGCGCCCGCGGACCACCAGAATTTCGGTTCCCCGCCCCCATCCCTAACCCCCTCCCACCCGGGGGAAGAGCGGTGAGGAACGCTGCCGCCCAGTGTGCCGCCTGGGTCCGACAAACACCCCATGACCTGGAACGGGTCAGAAGACGCGGGTGCCGGGCGGGACCTCGCGGTCCGGGCCGACGAGGGCGATCGACTGCCCGGAGCCGGCCGGGACGCCGAGGACCAGGACTTCGGAGGAGAAGCCGGCGACGCGCCGGGGCGGGAAGTTGACCACGGCGAGCACGAGGCGGCCGGTCAGGCCGGCGGGCTCGTACAGGGCGGTGATCTGGGCGCTCGACGTGCGCGTGCCCAGCTCGCCGAAGTCGATCCACAGCCGGTAGGCGGGTTTGCGTGCCTTCGGGTTCGGCTCGGCCCGCACGATTACGCCGACCCGGATGTCGGCCCGGAAGAAGTCCTCCGGCGTGATCGGCGCCGTGGCGGGCGCGATCGGCGGGCCGGCCGACGGTGGACTGGCCGCGGGTTCTGGGGTCACGGCGGCGATCGTAACGCCACCGGGCCGGCCCGCGCAGCGTCCCGCCCACCCGGCGGACACCGGGTGGGCGGGAGGCGCCGGAGACTAGCCGACGACCCGGAACTCCTCGTTGGTGCGGCCCACCGCGTACGGGTCCATCACCACGTGCGTGCCCTGCACCTTCGTGGACTGCGGGTCGTTGAGCACGTAGTTGTTGCTGGTCGAGTGGATGGTCTCCAGCGCCCAGCTGCTGCCGGTGATGATTCGCGACCACCACTGGTCGGAGGAGTCCTTGTACGGCGTGACGTAGGCGCAACCCGCGTAGCCCTTCAGGCATTTCGCGTCCGGCTTGTCGGTCAGCACGTCGTGGGTGCCGCACCGGTAGATGATGAGGTGCCCGCTGTGGTCCCGGAAGCCGTCCCAGTACTGGCCGCTGTTGTGGTAAAGCACCAGGTCGTCGCTGGACACGGATTCGGCCATGTAATTGTCGGCCGCGATGTTTTGCAGTTTTATGCCGTGGAATACCGTCCCGCCGCAGCTGGCTGGGGCCTGATGTGCGGCGGTGGCCTTGGCCATCGCGGCCGCTGGGAGGCTCACCGCGACCAGCGCGGCCAGGCTGGGAAGCAGGACGAGGTTCCGTATTCTGCGCATAAACCGCCCCTTTGCTTTTTATCTGCCTGTTTTACGAGCGCCGCTTTTGCCGACTTTGCCGTCCGGCAGCATTGTAGTTCGCCGGTTCTCATCGTTGCGGCGTTATCCGGACGATTACCGGAACGCCGCTGGGCCGGCCGGGAACGTCCCGGCCGGCCCGGCGTGGGCGATGGTCAGTGCGGGAGCTGGGTCAGTGCCGCTCACCGCCACGCAGGATCAGCGCGGTGGGGCCGAGCGCCGCGGCCAGGGCGAGCGCGAGCACCAGCCCGGCCAGTGCCAGCGCGGGCCGGGGCGTGATCCAGGGCGTCCAGCTTCCGCTCACCGCCCGGGCCACGGCGGCCAGGCTGGCCGCACCGGCCAGGGCGCCGAGCACGATGCCGGTCAGGCTCACCAGGACCGACTGCCAGCCGGTCATGGCGGCGAGCTGGCCCCGGGTGGCACCGGTCCGGCCCAGCAGCCGCAGCGCCTCCCGCCGTTCGGCCGCGGCCACCACCAGCGTGACGACCAGCGATACCGCGGCCAGCGCCGCGATGAGGGCCAGCATCAGGTTGTTAAGGAAGGTGGACTGGCTGTCGAGCCGCTGCGCCTGAGCGTTCGCCACGCTCCGGCTGGCCACGCTGACGCCGGGGAAGCGGCGCTCCAGCCCAGCCAGCCGGGCGGTCAGGACGGCCGGGCGGACCCGCCCGGAGGCGTGGACCAGGATCTCCCCGTAGCCGGCCGTCCCGTCGTGGCCGGCCGCCACCGCGGCCGGGATGAGCACGTCGCCGAAGCCCAGCGAGCGGCTGTAGATGGCGCTGACCCACGCCCGGTACGGTGTCCCGTCGGCCAGCCAGACCGTGATCGTCCGCCCGACCCGCGTGTTCATCGCCTGCGAGCCGGCCTCCAGGCTGCTGACCGCCACCTCGCCCGGGCGCAGCTGGGCCAGTCGGCCGGAGCTCACTGCCAGGTCGAGCACCGAGCCGATCGCGCCGCTGCTCACCACCTCGCCGGCGATCGGGTCCAGATCGGGGTCGGTCACGGTGACGCTGGTGGACGCCAGCCCCACCGCATCCCGCACACCCCGCTCGGACCGCACCGCGGCCAGTGCCGCGGGAGACAACCCGGACGGCGGCCCGGCGATCGCCTGGCTGGCGGCCAGCCGCTGGCGGCCCTGCACGACGGCGTCGTGGTCGATCGTGGCGTAGGCGAAGTACACCGTGCCCACCATGGCAACGGCCAGCGCGGCCGGGATGACCGCGGACGCGGTCCGGCGGGGCCGGGCGGCCATCTCGGCCACGGCCAGCCGGCCACTGGCCCGGCCCAGCCACCGGGCCGGCCACCGCAGCACGATCTCGGCCGCCGCCACCAGGAGCGGTCCGAGCAGGGCCACCGCGGCCATGAACACCAGCAGCAGCGGGAACGCCTCGTTGAGCTGGCTGCCACCGTGGGACCGCAGGGTGAACTGCATCAGCGTGATGCCGCCACCCAGCGCGGCCAGGCCGGCCACGGTGCGGACCGGGTTCGGCCACCGGCGTTCGGTCACCGATTCGCGCAGCGCGTCCGCCGGCCGGGACCGGCCGGCCCGCCAGGCCGCCACCCAGCCGGACAGCTCGGCCACGATCACCCCGGCGCCCACCGCCACCAGCAGCAGCCACGGGCTGCGCCAGGTGTGGGCCGGGCTGGGCATCAGGTCGTGCCGGGCCATGGCGGTCACCATGAGGCCGGCCAGCCACTCGCCGGGCAGGAAGCCGATCAGCCCGGCGGCCAGGCCGAGCACGGCCTGCTCGCCCAGCACACTGCGGCGCACCTGGCCGCCGGTCGCGCCGACCGCCCGCAGCAGGGCGTACTGGCGGCGGCGCAGGCCGACCGACAGCGCCACCGCCCCGGCCACCACGAACAGCGAGATCAGCGCGATGTCGATCCCGGCCCCGGTGCCGAGGCCGGTGAGCTGCGCGCCGTCGCCGGCCGCGGCCAGATCCGCCAGCGCGCCGCGGCCGCTCCCGGTGGCCACCGTGTCGCCGCGGGGCAGCACGCCGCGGATCCGGGTGGCCAGCGCGGCCGGGCTGACCGCCCGGCTGCCGAACACGCCGATGAGGTCGGCCTGGCCCGGATGCCCGTACAGCGCCGCCGCCCGGGCGGCGGTGAAGAACACCGAATCCCGCGCCGCGGACCCCGGGGCGGTGGCGATGCCGGTGACGGTGAACGGCGGCAGGCTGAGCCCGGCCAGCCGCACCTGGCCGCCCGGCCGCAGCCGGTCGGCGCGGGCCAGCGCCGACCCCACCACGAGGCTGTTGCCGGCCCGCGGCGCGGTGCCGGCGGTCAGCCGGAACGGGGTCAGCGCCGCGCTGGCCCAGCCGTGCCCGGCCAGCGGGCTGGCTGCCGTACCACTGTCCAACCGGGCACCGGGCAGCACCAGCGTAAGCGGTACGGACACGTCGGTGACGACCTTGGTCACGCCGGGCACCGCGGCGATCCGGGCGGCCAGGCTGGCCGGCAGCCGCCGGTAGCCGGGCAGGGTCTGCGACTCGCGGCTGGCGCCCTGGCCGTGCCCGGCGGTGGTGTGCACGCTGGTGCCGCCCGCGACCACGACCGGGGCCGCGGTGAGTCGCTGCGCCGGCAGGTGCGTGGTGGCGCCGGTGCCGATCAGCGAAGCGGTGGCGCTGACCATGACGGCGGAGACGGTCAGCGCGGCCAGCGTGCCGGCCAGCGGGCCCGGCTGGTGCCGCAGCGTGGCGGCGAGCCGCCTCACCGGGGCTCCCCGGCCGCGGCGCCGCCAAGCTCCGGCGGTCCAGCCAGGCTGTGCAGCCGGGCGGCGACCTGGGCCGGGTCGGGCGCGGCGCTGATGTGGGCCACCCGGCCCCGGTCCAGAAACACCGCGCGGTCGGCGAAGCGGGTGATGACCGGGTCGTGCGTGACCACCACCACGGTCTGGCCGAGGTCGTCCACCGCCGCGCGCAGCAGCCGCAGCACGCCTTCGGCCGTGGCGGGGTCGAGCGCGCCGGTGGGCTCGTCGGCGAACACGACGTCGGGCCCGGCCACCAGCGCCCGGGCGATGGCCACCCGCTGCTGCTGGCCGCCGGACAGCGTGGCGGGCATCCGGCGGAGCTTGTCGCCGAGGCCGACCCGCCCGGCCAGGTCGGCGACGTGGCGGCGGTCGACCCGGCGCCGGTCCAGCCGCAGCGGCAGCGCGATGTTCTCCGCCACCGTCAGCGTCGGGACCAGGTTGAGCGCCTGGAAGACGAACCCCACCCGGCGGCGGCGCAGGAGGGTCAGCTTTCTGCGGCTGAGCCGGGACACGTCCACACCGGTCAGCCGCACGGTGCCGGTGTCCGGCCGGTCCAGGCCCGCGGCGCACTGCAGCAGGGTGGACTTGCCGGAGCCGGAGACCCCCAGCACGGCGGTGAGGGTGCCGGGCGGGAAGGCGACCGACACGCCGTCGAGCGCCTGCACGCCCGGGCGGCGCCCGTACCGCTTGCCGACGTGGTCGAGCACCACCGGTGCTGTGGCCGGCGCTGGAGCAGGCGCCGGGGAGGGAAAAGGGCCAGGAGTACGCGAAAACGAGGTGGCGGTAGGCATGAACCCCAGTCTGGGAAAGCCGCAGGCCGTAACCAATGGTGCCCGCCCCCGGAACGGGGGTGGCCTGCCCGGTGGGGGTTAACCCCACCACGCGCCACCCCGGGAGGACGGCGGGCCGGGCCCGGGACGGCGGGAGGCCGGGGTCAGAGGTCGCCGGCCGCGGCCCTGACCCCGGCCGAGGTGCACACGCTGGACGGCTGGCCGCCGGTCAGCTTGCACAAGCTCGCCGTCAGCACGCTGACCGCCGCATCCAGGTCGCGGCCCACCGGGCTGGCCGGGTTCTTCATGCCGGCGGCGATCTGCTGCCAGGTCAGGCCGCTGAGCTCGGACGGGCTGAGCTGGGCGCCGTCAGACAGGTACCGGTTGCCGACGTCCACGAACGGGAAGCCGTCGGCCTGGCCGGCGGCCACGTAGGGCGGCCCGTCGTACTTCCGGAACAGGGCGAGCTGGGCACTGGCCGGCGCCTGCAGCACCTTCGTCTCGTCCTCGGTGTACCACTCGTCACCGGCGAAGGACAGGTACTTGCTGGTGTAGTGCGCGCCGTGGAAGGTGAGCGTCGCGATGTCCCCGTCGTCGGGCGCGGAGTGGATGAACGACAGCCCGGAGAAGGTGCCGAACCGGCTCAGCGCGGCGGTCAGCACCCAGCGCTCGGCCGCGCAGTACGGGCAGTACTCGCCGCCCATGTAGAGCACCTCGGGCTTGCCGCCGGAAGTGAGCAGGGCCGGGTGCCCCCTGGTGGTGATGAGCGGGGTCGTCGCGCTGGTGGGCGTGGCCGCGTTGAGCACCGGCGCCGGGATGCCGGTGACCTCGCGGGCGACCGCGGCCAGCGTCACCGCGGGCTGGGCCTTCGCCGGCTTGCTGAACACCTTGATCGCGACGAACGTCACCGCGATGACGATGACCAGCAGCCCGGCGCCGCCGGCCAGCAGCAGCCGGCGCCGCCGGGCCCGCTGCGCCGCCCGCTGGGCCGCGATCCTTCGCGCCGCACTGGTCCTGGTGGTGGCGCGCCGTTGCGTCCGCCCCGTATTGCTCATGACGTGTGTTCCCCTGTTCGCACCGATGTGGCTGGCGGGGTTCAGTCAAGGCCCGGCGGCTGAGCGGTGGCTCGGGTCCTCCTCTCAGCCGGGTATGGGTGCACTCGGGTATTGGTGCACGGGGGCTGAGCGCGGGACCAGCTGAGAGGCTTGGGACATGGCTTCAGATCCCGAACGGCCACTGGCCGAAAGCAACCCGTTCCCGGCGGCTGTCGCGGGGCGGCTCCGCGAACAGCTCACGTTCCTGGTCGAAGCCGACCGGCTCAAGACCGTGCTGCGCCGGTCACCGCTCGCCGCCGCTGACCGGCGGGAGAACGACGCCGAGCATTCCTGGCACCTGGCCCTGATGGCCACGGTGCTGGCCGAATACAGCGACGAGCCAATCGAGGTCGGGCACGTCGTCCAGCTGGTCGTGGTGCACGACCTGGTCGAGATCTACGCCGGGGACACGTTCCTGTACGACGACGCCATGACCGCGACCCAGGCCGCCCGGGAGACGGCGGCGGCCGGCCGGCTGTTCGGCCTGCTGCCCGCGGGCCAGGGCGCCCGGCTGCGGGCGCTGTGGGAGGAGTTCGAGGCCCGGCAGACCCCGGAGGCCCGGTTCGCCAGGACCCTGGACCGGCTGGAGCCGACCCTGCTCAACTGGATGGCCCGGGGCGGCACCTGGCAGACGCCCGGCGTGACGACGGCGGACGTCAGGGCCCGTACCGCCGTCATCGCCGACGGCTCGGCCGCCCTCGCGGAGCTGGCCCGGGTCCTGATCGACGAGAGCGAGCGGCGCGGCTGGGCCCGGCCGGGACCGCCGGGTCAGTAGCGGCCCCGCTGGCGCAGCGCCGACCGGTAGGTCTCCTCCACCTCGAACACCGTCCGCTTGATGTCGAAGGTGCGCAGGCAGCGCTCCCGGCCGAGCTGGCCCATCCGCTGCCGCCGCTCCGGGTCGGCGAGCAGTTCCACCACACTGGCGGCCAGCGCCCCGGCGTCGCCCGGCGGGACGAGCAGGCCGGTCTCGCCGTGCTGCACGGTGTCCGGCAGGCCGCCCACGTCGCTGGCCACTACGCCCTTGCGCATGAGCAGCGCCTCCACCATCGTGTAGCAGGCCGACTCGTCGATGGACGGGTTGACCACGAGGTCCAGGCCGGCCATCACCGCCGGGATGTCGCCCCGGTAACCCGTGAAGATCATCCGGTCGCCGAGCCCGAGCCGCCGGGCCCGGTCCTCCAGCGACCGCCGGTAGCTCCCGTCGCCGATCAGTTCGTCCCCCACCACGAACAGCCGGGCGTCCGGCACCCGGCGCAGGATCTCCGGCGCCGCGTCGATGAACACCTCGTGGCCCTTCACCCCGTACTCGCGGAAGGAGCGCAGCCGGTAGGAGTACATGTAGGCGACCATGCCGATGGCCGGGGCCCCGCCGGGCAGGCCGAACTCCCGGCGGAACGGCTCCGGCGAGGTGAACGGGTCGATCCTGTGCACGTCGCAGCCGTAGTAGCTGGTCCCGGTGGCCTTGGCGCCCATCCGCACGTACTCGTTCTGCACCGCCCGGCAGGAGCCGAGCACGACGTCGTCGCGGCGCAGTGTCGCCTGGTCCAGCCACTTCGCGATGCCGTGGCGCAGGTGGACCATGCCCGGCACCTGGCTGACCACAAGGGCGTCCGGGCAGGCGGCCGAGGCGATCCGGCAGCACAGCATGGCCTTGATCAGGTGGGAGTGGATCACCTCCGGCTGGTGCTTCCGGATCAGGCGGGCGAGCTGCACCTGCGCCATGCTGATCCGGGGCAGCTGCTGGATCTTCTTGCCGGAGAACGGGATGACGTCGACCGGGATGTCGGCGGCGCGCAGCTTGGCGGTCAGCGGTCCTTCGCCCGGCAGCACGGCCCGGATCTCATGGCCGAGCTGAGCCAGCCCGGTCACCTGGTCGAAGAACCAGTCCCCGCCGATGGGCGTGGCCACGACCTGCATGACGCGCAGCGGGCGCGCGTCGGTGGCTGAGCGCTGGGGTACGGGTATTTCCGTCACGGGAAACCTTTCTCATGGACTGGGCGGCAGGAACGGGACCCGGCGCGGCGAGGACGACGAGCAGGAAGCCGGCCATGACCGCCGGCACGAACAGCGGCTCGCCGAAGATCGAGCACACCCCGACGCCGGTGATCCCCAGCAGGGCGGCCTCGCCGGTCCAGTCGCCGCCGGCGGCGGCTCCCCAGGCCCGGCGCCAGCACGATACGACCAGGGCCCCGGTCAGCAGCGCACCGACGATGCCGGTCTCGGCCAGGACCGACAGGAACGTGTTGTGCGCGAAGTCGAGCTGGGAGAAGACGATGTCCCCGATGGGGTAGGTGCCGGTGTCGGTGAAGTAGGACGGCAGCACGGTGGAGAAGTTCAGGTAACCCACCCCGAAGAGGGGGTGGCTGACGAAGATTCGCAGTGCGCTGGACCACAGGTCGACCCGGGCGGCCGAGGAGGCGTCCAGGCCGTTCGAGCTCCACACCGTGTCCAGCCGGTCCATCACCGAACTGGGGAGGAACGGCAGGGCGCAGATCACCGCGATCGTCCCGCCGGCCAGCCCGCGCAGGGAGCGGCGCAGCGAGAACAGGGCGACCGCCGCCAGCACGCCGAAGTAGGACTCCCGGCTGAAGGAGAAGGCGATGCCCGCGCTGACCATGGCCAGCCCGGTGATCGCGGCCGCTTTGGCCAGCTTCCCCCGAGCCTGCGGGAGGAACGCCAGCAGCACGCCGAAGGCCAGCACGAACAGCGCGCCTTCGGCGTTGTGGTTGAGCGCTCCGGTCTGGCCGGCCGCGATCGAGGTGTTGCCGCCGGACTGGGTCAGCGACGACTGGGCGACCGGAATCTCCACGATCGACGCCACCGCGGCGGTGGCCGCGAACACCAGCATAGCCCGCCGGGCAGCCGGGCCGTCTCGGACGACCAGCGTCAGGCCGAGCAGGGTGAAGCCCAGGGCCACCACGTCGAGCGCGTTGTGCCCGGCGTCGGTGCCCGGGCCGGCGGACAGGACCGCGGACAGCATGAAGTAGCCGACCAGGGCCAGCGCCAGGGCGGCCAGTGCCGGGCGCGGCCGGGCCAGGCGACCCGCGGCGGCCTGGCCCGCCAGGCAGGCCAGCACGAGCACCAGCAGGTCGGTGGCGGTGATCACGTCAGCGCCGCCGGTCGTCTGGGAGACCGGAACGACCACGGCGAGTACGCAGAGCCCCGCCTCCGGCAGGGCCACCATGAGGACGATCACGACCACCCCGGCGATCAGCACGGCCGGCTTGGTGGCCGCGGTCGAGGCCAGACCGATGAGCAGCGCGGCCACGGCCGCCCCGGCGGCGACCGCGACGTTGCCGGGGCGCACCAGGCGGCCCAGTGCCGACCGTGCTGGGTAGACCCGTGCGAGGCGGCGTGGGCTCGGCCGGCGCCCGGTGACCCGCACACGCACCGGCCCGGTGGCCCGGCCGGCCCGGCCCAGGAGCCCGGCGCGGGGCAGGGCGCTGGTGCGGTGACTGGTGGCTGGCCCGGCGGCGGACCGGGACCGGCGCAGCCCGGCCAGCATGTACACGGTGTAGGCCAGGTAGCCCACCGAGTCGGCCGCTCCGGCGCCGGCTGCTCCGTAGCTGGGCGCCAGCACGATCAGCGCCACCAGACCCGCCCCCACCCCGGCGGCCGAGGCCATCGTGACGTGCCGCATCCGGTCCGTGGCGCTCAGATAGGTCTGCGCGGTCCGGCCCGCGCTGAAGATGACCAGGCCGGGCAGCATCCACCAGACGACCGCCACCGACCCGCGATAGGCATGACCGTAAGCCAGCGGCACGAACACCGGGGCGGCCAGGCCGATCACCGCGGCCAGCGCGAGCGTGCCGCCGACCACCGCCCAGGCGATCCGCACCGACGCGCCCCGGTCCACGGTGCCCGCGGTGACCTTCGGGAACAGCACCAGGGTTACCGCGATGGGCAGCAGCATCAGCCCTTCGGCCAGCGGCAGCGCGACGGCGTACAGCGCCACCGCGGTCGTCCCGGCCAGCAGCTCGATCAGCGGCACGTCCATCCGGAGCATGCCGTACTGGGCCGCGTTGGGCAGGTACGCCTGGCGCGCGTAGGAGCGGTACTCCTTCGCCAGTACCCGGTCACCGGCGGGCTGGCTGTGCCGGATGGCCAGCAGCAGCAGGGTGATCACCCCGCCGGCCTGGCCGACCCCGTAGATGATGCCGCAGTTCAGCACGCTGATCTCGCCCCAGTGCCCGGTGAGCAGCACGCCGGCCAGGTAGACCACGGTCGTGCCCGCGGTGACCAGGCCGAACGAGACCGGGTGCCCGCGGCCGGTCTCCGCCGTGCCGAGCAGAGCCAGCGCGGCGGTCAGCGGGCACAGCGCCGCGCTGACCGCGGCGAGTCTGGGGTCGAGGCCGAGCCAGAGGACTGGCCAGTCCCGGCCGGCCAGCCACCACAGGGCCGGCATGATCGTCCCGCCGACCAGGGAAAACTCCAGCGACCAGCGGACGAGCTGGCGGAACGCGGTGTGTGAGCGGCTGGCGAACCGCAGGTTGGCGGTGTCCAGGCCGAGCAGGCCCATGATGCCGAACACGCCGGGCACGGCGAGCAGCACCGCGAGGTGGCTGCGGCCGGTTGTCCCGAGGTGGCGGACCACGATGATCCCGGCCACCAGGCTGACCATGGCGCTGCCGATCCGCGCCCCGACCGTGCCCACCACCGCGCCCCTGATGTTCAGGCGCGACCGGTGCCGCGGCGGCGCGGGTGCGTTCCTCGGTGATGTCAGCACGTGCCATTTCCTTGTGTTCCGGCCGGCCGGTAGAGCGGAGTATTCCGGGCACTCGCCGCGCTTGACGCAAAAGCCCACCGCTTACTTTCAGACGCACTTACACTACAGCCAGTCACGGGCTTTTCCTGGACTATGCAAAATGGAGCAATTATGCGAATACACCGATATGCGAAGCTGGTCCGGCAGCTGGCCGGCGGTGCGGCCGAAGCGGCGGGATCCCCCGCAGGACTGGAGCAGGTGACGTACCGGTGACCTTCTACATCGCGGGCGCGAGTTCGTTCGGCCGGGAGACGCTGGACGCGCTGTACCCCTTTTCCGAAATAGACACACCGGCCGTGGCCTTCCTGGATGACAATCCGCCCGCACCGGTCGTGGACGGCGTTCCGGTGCGGCCGCTGGAAGAAGCCACACCGGGCTCCGAATTCGTCGTCACGGTGGCTAATCCGGAAATCCGGCGCAAACTCGTTGCCCGGCTGTGCGCCCAGGGCCTGACCCCGGGCCGGGTCATTCACCCGCGGGCCTACGTCTCGCCCCGCGCCATCATCGGGGCCGGCTGCATCATCTTCGCCAACACGTTCGTGTCCACCCGGGCCGTGCTCGGCGACCATGTGGCCGTCTTCCACGGCGCGAACATCGCCCACGACTGCGTGATCGGCGACTACGCCACCTTCCTGATGAACGCGAGCATCGCCGGCGCCGTCACGGTGGGGGAGGACGTGACCTTCGGCACGAACGCCTGCATCCTGCAGAACCTGCGGGTCGGGGCGGGCACCATGATCGGCGCCGGCGCGGTGGTCATCCGCGACCAGCCCGCCGGGGTAACGGTGGCGGGCGTGCCCAGCCGCATCCTGCGCTGATGGATCCAGCACGGTCGAATCCAGCACGGTCGAATCCAGCACGGTCGAATCCAGCACGGTCGAATCCAGCACGGTCGAATCCAGCACGGCCGGTCCGCCACGCGGCCGCCCGGTGCCGGTAACCGGGTCTCCCGGACGGCCGCCTCCAGGCGGTCCGCGATCTCGCCCAGCTCAGCCGGGGTGAGCTGGGCGTGCATCGGCAGGGACAGCATCCGTGCCGCTACGTCCTCGGTAACCGGCAACGGCCCGCTCTGCCCGGCGAACACCGGCTGCAGGTGCACCGGCGGGAAGTAGACCCGGGCCTCGATCCCGTGCGCCAGCAGGTGGGCGAGCACGGCGTCCCGGCCGTGATCCACCAGGACCGTGTAGAGCATGTGGGTAGAGCAGGCGTGTGGCGCCACCCGCGGCGGGGTGACGCCGGGCACCCGGGCCAGCCGGTCGTTCATCCAGGCCGCGCTGGCCCGCTTCCGGGCCAGGATGCCGTCCAGCTTGCGCAGCTGAACCCGGCCGATGGCGGCCTGCATCTCGGTCAGCCGCCAGTTGTAGCCGAGGATCTCGTGCTGGTAGAGGCGGGTCTGGCCGTGGTTGCGCAGCAGCCTGAGCCGGCCGGCGACCGCGGCCTCGCCGGTCACCACGATGCCACCCTCGCCGGTGGTGATGTTCTTGGTCGGGGTGAAGCTGAACATGGCCGACCGGCCGAAGCTGCCCGCGGGCCGGCCCCGGTAGGACCCCCCGACGGCCTGTGCGGCGTCTTCGAGCAGCGCGATGCCGTGGTCCGAGCACACCTTGAGCAGCGCGTCAAGCGCGGCGGGCTGCCCGGCGTAGTGCACCGTGAGCACGGCCCGGGTGCGCGAGGTGACCAGGGCCGGGATCGCGGCCGGGTCGATGGTGAAGGTGTCCGGGTCGATGTCGGCGAACACCGGGGTGGCGCCGACGTGCCGGACGGCGGTGGCGGTGGCGATGAAGGTCATGGACGGGACGATCACCTCGTCACCCGGCCCGATCCCCTCGGCCAGCAGCATCGCGGCCAGCGCGACGGTGCCGCTGGCGAACGTCACCGCGTGCGTCACCTCGTGCCGGGCGGCGAACTCCCGCTCGAAGGCGGCGTTCTGCGGGCCACCGGTGAGGACACCGCTGGCGAACACCTCCCGGACGGCGGCTACTTCTTCCTCGCCCAGGTCCGGCCGGGCCAGCCGGATATGCGGCGTGCGTTCGGGCATGGCTGGGGTTCCTCCGTCAGCTCGGGAAATGGGGTCGTCGGCCGCGTGGCCCTCCACGCCGTCG